>WNGB01001054.1_pt1 | contig 45770 bp, 34 predicted proteins | sample 5400681 | NCBI WGS metagenome assembly WNGB01 (sample SAMN13153367, study PRJNA577476) | soil metagenome | isolation source: 115 cm soil or saprolite under grassland replicate 2 | place: USA:California | collected 2016-06-15
GCAGCGCGCGGCCGATCGCGAAGTTGAAGCCGATGCTCGCCAGGATCAGCGGCAGATACTTCGGATTCCACCAGCCGTAGAAGAACAGCGACGCCACGACCAGCCACCCGACGGCCCACGCCGCTTTGCGCCCGAGCAGAAAATAGACCGCGAGCGAAAGCGGCAGGAAATAGATCAGGTATTCGTAGCTATTGAAAAGCATCGTCGCTGTTCGATCGGCGTCGTGCGAGATTGAACACGGGAATCGGGTGTCGAGGCAAGCGCGATGCGGCAACGCGGCGAGTGCTCTTCGGAAGCCCGTGTATCATCCGAGCAACCTGCTTGGAGTCGTATTCGTGGCGGTGTTCGCCCCACCCTCACCCCAACCCTCTCCCGCCCAGGCGGGAGAGGGAGTTTTTTCCCTCGCCCCGCTTGCGGGGAGAGGGTCAGGGTGAGGGGCGTCTCCTCACTCCAACCCATGCTGCATGGACAAAAAATCGTCGTCGTCATGCCGGCGTATCGCGCCGAGAAGACGCTGGAGGAATGCTTCCTCGCGATCCCGCGCGACGTGGTCGACGCCGTGCTGCTCGTCGACGACGCCAGCGATGACGCCACGCTCGCCGTGGCGCGGCGGCTCGGCATCATCGCGCATCGCCAGCCGGAGAACCGCGGCTACGGCGCCAACCAGAAGACCTGCTACGCCCTGGCACTGGCCGAAGGCGCCGACATCGTCGTCATGCTTCACCCCGATTACCAGTACGAGCCCAAGCTGATCACCGCCATGGCCGCCATGGTCGCGTCCGGCGTCTACGACGTCGTCATCGGCTCGCGCATCCTCGGCAATACCGCGATTGCCGGCGGCATGCCGCGCTACAAGTACGTTGCCAACCGCGTTCTCACCGCGCTGCAAAACCTTATCGTCGGCGCCAAGCTCTCCGAGTTCCACACCGGCTATCGCGCGTTCGCACGCCGCGTCATCGAGACGCTGCCGCTGGCTGCCAACTCGCCGGATTTCATCTTCGACAACCAGATGCTCATCCAGGCGCATGCGTTCGGCATGCGCATCGGCGAAATCTCCTGCCCGACGAAATATTTCGAGGATGGCAGCGAGATCACTTTCGCCCGGTCGGTCGTCTATGGCCTCGGCGTGCTGTGGACGAGCGTGCAGTACCGGTTGTGGCGCTGGGGGCTCGCCCGCCCGCGCGTTTTTTCGGACCGGCGCGAGCTCAAGCTCGAGTCGGCAAGCAAGACGCGGCCTGCCGCGACATGAAACCCGAGGGCCGCCGGGCGTCGCTTCCGCCTGCGGCTGCGGCATGGATCGTCGTGCTTGCATTGGCGGTCGTCGTCGGCGCGTGGCTGCGCTGGTATCAGCTTGATGTCCAGGTGCTGCTCGACGACGAGTGGCATGCGGTGCACAAGGTCCTGCATTCCGACGCCGCCGGCATCGCGACGAGCTTCGGCTTCGCCGATCACAGCATTCCGCTCACGCTCTACTACCGGCTGCTCGCGCTGCACGGCGGCCTGACGGAATGGGTGATGCGCCTGCCGATGCTGCTCTCCGGCATCGCGCTCCTCGTCGTCGCACCGTTATTGCTCCGCCGCGAGACGACGCTGCCGGTGCGTGCAGCCTGGGTCTCGCTGCTCGCGATCTCGCCGCTTCTCGTCTATCTCAGCAAGACGGCGCGGCCGTACGCACTCACGAGCCTGCTCACATTCATTGCGATCGTCGCCTTCCGCCGCTGGTGGCTCGCCGAAGGCGCGACGAAAGGCTGGGGTGCGGCCTACATTGGAGCGAGCGTTCTCGCCGGCTGGCTGCATCCGATCACGCTGTCGTTCACGCTGCTGCCATTCGCGTACTACGGAATCCGATCCTTGTTCGCCGCACGAACTGCAGTCAGTGCTGGCGGCGCCCCGGGCATCGCGCTTCACGCTCAGCCCGGGCTACTGCGATTCATGCTGCTCGGAGTCCTTACTTCAATTCCGCTCGCAGCGGCGCTGCTGCCGCCGCTCCTCAACGACTGGGTCCGCTTTTCCGCGAAAGCCGGCACGCATTGGGTCACACCGGATAGCTTCTATCGCACGCTGCTGATGCTTTTCGGCATCGCGCGGCCGGCGCTGCTCGTTGTTCTGGCCGCGCTCACGGGTCTGGGCATCCATCAACTTTGGCGGCGAGACCGCGACTTGACCGCGTATCTGGCGACGGTGGTGTTGGCTGCCGCCGTCGCCATTGCCGCGACCGGAGCGCAATGGATTCATCACCCCGGCGTTTATTCTCGTTATCTGCTGCCGGCGCTACCGTTCGTACTGCTTTTCGTCGCCGAAGGTGCGATAGCGTGTCTCGAGCCGCTGCGTCGACCTTCCCTGCAGGCGGCGGTCGCCGTCGTGTTTGCAGTACTACTGTTGTGGGCCGGGCCGATACCGGATTACCTCTATCGCCCCAACCAGTTCATCGGACATCTGCGGTTCCAGTACGACTACGACCCCACGCACAATCCGTACGTTCTCGAGATTCCGCGCGATCCGGTTCCCGACTTCTATCGCCAGCTCGCGCAGCGACCTCCGCGATCGTTGACGCTGATCGAGGCGCCATGGCGGCTCGAATCGGACTTCAACCCGCATCCGTGGTATCAGGAGGTCCATCGCCAGTACGTGAAGATCGGACTCGTCACGCCCGTGTGCGGCGTGCGCGATTTCGGCGAATACCCGGCAACGGTGACTGCGCTGCGCTTCCGGGAGTTCGTGCACCTGAGCATGATCCTCGCTGGCAAGACCTACGGCGCGGACTATCTCGTCATGCACTTCAAAGCCTGGAAGACACCGCCGGACGCGGAGGTCGAGTGGCCCAACGTCGCGGCGTGTCTGCCGGCGATCGAGGCCAAGCTCGGTGCACCGGTTTATCGCGACGAGCAGATCGTGGTGTTCGATATCAAAGCCAATCGTCGGCCGTAGCCCGGGCTGAGCGTAGCGATGCCCGGGGATTGCGCGAGAGCAGGCCGCCGCCCCGGGTATCGCGCTTCGCGCTCAACCCAGGCTACTCCCTGCGGGCTCAGCCCGGACTACTCGCCCGGGATCGTGTCCAACCGAAGGCGCCCCGGGCATCGCGCTGCGCGCTCAGCCCGGGCTACCCGCTCAGCTCGGGCTACGCCGCTTCAATTCGTCGGTCGCGAGCCTGAGCGCCGCGACGAAGTGCGTATTGGCCTCGTCGTTCCTGCCCAGCCGGCCGAGCATCTCGCCTAACGCCAAGTGCGTGCGCCAGTGATCGTCAAGCGCGACGCTGGCCTCGAGATATGTCTGCGCCTTGCCCCAGAGTTGCTGGCGCTGACAGAGCGTTCCCAGCACGCGTAGCAACGCCGCGTCCTGATTGTGCGCGGCGAGCCAATGCTCGGCCTGCACGACCTGCCGCGTCGCATCGGGGACCCGGCACTCGCCGTAGAGCTCGACGAGTTCGGAGACCCACTCGCGTTCGAGGCTGCGGGCGAGGATGTCCGCGGCCTCGCGGTCGCCGCCGAGTTGCAGGAAGGAGAGCGCCGCGGCGCGCGCGATCGGCGACAGCATGCGCGTCGATTCGGGCAGCCGATTCCACGCGTCGCGCAAGCCGGCGGCATCGTGCGCCAGTGCGCGCAACTGCTCGCGCTGCGCGGCGACTCTCACCTGCTCGCCTTGCGCGGTGTCGAATACGCCACGCTTGACCAGTTGCTCGACCAGCGGCGGGATGGCCGCGAACCGGCGCGCTGCCTGCGTGGCGCGGAGCTCGAGCCGCAGCGCCGCAGTGTGCATGCCCGCCTCGCGTTTCAGCGCTTCGAGGATCCGCAGCGCTTCCTGGGGCTGCCCCTGCTCCAGCGCGATTTCCGCGGAGAGCGTCAAACGCGGCACCGCGAGACTCCTCGCCTGCGTCTCGGGTCGGGAAAGATACGCTTCGGCCGCATCGAACTGGCGCACGTCGATCGCGGCGCGGGCGGCGACGAGCGCGGCCAACCCCGACGAATGTGGCAGCGCCAGCGCTTCCTGCGCCTGCTGCTGCGCCTTGCCATAGCGCCCTTCGAGCAGCGCGACGATCGCTGCATCGAGCTTCGCCCGCGCGCGATCCTTCTTCTGCAACCGTCGCCATTCGCGCACCTGCGCGGGCAGCTGTACCGTGTGCACGATCACGCGCAGTCCGAAGTAGAGCGCGGCGAAGCCACCGACGATGAGGATGAGCAGCAGGTTAAGCGACAGCTCGATGCGATACGGCGGCGCGACCAGCAGTGCGTAGCCGGCGTTGAGCCGCGCCGCCAGCGCGGCAACGACCGCGACGACTGCGAGCAGCAGGAACCAGAATAGAAAGCGCATCGCGATGCGTCAGCGCATGCGCTTTTCGCGCGCAAGTTGCAGCACACGCACCGCATCCAGGCTGCCGGCGAGCCCCGGCAGCTCGGTCGACATGTCGGTCGCGCGCAGTTCCTTGAGCAGCGTCTGCAGCGATTGCACCGGCTTCGCGCGCGTGTCGAAGTACTTCTTAAGCCACACATCCGCGGCGGCGAGGTCGGCGCGAAAATTGGTCTGATCACGGAACAGGAGGTCGAAGCGCGCGGAGAGCAGGCGCAGCTTCAGGTTCTCACGCAGGAAAAACTGCTGCGGCGGCGTGAGCAGCGGCGCTTCGGGCCGGTCGAGATTCTCGATGCGTACGAGCTGCCGCAGATCCTGCCAGGCATCGCGCAGGAAGCGCCGCCATCCCGGCTCGTCCTTCGCCGGCGTTTCCTGCGATGGCGGCGGCAGGCGTTCTTCCAGCGCGAGCGGCAGTGCATCGACCCCGGCGATCGCCTGATCGAGCCGCAGCGAAATTCCCGCTACGTCGACATAGGGCACGGCCTTCAACCGATCCATATCGCGCGCGAGCGCGCGCCGCAGCGGGACGAACTGCGGCCGGTTCAGGCGCTGCAGCTTCGCGTCCGCCAGTTGCAGCGCGGCGAGCGCCGCCGAGACATTGCCCGCGAGCTGCAGCTGCTGGCTGGCGAGCAACAGCACCTGCTCGACCTCGGTCAGCGCCCACTCGTCGCGCGACGGCGCAAGCTCGCGATAGAGCGCGTCGAGCGCGGCCTGCTGGGTCTGCGATTCGGCAAGGCGGTTTTCGAGCAAGGCGATCTTCGCCTGCGCGTCGCGCAAGCTATCCTGCGCCGCCAGCACCGTGGTGCGTAACACCTTGTCGCCGGCGTCCAAGTCCGCGAGACGCTGCGCGACTTCCGTGCGCAGCTGTCGGTCGCGGTTGCGCGCGTCGATCCAGACTGCGGCGATAGCTGCCGCCAGTCCGACCACGAGGGCAATCGTCAACCAACGGCGCCGGCGCGCCGGGTCGCCCGATTTGCCCTGCGCGATCGTCGATGCAGCGGCCGTCGGCGCCGGCGAGGACGCGGAAGCTTCGCCCTGGGGAGCAGACATGGTGGCCAATGCAAACCGGAGATACGGACGCCTTCGTCGATTGTAGCAGGGTTGCATATGCGCTCGCGCCATGCATCTGGCCGCGCGGCCGCGCGTCGACTAGAATGCTTAGTCTCATCGGTCGCGCGAGCTTGCTGCGACAAGAACTCTGCCGCATCGTGATCATTTTCTCGCTCATCGTCATCGCAGTTATCGCGGCGTTTGCCGGTTACCTTGTCGGCGCGCGGCAGCGCTCACCGGCTGCCGAAATTCCGATGAGGGCTGCGCCGGCCCCGACGCCCGTCGCTCCCGCTGCGACTCCCGCCGCTCCCGCAACGCCGCCGGCCGTGGAAGAGCGCATCGGCACCGATGCCTTCAGCGACGAGAAGGCGCGCCTCATCCGCAGCCGCGACAGCGAGGCCGCTGCGCTTCGCCGCGAACTGGCCGATCGCGAGCCGGCGATTGACCGGCTCGCGGCATTCACGCGTGAGCGTGCGGAGCTCTTCCGCACTCTCGCCGACACGCGCGCCGAAACCGCGCGGTATCGCCAACTCGTAATCGACATCGAGACCAACGCGCCGCCGCCGATCCTGGCCGGTGTGGGTGAGCCCGACGACCTGAAGCTCGTCGTCGGCATCGGCCCTGTGCTGGAGCGGATGTTGCACAGCCTCGGCGTCATGACGTTCCGCCAGATCGCGTGCTGGACCGATCGTGAAGTGGCCGAATTCGACGCCAAGCTGCCGGAGTTTCCCGGGCGCATCGTGCGCGATCAGTGGGTAACGCAGGCGCGGGCGCTGCATCAATCGAAATACGGCGCGCGCCTGTGAGCGACCAGGCGAAGACGAACACCGCGCATCACGCGGTGCCGCCGTCGAGCCTGCTGCTGGTCGTCATTCTCACCCTGGTCTGGGGCTGCAACTGGCCCGTGCTCAAGCTGGGCGTCACCGAGCTTGCGCCGCTGACCTTCCGGGCCACGACGCTGCCGTTCGCCGCGCTGGGATTGCTGCTCGTATCGAAGCTATCCGGCGATTCGATCCGCATTGCACGCGCGCTATGGCCCAAGGTCGCGGCGCTCGCCTTGTTCAATATCGCCGCCTGGAACGGGCTGATCCTGTTCGGCGTCCAGCAAATGCCCGCCGGCCGCTCGGCGATTCTCGCCTACACGCTGCCGATGTGGAGCGTGCTTTTCTCCCTATGGCTACTGCGCGAGCCGCTTTCGGGGCGCAAGCTCTTCGGCCTGCTGGCCGGCATGGGCGGCATGGCGGTCCTGCTGGGCGAGGAGATCGTCAACGTTCAGCGCGCCCCCGTCGGCGCGCTCTTGATCATTGGCGCCGCGATATCGTGGGGATTCGCGACTGTGCTGCTGCGCCGCTGGGCTCCGCCTGTGCCGCAGAACACATTGACCGGATGGATGATGCTGCTCGGCTGGATTCCGCTCGCGCTCGCTGCGCCGCTGTTCGACCCGCATCCCTTTGCGGCACTGGCGTCGATGTCGGGCACGGCCTGGTTCGCCGTCTTGTTCAATATTTTCCTGGCGGGTACCGTCGCGCATTGGGCTTGGTTTCGCATGGCGCGCACGCTGCCGGTCGCGGTCAGCTCGCTCTCCTCGTTGCCGGTACCGGTCGTCGGCGTCCTTTCAGGAATGCTCTTTCTCGGCGAGCGGCCCGGGCCGAGCGAGTTCATTGCGTTGGCGCTAGTGCTCGCATCGCTCGCCGCGGTGATGCTGCCGGAACGCAGGTAGTTGTTACTCGCGTTCGGGAATGACGTTGTAGCCCGGGCTGAGCACGAAGTGCGATGCCCGGGCGACGGAATGCATGTGCCCGACCCGGGCTTCGCTCCGCTAAGCCCGGGCTACGCAAGCTCGGGAATCAGCGTGAGCGGTCCCTTGCCGCCGAAGTAGGCGTCGAGGTTGGCCTTGCACAGATCGCCCATCGCCTGCCGCGTTTCGCGCGTCGCACTGCCGACGTGCGGCAGGAGCACGACGTTCTGCATGGCAAAAAGCTCGGCGGGAATGTGCGGCTCGTCGGCGAAGACATCGAGGCCCGCGCCCTTGATGACGCCCGTCTTCAGCGCCGCGACGAGCGCCGGCTCGTCGACGATGGAGCCCCGCGCGATATTGACAAGCGTTCCCTTCTTGCCCAGCGCTGTGAGGACGTCCGCGTTCACGATGTTCCGCGTGGCTGCACCGCCGGGGCATGCCACCACGAGGAAATCGACTGCCGCGGCGAGGTCCTTGAGATCGCGCACGTATTCGTAAGGGACGTCCTGCGGCTTGCGTCCAGTGTACGCGACCTTCATACCCATCGCGCGCACCCGCTCGGCAATCGCCTTGCCGATGCGCCCCAGCCCCAGAATGCCGACCTTGCGGCCGGCAAGCTTGGTGGTGAGCTCCGGCCCGCGCTTCTCCCACTCCCCGGCCTGCGCGAAGCGGTTGAGGCGCACGAAGCCGCGGCCGGTCATCAGGATCAAGCCCAGCGCAACGTCGGCGACATCGTCAGTCAGCACGTCGGGTGTATTGGTCACTTTGAGGCCGCGTTTCTTGCAATACGCGACCGGCACGCCGTCGTAGCCGACGCCGAAAACGGAAATGATCTCGAGCTTGGGCAACTGCTCGAGCAATTCGGTCGGCGTCACGGTGCCGCCGCCCTGCACGAGACCGCGGATGCGCCCGCCCTCGGCAGCGAGCAAGCCGGCCTTGTCCTTCGACTGGACGTAGTCGTGACAGCGATAGTCGGCCTTCAGCGGATCGTAGAGAAACGGCGGCAGTGGCGCGGTGACGAGAATGTCGGTAGGCATGTTGTTGTCGACTCAAGAGCTGCGTTGTCGTCCAAAGTATTCTAGCAACGAAGCGAGCAGGCCGGCGTCGGCCGGCGGGGTGACGATCACCTGACGCAATCCCAACTCCCGCGCGCGCTCGGCGATGCTCTCGTGCGGGATGAAGGCCGGCGTCGCGGCGAGGTGCGCGCGGCCTTCGCCGCCGAGGATGCTCCAGAGGTTGTCGAGACCCTCGCCGGAGGTCAGCGTCACGGCGTCGACGCGCTTGTCGCGCCACGCATCGATCAGGCCCGCGACGCCGCTCTGCGGTTTCGCGCGCCGGTAACACTCGACCTGCACGACGGTCGCACCGCGCGCTTCCAACGCGGCGCGCAACAGCTCGCGGCCCCCGTCGCCGCGGAAGATGACGATCCGTTTCCCCGCGACATCGAGGAGCTCAGGCAGCGCGAGCAGTCCTTCGCTGTCCATCGTCGTCACCGGGACGCGCGTGTTGGCGATGCCTACCGCCGCGAGCGCGGCGGCGGTTCCCGGTCCGGGCGCGAGCGTAAGGATGCGCGCCGGCCAGGCCGCCGGATCGCCGATGCCGTATTCGACGGCGTTGGCGCTGACGAAAATCGCGATGTCGTAGCGTGCGAGATTCCACTGCACCGCGCGCAGCGCCGTCACATCCGCAGGTGGCAGGATGACGATCGCCGGGAAGACGATCGGCCTGCCGCCAAGCGCCTCGATCTCGCGCGCCAGTCCCGCCGCCTGGCGCGCGGGACGCGTGATGACGATCCCCGCATCGTTGAGCGCGCCGGTCACAACGCTTCCGCCAGAATCGCAGCCGCGCCCCGCGCCAGGAGCTCGGTTCCGAGCGCATCGCCAAGCGCCGTGGCGCCGCCCACGTCGGCGACCACCGTCGATCGCTCGCCGCGCAGGACCCGCTGTCCGTCGCGGCTGGCGATGAAACCGCGCAGCCATAGCTCGCGACCGCGCCAGGTCGCGTAGGCGGCGAGCGGCGTGCGGCAGCTCGCTGCGAGCTTGTGTCCGAACGCCCGCTCGGCCGCGGTTGCTAGCGTCGTATCCACATCCGCGAGGGGCTCGAGCGCAGCAATTACGTCCTCGCGATCGGCCCGGCACTCCAGGGCCAGCGCGCCTTGGCCGATCGCGGGCAGGCTGTCCTCGGGGTCCAGCAGCGCCGCGATGCGATCGGCAAAACCGAGCCGTTTCAGTCCGGCGGCGGCAAGAATGATTGCCGCGTGATTGCCGTGATCGAGGCGGTGCAACCGCGTGTTCACGTTGCCGCGCAGCGGCTCGACTCTGAGCCGCGGATAGCGCTCGCGCAGCTGCGCCTCGCGCCTCAGGCTCGACGTGCCGACGACGCTGCCCGGCGGCAAATCGGCGAGCGCGCGGTGGGCATTGGAAACGAAGGCATCGCGGGGATCCTCGCGCACCATGATCGCGGCGAGCACGAATCCCTGCGGCATGCCCATCGGCACGTCTTTCAGAGAATGCACCGCGAGGTCGGCGCGATCGTCCGCCATCGCCTGCTCGAGCTCCTTGATGAACAAACCCTTGCCGCCGATATCCGCGAGCGGCTGATCCACCGTCCGGTCGCCCTGCGTCGTCAATCCCAGGAAGTCCACGCGGCACGACGGATAGAGCGCACGCAGGCGGTCGCGCACGTGCTCCGCCTGCCACAGCGCGAGCACGGATTGGCGGGTGGCGATGACGAGTTTAGCGGGCGGAAAGGATGCGGCGAACATGACGAGAAGGCGGGCGTTGTTCGCGCCCGCGAAGTGCGCCGATTGTAGCCCGGGTTGAGCGCGAAGCGCGATGCCCGGGGCGGCGCTTCGGCGCATCGTCGCCCCGGGCTTCGCCTTGCTAGGCTCAGCCCAGGCTACACAGGCTCAGCCCAGGCTACGCCATTCGGCTCATACCGGGCAACGTGCGAATGAATTTGTATTTACGAACGCCGGCGGAACCAGCCGGTAACCGCGAGACGCTCGCGCGTCGCGGGCAGAACTTCGTGGTCGTAACGGTCGGCGAGAAAGCAAACGAGCGTGCCGCCGTCAGGGAGGATATCGCGCGCGTCGCCGGCCGAAACGTGCACGCGCAAGGCTCCGCCGTCGGCCGCGGTCCACGCTTCGTTGAGATAGATCACGCACGACAGCACGCGGGCGTCGTCGTCGCGCAAGCAATCGCGATGACGGCGATAGAATGCACCGGGTGGATAAAGCGCGTAATGACCCTCGAAGGCAAAAAGCCCTAGATACGTCGACTCGTTGAGGCCAACGCGCAGCGTTTCCAGCGCACTCCACAACAACCTCTCGGCCGGCGCCGGAGAATATTCGTCGAGCCACAGAGTACGGTCGCTGCGGATGTCGCTGCGCTCAACCCGGTCCTTGCCGCGTCCAATGCGCGCCGCGCGGAATTCACCGCTCGCGTCGCGGCGCCGGGCCTCTGCCGCGAGCGAGGCAACGACCGGCGCCGGCAGAAAATCCGGGACGATTGCGAATCGCGCGTCGGCGATGGCCGTGCACACGCGGGCGACCGCGGAGTCGACGACGTTGGCGAACGTCACTTCGCCTTCGGACTCATCGGCAATGAATGGGACGGTGCATGAGCGCTCCTGGACTTTGGAGACCGTCTGCCATCTTATAATGCTGCAAGCGGCTGGGTGCAACCGTCCGTCAAAATACATCGACCTCACGGCTCGTCTCATGCGCATCGTTATCACCGGCGGCGCCGGCTTCCTCGGCAGCCGTCTCGCCCGCGCGCTCCTCGCGCGCGGCTCGCTCACCAACGCGCGGGGCGAAGCGCGCGACTTACGCGGGCTCGTGCTCGTCGACGTCGTCCCCGCAGCCGTCGCCGATGCACGCGTGACCGTCATAACCGGCGATCTCACCGACCCGGCGCTGATCGAGCGTGCCGTCACGCCCGGCACCGACTCCGTCTTCCATCTGGCGGCCGTGGTCAGCGGCCAGGCCGAAGCCGAGTTCGACGTCGGCATGCGCGTCAACCTCGATGCGACGCGAGCGCTGCTCGAGCGCTGCCGCAAACTCGCGCGGGCACCGAAGTTCGTCTTTACCAGCTCGCTCGCGGTCTTCGGCGGCCCCCTGTCGGATCCGGTCCCCGACGACGCGCCGGTGACGCCGCAGACCTCCTACGGCGCGCAAAAAGCGATCGGCGAATTTCTCGTCTACGACATGACGCGCAAGGGTTACATCGACGGGCGCAGCCTGCGGCTGCCGACGATCACCGTGCGGCCGGGGAAACCGAACAAGGCCGCGTCGTCGTTCGCGAGCGGCATCATCCGCGAGCCGCTCTCCGGCGTCGATGCGATCTGTCCTGTCGCGCCGAGCACAGCGGTCTGGGTGTCTTCGCCGCGCACGGTCATCGCGAACCTGGTCGTCGGCCACGAGGCGCCAGCGTCGAGCTTCGCGCACACGCGCTCGATCAACGTGCCGGGAATCTGCATCGGCGTGGGCGAAATGGTCGCGGCGCTGCGCCGCATTGCCGGTGACGCCGTCGCCGATCGCGTCAAGTGGCAGCTCGATCCGGCGATCGATCGCATCGTCTCGACCTGGCCCGCGCGCTTCGCGCCCGTGCTCGGCCCGGCGCTCGGCATGCAGGCCGATCCGGACTTCGACAGCATCGTCCGCGCGTATATCGCCGACGAGAAATAGGGTCAGAGACGACTTTTTGGAGTCGCTGCGCAGGATATCAACGAAAGATAAAAGTCGTCTCTGACCCTACTTTCGCTTCCGAAGCGTCGTCTCTGACCGCAAGCGGCTCGACCTCGCGCAGCGCGCGCAAGAAGATTTCGGGCCCCGACTCTTTGAGCAACGCCTCGTCAGAAAGGACGCGGCGCCACGCGCGCGCTCCGGGCGCGCCGTGGTAGAGCCCGAGCACGTGACGCGCGATCGCACGCATCGCCACGCCCCGGGCGAGCTGCGCCTCGGCGTAGGGAACCAGCGCCTCGACGATCTCGGCGCGCGCTCGCTGCGGCACCGGCTCGCCGAAAACGTACTCCTCGGCCTCCGCGATCAAATACGGGTTGTGATATGCGGCTCGGCCGAGCATCACGCCGTCGACGCGCTCGAGGTGCGCCGCGATTGCGTCATGGTTCGCAACGCCGCCGTTGATGACGATCGTCAGCTCCGGAAAATCGCGCTTCAAGGCGTACACGTGCTCGTACTTTAGAGGAGGCACTTCACGGTTCTCTTTCGGCGACAGACCTTTCAGGATCGCGTTGCGCGCGTGGACGAGGAACGCCGTCGCGCCGGCGCTCGCGACCGTACCAACGAAATCGCGCACGAATGCGTAATCCTCGACGGCGTCGATGCCGACGCGATGCTTGACGGTGACCGGCAGCGCGACCGCATCGCGTATCGCCGCCACACAGCCGGCAACCAGCGCGGGCTCGGCCATCAGGCAGGCGCCGAAGCTGCCGGTCTGCACGCGCTCGGACGGGCAGCCGACGTTGAAATTGATCTCGTCGTAGCCCCAGGCTTCGCCCAGCCGCGCACAGTGGGCCAGCGCCTGCGCGTCGCTGCCGCCCAGCTGCAGCGCGACCGGGTGCTCCGCGGGATCGTAGTCGAGATGCCGCGGCACGTTGCCGAACATCAGCGCTCCCGTCGTTATCATCTCCGTATACAGAAACGCGCGCGGACTCACCAGGCGCAGGAAGTACCGACAGTGGCGGTCGGTCCAGTCCATCATGGGGGCCACGCACAATCGATGCGCTAGGTCACTCAAATCTTTGGCTTTCTACGGCCGGTCCAATGACTCCTTGGACCGAGTGCCGATTCGGTCGAGGAATCTTGTTGCTGGTGAGCCGACGCCGCAGTCATGAGCCATTGACCCCACAAGAATGGTTTGACATTCACTGGCAGCACAACAAATAATGTGCGCCGGCGCAACAGTTAGGATACCCCAAGAAATAGATGGCTCGGTCATCCGCGTTTGCATATAACCTAGGCGCTGCGCTGGTCCTGCTTGCGGCAGCGAGCAGTGCTCAGCCGCAAGGCGTCACCACCACCACCATCGTGCTGGGTCAATCGGCGCCGCTCTCGGGCGCCAACAAGAGCCTGGGCGATGATATCCGCAACGGCGCGCTCGCCTACTTTAAGAAGGTCAACGATGCAGGCGGCGTGAACGGCCGCAGGATTGAACTTGTGACGCTCGACGACGCGAACGACACGAAGCGCTCAGGCGAGAACGCCCGCAAGCTCCTCGAGGAAAATAATGTGCTGGCGCTGTTTGGTTACGCGAGCGCGACGCTATCGCGGCCCGCGCTGCCGTTCGTCGAAAAGCACAAGGTGCCGTTCCTCGCGCCGTTTACCGGCGCTGACCCGATGCGCGCTTTTAATAAGTACGTCTATAACATGCGCGCGAGCTACGCCGACGAGCTGGAAAAGATCGTCGACCACTACGCGAAGTACGGCGTCAAGCGGTTCTCGATCGTGCATTACGATGACGTCGTCGGCAAGGAGAATTTCACGGCCGTCGACCGGGCGCTGAAAGAGCGCAATCTTGCCGCCGTATCGATTGCCGCCCTCAAGGACCGCGTGAAGCCCGTCGGTGAAGCGGACGTGAAGGCGGTGCTAAAGGGTGACCCCGAGGTGATCATCCTCACCACCCTCTACAAGGCGACTTCGGATTTCATCAAGATGGCGCGTAAGGCGGGCTCCACTGCGCAGATGGTCAGCAACTCGTTCCCCGGCTCGACGCCCCTCGCGAAGGAGCTGGGGAAGGATGGCGTCGGCGTGGTCATCGCTCAGGTCGTGCCGTCGCCCTTCGGCGCCGGGGCCGTGCTCGTGGTGCCTGAATATCGGGCGGCGATCGAGAAGCTTCTCGGGAAGCCGGAATATTCGTTCACCTCGCTCGAGTCGTTCATCGCGGCAAAGGTCACCGTCGAAGCGATTCGGCGCGCCGGCCCGACTTTGACGCGAGAGACGCTCCTGAAGGCGCTCGATAGCATGTCGAACTACGACGCCGGCGGCTATGTCGTAAATTTCTCACCCAGAAATCACAACGGCTCCAAATTCGTTGACCTGACTATCATCGGCAAGGACCTTAAGTTTTACAACTAGCCGGCACGATCCAAATCTCGCGTCTGCGAGTGAGCATGAGGTTTTCCGCTGTCCGGGCAACGGAGACCGGCTAAAGGGGAATGCCGGGCGGCCGGATACCTTGAGCGAGGCGTCGACCCGTTAGCACGACCAAGCCCTCGGGGAGCTTTTCGTCGCCGAAAGCGGCACGACAATGCGCGTCGATGCCGTTCTCACGCAAGACATTCAATGCGTCTTCTGCATCGAAGGTCATATTGCGGTGATGTTCATCGCTACGCCGCCAGGTGTCGCCTACGCGCCGGAAGACCGTGATCATGCGATCGAAACGACAGGGTTCGGGGCGAGAGAAGCGTGTGACGATCGCCCAGTCATCCTCCACCTTGGCGTGTACCTCATTAATGTCGAGCCGTTCGCGGTATCGTCCCGTCATCAAATCAATCGCCAGTACTCCTGCTGGCCGCAGCGCGCGCGCCAGCTCGCCCAGCGCCTGGGCGATATCGCCGCGCGTGTCCAGGTAGTTGAGCACGTGTCCTGTCGACACGACGGCATCGGCCTCGGGCAACGCACCATCAACACCTGTCGGCAGGCCGGTTGGCAGGCGCACTACAGCGAAGGTGGCTCCGCGTGCGTAGTCGCGAGCCAGCTCGATCATCGCCGGCGAGGCATCGACGCCATGCACCGCAAAACCCGCCGTCAGCAACTCGCGGGTGAGCAAGCCGCTGCCGCATCCAACGTCGAGAACTCGGGCGCCAGCCGACAAGCCGCCGTCGCGCAGGAGCTGCACGATACCGGCGCAGGTTCGCCCGACATGGTGCGAGTAGCCGGCGTGGTGGACCCACGCGAGGTCAGGTCGGTAATAGGTGTCGCTCGCCATCGTTACACTCTATACGCGGCTTCTCGAATTAGTAAGCGTCCGCATGGGCAGCGTTGGAATATTTCCTGCGAGACAATGAGGTGGTTCAGTAGCCTAAGAAGGGCGTCTTCGAGTAGGCTATTGTCGATCGCTGCGCTGTCGCAGCGCCTGCGAGAAGCAAGGGGAGCCGATGGGACAGGGTGCAAAACCCGCAAAGGCCAAGGTCGAGGCAAGGCCGCCTGTCGCCAGAAAATCGCGGAAGGCTGACGCTTCTACTCAGAGGCAGCTTGAGCAGCGCTTGGCGGAGGCCTTGGAGCAACAGGCAGCGACAAGCGAGATTCTGCACGCGATCAGTAGCTCGCCAACCGACCTGGATCCCGCGTTCCGGATGATCCTCGCAAACGCGATCCGACTCTGCGGGGCCAGCGTCGCCACGCTCTGGCTATTCGACGGCGAGCTCCTCACCAGCGTGGCCAACCAGAATGCATCTCCCGCGTTTGCGGAATATCTCGCGCGTGCGCGCATCCGCCCCGGCCGTGAAACGACAACGCGCCGCGCTGCGTTAGAGCGGAAAACGATCCATGTAGCCGATTTGCTTAGCGACCCCGACTACTCACCTCCGGAATTCCAGCGCAAGGAGAAGGTGAAGACAGTACTTTCGGTGCCACTGCTTCGCCAAGATACGCTGGTCGGTGTGGTCACGCTGTGGCGCCGGGAGGTCCGCCCTTTTACGGACAGGCAGGTCGCGCTGGTCGAGACCTTCGCCGATCAGGCGGTGATCGCCATCGAGAACGTGCGCCTGTTCAACGAAACGAAAGAAGCGCTCGACCAGCAGACGGCCACGGCCCAGATCCTCCAAGCGATTTCCAGTTCGCCAGGCGACCTTCGGCCCGTGTTCGACGCGGTCGTCCGTGCTGCCGCACAGTTCTGCGGCGCATCGAATGTCTTGATCATGCGCCTGGACCAAGGGGTACTACGTGGCGCCGCGGCGGTCGGCCCGTTCGCGGACGTGCTGATGCGCCGCGCAGGAAGCCTCGAGGCGATCGAGATACCGGTGACGAAGGGCACCGTCGCCGGTCGCAGCGTAGTGGAATGTCGCACCATCCACGTTCACGACCTCGCCGCCGAGCGCAAGGACGAATATCCGGAAGGACGCGAGCTTCAGCGCCGGTTCGGGCACCGTACACTGGTTGCCACCCCCCTGCTACGGGAAGGGGTGCCGCTAGGGGTGATCGTCCTGTTTAGGACCGAGGTCAAACCTTTCTCGGACAGGCAGATCGCGCTGCTCCAGACATTCGCCGACCAGGCGGTGATCGCCATCGAGAACGTGCGGCTTTTCAAGGAACTCGAAACACGCAACCGCGACCTCACCGAGGCTCTAGAGCAACAGACGGCGACGAGCGACATCCTGCGCGTGATCAGCCAATCGCCGACGGATGTGCAGCCGGTCTTCGACACCATCGCGGGGGCAGCGTTGAAGCTGTGCCGCGCCACCTCGGCCAACGTGTTCACCTACGACGGCGAGCTGGTCCATTTGGCGGCCATGGTGAACCTGGATCCGACCTACAAGGAAGTGATGCGCGAGATCTATCCGCGGCCGCTCAGCCGCGACACCACCGTCCTCCGGGCAATCCAGACACGAAGCGTCGTCGTGATCCCGGACGTGCTCGAGGACGAGGACTACATCTCCGCACTTGGAGTTCACTCGACGAGCGGAGGCTTCCGCAGCGTTCTGGCCGTTCCGCTGATGCGCGAGGGACACGCGATCGGTGGGATTGCTGTTGGGCGGGCCGAATCCGGTTCGTTCCCGGACACGCAGGTCGAGTTGCTGAAGACATTCGCCGACCAGGCGGTGATCGCCATCGAGAACGTGCGGCTTTTCAACGAGCTGGAGAACCGCAATCGCGACCTCACGGAGGCGCTGGAGCAGCAGACGTCGACCAGCGATATCCTGCGCGTGATAAGCCAATCGCCGACGGACGTGCAGCCGGTGTTCGACACGATCGCGGCGGCTGCTTTGAAGCTGTGCCGCGCGAGCTCCGGGGCCGTCATGACGTTCGACGGCGAGCTGATCCACTTGGCGGCCGTCGCGAATCTGAATCCGGAAGGGGCGGACGCCATTCGAAAGGTTTTCCCAAGGCCACCCGGCCGCGACATGGCAGCGACCAGGGCCGTCCTGACGTGCGGCGTTGTCGCTATTTCGGACGTGCTTGAGGACCATGAGTTTGGGCCGAGAAGTGTCGCGGTCGCCACGGGCTTCCGCAGCGTCCTGGCTGTTCCCCTGGTACGAGACGGCAACCCGATCGGCGCCATCGCCGTCGGCCGGCCCCAACCCGGGCCGTTTCCCGCTAAGCAGATCGCGCTCCTCCAGACCTTCGCCGACCAGGCGGTGATCGCGATCGAGAACGTGAGGCTGTTCACGGAGCTGGAGGCGCGCAACCGCGACTTGACGGAGGCGCTGGAACAGCAAACGGCGACGAGCGAGATCCTGCGCGTTATCAGCCGGTCACCCAGAGACGTACAGCCGGTGTTCGATGCGATCGCGGGGGCAGCTTTGAGACTGTGCGGTGCCAACAGAGCAAACGTTTTCACCACTGACGGGAATCTGCTTCATGTCGCGGCCTTCGCCAGCGCAAACCCGGGCCTCGATGAAGAAATACGCAGACATTTCCCCCGCCCGCTCGGCCGCGATTTGCCCGCGTCCCGGGCGATCCTGACGGGGGCCGCGGCCTTGATTCCGGACGTGCTCAAAGACCCGCAATACGCATTGAAGGAATTTGCGCCCGCCGGCGGATTCCGCAGCGTACTGGCCGTGCCCCTGCTGCGAGAAGGCAGCTCCGTCGGCGCCATCGGCGTCAGCCGGCCCGAACCCGGGCCGTTTCCCGACACGCAGATCGCGCTGCTTCAGACCTTCGCAGACCAGGCAGTGATCGCGATCGAGAACGTACGGCTCTTCACGGAGCTGGAGGCGCGAACCACCGAGCTCACGCGGTCGGTGGGAGAGCTCAAGGCGCTGGGCGAAGTCGGACAGGCGGTCAGCTCGACGCTGGACCTGGAGACCGTTTTGAACACGATCGTTTCCCGGGCGACGCAACTCGCCGGCATGGACGGCGGATCGATCTGGGAATACGACGAAACCCGTGAAGAATTCTACCTGCACGCGACCGACAAGCTGCCCGGTGAGCTGGTCGAGGCATTGCGGGCCACAGCCATCAAGAAGGGAGAGGGCGCGGTCGGGCGGCTGGCTGTGACCGGCGAGCCCGTGCAGATCCGCGACATCGTCGACGAAGGCGTCTATCAGAGCCGAGTGCGCGAAATCCTGATCCGCTTGGGCTACCGATCGCTGCTCGCGGTGCCGTTACTGCGCGAGGACCACCTGCTCGGCGGGTTGGCCGTGAATCGCAAGAGCGCCGGCGAATTTGCGCCGGAGGTGATCGACCTGCTGAAGACCTTCGCGACGCAGTCGGCCCTGGCCATCCAGAATGCACGGCTCTTCCGCGAAATCGAGATCAAGAGCCGGGAGCTCGAAATCGCCAGCCAGCACAAGAGCGAGTTTCTCGCCAACATGTCGCACGAGCTGCGTACACCGCTCAACGCCATTATCGGCTTCTCGGAAGTCCTGTCGGAGCGGATGTTCGGCGAGGTCAACGACAAGCAAGCGGAATACCTGTCCGACATCCTGGAGTCGGGACGGCATCTGCTGTCCCTCATCAACGATATCCTCGATCTGTCCAAGATCGAGGCGGGAAGGATGGAGCTGGAGCCGTCCGAGTTCGACCTGCCGACCGCGATCGAGAACACTTTGATCCTTGTCCGCGAGCGGGCGCAACGTCGTGGCATAGCGCTCGGGCGCACGGTCGACGAGCGCCTGGGGATGATTCGCGCCGACGAACGAAAAGTGAAGCAGGTACTTCTCAACCTTCTGTCCAATGCCTTGAAGTTCACGCCGGAGGGCGGCCGAATCGACGTCGTGGCCGACGTGCACGACGGCGCGACCGAGATCTCGGTGACGGACACCGGCGTGGGCATTGCGCCCGAGGATCAGGAGGCGGTGTTCGAAGAATTCCGGCAGGTCGGGACGGCGGCAAGAAAGGTGGAGGGCACCGGGCTCGGCCTCGCCATCTCGCGGAAGTTCATCGAGCTCCACGGCGGAAGAATCTGGGTAGAGAGTCAAGTGGGGATGGGTTCGAAGTTCGCTTTCACGCTGCCGCTGACGATCGACCAACGCCACCCGACGGGTTGAAAAGCGAACACGCTATGCCTGCGGGGAAACGCTTGCACCGCTGATCCGATGTGCTATTATGTCTTGGTGCTAACTCACTAAAGCATCAGTATGGCGAGGCTAACTATCACCTTAAGCGATGAGCGTCATCGAGCCCTGCGCGAGGCAGCCGTGAAGCGCCGCAAGACGATCGGGCAGCTGATCGAGGAAAGCTTGGACTTTTATGGCATCAAGACCGTACGCAGCGCCGAGCAACTCGTGGCGAAAGCGCGCGCGCGGGCATCGCTCAGCGAAACTGAGGCCCTGCGACTCGCCGTGGCCGAGACACGCGCCGCCCGGCGCCGATGAAGTATTCGGCTGCGGTCATCGACACGAATGTCGTCGTCGCCGGCCTCCTGACCGGGAGCACCGATTCCCCCACTGCCAGGATTCTCGACGCGATGTGCAGAGGCGCCTTCCCATTTCTGTTGTCCACGGCGCTTCTCGCGGAGTACCGGGAGGTGCTCCTCCGCAAGAAGATTCAGGCACTGCACGGGCTAACTGAACGAGAGGTCGATATCCTGCTGACAGCGCTCGCTGCCAATGCCATCGTTCGCGAGCCGGCGCCACAAACCGGGGCGCCGGACGCCAAGGACGATCATCTCTGGTCTCTTGTCCAGAGCGAGGTCAATTGCGTGCTGGTAACGGGCGACCACGCGTTGGCGCAAAGCCCGCCGCCGAAATCCTCCGTTCTTCAGCCTCGCCAATTCGCAGACTTGCTGCCGGCGTAGTGCGCCGCGATGCCATTGGTGAGAGCTAAGGTAACGCGAGTTCTATGCCGGCACCAGTCGAAGATGGGTGATCTCCGATGGGGCGCCCAGGCGCTGCGGCGGTCCCCAATAGCCCGTGCCACGGCTGGTATAAACCCAAAGGCTGCCCAGGCGGCGAAGCCCGGCCGTAAACGGCTGCTGGAGCTTTACGAAGAACGTCCACGGCCAGAATTGGCCCCCATGGGTATGGCCCGAGAGTTGAAGGTGGAAGCCGGCCGGTTCGGCGGCGAATGCCGACCGTGGCTGATGTGCGAGTAGCAGCTTCACCGCCGCATCGGTCGGCGCACCCGCTATTGCGGCGGCGGGATCGCTCTGTTGCGCCGGGTCGTGATGATGCGCGTTGTAATCGGTCACTCCGGCTACTACGATGACCTCTCCCTTGTGTCGCAGCACGACGTGCTCGTTCATGAGTACACGCAATCCGAGCCGGCGCAGTTCGGTCACCCACCCGCTTACACCCGAGTAGTACTCATGATTTCCGGTGACAAAGAAGGTGCCATGACGTGCCGATAGCCGAGAAAGGGGTTGCGTATGCACGGAAAGTTGCTTGACGCTGCCATCGACCAAGTCCCCGGTTACGGCAATCATGTCCGCGTCGAGGTGATTCACAGCGTCAACAATCGCCGCGACATATTCACGCTTGATCGTCGGCCCGATATGGATGTCACTGATCTGGGCAATGGTGAAGCCGTGCAGCGGAGCTGGCAAATCCGCGATCGGAACGATGACCGATCGCACCTTGGCCCGCCGGCGGGCGTTAATGAGACCGACGAACGTAAATAGACCGGCGAGTATCGGCACTGCGACCGCGCTCGAACTCTGGAATCGCTGCAGCAAATCTCCTTCGAGCAACAACCCATTCACGGCATGGCCAACGAGCAGCACCAGGTCACGGATGAAAGTAAGGACCAGCAGCGACGAAAACGAGCCAATCGCGAGCAAACCCGCCCAAGCCAGCCGGTCCGAAAGCGGTTGCCGCTTGATCCGCCGGGCGAGCAGTCCGAGCGGTGTCAAGCTTGTCGAGACGATCAGCCACACGCTCAGCGCAGCAACTCCAGGCGTGCCGAATGGCATATCGGGCAGCAGGCGCAATCCTATATAGAGGTGCAGCAACAGAACGAAGCTAAAGAGTCGCAGCATTGCGGTGTCTATGCTTGGAGTCTTCCGCCGTTCGGACACATTTACGGGCGAACGTGCAGAACATTGGGGCGATTGCCGGCAAGGCAAGGGATTGGCGCTTTGCGTCATGGCTTGGCATGGTCGATTTACGACCCAACCAGCCTCGAGCCGCCAATTGCGACCGACTTCCTGTCAAGACATAGGAGCGGACGGGCTCGTCTGGAGCTCGCGCTCGACCAGCTTCGCCAGGTCGCTTAACAACCGGAGTTGGTCCTGGTCGAGGTTCCGTGCCCGGTGGTCGATCACGCACAGCGTGCCTACCGCGCTTCCGTCTCCAAGTGAGAGCGGCGCGCCCGCGTAGAATCGTATGCGCGGCTCGCCCGTCACCAGTGGATTATCGGCAAACCGGTCATCCACGAGAGCATCGGGCACTTGCATCACGTCATCACCCAGGATGACATGAGCACAGAAGGCCCTGTCGCGGCCCGTCTCGCTAACGTCCGTACCGATGCGCGACTTGTACCACTGGCGGTCTCTGTCGACCAGGCTCACCATGGCAATGGGAACGTCGAACAGCGCCGTCGCGATACGTGTGTAACGGTCGAATCGCTCCTCAGGTTCGGTGTCCAACAAGCCAGTCTGCTGGAGTGCCCGGAGGCGTCGTTCTTCGTCTGCCGGTACGGGAGCACTTCTCCAGCGGCAAGCTTCACGCAGCACCCAAGCGCGTATGCGTGCTCGGGCGTACTCTTCGGAAAAGGGCCAGATCAGCCAGTCGGTGATGCCCGCTTCGGCCTCGGCTTGCTGCTCGGCGGGGCTTTCTCCGGTCCTCACCAGCACGATCGGTGCGTCTTTATCGATTGCAGTCGGATCGGTACGCAAGGAACGGCAAAGTTGGAGAACGTCGCAATCCTTCAACCCGTGCTGCAGCACGACTAGGGAAAATCGTTCGGACCGTAACAGCGAGGGAATCGCGTTCCCATCCTGGACCTGTACCAGCCGCAGATCGTCGTCCGTGACGGCATCGCCAAGGATCCGAGCTACCCGCGGATCGGCAACAGCCATCAGCACGCTGCTATGCGACAGCGGCGACGCAGGGTCCATCCGCGCCGTTTCTTCCCGTGATTCGACCAAAGGCCTGACGGCCGAACTCCGGTTGAGTTCGAGAACCTGTCCCTCCGCCGCTGCGAAGACCTCGATGTCGCCACCAAGCCGCGCGACGAGATCCCGCGCGCCGGCGACGATTCGATCGACGGCCTCATCGTTGCGCGTCGGATCGTGGTGGAACAATGCGAGGCGTCGGACCCGTGCCGAAACCGCAGTTTCCACGGCGTATTCAGCGGTGCTGTGACCCCAGCCCCTCTTCGCGGAGAACTCAGCGGCCGTATATTGCGCGTCATGTATGACGAGGTCTGCATCGGAGAGGAAGCGCGCGTGCCGTACGTCCTGGCCGGCAAGGGGCGCGCCGCTCCCGGCGGCGCGGGGCGTCGAGTGCGGCTCGTGGTCCGTCGAATAGACGACGGTCACGCCGTCGGCTTCCAGGCGATAACCGAGCGTCAGAGCGGGATGATGCAGGTATTGCGTAGTGACGTGGATGTCGAGGATCTCCAGCGTTCCCTCGACCAGATCATGGTAGTGCAGCGTGGCGCCCAGGTCCTTGAGGGTGATCGGGAAATACGAGGACTGCATCTGTCCGGACAACGACTCGCGGAGCGATGAGCCGACGCCACGCGGACCATAGATGTGCCACTCATTCCCGCGAATGAACAGGGGTGCGAAAAAGGGGAAGCCCTGAATGTGATCCCAATGCGTGTGCCCGATCAGGATGTGCCCGTTAAGTGGTGAGGCTCCGCTTGTGACCAGCGCTTGGCCGAGGCCATGCGCCCCGGTGCCGCAATCGAGCACCACGAGCGTTCCGCTCGAGGATCGCAGCTCGACGCACGAGGTATTTCCCCCATAGCGCACGGTGCTCGGGCCGGGCTTGGCGATCGAGCCACGAGTCCCCCAAAAGCGAACTAGCATGAGGCGCGGTTTCCGATTGACATTGCGGCAGAGGCCAGTCTATACCAGTCACCTTGCGAGCCGCAAAGTGCTAGGCGTGCGCCGCCCGACGCCCGCCTATGCTCATTCGCGCAACGGCATCCCTGCGGGCAATCCGCATCTCGACCCGGTGTTCCCGACGATCGTCGACAAGAGCAATGAACGTGTCATCTCGAGTTACGCCATCAATGGTTACGCTCGACTCATCGATCTCCTCGTCGGCTTCCACCTCCGGTCGCCGCACCGTGATGTGGTAATAGGTCTCGCGATACCGGTAGTGCAGCTTGAACTCCTTCCACGCCGCAGGAAAGCACGGCGTGAAGTAAAGGCGATCGACTTCCAGCCTGAGCCCTAGCAGCGACTCCACGACCAGCCGGTACATCCAGCCGGCCGAGCCCGTGTACCAGGTCCATCCGCCCCGGCCCGCGTGCGGCGCAAGCGCATAGACGTCGGCGGCAGCGACATAGGGTTCCACCATGTAGGTCGCCGCGCTTTCCGGCGTTCGCGCGTGATTCAGCGGATTGATCATCGCCATCAATTCCCATGCGCGTGCACTGTCGCCCAGCGCCGCGAACGCCATCGCCGTCCAGATCGCGCCATGCGTGTACTGCCCACCGTTTTCTCGCACTCCCGGAACGTATCCCCGGATGTACCCCGGATCCAGATCGGATGTGTCGAAAGGTGGATCGAGAAGCTGGATCAACGCGTGATCGTGCCGAACGAGACGCGCATACACCGCGTTCATAGCCCGGCGCGAGCGCTCGGCATCACCGGCGCCGGAAAGCACCGACCAGCTCTGGGAAACGGAATCGATTTGGCATTCCGGATTGGTCATCGAACCCAACGGCGAGCCATCGTCGAAGTAGGCACGGAGATACCACTCGCCATCCCAGGCGTTCTGCTCGATCCGTTGGCGCAATTGCATCGCCTCCGTCTCGCAACGGTCCGCGAACGACGGGTCGTCACGCCAACGCGCCACTTTGGCGAATTCTCCGAGGACCTGGCAAAGGAAGAAAGCGAGCCAGACGCTTTCGCCCCTGCCGTGCCTGCCGACGAGATTCATGCCGTCGTTCCAGTCGCCGGATCCGATCAGCGGCAGTCCATGTGTGCCGAACCTGAGACCATGCAGGATTGCCCTCACGCAGTGTTGATAAACACTCGCGCTTTCGTCGGATCGGCCCGGCAGGTCGTAGTACGAGTCGTCCTCCGGATTGACCGGGCGGCCTTCGAGAAACTGCGCGGTTTCGTCGAGAATCGACATATCGCCGGTCATCAGAACGTAGCGGCTTGTCGCCAGCGGCAGCCAAAGGTAATCGTCCGAGCAATGCGTCCGCACGCCGCGCCCCCACGGCGGATGCCACCAATGCTGGACGTCGCCTTCCAGGAATTGACGGCTCGCACAGAGCGCGATTTGCGCGCGCACAAGCTTCGGTTCGGCGTGAACCAGGGCCATCACGTCCTGTAATTGGTCGCGGAAACCGTAGGCTCCGCCCGACTGGTAGTACCCGCTGCGCGCCCACAGGCGGCAGGCCATCGTTTGGTACACGAGCCAGCCATTGGTCAGTACGTTGAGGGCTACATCGGGCGTTTCCACCTCCACGGCAGCCAGCGTGTGCCGCCAGTACCCGACCACCGCTTGAAGGGCTTCATGGGCGGCCGCAGACCCCCGGAAACGCTGCACCAGTGGGCCGGCCGCATCGGCGTTGCTTGCTGCCCCCAGCCGAAAAATGACCTCTCGCTCCTGCCCATCCGCCAAGTCGAAGGCAACCTGGATCGCGGCGCAGGGATCCAGCCCGGCACCCACCTTGCCCGAAAGGCGCGTCCGGTACATGGCCGCCGGATCGCGCAGCGTGCCGTTGCGACCGAGAAATTCACTGCGGTCTCCGGTCACGCTCCGTGTCGCGTCATCGACGTCGAAGAACCCGACCCAGTCCGCGAACTCGTTGTTGTATGGATTTCGTGCGTAGACCGCAGCGTTCCTGGAATCGATCTCGGTCGTCACGTGCATCGCCGATTTCGCGCGAAGATCGCCCAACACCCACTCGACGTAGCCCGTCGCCGATAACCGTCGCGGCCGGCCCGAGTGGTTTGTCACTTTCAATGAGGAAAACTTGACCGCCGCATCAAGCGCGACGAAGACCGTAAGCTCCGAGCGAATGCCATCTTCCATGTGTTCGAAAACGCTGTAGCCGAATCCGTGCCGGCTCACGTAGGGCGCGGCGCCACGGGGCTCACGTGATGTAGGAGACCAGAAGTGGCCGGTTTCTTCATCGCGAAGGTACAGCGCTTCTCCGCTCGACTCACCCACCGGATCGTTGTGCCATGGCGTGAGACGAAACAGGTGCGCGTTCTCGCTCCAGGTGTAGGCCATGCCGCTTTCCGACACGACCGTTCCGAAGTGGGGGTTCGCAAGAACATTCACCCAGGGAACCGGCGTCGCCTGTCCTGTCGCCGGAGCGATGACGTATTCGCGCCCGTCAGGCGTGAACCCTCCTATCCCGTTGAAGAGGATCGAAGCCTCGCGCGGCAATTCGGCAACGCTCGGCCTGTCGGGCCGATGAGTGCGCGTTGGTACCAGGCGTGGAATTCGCACTTCCGCGGGCACGCGTCGGTTGATCTGGCTCGCGAGCGTCCCGCGGCTGTCGGTGATGATCGCGCGGGCGACCGATTGGATGAGAATGCGATCCTCGAACGAAATCTGCTCGGCGATCCGCACGAAAATGCCTCCGGGGCGATCGACAACATGCGCTTCGACACCCGCAGCGATCAGCCCCATGATCTGCTCCTGGAGTCGCTGCCGGTACACGTCGTGATCCTCGTTCCAGATCACGAGGTCCACGGCCAGTCCCTTGAGACGCCAGTAGGCATGCGCCTGCACGAGCTGGCGCACGAGGTCGAAGTTGGCGATATCGGCAATCTGCAGCAATACGATCGGCAGGTCGCCGGAAATCGCGTATCCCCAGAGCCCGGATTGGCCGCGGCGGTTCCTGACGAGAACGCTCGCGGCCGCACGCAGCGACGCGTTGGCGTAAATCACCGAGCTGGCGAGGCGGCTGTAGAGTTGCGAATCCGCCTCGGTGGTATTGAGCTGCCGCAGCACCACCTGGCTGTGTGTCCAGGTCAGCTCGAAGACGCGATCGGTGAGACGGTGATCCTGATATTTTTCGACCAAACTCAACGTCGCCCCTCGGGTCTCGCCGATGCCTGAAACCATGTCGATCGTTGCCGAAGCGCCGGCGTCGAGCATCAAGCGATGGCGGATCGCGGCGATCGGATCCAACACCGAACCGTCGGTGTTCGATAGAGCTCCGGGATCGATCATCGCGGCCGGAGCGGCGACCGAGCCGCCGCGGCCGATAAACCGCATCCTGTCTGTCTCGAACGAGACGTCTCCCGTGCCTCCGCCGTGTACCGTCATCAAGTGAAACATCCACGGCACGTGCTCGTTGACGGAGCGAGGCCGGCGGGTGCAGAGAATAGCCTGCTGGCTATGGATGATTTCGGTTTGCACGAACAGGTTGCTGAAGGCAGGATGCAGCGCATCCGCAGCCGCGGGCGCGAGAACGACTTCCGCATAACTCGTGACGTCGATGATCCGGCGGGTCCGGGACCGATTGATGATGTGGACGCGGCGGAGCTCGATGTCGTCCTCGGGCGAAACCACAATCTCGGTATGCGTCTCCAGATCGAAGTCTCTGCGGCGAAACTCCGCGCGTCCCTCGGAAAAGATGGCTTCGTAATGTTCCGCTCGCTTGAGCGTAGGCTGATGCGCGGTCGACCAGAACTCACCGCTTGCCACGTCGCGCAGATAACAGAACGTTCCCCAATCATCGCAGGTGATGTCTTCACGCCAGCGCGTGACCGCCAAGTCTTTCCAGCGGCTGCTTCCACCCCCGGCGTTCGTGACCATCACGTGGTAGCGCCCGTTCGACAGCAGCTGCACTTCCGGGATCGCGGTGTCGGGGCTCGCGAGCACGCGCACCGGCATCTCCGGGCTGCTGGCGGCCACGCGGAGCTCCGAAAGGTCCGGCGCATTCGCATAAAACGCCGTGGCTCTGGGAATGCGTTCCTGGAGCAGCAGCAGGGTAGCTTGAAGGAGCGGGTCCGACTCGAACCGCTTTTGCATCGGTCGTCCCAGCAGCAGATAGGCGAAGGCAAGCAGGCTCATACCCTGGTGATGAGCCATGAACGACCGTACGACCGCGCTCGACTCGCCGCGGCGTTGCCGCGACGGCGTGTAGTCGATGGCTTCGAACAAGCCGAATCTGCCGGCCAGCCCATCCGCGGCAAGCCGTTGCAAGTTGAGGCACGCGGCTTCGGGCGCCACCATCAACGCAAGCGCCGACGCGTACGGCGCCACGACCAGATCGTCCCCCAGTCCGCGTTTCAGCCCCAGGCCGGGCACACCGAAGGCGCGATACTGATAATTGAGACGTACGTCGACGGTGTTGTAACCGCATTCCGAGTTGCCCCACGGCACGCCGCGTTCCCGTCCATACTCGATTTGCCGCTCCACCGCCGCGGCATAGGTCTGATCGAGCAATGTATTTTCGTAGGTCGGCATCACCAGTAGCGGCATGAGGTACTCGAACATCGAGCCGCCCCACGACAGCAGAACCGGCTCCCCGCCCGCGGTGGTGAGCAGACGCCCCAGGGCGAACCAGCTTTCCTGCGGCAGCTCGCCCTGCGCAATAGCGATGAAATTGCACAATCGCGCTTCGGAAGCGAGCAAATCGTAGTAGCTCGAGTCGCAGCGGCGTTCGCCGACGTTGTAGCCGATCACCAACTGACGTCGCACCTTGTCGAACAGGAAGTCATAGTCCATTGTCGCCAGCGCACTCGCCTGCAGCGCGAGTTGGTCGAGGGCAGCCATTCTTGCCCGTGCGTGGCTTGCACCCTGCGTGACGAGCTCCCGAATCGGGGCGGGCCCGTCCGTCCCTTGCACGGTGGCTTCGTTGTCGCCTCTGCGTTCGCCGATCGACAACGAGTTCGTGTCGAATGCCGCGATTTCGCGCAGCGTCGGTATGCCGGTGAGGCCGAGAAATTTTGGAGTGGTCTCGGAATACGACGGCGACGATAACCACGGAGCGAGAAGGAGCAATTCATCGCGCAGCTCCGCGCATTGCCGCGCGAGTGCCTGTGACCAGCCGGTGGCCTCGCTTTCGGCGCCGATATCCGCATTGGAGGCCAGTCTCGCAGCCAAATCCGCAGCGCTCGTTGCCAGCCGGTTGATCTGGACCCAAGCGGCAGCCAGTGCCCCGGGGCGCGCAACGAACACCGATTCCAGCGTCTTCCCGAATTGCGCAACGACCGGCGCGTCATCGCCGACGGTGTCCTGCACAAGCGCGAAGGTATCGCTCACGCCGTTGAGCCATCGCGGGCTGAGGATCGGCGCGTCAGAAAGCGCAGCAAGACCGGGCCGCAGGGTCAGCAGATTGGCCGCGAGGTTCCCGCTGTCCACCGTCGAAACGTAGGCCGGAACGAGCGGCGCCAGCGTTTGCGTGTCGTACCAGTTGTAGAAATGGCCCCGATACCGCTCCAGCGATTCCATCGTGCCCAATGCGTTCGTCGTGCGCAGAATGAGTTGCCCGGTCGAGAGATACCCAAAGTCGTGCGCCGTCAGGTTGGCGAGCAGTGCGAGCCCCATGTTGGTCGGCGAGGTGCGACGCGCGATCGTGACCGTCGGTTGCTCTTGCACGTTGTCGGGTGGCAGCCAATGGTCGTCCGGACCCACATACGTTTCGAAATACGCCCAGGTCCGGCGTGCAAGCTTGCGCAGGAAGTGTGTCTGCTCAAGCGTCAACTTCGCGCTTCGCCGCGCGAGGGGGCGGCTCATCCACCAGGCAAGCGCGGGCGAGGCCGCCCAAAGCAGCAGGATCGGGCCGGCGATCGCCAACGCCGTGGGTTTGGCTGCGGACAGGCCGACCCACATGATCGCGGCGATTGCCGGGCCGACCCACATGGAGCGGAACCATGCAAGCAGGTATGTGTGGTTGCCTTCTTCCAACTGGCGCTCCACCTCACTCGAAGTATTCCATTCGAGCAAGCGACGCTGCGTGACCAGCATCCGCCACAGCGTGCGCACGATCGCATCGAGGCAGAAGAATGCCTCATAGGGAAGACAGGCCAGCGCAAACAAAGCCTGCGCGAAATGCCGCAGCGCAGAGCGTTCAACGGCAACGAGATGCTGTCTGAACGCGACCTCGACAGGCTGGTCCAGCAGATCGGCAAGCGCTGCACCGAGGGAGGGCAACAGGATGATTCCGACCACTGCCGCGGTCCAGAACCACGCGGGCGATAAAACTGTCCAGCCGAGCAGCAGCAGCGATGTCATCGCGGCAGGGACGAGGCTCCGCCGCAGGTTGTCGAAGAGTTTCCACTGCGACAACCAGGAAAGCGGGTTGGGTTCGCGTCGCCCCTCTTTTCCTCGCACTCGCCGCCGCAGCCAACCCACAAGCTGCCAGTCGCCGCGTATCCAGCGATGCCGTCGAGCCACGTCCGCGCTGTACCGCGCGGGGAACTCTTCGTAGAGTTCCGCGTCGCTGATCAGTCCGGAGCGGGCGTAGCATCCTTCCAGGAGGTCGTGGCTCAGAATTCGGTTTTCGCCGAAGCGCCCTTTGAGCGTCCGCTCGAATGCGTCGACGTCGTAGATCCCCTTGCCGAAGAACGAGCCTTCGCCAAATACGTCCTGGTAGACGTCCGACACAGTCCGTGTGTAAGGGTCGAGGCCTGGATCACCTCCGAACAGGCGCGCATAGAGCGACCGGCTCGTGCCGGGCAAGCTCGCGGACACGCGGGGCTGCAGGATGCCGTACCCAACTGTCACGATGTCCCTGGCCGCGCGCGTTCCGGTTTCATCAAAGCAAGCCCGATTCAATGGATGCGCCATGGCACCGACAAACTGCCGCGCGGAGTCACGCGGCAGTTGGGTGTCCGTGTCGAGGGTGATGACGTACTTCACCTGCGACAGAATGGCCGTCGAGCCGACGATGAGAGAAAAACCTTCGCGGTGGCCGCCGCGTAACAGCGCGTTCAGATCGCCAAGCTTGCCGCGCTTGCGTTCGTAGCCCATCCACATCCGTTCCTGCGGGCTCCAGCGTCGAGGGCGGTGAAAAAGGAAAAACACGTCGCCGTTGGCAGCATGGTCCGCATCGCTGTGAGCTACGTTCGCGCGTTCGCTCGCCGATCCATGCCGGTCCTCACGTGCATATGTTCGATTCAGCTCGCTGATTCTCGTCTCGGCCAGCCGCAGCAACGCCTCATCGGTGGGCAACGATTCCTCACGCGCATCCGCAAAATCGGTGAGCAAGCCGAAGTGAAGATGCGGATCGCGATTGGCAAGGAACCGGACTTCGAGCGCTTCGACCAGCGCCTCCACGCCACGAGCGCTGGTGAGCATCGTCGGAACCACCACCAGGGTCCGTGATTCCCGCGCAATGCCCGCGGAGAAATCCATTCGCGGCAGTGAGTGCGGCGTCACCAGCAAAGTCACCAGCCAGTTCACCGTCGCCACAGCCAACTGACTCGCAGCGAACAGGGAAAGCAGGACGATCAGCGTCAGGAGCTCCCAGCTTGCACCGGCGACATGAGCATTTGCGGCGAGGCCCGCAGTCAATATGCCCGAGAACAGCGCAATCGCACCGAGGTACAGAGGCAGCGAGAACCTTCCTCCGATTTTTCGCAGAGTCGCGAAAACGGACACTTCGACACCGGCCGCGCGTTCCAGCTCTGGAAGCCCGTTATCGATCAGGTAGAAGCCGACGTGCGCCGATCGATCGTCGCTGCCCTTGCCGGCCGCGCTCGCGCGCGCCAACTCGATCGCCTTTGCGGCTACCTCCGCTTGGGACAGCCGGCCCTCTTTGGCGACGCGCTCAGTCGCGTGACGGTAGCGGTCGCGGGTGGCAAACTCCATGGCGCCATAAATCCGGCTCGGATCCTGGCGCAGTACGGTTTCGACCGCGCTCATCGTCTCCACGAACTCGCGCCAATCGATCGCGCTGAGGAAGCGAAGACTGCCGATACTATTGCTGATCGAAACCTGGTCTGCAGCCTGTTGCTGGTTTTCCGACTGGACCAATTGTTCGATCGTCAGATGCGATTCGGCGAGCTGCTGTTCGATCCATGTCAACGCCAGGGCGAGCGCGGGACTCTGCCCCTGCAGTCGGCGCGCAAACTCCGCGACGAACGCGCTTCCCATCGGGGGCGTCGATCGCGCCATGTCGGCAATCACGAGGATCAGGTTTTTGGGATCCTTTTCGGCGGTCTCCATCATCTGATCGGCCCAGGCGTTGGCCAGGTCGCGCTCTGCCCTGCCGGTCGCCAGTCGCACTCCGACGCGGCGGAGGTTCTCGATCAGGGCGAGCCGGAGCATGATCGGAATGGCCCATAGCTCGCCCAACTGGAGAGCGACAACTGTCTGGTAGGCGGCCACGAAACGGCTGAGACTTTCGGCGTCGACCCGGCCATCGGCGTGCGCGATCGTCTCGAGAGCGATGTCGTAAACGCGCGGCAGCCCCTTCGACGGACCGACTGCGAGGCGCGGCAACTCCCGGCTGTAGCCACGCGGAAAATGCCTCTTGGCCGTGCCGATCTGCTCTTCGATCAGGTGGAAGTTGTCGAGCAGCCATTCGCCGGCCGGAGTGATGCGGTCGTTCGGCGATACCGTGGCCGTCAACCGATTGCAGACGCCGATCAGCGCGCTTTCGTTGGCGGCCAGCCGCGTCAGGAGCTGATCCTTCGCCCGTCGCCGCGTCAGCTTGTGCGCAGCCGCGAGAGTCTTGCCGTACTGCTCCAACTGAGCCGCGCTGAACAGCTCCGATCGCAGCGGCGGTTCCTCGCCGGTCGGTCTGTACGACGAGCCGCTGGTGCGAAATCGCGTCCTGTACTGGGTTAAATGACCGAAGATCGACGTGCCGCTCATCTTCAATCCGCCCAATCCCTTTTCACGCGACGACCGTCGCCGGTTCCGGTCCCGGATATCTCTTGGTCGACCACCGAAAAAGAGGGGATGAGCAAGGTCGCTGCATTCATGCCGGCAATTCTACCGGTCCTCGATGTTGTGACGAAGCCGGCCCGATACTGCACGATGGGATGACCTTGCTTTTTCAATTACTTAACCTCGGCGTACTTAACCTCGGCGGAGTCCACTACACAATAAAAAAGCCCGTTGAAGCTCCCGATATAGAGTCCCGTCCTCTGAAAGGTCGCGTCGTTCAGCACATTCGGCACCAGTGTCGCATCAAACGGATAGCTCATTACCGCCCCTTAAGACGCTGTCGTCTGTTGGCCATGAGGAACGATCAATATGCGAGGTGACGTTGCTTCTACGGCGCCGCAGCGATGGCCTGGATGCGCTCTGCCGTCAGCGGCAGGTCGCGCACGCGAACACCGAGCGAATCGAACACCGCGTTCGCGATCGCCGCAGCCGTCGGACCTTGTGCCGCTTCGCCCGCTCCCACCGCCGGACAATCGGGGCGCGACACGATCTCCACCTCGACCGCCGGTGTTTCCGAGCAACGAAGAATGGGATAAGTCTCCCAAGTCTCGCTCGTCACCCGCGTGCGATCGAAGCGCACCGCTTCCTTGAGCGTCCAACTCGTCGCCTGGATTGCACCGCCCTCGATCTGGTTTGCCAAACCGTCGGGATTGATGACCAGGCCGACGTCGACCGCGATCACCAGCCGGTGGACGCGGATCTCCGCTTGCGCTTCGATCTCCGCGACCACGGCGCAATAAGCGCCGGTGTTCTTGTATCGCGCGAAGCCGATGCCTCGGCCGAAGCCCTCGCGTTTTTTCCGGTTGCCCCATCCGGCCTTCGCGGCCGCGCGCTCGATAACTGTCCGGGCTCGCGGATCGTTGAGATAGCGAAGCCGGAATGCGACCGGGTCCGCGCCGACGCTGGCCGCCAGCTCGTCGATGAACGATTCGATCGCGAACACATTCGCGTAAGCGCCGAGCGAGCGCAACGCGGAAGTCCGCAGCGGCATCGCCATGACGTGATGATTGAGGATCTGCCATGCGGGAAATTCGTAGAGCGGAATCGAGTTGCGCTCGGCGCCTCCGCCGCGGGCGGCGGACGGGTTCGCCGCCGGCAACCGCGCGAAAGACTTGCCGAGGTGCCAGGCGCCCAGCAGCGCCGGCGTTTTCGCGCCTCCGGGACGCGAGGTGTGGCCGTTGCTCCAGATGGTATGTCGCCACGCTGCGATGACGCCGGCAGAGTCTAGATCGGCTTCGAGCTCAATCAACATCGCCGGGCCGAACGGGGCCCACGCGAGCTCGTCTGCGCGCGACCACTGCACGCGCACCGGACGCCCACCGGCGGCTCGCGCGAGCCACGCCGCGTCAAATGCGACGTCGTCGGCGCCGTTGTGTCCGTAGCAGCCGGCGCCTTGCACGTGCACGCCGACGATCTTATCTTCGGCGAGACCCAGCGCCAGCGCGAGATCCCTGCGCAGACTGAAAATCCCCTGGCTGTGCGTCCATACGCGCAAACCGGAATCGTGCCACTGCGCCAGCGCGCAGGAGGGCCCGATCGAGCCATGCGCGAGATATGGGCGCGTATAGCTCGCCTTCAACGTCCGCGCGGCCGGTCGCGTTGCCGGCGCGAATTTGCTGTCGACGATGCTGATCTCCGCGTCCTGCGCCTTGAGCCACGTCGCCAACGATGTTTCGTCGGGAAGGCTCGCGCCTTGGCGCCAGGTCGCGCCGACAGCGAGCTTGTGCAAGCCGGCGTCGGCGCCGGCTTCGCTTTCCGATAGCACGCCGATGAGCGAACCGTCGCGGATGACGGCGACGACACCCGGCAGCCCGCGGACTTGAGACTCGTCGAGGTCGATCAGCGTCGCATCCGGAGAGGGCGGCCGCAGCGCCCGGCCGTGCAGCATCTGCGGCAGCTCCAGATCGTGAATGAAGCACGGCTCGCCGAAAATCTTGTCCGGCAGATCGAGGCGTGCAATGGCGGCGCCGACGACGCGGTGGGCGTTCGTCGGCTTGGGGGCCACCTGTCCAGTCGCATCGCGGTCGAGCAGATCGCCGGCGGCGAGCGCCCAATAGCTCGTCCGTGCGCCGCTCGCGCTCGCAATCTCACCGTCGGCAACCGTGAGGGCCTCGACGGGTTCGCCGAGCCGCGCCGCGGCGGCGGAGAGATAGATCGCCCGGGCTTCGGCACAGGCATGGCGCAGCGCGGTGCCCGACTCCTGCACCGACAGGCTACCTGAAGTCATCGCTTCGTCGGGACTCATCGCGGTCGACGCCGGCACCATCCGCAGCTGCGCGAGCGAAACGTCGAGCTCTTCCGCGGCGATCTGTGCAAGCGCAGTCAGGATGCCCTGCCCAATCTCGACTTTGCCCGAAAAAATTTCGACAAAACCCTCGCCGCGGAACTTGAGCCATTGCGCGAGTCGTCGATTCCCGCGGAGGCTTCCGGGCAGCGGCGAGCCCGCAGCAACGCCGCTCATGTCGCCGATCCTCCCGCTACGCGCAGCACCGCGCGCACGATCCGGTTATAGCTGCCGCAGCGGCAGAGATTGCGGTCGAGCGCCTGCTTCACCTCGGCTTCGCTGGGTCGCGGCGTGCGCTCGAGCAACGCGAGGGCGCTGATCAGCATCCCTGATGTGCAGTAGCCGCATTGCGCCGCCTGGTCGGCGATGAACGCCTGCTGCAATGGATGCGGCGCCTCGGGACGGCCCAGGCCCTCGACCGTCGTCACCGATTTCCTCTCCACCGCCCACAGCGGCGTCTTGCACGCTGCGACCGCATAACCGTCGACCAGCACGAAACAGGCGCCGCATTGCTCGGCGCCGCAGCCGAAACGCGTGCCCTTGAGCCTCAGGCTGTTGCGCAGCACGTCGAGCAGCGGCGTCGCGCCATCCGCGTCGAGCGTGTGTTCGGTGCCGTTGACCCGGAAGGTGAAACGCTCGGCTTTGACGCCGCTCATCGATCAGACCTCGTTGCGGAAATCCTCGGCATGCGTCCGGTTTTTCCTGCGAATTTATTCGCACGCGCCGAAGTATGGCACGCCGCGGCCGAATGAATTCGGCCCTACGAGCTCCACCATTGCCCGCAATCGTCGCCTATCTTCTGGCGGCGGACGCGCGGCGGCGGGCGCGGCGCTTCGAGTTTCTCGTCATCGCCAAAGCAGGCCGCCCGCTGGAAGCGACCGAGTCTCGCGCAGGCATCCTGAAGATGCCTGCCCGGAGCAAGCCCGCCATCTCGGCGCGCACGATATGCTCTATTTCGTCGATGGCCGCCGACCGTGCTTCGGCAACCGGACGCGCGAGGATGAGTATCCGGTGCAGATTGGCGTCTTCGACCGGATACGCAGCCAATTGTCCGGCGCGGATCTCGTCGTGAAAAGCAGACACGGGCATGATGGTCATGCCGATGCCGGAAATCAGCAGGCGCCGTATCGCTTCGACGGAATCGACTTCCGCCTCGACGCGCAACGCGACGCCGAAGGCGGCAAGCTGCTGCTCGACCAGCGTCCGCAAGCCGACCGTCACGATGACCGGCGTAGCGCAAAGCTCGACCAGCGAAAACGCGTGCCGCGTGCCGCGCGTTCCCGGCGGCGAAAGCACGACCAAGGGTTCGGAACATAGCGGGGTCAAGGCGAGCGCCGTCGTGCGCGGCGGATTGGTCATGACCGCAAGGTCGAGTCGGCCCGTCAGCAGCGCGTCCAGAAGCTGCGGGCTGAAACCCTCCACGACTTTCAGGGTGACGGTCGGGCATTGCTGCCGCGCCTGCGCCACGCAGCCCGGCAGCAGCAATGGCGCAAGCGTCGGCGAGGTGCCCATCACGACGGTTCCGCGGGGCGCCTGGATTTTGCCGCGAACGTGTTCGCTGGCCCGTGACACTTCGAGCATGATCGCGCGGGCATGCTCCAGGAAATCCCGCCCTGAGGTCGTCAGCCGGACGCCTCGCGGCAGACGTGTGAGAAGTTGGGTGCCGAGCTCCGCCTCGAGTTGCTTGATATGCCTGGTCAGAGCGGGCTGGGCGATCCCGATCTTGTCGGCGGTGCGCGTGATGCTTCCCTCATCGGCGATCTGCACGAAATAGTGGATGCTGCGCAGTTCCATGGACGAGATGGCGGTCGAGGTTCGTATGACTCAACGATAACAAAATTGCATGCATCACCGGAGATGCTCGCTTCGTCTCGCCAAGCTAGCAGCGTGCAGGTCTGGCCGCGGTCCTCGACACATGCCGATATATTATGCCTAGCATAGCAAATCGCGATTGGTGCCGCGCAATCCGCAGTGTTCTAATAAGCAGGCATGGGGGTTGGCGGCATGCCGGCAAGAGCCTTACGGCGGTGCCGGCCCATGGTCGAGAGGAGATTTGCGCGATGAAGCAGATCGGCGTCGGCATCATCGGCACGGGCTGGTGCGGTGGCATCCGCGCGCAGACCTGCGCGGCGAGCCCGCTGGTTAAGAGCCTGCACCTGGCGGAGATCTGCCCCGAGCGCCTCGCCGAAGTGGCTGGCGCGACCGGCGCTTGCAGCGCAGCGACCGACTATCAGGAGCTCGTCGCCAACACCGAGATCGAGGCGCTGTACATTTCAGCCACGCCGGAGACTACGCATTACCCGATGGCGCGCGATTGCCTCGCCGCCGGCAAGCACGTATTCCTGGAAAAGCCGCTTGCGCTGACGCTTGCCGAAGCCGACGAGCTCGTCACCGCGGCGCGCGAGCGGAAGCTCAAGTTCACCATCGGCTACTCGCAGCGGTTTAATCCCAAGTTCGCCTACGTCAGGAAAGCGATCCGCGATGGATCGATCGGCCGGCCGGTGAGCGCGCTGGTGAGCCGCCACATCACCCGCAACCTGGGCAAGAAAATCAGCGGCCGCATCAAGCTGTCCCCGGCCGCGATGGAAGCCACACACGACCTGGATTTCGTGCTGTGGTGCCTGGAGCCGGCCAAGCCGGTGCGAGTCTATTCGCAGAACAACTTCGGCACCATGCAGGAGACGAGCAGAGCGCCGATCCCCGACACGCAATGGATCACGGTGACGATGGACAGCGGCGTCGCCTTCGTGATCGGCGCGGGATGGACGCTGCCGGCGGGATATCCCAATTTCTCGACGACCTGGATCGAATTTGTCGGAACCGAGGGCGCGGTCATGGTCGACGACAGCCATCGCGATGTCGTGTTGAACACGATGGACAAGGGCATGGTCTTGCCCATGTCGACGATGCCGGGAGAAGCGGTAGAGCATACCTACGCCGGCCCGATGGCCGCCGAAACGATCCACTTTCTGGAAGCCGTCGCATTGGATCGGCCGGTGCTGGTGACGCCGGAGCACGCGCGGATGGTGATGGAGGTCTACATCGCGGCGGACTTGTCGGCTGAAAGGAACGAGCCGGTCTCGCTGCCGCTGGCCGAAGCAAAGAAGGTCCGCGCGGTCGCCTAAGCCGTCACCATGGCGAAGAAAAACGCCAGGCGCATCGGGCTCGCCATCGTCGGCGGCGGCCGCGTCGGATTGTTCCGCGGCGAAGTCGCCGCACGGCACCCGCAGGTCGACTTCATCGGCTTGGCGGAGATCAAGCAGGAACGTGCGCAGCAGATCGCCGGAAAGATCGGCGCCGATTTCGTGACTACCGACTATCGGGAGCTGCTCGCCCGACCCGAGGTCACGGCGGCGATCATCGCGACCGACGAGCATTTGCATGTCGATCCTGTTCTTGCCGCCGTCGAGCGCGGGCTGTCGCTCCTCATCGAGAAGCCGCTCGCGACCGAGCTCGCCGAGTCGGAGCGCGTCCTGAAGGCAATCCAGAAGTCCGGCGTCGATGCGGTGGTCGGGTATACGCAGCGGTTCCGCCGGCGCTGGCTTGCGGCGAAGGAAAAAGTCCGGACCGGCCAGCTCGGCGAGGTGACGCTGGTAACGTCGCGGACCTTCATCAACCGGCTCGTCGCGCTCGACAATTACCGGCGCACAGAGGATCCGGCACAGATCTCGCCGATGGTCATCTCGGGCACGCATGCACTCGATATCGTCATGTGGATGATGGAGGCGAAACGGCCCGTCGAGATCTACGCACGCTCGATCGACAAAGCGCTGGGCCCGATTTGCAAGGGCATTGACGCCACCGCCGGGACGATCACGTTCGAGGATGGAAGCCTCTACCACGCGTCCATATCGTGGGCATTGCCCGTTGTCTGGCCCGCCGCCGTGTACAGCCTCGACGTCGGCATTGTCGGCACCGAAGGCGTGCTCACGATCGACGACACCCACCGCGATATCGTGCTTGCGACGAGCATCTCGCAGGGTGAGGGGTACGCACCCGACGCGGGCCGGCGCGTCGATTTTCTCGGCAGCTATCCTCCGGGCGACATCGCCCTCGGTGAGTTGCGCGGCCCGATGCGCGAGGAGACCGAGCAATGGCTGAATCGGCTCGCGATGGGCCTGCCGACGCAGCACGCGACGGCGGCGGAGGCGCACGACCGTTTGATGCTGACCAAGGCGTTCGATCTGTCGGCGCGACTCAAGCGCGCGCTCGCGCTTCCGCTCGGCGCGAGCGACGAAGGGGCGCGGCGTGGATTGCGGGCCGCGAAATAGGCGTACGAATCCGTCATCCCGGCGAAGGCCGGGATCCAAGTTGGACACGGCGTTGCGAGCGTTAACAGCTTGGGCCCCGGCCTCCGCCGGGGCGACGACAACTAATGCTGGGATGTGCTTCATCCAGGGCCAGACGGAGGAATCATGAGCAAGCTGACGCAGGCCGCTTTGCTGGCGCTGGTGCTCGCGTTGTGTCCCGCGCTTGCATTCGGGCAGGCCAGCTACCCGAATCGGCCGGTCCGGATGATCGTTCCCTTCGCTCCGGGCGGCGCCTCGGATTTCGTCGCGCGGATCATTTCTCCGAAGCTCTCCGAGCTCCTCGGGCAGCAGATCGTCGTCGACAACCGGCCCGGCGCCTCGGGCAATATCGGCATGGAGCTCGCCGCCAAGGCGCCCGCCGACGGTTACACGATCTACCTCGGCAACATCGGCACGATCGCAATCAATCCCGCGATCTTTGCGAGCCTCTCGATCAACCCGCAAAAGGATTTCATACCGATCACCGAGGTCGCGGATGTGCCGAGCATCCTTGTCGCCAATCCGGGCGTCCCGGCCAGCAGCGTTGCCGAATTCGTGGCGCTCGCGAAAGCGAAGCCCGGCGAGCTCAACTTCGGCTCACCCGGATCGAGCACGCTGAACCGGCTGGAGATGGAGCATTTCATGAAGCTCGCCAACCTGAAAATCGTGCACATCCCCTACAAAGGAGGCGCCGGCCCGGCGGTCGTCGGCCTGCTCGGCGGCGAAACGCAGGTCATGTTCGTCACCCTGTCATCGGCGATCAGCTTCATCCAGGCGGGGAAACTGAAGGCGCTCGGTATCTCGACTGCCAAACGGATCGACGCGCTGCCGCAGGTGCCGACGATGGCGGAAGCGGGATATCCCGAAATGATCAGCAGCTCGTGGCAGGGCGTGTTCGTTCCTGCGGGGACGCCGCGACCGATCGTGGAAAAGCTCCATGCGGCGTTGCTCGCGACCTTGGACTCGCCGGAGATCAGGCAACGCTTTGCCGGTGGCGGAGTCAACGTGGTCACCAGCAAGACTCCCGAAGACTTCATGTCCTTTGTCGGCGCCGAAACCATACGTTGGGGCAAAGTGGCAAAGGAATCCGGCGCGACGATCGATTAAACCGCAGGAGGCACGATGGCAAATTTCGGCATGGTGGGCTTGGATTGGCAGCAGCGCGTCAATTGGGATCGACTGCGCAATTACCGGCTGGACCGGGCGCGGGAGCGAATGAAAGCGCACGGGCTCGGCGCAATGCTCCTCATGTACGACGAGAATGTCCGCTATGTGACGAGCACGCTGACCCCCGGCTGGAACCGGCTCAAGCCCGGTTTGCGCTACGCGCTGCTTTGCGGCGACGACCCTCCGGTCCTGTTCGAGCAGGGCGACCTCGGCGCTCATATCGCTCGCCACTCTCCCTGGATTCCCAAAGAGAATATCCGCTGGTCGTATGCATGGATCAAGGGCGCGGCCGGCGCGGCTTCGCTGCAGCAGGTCACGAAGTTCACCAACGCCATCGTGAAGGAAATGAAGAAAAGCGGCGTTTCCGGCATGAAGCTCGGCGTGGACTTCGTCGATATCAACATCATCCACGTCTTCAAGGACGCGAAGATCGACTGGGTCGACGGCATGACGCCGATGATGGAGGCGCGCGCGGTCAAGAACGTCGACGAGCAGGAGTGCATGCGCATGGTCGGCGCGATCGGCGACGCCGCGCACTGGGAATGCATGAAATTCTTGAAGCCCGGCCTGACCGAGAACAAAGTGACGGCGCACATCATGGAGTTTCTCTACTCGATCCCGGGCATGGAGGACGTGGAGGACGTCATTGTCTCCTCGGGACTCAATACCTGGCCCAACTGGCGCAATTTCTCCGACAGGATCATCAAGCCGGGCGATATCGTGTTCATGGACTTGGCCGCGCTCACCTGGAACGGCTACAAGTCGTGCTACTACCGCACGTATTGCGTGGGCAAGGAGCCAACGCAGGAACAGAAGGACTATTACGCCACGGCGCTCAAGTGGCTCTACGATTCGATCAAGGCCGTGAAGGTCGGCACGACCACGCGCGAGATCGCGATGCAATGGCCGTCGGCGAAGGAAGCCTGGGGCTACGAGGAAGAAGACCAGGCGGCCGCCAATCTGTGGGGTCACGGACTGGGACTGGCGCAGTACGACCCGCCGGTGATCTCCCGCATCTGGTCGCTCGATCACCCGGTCGAGATCAAGGAGGGGATGGTATTCGCGCTCGAGACGCAGCACGGCAAGATGCACGAATGGGGCGTACGTATCGAGGAAATGCTGATCGTGCACAAGGACCGTATCGAAATCATCTCCAATTTCCCGGTCGAGCAGATCACCGTCGTAGATCCGATGCCGGGCTATTCGAGCTATGGGAAATCGTGAGCGCGGCGTGAGTAATTCGTCATCCCGGCCCCGGACTCAAGCACTCCGGGGCAGGCTGCGGCCGGGATCCAATTTGACGTTGCAACCAAATCGTATGACGAAACTTGGGCCCCGGCCTGCGCCGGGGCGACGATCTAGGGTTGCGAGCGCCGCATGCAGCGACTGATCGTTCCACTCACCGCTGCCGACGCGACCGATGCCAACCGCTTCGGTCCCAAGGCGGCAAATCTCGCGCGCCTCGGTCGCGCGGGCTTGCCCATTCCCGACGGCTTTTGCGTCGACGCCGAGGCGTATCGCATTCAAATTGCCGCAGCGGGCCTGGAAGAGTCCGCGCGCGATGTGAACGCCGTGGAAACTGCGACGGCGCGCCGCGCCGCCCTCGCGATGAAGCTTGGCCTTCTCGATGCACCGATCGTGCCGCAAGTCCTCGATCCGCTTCTCGAGGCGCGGCGAGCGCTGGTCGTAGCGACGGGTGCACCTATGGTGGTGCGTTCGTCGGCGCTGGTCGAGGACCGTTTCGGATCGAGCTTCGCCGGGCAGTTCGAAAGCTACCTCGGCCTGGAGGATGAGACCGATTTCATCACCGCCGTGCGTTCCTGCTGGGCGGCACTCTGGTCGACGCGCGTGTTGCGCTACATGGCAACGCACGATGGAAGTCCCGCGGACACGGCGATGGCGGTCCTCGTGCAGCCGCTCGTCTCGGCGCGGGTTTCCGGCGGCGGCTTGAGCCGCACGGCAGATGGTGACATGGTTCTGAACGCAACATGGGGCCTCGGGTCGGCGATCGCCCAGGGCGAAGTCGTGCCGGATCGCATCGTCTTGAGCCGCGACGGCGTGCTCCGCGGCACCGTGGCGGGCCGGATATTCCATCGCGTCGGTTGCGCGCACGGCACGCATCCCATTTCCCGCCCGCGTTCGTCCAAACCCTGCCTCGATACGGCTCAGGCCGTCCTGCTGGGTCGGTTGTTGCGGCAGGTCGAGGACATCATGGGCGTGCCGGTGGAAATCGAGTGGGCGCAGGACGATGCCGGATTCAAGCTGCTCCAGGCGCGGCCGCTGCACGTGGGGCCGGCGCAAATCCCCGACGAAATATGGCTGCGCCATCCGGGGCTCAATGGCCATCCGGCAGGCGTAGGCTGGGGAACAGGACGCGCGTGCATAGTTAACTGCGAATGCGAGCTCGCTCGCGTCGCGCCGGGCGATGTCTTGGTGACGAAAGTCGCAGGCCCCGCGCTGAGCCAAGTGCTTCCGCGCGTGGCGGGCCTGGTGGCGGAGCTCGGCGGCAGTACCTCGCACCTCGCATCGCTCGCCCGCGAGAGGGGCATTCCCATGGTGCTGGGCGTGCTCGATGCCACACAGCGCATCCCCGATGGCGTGCAGATCGCCGTTGACGGTGTCGCCGGAGTCGTGCGCTGGATGCGCTGATGCAGCGCGGCGAATTTCCATGCGCCCCAGCGTATTCATCACCCAGCCGATAGCGCGCAGCGCCACCGAGCGGCTGCGCAGCATTGCGGACGTGGAGTGCAACTCCGACGCGACGCACACGCTGACCAAGGAAGAGCTCTGCGCCGCCGTGCGCAAGCACGATATCCTGTTCTGCCTGCTGCAGGATCGCGTCGATGGCGATGTCATCGCCGCCAACGCGGGCTTGCGCGCGGTGGCGTCGATGAAAATCACGCCCTCCGATATCGACATTGCCGCCGCAACGGCGCGGCGCATCCCCGTGACCGTCATTCCACCCGTCGTGACGGAAGCTACCGCCGACCTGCATTTCGGGCTGCTGCTGGCCGTGGCGCGGCGCCTCGTGGAAGGCGATCGCCTGCTGCGCAGCGGCGTGTTCCCGGGAGCACAGTCCATCCGTCTCGAAGGTGCATTCGTCTGGGGCAAGACCATCGGACTCATCGGCGGCGGTGGGCGCATCGGGCGCGCGGTCGCGAAGCGCGCCCGTGGCTTCTCGATGCGCGTGCTTTATTGGGGACCGCGACGGATCGCGGAGAGCGAAGAGCGGGCGCTCGATCTCGCCTACGTCCCTCTCGATCGACTCCTGGCCGAGTCCGATTTCGTCTCCGTTCACGCGCCGCTCAAGCCGGAGACGCACCATCTCGTCGGCGCGCGCGAGCTTGCGCTGATGAAGCCGACCGCGTTCCTCGTCAACACGGCGCGCGGGCCCATCGTCGACGAGCAGGCGCTCGCCCGCGCGCTCGTCGATGGGCGCATCGCCGGTGCGGCGCTCGATGTTTTCGAGCGCGAGCCGGACGTCGAGCCGGCGCTCCTGACCATGCCCAACGTCGTCCTCACGCCCCACCTCGGGAGCGCAGTCGCCGAGCTGCGCGAAGCGATGGCCCACATAGTCGTCGACAACATCGTGGCCGTGCTGGAAGGGCGACAGCCGCCGAACTGCTGCAATCCGGAAATCTATTCCGCGCCGCCGTAGCCTGGGTTGAGCCGAAGGCCAAACCCGGGACCGGCGAGAATCACGCACTGCCATCCCGGGCTTTCGTGCGAATCCCTAGCGGCACCACGGCCGCTGGCAGACAACGACGCCGCTCGATTACGCGCCGGGCGGCCGGTAGGCGACCTTCCGCGCACGGCCAAGGGCGTCCAGGGTCTCCTCGACGGTGAGCAGCGGCGTCGTTTCGATTTTCGACAACGCGCCACCGCCGCCGATCGCGATCGCGACCGCGGACATCGAGATGTTGTCAGGCGCTTCCCAGAGATTGTAGCCGTCGTACGCGCCGAACGCGTACCAGAAGCCGTGCAACTTCCCGCCGACTGACTCGATGTACTTGCGTGCAGCCTCGCGGCGGTCTTCGGGGTTCTTCATCAATCGAGCCCAGGTTTCCGGCGTATAGCTGAAGCGCGTCAAATAGAAGGCCATGATCAGAATCCTCCTTAATGTGTCCCGTGCCACTCGCAATTCGCGGGGCGGAGCAATTATAGCGCCCAGGTACTCGGTCCTTGGCGGCAATTGGCTGAGCCGCGCAGTTCTTGCAGGGCTTTCGAGTTTCGACCGCGAGCGGTCATTCAGTCGTTCACCATCCTGAGGCGTAGTATTGTTGGACTGTCGTCAACGAGATGATTCAGTGATGGATCGGCGAACGTTCATCGGCGGTGTTGCAGGTGGCCTCCTCGCCGCGTCGCTGAATGTTGACGCGCAGTGAACGGACAAGGTTGCGCACATCGGCTTGCTCTGCGCCGTCCGCTGCGAGGGCGCCGCCTATGATGCGCTACCCGACGGGCTGCGCAGCGCCGGATGGATCGAGGGCGGCAACCTGCAGACCGAGTATCGCGCCGCCGGTGGACAAACCGACCGGTTGCCGGCCCTCGCGCAGAAGTTGGTCGATCTCAAACCGGACCTCATCGTCACCTCCTCTCCGCAGCCGACCCGGGCCGTCAAGAACGCCACTTCCACCATTCCCATCGCCAAGCTAGCAGATCTTCCGGTTGAGCAGCCCACGAAGTTCCAGCTGGTGATCAATCTGAAAACCGCGAAAGCGCTTGGCATCACGATCCCGCAGATGGTGCTGCTGCGCGCGGACGACGTGATTCAGTGAAGCGCCGTGGCGTGCTCGTGGCGTTTGGCGGACTGGCGATGGTCCTGCCGTTGCCGGCTCGCACGCAGGCGAGAATTCCGCGCATCGGTGTGCTGTTTCTCACCTCTTCGAGAGATCCGTTCCTCAAGCGGACAACAAGACTGCCCGGGAGATGCTCGACAAGCTCACCGGTCAAGACCCCAATAGCCCCTATGTAACGACGGTCGAAGTCGAGGGCCAGATCAACACCTTCTTTCGCCTGACCAGTCCCACGGTGATCGCGAAGTTGCGCGAAGCGTTTCCCGATTTATCGCCCGACCAACGCACGGTGTTCTTGAAGCTCCGCGAACTGCGCAACTCCTGGTGAAGAAAAACGAGTCAGTCCTCGATCGCCAGCACCAACGCCGCCGCGGCGCCGATCGCGGCCGGAATTCCGTACCGCTCCCACTTCGACATCGAGTCGCCCGCGATGACCTCGACGGGTACCGGCGTGAGCTGGATCACCCTATCGGTGACCGAACTCTCGACCAGCCGCGTGAGGGAGTTCTTGCGCGCCGTCGCCATCACTATCTCGTCGCAATGCAGGCGCCGAGCCGTGTCCGTTATCATTTTCGCCCGGTCGCCCACCTCCATGTGCACCGCGTAGGGGATGGAGAACTTGTCCAGCATCTCCTTGACCGGGGTGAGCGCCTTCTCCGCCTGCTCGCGGTGATAGTCGTCGCGGCTCTCGCGGCTCGAGAAACGCGCGACATACGCGGAGAAGGGTATCTGGACGTTGACGAGATGAACTTCCATCGCCGTGTTGTTCATGAACCGCTTGATCACGTTCTGCACGGCCAACCGATCGTTGCGGGTGCCTCCAACGGGAATCAGTATCTTCAACATTGTCTTTCCTCCTGCGACTTGTTGCGAATTCGATGCCCGACTTGCGCCGTGCTGCGCACCTGGGCGACATGTGCGCCAAAAACAGGAGCTCGCGCCTGCTCCACAGTCACGGCGGTCCTTCCCGGAGGGACGCCTTGAATGGGCCC
>WNGB01002931.1_pt1 | contig 45760 bp, 41 predicted proteins | sample 5400681 | NCBI WGS metagenome assembly WNGB01 (sample SAMN13153367, study PRJNA577476) | soil metagenome | isolation source: 115 cm soil or saprolite under grassland replicate 2 | place: USA:California | collected 2016-06-15
TCCAGCCGCGAGCACGCTACCGGCGGCTGCCACACCCCTGGACGCACCACTCCCACCACCCACCACACCGGGCGGGACACCCTCGCCCCGCTGGAGGCGGCAACCTACCCGATCCGGATACCCATCCGGCTCCCTAGGCGCCCGCCGCGACGCCCCGGCCACCTCTCGGTACCATCCGAAGCCACCATCCGCCCCACCCTGGCACGCCTGGACGCGGACGCCCTGGCGGGTGCGATCGGCGCGTGGCTGGCCGATCGCGAGGGTCCCGACCGGCGGCGACGGGCGGTGGCGGTGGACGGCAAGACGCTGCGCGGCGCCCGTCGCGACGGCCGGCAGGTCCACCTGCTGGCGGCCATGGAGCATGCCACCCGGGCGGTGCTGGCCCAACACCAGGTCAACGGCGCTCCCGGCGAGGTGCCCGGCTTGCGGCCGCTGCTAGCCGACCTGGACCTGACCGGGGCAATGGTCACCGCCGACGCGCTCCAGACCCACGCTGATGCCGCACAGTTCCTGGTCGGTGTCAAGCGCGCGCACTACCTGTTCACCATCAAGGCCAACCAGCCCACGCTACTGGGTCGCTGCCAGCGGCTGGCCTGGCATAACGTTCCGGTCCTGGACCGCACCCGCGACCGCGCCCACGGTCGCGTGGAGATCCGAACGCTCAAGGCGGTCACCGTCGGCGGGTTCGGCTTCCCGCACGCCGCCCAGGTCATCCAGGTCACCCGCAAGACCCGCAACCTTGCCGGCAGGCGGTGGACGACCACGGTCGTGTACGCGGTCACCAGCCTGGCCCACGCCCAGGCCAGCCCTGCCCGGCTGGCCGACTGGATCCGCGGCCACTGGGGCATCGAGGCGCTGCACCACCTCCGCGATACCACCTTCGCCGAGGACGCCTCCCAGGTCCGCACCGGCACCGCCCCGCGGGCCATGGCCAGCCTGCGCAACCTGGCCATCGCCATCCTGCACGCCCGCGGCGACCGCAACCTCGCCGCCGCGCTGCGCCGCAACGCCCGCGACGCCACCCGGGTCCTGCCCCTGCTGGGCATCACCGGCCCATGAACCAGCCACCCCGGCACGTTGCCCCGGGGGCCCTGGATGTCGATGTCGGTACCTGCGCACGACCGTGGCGACAACCTCGCGCGCGCAGGTCACGGCGTCGAGTGTAGGTAGCGCAGGCCGGCCACCTGGCCAACGGGTGCGTCAGCGCCGGCCAGCACCACCCGCGTGATCCGGTTGGCGGGACCGCGTGCGAAGCCGATCGTGCAGCCGGGCAGGGGCACCCCAACAGCGCCCCGGCCGACCTGCACCACGGGCAGTCCCAGCACGCCCGCCAGCCAGCGTGCGCTTCCCGCAGGGTCGGACGCCTCCACGACCACGCGGTCCAGCGACCACGGATCGATCGGGAATCCCGACCCCCGGAAGCGTGCGCTCCACTCCTCTGCCGGGACGCCGTAGTTGATCAGAAAGGGCGCCCAGGGGGGACCTTCGGCGAGGAAGGCAAGCGCCCAGGTCACGGTGGCGCCGTCGGGTTGCTGCAGGGAGCCGGCTTGCGCGTCCTCCATGCCGACCCCTCGCGACCGAAGCTCGGTCACGGTCGCCGCGACGTCGGAGACCAGGACCGCGAAGGCCAACCCGCCACCACCGGCGCGCAGGGTGGCCTGGATCGCGGGCCACGCCGGGCCGAAGCCGGCCCGCGCGACCCCCTGGTCGTGGACGGTGATCAGTTCGACGTAGCGGGCGTCGATGCGCCATGCCGCGTTGCGGGTGCCGACGCCCGGGTGCTCGCCGCCCGGCTGGATGGTGAAGCCCAGGCCTTGGTAGGCCTGCATGGCCGCATCCAGGTCCGGGACCCAGTGCATGAGGTGGTCGAACTGCATGCCCGTATCCTCCTCCAGGCACCGCGGCGAGCGCTGGCGCGCATCGGCGAGCGCGGACCTTGCTGGCGGCTGCAAGGTCGGGTGCCGGGACGTCGCGGACGTAGCGCAGCTAATCCTCGATCCTCCAGGGCCCACGAAGTAGCCGGCCAGATGGGCACAGCTTGCCTGTGGATGGTCAGGCCCACTCGGCGATCGCGGCCACCGGCCGCCACCGCCGCAGCGCTGACGTTCAGCATGCTGGCCAGCGGGTGCCGCCGCCCCGCCGGTCACGGGGTCGGGATCATCGCCAGCCGTTCCAGCAGGCCTGGAGTTCCGCGCAGGGCAAGCGGGCGGGCATGGCCGAGGGAGGTAGCAGCGGCGGGACGGGGAATGAACCGGCGGCAGCCACGGTGGTCCCGTCAGGTCATAAGGCGATGAGAGCCGCACGGTCTCCAATCCCGTGCCGCCTCACGCCTATCCTGACAGGCCACCCTCATCGGCCATAACGACACTTTGCCGGAGCCCTGCTGCAGGGCCTCGTCTGATCGCTCGGTTACTTGTTGTGAGCGCCGAGGATCTGGTCGGCGCCCCACTCGGGTAACCCTAAGCGTTGCGCGTCGGTCAAGCCGATCCCAAGGACGCTGTAGAATTGCCTCCATATTGGCATTTTTGTCCCGGCCATCAGACGCCCCACTGCCAACCCCAATCCCATTATTCTGAGCTCCAACTCGAGCAATGACGCGAGACAGTCGGCCTGGCGGCCCTCGTCACCACACTTCCCCACCAGCTCTACCAGGTTGATTAGCACTCCAACAAGACCGAAAACGAGTCCAATGATCCCCAGGCCAAGACCAAAGGGACCAGCTAGACTGAAGAAGGAGATGAGCATGAAGGCGATACTGGCCAAAGTGAGGGCGTCCTTAGCGTCGCCGAGGTCGTGTTCCAATTCGCTGGTGAACCACGACGGCGTCAGGCCTGTGGGATCCACCAGAGCCGTCGGAATGTTCCGGGCATAGACGTAGGCGGACACGAACGGGTCGCTGATGTCGCCCACGATCGGGTCGCGCTGTAGGAATCTGCCCAGTGTTGGGGCCAGATCTCTGGCCCGCAGGTGATACAGACTAGTGGCGGGGTCCTGGTATTCACCCGCGAACCGCATCGGGTTCTCAGGAGGCTGGCTAGAGAGCTTGTCAGCCGAGCGGACGGTGCCGAACGGCTCATAGCTGTACGCCCACTGGCGGTCACCGTCGGCCGAACTGAGTGCGGTGACGCTACCGAGCCGGTCGTGGTGGTAATAGGACGTGCCGGTTGGGGTCGTCATGGAGATGCGGTCGTTGCCGTGAAGGTAGCGACGCTGCAAATGGTCTTGGCCGTCATGCTCGGCGACCAGCTGCGGCACAGCGGAGTTGACATCCCAGGTGTATCGCATGCCTCCACCGGCGCCGCCGGTGTCTGCCGTGTGCCGCTTACCTTGGCCGTCGTAGGTGTAGGTCGTGGTGCGGCCGTCGACGCTGGCCTTGGTGAGGCGGTTGGCGAGGTCGTAGCTGTAGCGGCGGGGCCCGGCGGCGGTCTGGTTGCCGTTGTGGTCGTAGTCGTAGCTGACGACACCTTGTGGCCCGCGGGTGTTGAGCAACTGATCGGCTGCGTCAAAGGTGGAACGGTAGTCGCCGGCCCCTGGAACGCCTTTCCTGGCCTCGAACGTGCGGTTACCAACCGGGTCATAGCGATACCGGATGACGCCGTCGGCTGGGTCGCAGCTGGCGGCGTAGCAGACGCGGGTGAGCCGGTCGCGGGCGTCGTAGCGGTAGCGGACCGTGCCTTCGGGGCGCTGCTCGGTGCGCGGCTTGCCGACTGCGTCCAGGGTGGCGGCGACGTCGCTGATCAGGCGGTGCCCTCGGCTGCTGCGGATGCGGATCAGCTGACCGGCCCGATCATAGGTGCGGGTCTCCACGGTGCGGTTGGGCAGGCGGGTGTGTCGGAGGTTGCCGGCTGGGTCATAGGCATAGCGGGTGGCGTGGCCTCCGCTTGTTGCCTTGGTGAGCTGGCGGTCGGCGTTGTAGGCAAGATCGGTTTGGGTGCCGTCCGGGTACGTCCGATGGAGCAGGTTCCCGGCCGGGTCGTAGCGGTAGTGGAACTGGCTGCTGTCCCGGGCGACGGTGCGGAGCCGGTTTTGGGCGTCGTAGGTGCGGGTCTCGGTTCCGGCCCCGTCGGTCATCTGGGTCAGGTTGCCGTTGCCGTCGTAGGCCAAGCTGACGTCGGGGGTGTCGTCGCTGTACTCGATCTTGGTCGGCCGATTGACCGCGTCGTAGGTCATCGTGACGGCGCCGTCGCCGTCGGTCGGGGTGCCGTTGCCAGCCGCGGTGACCATTGTGGTCGGATTGCCGGCGGGGTCGTAGGCCATCGTCCAACGTTGGCCGATCGGCGACCGGGTTTCGATGCGTCGGTTGGCCGCATCGTAGGCATGGCGGGTGCTGTGGCCGTTGGCGTCGGTGCGCTGGACCAAGTTGCCGTTCTGGTCATAGGCATAACTGGTCGTGGCGCCGCCAGGTGCGGTCACGGCCACCAGCCGGTTGGCGTCGTCATAGTGATAGCGGGTGACGTGGCCGTTGGCGTCGGTGCGGCGGAGAAGGTTGCCGGCCGCATCGTAGTGATATCGGGTCCGATGGCCGAGCGGGTCGATCACCCGCCGCAGCCGATTCGCACGGTCGTACCCAAGGCGCGTCCGGAACCGGCTCGGGTTGGCGCCGGTCGCGTTGCCGCGAGGGTCGATGACCGCGATCAGCCGGCCGCCGGCATCGTAGGTGGTAGTGGTCACTCGGCCCTGCGGTGAGCTGGTCCGGATGAGGTTCCCGGCCCGGTCATACTCCAAGCGCGTGGTGTGGCCGTTAGGGTCAATCACACTGGCCGGCAGGCCGGTACCGGCGTCGCGAGTGAAGCGGGTGACCGCCCCGTCGGGGCCGGTCTGACGGACCAGGTTGCCGCCGGGGTCGTAGGCGAAGGTGGTGGTGTTGCCGCGGCCGTCGGCGGCGCTGATCGGGTCGTTCTGGGCGTTGTACTCGAAGCGCTGGCGGAAGCTCAGCGGCGCCGGGGCGACCTGCTCAATGAGGTTGCCGCGGTCGTCGTACTCCATGGTGGTGGTGTTGCCGCGCGGATCGGTGACCGCGGTCCGGTTAAGGGCGCTGTCGTAGTCGTACTTAACCTCGTTACCTAGCGGGTCCACCTCGCGGACGAGAACGTTGCTCTCATAGATGTGCTGCCACCTGTTGCCGCGGGCATCGGTGATCGTGGCGGTGCTGCTATCTGGATCCCAGGCAAAGCTGGTCCGGTCGCCCACGGCGTTGCGCTGCTCGCCGATCCGGCCGTCGGAGCCGTAGGTGTTGCGGACGACCGCGTGACCGTTGGGGTCGATAACGCTGGCAAGCCGCCCGCCGGCATCGTAGGTGTAGCGGGTGACCTTCCCACGAACGTCGGTGACCCGGCTGAGACGTCCATCGGCATAGGCGTAACGGATCCGCCGTCGGTCCGGCAGCCGCAGGCTGATCAGCAAGCCGTCGGCGTTGGAGCGGAACCGCACCGCGCGTCCGCCGCTCAGGGTAGCCCGCGCAAGGTGTCCCTCACGGTCGTAGGCCAGTGTTAGACCTCGGCCGTTGCGGTCCTGCATGCGCTGAAGCCGCCCGGCGGTGTCGAACCGGTACCGCATCTGATCATGGCGGACCAGCTCATAGCCGTCGACCACCGCAGCAAGGGCGGACCGTCCGCCCGGCGGTGTATGGAAGGACCCGTCAGCCTGTTTGGTGTAGAGGAGTTGCTGGCCGTCCTCGCCGCGCAGGGTCACATCGCCATTGGACGCGACCGTCAGCTGTGCGCCAAGGCTGTGCGTCCAGCCGATCCCAAGCGGTCCCTCGGTCGTGTCGGCCGAGGTGTAGCTGCGTTGGAAGGCGAACGGCAGCCCGATGTTGGGCAGGGTGGCGTCGACCACGCTGGTGTAGTAGGCCCCGATGGCGGTATTGACCGGATCCGCATGCGACCCTGCGTGGTTCTGCCCATGGATCGTCGACCCGGGAGGGCCAAAGGCCTGCGCGAGCCGCGATTCCCCTCCTGACCCGCCGGCGCCAAGCTGGAAGTCGCCGATCAGCCAGATATCGGAGCTGCTGGCCCCGACGCCACACTTGTCGGCGAGCTCGACTCGCACGTCGTTGGCTCCCGGCTCCAGGTGAGACTGGATGTCGAATGGGCCCTCGCGAGAAATGAATCCCTGGCAGTCATGACTGAAATCATGCGAAAACGTCGCGGTCGAGCCGTCCTGGTGGACGATACTGAGCCGTAAGATGTCGTCCACGAACAGCGGCTCTGTTCCGCTCACATCCCCGCTAAGGAGCAGCTCACCACCGGAAGGACGAATCGTAACGGCCTTCTCGAAGAAGACTCCACCAGGGACGACCGGTCTCTCCTCAATGGCGGGCACGAGAAGCACCCGCGTAGGGCCTCCCACTCCGCCACCAACCTCAAAATCGCCGATGAGCCAGATGTCAGAGCTGCTGGCCCCGACGCCACACTTGTCGGCGAGCTCGACCCGCACCTTGTTGGATCCGGGTTCCAGATAGGAGTGAATGTCGAATGGGCCCTCACGAGAGATACTGCCCTGGCAGTCATGACTGAAATCATGCGAGAACGTCGCAGTCGAGCCATCCTCGTGGACGACACCCAGCCGCAAGATGTCGTCCACAAACAGCGGCAACGAGCCGTCTTGATCCCCGCTAAGGAGCAATTCACCACCGGAGAAGTCGATGGTGATCGTCTTCTCGAAGAAGACGCCACCGGGGACAACCGGTCCTTCATCAATGGCGGGCACGAGCAGCACCTGGGACCTCGGAGCGGCCTTTGCCACTGGGCCAGTATCTGGCAGCACGGAGAGCGCGACCGCACACAGGCACGTCGTTAGTACGAGCGAAAGACCTCGCCTACCCGCGATGCGCCAACGCATTCATGCCCCCCACGTCCAAGCCATCAGCCACCAGTGATCCGCAGGAGGCTAATCGAGCCCAGGATAAGCGTCCAGCGGGCAAGACGGCGATCGCTGCAGAATTACCACGAAGCTAGCTCCGTCGCCGTGGTCAATGCCCAGGAGCGCCCTCGCCGGCTTGCCGCCCCGAGGGTTGCAGGACGCGCGTGTCGGCGGCCGGATCAGCGGAACCCCAGCTTCACTGCCGGGCATTTTGCGTGAATAGCCACTGCATGACCTAATTGGTGCGGACTGTAACGACCGATGACGGTGCCGCTTCGCGAGCTTGGCCTGGCGTGCCGTGGGCTGCGCAGTGGGGTGATCGTCGCCTCGCCCTTGTCAGCTCGACTCGTCACTCAAGCCGGGATGCCTCCACCTTCCCTGACCTGTTTCTGAGTTCGCGATAGAGATCGCGGATCGATCAGCCAACATCGTCGGGCTCCTGGGACGGTTGAGACTGACGGTGCTCGCGATGCCATGCAAGCCGCTTGAGGCGGGCCTGCTCCAGTCCGGCCTCACGGGCCTGGCGGATCGCCGGGCCGCGACCCTCGTGGCCGGAACACTCATCAGGCAGGGCGACACGCAGCCTCATCCCGGACGCCGTCGACCCGAATAGGGTCGCCACACGACGCTGACTTGTGCGCGGCGAACTCGACCTCCAGATGCTCATGACCGCTCAAGGACACGGCTCAGCGCCAGGTAGACGACCACGGCCACGCCGACCTCCGCGCAGGAAGGCGAGCAAACGACGCCCATCGTCGCCTTGCGTCAAGCCAGACCCGCTGGTCAGCGGCGCGTAGACTTCTGGCACCCTATGGGGTATTTCTGCCCGGATTGGGCGACGTGAGGGTCTCGGCGTCTGCAGGCAGTAGCGCGTACGATCGGAGTCGGTCGCCCCTTGCGGCTAAGGGAGACGATTCAGTCGAGGTGCCGTATCGTTCTGTAGGCTTCAGTTGCGAGGCTTGTGAACCAAGAACGGTACCAACAGTCATAGCGGTTAGATTCGTAACGAAGTTGGCAAGATGGCCCCCTTCCTTCTGGAAGCCCTCCGCGACGACCTCGCTCGTGGGCAAGTCGTCGTGGTCGTCGGTGCTGGCGTCTCGCTGAGCGGGTGCCCGTCATCTCCGGTGGCGTCCTGGCCGGGCTTGCTGACGGACGGCGTGCGACGTTGCGAGCAGCTACTTGGTGATCGTCTGCCAGCCAGCTGGGCGGAGAGGGTCCTCGCGCAGATTGGGTCTGGAGACCTCGAAGAGCTGTTGTTGGCTGCCGAGAACGTCGCTCGCCGACTGGGAGGTCCGGCAGGCGGGGAGTATCGCCGGTGGCTACGGGAGAGCATCGGTGAGCTGCATGTTGAGCAACCGGCCGTCCTGGAAGCGCTTCGTGACCTTGCCGCACCGCTGATGACCACCAATTACGACGGGCTGCTGGAGGAAGTGACGGGGCGGCCGCCAATCACATGGCGAGATGCCGCCCGCGCGCAGCGAGTCGTGCGCGGCGACGAACCGGGCGTGCTGCATCTGCACGGCTACTGGGAGGAGCCAGGATCGGTTGTGCTCGGGATCCGGACCTATGAAGCCGTCCTCAACGATGCGCACGCCCAGGCGATGCAGCAGGCACTGGCGGGAACGAGAACGCTACTGTTCGTCGGGTTCGGTGCAGGCCTGGAAGATCCGAACTTCCACGCGCTGCGATCCTGGATGGCGCGGTTGTTCGCCAGCTCCGAGTACCGTCACTATCGGCTTTGCCTCGCCAACGAGCAGGCTGCCCTTGCAGCTAGCCATGGTGACGACGAGCGCGTCGTTGTGCTCTCGTACGGGAACGACCACAACGAGCTTGCCTCCTTTCTGCGCTCGCTCGCCTCTTCAGGGGGAACGGGCACGGCCCGCGACAGCGGCGATCGGCATGCGTCAGTACCGGATCCTTGGCAGGAGCTGGTTCGGCACTGGCCCATGCCTCGGGTGGTCGACGCCAACCCCTATGAGCTCGGCGTGCTGCACTCCGCACGGGCCAACAGGTACGCGCGAGACGGCCAGCGACCACCGTATGTCACTCGCATCCGTGACGCCGACCTGAACGCTGCGCTCACACGCTCAAACTTCGTTCTCGTCGCTGGACGGTCGCATGCGGGCAAGTCTCGTACCGCATTCGAGGCAGCCTGCGCTGCGGTGCCGGAATACCTGCTCGTGGTGCCTCGCAGCCGCACAGCGCTGGAGGAGCTGTCAACGACCCCGATCATGGAGAAGCTCGGCCACCCGGTGCTCATTTGGCTGGATGACCTTGACCGCTACCTGGGCCCGGATGGGCTGGATGCCATGATGCTGAGCAGGTGGAGCAGGTGTTCGCTGCCGGTCAAGGTGCTCGGGACGATACGCGTTGGTGAACTCGCGCGCCTTCGGAAGACGAGTGGTGAGGCCGGACGGGAGATCCGACTTGTCGTTGACCAGGCTAAGCGCGTCGTGCTCGAGCCGAGGCTCCAGGGCCCGGAACGAGCTGAGGCGGAGAGGTTGTACCCGGGAGAGCGTTTCGACGCCGGACTTGGCGAGCACCTGGCTGCAGCCCATGAGCTCGTGCAGAAATTCAACGAGGGAGTGGAGGACTGTCCAGAAGGCTACGCCGTCGTGATGGCAGCGGTCAGTTGGCGTCGGGTAGGGCTTGACGCGATCCCCATATCGGCACTCAAGGCGCTCTATGAGCTGCATCTCAAGCAGCTACAGCCCTGGAGACGAACCTCCGACCAGGATTTCGAGACCGGACTTGCGTGGGCGATCGCCAAGGAGGTCGGTGCGGCAGCGCTCCTTCTGCCAAGCGAGAGCGAAGCAGAGGCCCGGTTTCAAGTGTCCGACTACATCGTCGACTACGTCGAGAGAGGAGGTGTCGAGTGACTGAGAGCCGCGTTCTCTCCCCTGAGGAGCCGCCGGATGAAGTTTGGGAGGCAATCCTCGACCGGGTCGGCCCTCAAGACGCGCTACGAGTCGGTCTCACCGCGTCCACACGCGGTAATCGCCGGATGGCTGTACGAGCCTGGTCACAGGTCCTGGAATCTGGACAGACCGAGGTAGCTGCCCGCGCCGCTTTGTACCTCGCCAACCTCCTTGCGACAGAAGGCGACCTCAAGGGCGCCAAGGCAGCATACGAGCGCGCCATCGCGTCACGCCACCCCGATGCAGCACCTCTTGCCTCGTACGAGTTAGGAGCTCTGCTGATGACGCAGGGCAGTGTGGCAGAGGCTCGCTCAGCATACGAATGGGCTGCGGCTTCCGGCCACGCCGACGCCGCCCCACGCGCTGCCTTGGCGTTGGGTGCACTTCTGGAAAAGCGTGACAGCTCCGGCGCACGTGCCGCGTATGAGCTTGCCGTGGCCTCCGGTCAACGAGACGTGGCCTCTCAAGCCGAGCAGAAACTGGAACTCCTTGTTGGGGGCGGTGACCGGCGGTCTGGCCGCACCCATGATCGCCAACCTCCCGACGTCCCTAGGAAAGAACCGCCGATTCGAACAGTCTCGGTCCTCTTCTCTGACCTGGTCGACTCCGTCCGGCTGGCCGAGCGGCTGAGCGAGCACGTCTACTTCAACGAGGTGCTCGACCCCTTCTACGCGATGGCGGAGGAGGTCATCACCGACCACGGCGGGAAGATGCGACCAGTCTTCGCCGGCGACAAGGTCCTGGCCGTGTTCGGCGTGCCCGTGGAGCAGGTGGACGACGCCGCTCAGGCCGTGGAGGCGGCGGTGGCGCTGCGGTCACGGGTCGCCGAGCTGAGCGCGCGCCTGGAGCGGGACCGGGACGTGACCCTCGAGGTCCATACCGGCGTGAACACCGGCTCGGCGCTGGTCCGCGAGCCACACAGTGATCCGACAGCCGTGTTCGGCGATGCCGTCAACGTCAGCGCCCGGCTCCAGGACGCCGCCGGCGCGAGCGAGATCCTCCTTGGCCAGTCCACCTTCCAGCTCGTCCGCGCCATCACCTCGGTTGAGCCGGTGCCGCCGGTGGTCCATGGCAAGGGCATCCCCATAACCGCGTGGCGGTTGCTGAGCGTCGACCGTGACAGCGTCCGGGACATTCCGACGTTCGCCGCTCCCATGATCGGACGGGCACAGGAACTGGCGTTGCTGCACTGGGCTTACGAGCGTGCCCGGCAGGAGCAGGGCTGCCACCTGGTGAATGTGCTCGGCGCCACGGGAGTCGGGAAGTCGCGGCTGGTGGAGGAGTTCCTGCGGACCCTCGACAGCGGTCCACGGGTCCTCCGTGGCCGTTGTCCAGCGTACGGGCCGGGAATCACCTGGCGGCCAATCGCGCAGTTGGTGCAGCAGGCCGCAGGCATCGCCCTCGGCGACTCCGACGACGAGATGCGATCACGGATCATGCGGCTGGTCGACGACGAGCGCATCACCGTCAGGGTCATGCGGCTGGTCGGCGTGCCCGGCAGCATCGGCGACCCCGACGAGACGCTCCGAGCGGTCCAGCGGACCTTCGAGCTGCTCGCCGAGCGGCAGCCGCTCGTGCTGGTCATCGAAGACCTGCACGCCGCCCAGCCGGCCTCCGTCGAGGCCATCGAGCGGCTCGTGGAGTCGCTGCGGAACAGCAGAGTCCTAGTCGTCTGCACAGCACGATCCGAGTTCGTGGAGGGCCGGCACGACTGGGGCGGGAGCATCCCGAACACCACCACCATGCAGCTCTCCCCGCTCAACGAGCAGCAGGCCATACAACTCCTCAGCTACCTGCTCGACGGCGGGGAGCCACCCGCCGAGGTCCAGGAGCGAGCCAGCCACTGGGCTGGTGGCAATCCCTTCTACCTCGAAGAGCTGGTCGCGATGCTGATCGACCAGCAGACGCTGCAGATGGTCGACGGCCACTGGGAGGTTCGGGGCGACCTCAGCGACCTTCGAGCGACGCCCAGGATCCAAGCGGTGCTCGGAGCCCGCCTCAGCCGGCTCGGGGAGACAGAGCGGACAGTGCTGCAGCGTGCGGCCATCGTGGGCCAACAGTTCACGGCCGCCGATGTCGCCGTACTGTCGCCTGACATTGAGCAGGTCGTGGTGAGCGACGCCCTCCGTGAACTTGTCAGCAAGGATGCGCTACTCAACCAGCCCCGCCAGTCGACCGCGATCGACCCCAATGACGCAGCGTTTAGCTTCCGCCACCTGCTCATCCAGGACACGGCGTATCGCCGGCTCGACAAGGGCACCCGCTCTGGGCTGCACCGGCGCTATGCCGAGTGGCTCGAGCAGACCAAGCTCGGCTCCCCCGCCCTGAGCGACCAGATCGGCTTCCACCTCGACAAGGCCTACCGGGACCGGGTCGAGGAGCTCGGTCGGGAGGACGACGAAGCGCGGGCCCTGGCTCATCGCGCCGGCGGGTTCCTGGCGGCAGCCGGGCACGAGTACGTCCTGCAAGGGGACTTCCCGACCTCGGCCGTCTCGTCCCTGCGACGCGCCGTCGAGCTGCTGCCCGAGGATGACACCCGGCGGCTGCAGATGGATCTCGATCTCGCCGAGGCGCTGCGCGACCAGGGCGCCGCGGCGGAGGCCGGGGAGGCGTTCGCCGCGGTCGAGGCTGCGGCCAAGCAGGCCGAGGACAAGCACGTCGAGATGCATGCCCTGCTGGGTCGGCTGGAGCTGGAGTGGTTCGGCGAGCTCAAGGGCGGCTGGGAGCGGGGCCGCCAGGAGATCGAGCGGGCGATGCTGGAGTTCGTGCGCCGCGGCGACAACCTCGGCCTGGCCAAGGCGTACCGGCTACAGGCCCACGGCTACACGTCGGTCGGGGAGTCGACCAAGGCCAGGGAGGCGGCGGAACAGGCGATCGAGTTCGTTCACCGGGCGGGTCATGAGCGCCTTGAGGCGAAGATCCTGCGCCTGTACTGCGTGATCCTCTTCTGGGGCCCGACGCCGCTGCACGAGGTCGTGCGAAAATGCGAAGAGGCGTTGACGTGGGCCAGAGCCAGGGGGCTGTACAGCCTGGAAACCGGCGCGCTCGGCATCCTCGCCCGGGCGGCGGCGATGCGCGGCGACTTCGTCGAGGCCAGGCGGCTCGCCATGGAAGCCCGAAGTGTTATCCCCGACCTCGGCGAGTTTCTTGCGGTCGCCTACGACTCGATCTCAGAAGGGATGATCGAGCTGCTCGCGGGCGAGCCCGACGCCGCCATCGTCGCCCTGAACCGGGGCTTCGAAGCGCTGGAGCGCCGCGGTGGCATGGGCCCACTCGCGGTGCTGGCCGCCAACCTGGCCCGCGCGTTCGTCGTCAAGGGGCAGGACGACGACGCCGAGCGGCTCATCCGGCGCTGCCGGGACGCCGCCGCCCAGAGCCAACTCGACGCCCAGATCAAGTGGCGGGCACTCCAGGGGGTCGTGCTCGCCCGCCGTGGCGAGTTCGAGGAGGCCATGCGCCTGGCCAGGGAGGCCGTGGCCTTCGCCGAGCGATCCGAGTTAGTCGACTCGCAGGCCGAGGCGCTCGCCGACCTGGCCGACGTGCTGCACCGGGCGGGCGCGGTCCAGGAGGCGGTCCAGCATGCCGACCGCGCGCTGGCCCTGTACGAGCGCAAGGGCAACCTCGTCTCGGCGGCGCGCGTGCGCCGGCTCCTTGCCCACCTTGCCGCACCGCGCTGAGCCCCCGCTGGCCGGGTTGCCCGCAAGCTGACAGTCCGGCCGTCGCCGCGTTGACGGCGGCTGCCGGATGGGCTGCGTCCCACCATGTCGCCGCTGCCGGATGGGCTGCGTCCCATGCTGGCCGTCACCACCGCCGCGTTACCGGCCGACGCCGGCGCCTGGGCCGCCGAGATCAAGTGGGACGGCTACCGCGCCCTCTGCCGGCGCGACGACCAGCGGATGCGGCTGCACAGCCGCCGCGGCACCGACATGGCCCCGTGGTTCCCCGAGCTCGGCGGGCTCCACCACGCCCTCGACCGGCACGAGGTCGTGCTGGACGGCGAGGTGATCGCCATCGGCACCGACGGCCGACCCGCCTTCGAGCTGCTGCAGCAGCGCATGCGCCGCCGCCCCACCACCGGGGGCCGGCGGCCGCCCGACACCGCGCCAGCGGTCTACCTGGTGTTCGACGTGCTGTGGCTGGACGGGCGCCTGGTCACCGGCCTGCCGTTGGTCCAGCGCCGCGGGCTGCTGGAGGGGGTGGGGTTGGCCGGGTCGAGCTGGCAGACCACCACCCTGTTCCCCGGCCAGGCCGCCGAACTCGCGGAGGCCAGCCGCCAGCAGGACCTGGAAGGCGTCGTCGTCAAACGGCTCCAAAGCCCCTACCGGCCAGGACGCCGCTCGGCCGACTGGCGAAAGCTCCTCAACTACCACCACGACATCTTCGTGGTCAGCGGGTATGTGCCCGGCCCCGACGGCGTGGCGGCGCTGCTGGTCGGTGACCCCGACCCCCAAACCGGGCGGCTTCGGTTCGTCGGCCGCGTGGACCATGGGCTGCTTGCCCCGACCCGCCGGCGGCTGGCCGAGCTGCTCGCCGGCCACAGCACCCCGACCAGCCCGTTCCAGCACCCGGTCCCATCCGCTGGCCGCTGGGGGCAGAGCCGGGGGCCGGAGCCGGCGGCGGCGTACGTCCGCCCGGAGCTGGCGGTACGGGTCCGCTACCTGGGTTGGGAAGCGGGCCGGTTGCGGCACGCCGCCTACCGCGGCGTCGCCTAGCGTCTGTGCAGCGGCGACAACCTGGACGTGGCCGAGGCCGGTCGCGGCAAGCCTGCCGGTGGATGAGATCTGGCAGCCATCTTACCGGAAGCGGGTAATCGCTCAGCCGCCAGGCGAACGATGCCTTCGTGCTGCCGGTCACCCGAGCAGCACCCGGCAGCTTCAAGACGACGCACACCTCGGCCGACGAGGCGGCGCTCGGGTGGTTGGGCCGTGCCCACGGCCGTGAGCGGGTCCGCCCTGCTGCGCACCAGTGGCGCCTGGCAGAGGCGTTCAGCACGTGCAGGCATCGCTGCGGACGACCAGGCGACCCTAACGCTCCACGTCGACCGAGGTGGGCCGGACAGCGGGCGGCCAGCGAGCCAGACGTCGCGAGCGGGCTTGAGCGCTGCGCCGCGCTCGTGCGTTTCTGTAGGGCCAGGCAAGCCTCGATCGCACCAAGGTGGTCGCATGTCCCACGGAGGACTCGTGCAGGGGTTGGCTGGACCTCGCAGGTCCTGCCCGACGGCCGCCATGCCTGCTAGATGGGGCGGCCGCGGTGACTGCGGGGGCGCGAGGTGACTATTACGCCGTCGGAGGCCTTCGCGTTGTTCTACAAGAACAACAGCGGCCCGGTCTTCCGCGCGCTGCTGGCCGGGACCTTGGATCGGGCCGCGGCAGAGGACGCCACCGCCGAGGCCTTCGCCCGTGCCTTCGCGCACTGGCATACCGTGGCCGACCATCCCAACCCACGGGCATGGGTGCTGCGGGTGGCATGGAATTACCACCACTCCATGTGGCGGGCCTGGGACAGCCGCCGAGTGCCCGACCCACCGCCAGCCACCCCACCGGCCGCCGAGCAGTGGGTCGACCCCGACCTGGTCGCCGCGATCGCGTGCCTGCCCTACGGCCAACGCGAGGTGCTGGTCCTGGTCGCGCTGGGGGAACTGACTCCCACCGAGACCGCCAAGATCCTCGGCAAGGCGGCCAGCACCGTCCGCGGCCAGCTGTCGCGCGCCCGCGCCACGCTTCGCCACCTGCTCGGCGGCGAGCCCCAACACCGGCAGGGAGAAAGCCACGATGACTGACAAGCCGCCTCGCCACAACGACCCGGGCATCGGCCGGTTGCAGCAGGCCTTCGCCCACGAGGAGCCAGCCACCGAGCTCCAGGAAGTCCTCCAGCGCGCAGCCCGCTACCTGACCGTCGAGTCGCGGGCCGCGGCCGCCCAGCCGGCGGCCGCGCGCCACCTCACCACCGCCGAGCTGGCTGCCGCCCGCCGCCGCGACCCGGCCGCCATCGCGCGGCTGTACAGCGCCTACGCGCCCGCCCTGTACCGCTTCTTCCTCGGCGCCGTCGGCGACGAGCACGTCGCACACGATCTCACCGGCGGCGTCTTGGTGAGCGCGGTCGAGGGGTTGCCGGGGTTCCGTGGCCCGGTCGAGGCGCTGGGCGGCTGGCTGTTCCGCATCGCGCGCCACGACCTGTACGACTTCCGGCGCAAGCAGGCCCGGGCCCCAGGGACGGTGGACCGAAATGCCGACGTCCAGACCCTGCAGCAGGCGATCCAGACGGTGTTGGACAGCCAGGATCCGGCGCAACCGGCAATGCTGCCCCAGGTGGTGCGGTGGCTCCTGGGCGCGCGCAGTCGTGCCACGGGCGCGCCGCTGGTCCGGTTGTCACCAAGGGAGCGGGAGGTGCTGGCGCTGCTGGGGCGCGGCTGGGGCACCACCCAGATCAGCCGCGAGCTGCTCCTCAGTCCCCACACCGTCCGTACCCACCTGCAGAACATCCAGGACAAGCTCCAGCTGCACGTTGCGGCCAACCGACTCGTGGACCAGGTGCATGACGCTGCCGTGACGGTTAGCTACGAACCGGAGGCCATCGAACGGTGGGACATAGCCAGTCTGATGGCCGCCGTCCGGCAGCTTCCGCCCGACCAGCGTGAGGTAATGCTGCTGCGCCTCGCCGCCGGCCTCACCGTCCCGGAGGTCGCCGCCGCACTCCACAAGACCACCGGCGCGGTCAAAGCCTTGCAGCACCGCGCCCTCGCCAACCTCGCCCGCATCCTGCACCGCTCCAGCCGCGGACACCCCGATGCCACGGCTGCGCCGCGACCACCGCACCATAGCCCCGACCTGCATACCACGGCGCCGCAGCCAACCCACCGCCCCGAGCAAGCGCCGCCCACCCACGGCGACTGAGCGTGAGGCTCGCGTCCGGGTCGCCTGTGGTGGGAAGCACAGCGAGCGCAGCAACAGCAAGGCGGCGCGCGATGAGAACGCCGGCGAGAGCACCGAGCTCCGCCCACCATCGCGGGACGATTCGCTCGGCCCGGTGGTGGGCCAGATCTGCTCGGCCAGACCCGTTTCCACGTCCACGACCTGCTGCGCGAATACGCTCGCGAGTGCCTGCGGGCCGAGGAGACCCCGATGCGCCTCAGGCCGCGCTCGACTGTTCTCTAAGAGGACATTCACGAAGCTGGATGGCAGCGTTGATGGGAGCTTTGGCGGCTGCGGGATCGCCGGAGTCAGCGCCGGCGGGCGATGCGGGTCTGCCACAGCCGGCGAGGCTGGCCGAAGCCACGCCGCTGGCGGGCTCCAGACGCTGGTCGCACCCGGCGCGGTGATCCCGATCGGCGCGCCGATGGCCCGCGGGCAGACAGCCCGCCACGCCCAGCCCCGTCTGGGTCGTCGTGGCGCGTGGCTACCAGGCCAGCACGGGCCGGTCGGGCCGCAGGGTGGTGCGGTCGGTGTAGCGGTTGAACGCCAGCCGGCAGCAGGCCAGCAGCCCGAAGCCGTAGAACCGCTCCGAGCCGCGGTCGTAGCGGATGCGCAGGCGCCGGCAGCCAAACAGCCACGCGATCGACTGCTCCGCCTGCCAGCGGTGGCGGCCCAGCCGTTGTGACGACTCGATGCCCTTGCGGGCGATGCGCGCCGTGATGCCACGGCGGCGCAGGTAGGCGCGGCAGTGGCGGTAGTCGTAGCCCTTGTCGCCGTGGGCCTTCTCGGGACGGTTGCGCCTGCCACCGCGGGGCGTGGCGACCATCGGGATGTCGTCCAGCAGCGCGCCGAACAGCTCCTGGTCAGGCCGGTTGGCCGCGCCCAGCAGCACCGACAGCACGATCCCGGTGCGCTCCACCGCCAGGTGCCACTTGCAGCCGCGCTTGGCGCGGTCGACCGGATTTGCGCCCGTCAGGTCCCCCCCTGACAGCGCGCAGGCTGGCGGCGTCGACGCTGACGCGCGACCAGTCCAGCAGCCCCGCCGCGCCGAGTTCGTCCAGCAGCAGCTCCTGGAGCCGGTCGAACACCCCCGCCCGCGCCCACTCGGCGAACCGGTTCCAGCAGGTCGTCACCGACCCGCAGCCGAGCTCCCGCACCGGCAGCAGCGCCCAGGGGGTGGAGGTACGGCACATGAACACGATCGCGGCCATGCAGGCCCGGTCCGGGACGGTGCGGGGCGCGCCGCCGCCAGGGGGTGGGGGCAGCAGCGGTTGGATGCGCTGCCACAGCGCATCAGGCAGTAGCCGGTCGGCCAGTGGTGGCAGGGGGTTGCGTCTCATGCCGACCACCATCCCAGCGCCTGCCCGCCCTGTCACCAGGACAGGTGCGTGTCGTCCGGCGCCCCCGCACAACCGCCCAGCTACGGCTTCGCGAATGTCCTCTAAGCGAGGGCGGCCTGCGCAAGGGCTGGGGATCCCGATGGGCTCTCGTCGTTGGTTGACCATCAGGTGAGTGCTCGGGCGGTCTGTTGCGCCTGCTCCAGCGTCTGGAGCGCTTCGTTGTGGCGGCCTTGCGCCCTCAGGATCTCGCTGTGGTGGCGCAACGCTCTGGCGGTCCAGAAGCGATCACCGATGTCACGGAAGACCGCGAGGCAGCGGGTAGTGCAGGCCATGGCATCAGCGAGAAGCTCTCGTCGCGCCAGGGGCTCGTGAACGTCCAGTTGCAATCGGGCTTCCGACCGCTCCAGCAGCAGCATCGCTTCGGAACGGCGGTCACCGAGGTCCTGAAAGACCGGGAGGGCCTGGTCGAAGCATCCCATCGCCGCATCGAGGTTGCGCTGATCGCGGTAGGTGGCGCCAAGCGCGACCAGCGCCCGCGCCGTCCACAGCCGACTGCCCATGCGTTGGGCGGCGTCAAGGCCCTGCCGGAGGTACTCAAGCGAGGCCTCGACGTCGCCACGGGACCGAGCGATCTCTCCCAAGTCGCCCAACGCGAACGCTTCCCCGAGCAGATTCCTCTCCTGGCGGTGGACCGGCAGCGCGAGTTCAAGGTGCGCCATGGCGTCATCCAGCTGGCCGGAGGCTCGAAGGACGTCGGCCATGCCGATGTGGACGAAGCTTTCTTGGGAGCGATCACCGGCCTCGGTGAAGACCGACCGAGCGCCTCCTCCCAGTAGGATTGGTCGGAGCGCACCGTGCCCAGGCCGTAGAGCATCTTGGCCTGCCAGCGCCGGTCGCCGGCCCGGCATGCGGCCTGGAGGCCGAACTCGCAGGTATGGCGGCGATCGTTCCAGTAGCCGCGTCGGTCAAGGAAGCTGGCCAGGCTGTCGGCAAGCTCCCAGGTCATGGCCCACAGTCCCAGCTTGTGTGCCTGCTCGATGGAGGTGAGGAGGTTGGCGCGCTCGGTCGTGAACCACTCCACAGCCAGCTCATTGGCGGCAGCAACGGCGATTGGGTCGCGGGCAGCCCACTTGCCCGCCTCAGTCCTGGTGGTCAGGTGCTGGCGACCCTGGTCCAGCACACCGGTCGCGGTTGCGGCCAGCGACAGGTAGCCGCCGATCGCCCGCTGGAGCGCTGGCTCCCGGCGCGCCCGTGGATCTCCGCGCGTGGCGCGTTCCCGCGCGAAGACGCGCAGCAGGTCGTGGAATCGGTAGCGGAGCTGGCCGACTGCGTCCTCGCCGGTGGCCTCCAGCAGTTGAGCTTCATCGAGCCGTTCGAGGAGGTCGGCGGCGCGGCCGATTGGGCAATCAAGCAGCGCGGCAGCGACCCAGGTCGGGAAGTCCGCTGCCTCAAGCAGGCCAAGCAAGCGGAACAGGCGTCGCTGGTCGGCGGGCAGGTGCTGGTAGCTCAGCAGGAAGCTGGCACGCACGTCCAGGTCGCCGACCTGCAGGGTGTCCAGGCGCCGATGCTGGTTGGCAAGCTGGTCGGCAACGCGCCGCAACGGCAGGTGCGGTTTGGCGTGGAGCTTTGCACCAGCGATGCGAACCGCCAGCGGCAGGTAGCCGCAGAGGCGGATAATGCTGCGGGCCGCCTCGGGTTCCTTCTCGACGCGTGCGCGCCCTGCTAGCTTGCCGAGCAGGTCAAGGGCTTCGGCGGGTTGGAGGACGTCCAGGCGGATGGTGGCGGCCATGTCCAGGCCTGCCAACTGCTTTCGGCTGGTGATCAGCAGCGCGGAGCTGCCGCCGCCTGGCAGCAGCGGCCGGATCTGCGCCTCGGCGGCGGCGTTGTCCAACACGATCAGGACCCGCCGCTTGGCCAGCCGCCGCCGATACAAGCCGGCGCGTTCGTCGACATCTTCAGGAATCAAGGCGCTTGGGACACCGAGTGCCCGCAGCATCTGGGCGAGCACGTCGGCAGGCTGCAGCGCCTGCCGCTCGGCGCCGCGCAGGTTGACGTACAGCTGCCCGTCGGGAAACCGGGACTGGAGTCGGTAGGCGGCATGCACGGCAAGGGCAGTCTTGCCGACGCCGCCCTTCCCCGCGATGGCGGACACCACGATCAACCCTGCATGACGACGCCGGCGCGCATCGGCGAACAGCCTCTGCAGCCTCTTCAGCTCCTTCGACCGGCCGGTGAAGCTCGCGATGTCGCCAGGGAGGTCCACCGGGATCGCGGCTTCCTCCTGCGCATCAGCGTCAACGGATTCCGACGGGTAGCCGTGGGGTCCTGTCGGCCGATGCGACGTGCGGGGTGGCCGGCTGCGCGTGATGCTGGCGGCCACCGGAGCTTCGGGGTCGGGCACGTGCACCCATGCGTGGCCGATCGTGTTCTTGCTGGTGAACGGCATGGGCCGGTAGGCAGCCCGGTCGATGCGGCCGTAGCCGTGTTGGACGACTTCCTGGTGGATCCAGTCAGACACGGCCACCACCAGTGGCCTGCGCGTCGCCTTCAGGCGGGCACGCAACTCCGGCGCGTCAAGCAGCCGGCAGGCCGCCACCACGGCCTGCCCGACGTTGGCCTTGGGGTCGCGCAGCACCTCCCCGGCGTGGACCACTGCGCGCAACCGCAGTCGCCACGCGGGCTCCGCCGTACGGTTATCAGCATCCACCCGCTTTGCCAGTAGCGGGATCACGGGGTCCAGCAGCCGGCTCTTGGGCACTTCCGCGCCGATGGTGACCAGGAACCCGTCGCCCCGGTCTTCCCACTCGCATGCGTCCTTGTTGATCTCGCCGGCTTGGAGCGCGTCCTGGAGGAGATCACGAAGGCGGCGGTGCAGATCGAGCTGGACGCGGTTGGTGCACTGGCTGAACTCCTCGATGTCGACCACGAGGATGCTCCGGTGCTCGGGTTGGATCGCCATGCCACCCCGCCAGATGTTCTCCGCGCCTCCGAGCCGCGCGCCTCCGTCAAATAGTACAAGTGGGCATGCCGACGTAGCCGGTAGATGCAAGTCACAGGACGCCTCGAACGGCATCGCTAAGCATGCTAGCCTGACTCGAACACGTGTTCGCCTCAGTGGGGGGCGTGCTGGACCGCTGCGGGTTCTGCGGCGGCGCCGACGGCCCGTTCACCCGGGTCGAGGGTGCCTTCACCGTGCTGATCTGCCCACGCTGCCTGGCCGACCGGGCCCACGGTCGCGGCCCCTACCCCGACCTGACCGACGCCGAGCTGCGAGCCGGGTTGGACCTGCTGCCGAGTTGGGTGCTGGCGCAGAAAGCAGCCGCCAACCGGCGGGTGATCGCGGTGATGCGCGGTCGGCTGGAGCGGGGGGAGCCCGTGGCGCGGATGTATGAGCCGCTGGGGCTGGCGTGGCTGCAGCGGCAAGCCGAGATCGCCGAGCAGCTCATCCAGCAGCGAGAGACTCGTTGACCTGCGCAAACAGACCTTGAGGTCGCCGCCGAGGTCGAGGTAGGTCCTCCAGGACCGATCGCCGCAGCTCGAGGAGGCCACCATGGCATCCGCTCCCACGACCTCCACACCCGCCGCCGAGGCGTTACTTGGCGCGCTGGCCGATCGACCTGGCGCCAGCGCCGCCGAACTGGCTGCAGCGGCCGGGATCGGCCGCTCCACCGCTGGCAAGCTGCTGGCCACGCTCGCCGCCCAGGGCCGCGTGGAGCGCCAGCCGGGCGGCCTCAGGAACGGCCGGCGCACCGCCGACCGCTGGACCCTGCCCACCCCGACACCGACCCAGGATCCCGGCCTGCCGCCAACGGCTGCCCCGGCTCGGCCGGCCGACCAGCCGCCGAGGCGGCTGCGCTCCGGCCAGCTGCGCGACCTCGTCCTCGGCTACCTGGCCGACCGGTCCGGGCAGGCGCTGTCACCCACCGCGATCGCCAAGACGCTGGACCGCTCGGCCGGCGCAGTCGGCAACGCCCTGCGGGTCCTGGCCGGCCAAGGCGCGGTGGTGCAGACCCAGGCCAAGCCACGCCGCTACACCATCGCCCCCGCCGACGGCGGCGACCACGCGGAGCCGCAGCGTTGACCTAGCCGTCACCTCCATGAGTGCCGCCGGGGGCGCGCCAACGCCCCCGGCTGGCGCGCATCAGGAAACGGGAGTTCCCGATGCCCCACAAGCCTATCCCCCGCAAGCAGCCAACCGGCGACCACGCCGAGGAGCTGCTGGCGATGGTGGCCCATGAGCTGCGGCGGCCGCTGACGGCGCTGCTTGGCGCGCTGGCGACCCTGCAGCACCGCGACCAGGCGCTGTCAACCCTCCAGCAGCAGGAGCTGCTTGGGATGGCCCGCCGCCAGGGCGAGCAGCTCCAGCGGCTCCTCGGCCAGCTGCTGGCCGCCGCCGGTGTGGACCGCGGGCAGGCCCGGCTGGCGCGACGGTCGCTGGTGGACGCGGCCGCGCTCAGCGAGGAGGCAGGCCGGGCGGCCGGGCTCGCCCACCCCGACCACCCGATCACCATCGAGGTTGCTGGGCCGCTGCTGGTCCGTGTCGACCCGCTGGCCGTCAGCCGCATCCTCGGCAACCTGCTCGACAACGCCGCCACCTACTCGCCGCCGGGGGCGCCGATCCGGCTGTCTGCGGGGCGGGTGGGAGTGCATGCGGTGGTGGCCGTCCACGACGCCGGCCCGGGGATCCCACCCGCCGACCGCGACCGGGTCTTTGAGCGGTATGCGCGACTGGACCAGCCGACCACCAGCCCTGGGGGTGGTGGGCTTGGGCTTGGCCTGTACATCGCCAGGCGGCTGGCCCGCGCCAACCGCGGCGAACTCCAGGTCACCGACCCACCCGGCTCCCGGGGTACCCGCTTGGAGCTGCGCCTGCCCCTGGCGACACCGTCCACACCGCGTACCGACGCCCTGGGCCGGTAGCCGGCGTGCCGTAGCCAGCCACTCCAACCGCTGACCGATCCGGCTCGAGCGTCGTCCGCGTGCTGGGGGTCGGGGCTATGGTCGAGCGCGCGGCCAGGCCGTGTGGGAGGGACGCGGCGGCATGCCGGTGGCCGAGGCCGTTCAGTGCGGACGCAACCGGTAGTTGCGCACAGCCTGCAAGACCAGCTGGAACGGCATGCCGGGAATCAGCAGCGCCACCGGAAGGAAGAACCACATCGAGGTCGGCACGTCGAACCCACTCACGACCGTCTGGACCAGCCCAACGACGACGAGCCCTGAGAACACGAACCACAGATAGGGCGCGAAGCCCAGGAGCATGTCCACGGGAACCTCGCCCGGCTTCCGCCGTCCAAGCGCGTGGTAGACGCCATCTTCTGCCTTGTAGATGTTGATCTTCGGGAAGGCCTGCCGTGGCGGCTCCTTCTGCTTCCGACCGACCACCTCGCGGAACAGGTCAGCCCACAGCTTGCCGGCGTCGTCGTAGACCTTCCTGGAGGCAAACCCTTCCCACTCGAGTTCTCCTGGCTCAAACAGGAGTGGATGGCGAAGGTCTCGACCGCCGCAGAAGATCGCCCGCTTGATACGGAACCCGAGGCGGACCGACGGCCAGACGACCACGACCCAAACCACCAACGCGGTCACCACGAGCACGACGGCGGCGTTGAGGACGGCTCGCCGCGAGATCGCTCCACCGACCGGGAAGGCGGCGGCGGCAGAGAGGACGGGCAGCGCGGCGGCCACCGGCGGCAAGCGGGTGATGACCCCGACGAGTCGACGCCAGCCAAGCAGCGGCTCCATCTTCCCGGCCAAGTCGGCTTCCAGCGCCGTGATCCGCTCCCTGTCCTCCGGGTCCGTCGTGCCGAGAAGCTCCAGCTTCAGGCGCGACCGGATCGCATGGAGGTGCTTGCGCACGTGCGTCTCGACGTACAGCCGGGTGTAGAAGCGAGCGCCCAAGCGCCACCGGAAGCGGCCGCCCGAGACCTTGCAGCGCCCCACGACCGGCATGTCGACCGCGAACTTGAGCGCGACCTTGTAGCAGCGCAGCAGCTCAACCACTGCCCGCTCGACGTCAGCGAGGACGACGTCTGACCCTACCGCCGAAGGGCTGGATCGCTCCGAGACGCCCTGGGGGCGGCCGACGCCCTGCGCCGGCGAGGCTGCCTGCTGCCCTCCTTCGGACGCCATGCCCTGCGGCCCCCTACGCTACAAGACCAACGTCGCCGAACACGCCCTCCTGCTGCCCATGACGCATCGAATCACATCGCATGTGGCCCGTCACAGCGCCCCGTGCAGCCGTCGGGGTGGTCGTTGTGGTGCCAGCTTGGGTGGTCGGCTTGGCCGTCTCGCCGGTGCAGCCGCTGACCAGCAGGGCAACTCCGATCGTCACGGCCAGGCCGGCCAGGGTCAGAGGCCACCCGCAGGCGTGGCCGATCCAGGCCGGCCACGGCATCCTCCACGATGCGATGAGCTGCAGGAGGATACCCACCTCGAGGCCCACCAGGTGGGTCTGTGGCAGCGGGACGTTGCCCCATCGCCACGCCGAAGTCTTGCCCACGCAGTCACCCCTGGGGGGACTCTCCCATGGCACGAACTGTCGCTCGGCGGACCGATCCCAGCCCGCGATGTGACACAGCCCTACTCCACCAGCCGGTCAGGCCGTCGGCAGCTCCTGGAGCTCGTCGGCCAGCTTGCGGATCTTCGCCTCCGGGTAGCGGCGGTGCCCGCCGAGCGTCTTCATGAAGGGTAGCTTGCCCTCCTTCGCCCAGCGGGACACGGTCTTGGGGGAGACGTACAGGAGGTCGGCCACCTCGGCGGTTCGGAGATAGCTGGAGGTCTGGGTGCTCGCGGTGCTGTTTCGCTGCGTTGCCACCGTGCGTCCCTTCTCGAGTCTGGACCCCGACGGCGTGGTGGGGCCCAGAATGGACCGGCTGTTCGACCGACCACCTCAGCCCGGGACGTGCGCGGGGATGGTCGGGTGGGTGACCCTGCTGGGTGCAGTCCGAACAGGGCAATTATCGAGAGCGGTCCAAGCAGCCGCCATAGCCCGGCTGGGCCGTTTCGGCTCGACTATCCACCTCTCGAGCGGCAGTAGTCACGGCCTCCCCATCCGAGCAGATGAGCCGGCGGCTCATGATGCAGGTGCGCCACGCCACCAAGCGCTGGCAGATGACGGCGCACCCCGCGGGCGCCTGCCGCTGGTGGTTGGCGTCAGAGTGCGATCTTTGAGCTGCCGATCACGGATCGACTCGGCCCAGGTCGCCGACGCAGTGCCGTGGTCAGGTGGTGAACGCCCACGGCCCCAAGGCACAGTCACCGGCTGCTAGCCGGCGCACTTGCATGCTGCAGAAGTGGGCAACGTCACGAGCGTTCACCCAATGCTGCGACTTGGTCCATGAGGGCGGAGAGCGTTGATGAAGTCAATCCCTGCCCAGCAAGTTCGTGCAGTGCCGCTCGCAAGACGACGCTGTTCTTGCGGCCGTCGGGAGTGAAGCCGAACAGGCCGCAGGCCAGGTTGAGGGCGGCATCGACCGTCTGGGCTCCGAGTTCGCTTCGGACCGTTCCGAGCAGCGTCTCCTCGAAGCAGGCGAACGTGGCGTGCACCTGGGTGTCGGGGAAGTCCTCGGGAGGCCGTCCAAGCAATCGTAGTAGGGCCCGGTTGGACCTGGCGTTGCCATCCCCCCCTCGGCGACGGTCGGCGTCGAACAGAGCGTAGGTCGGGATCCCGAGCTGACGGAATAAGACGATGGCGCGGTCCAGGTTGCCCTTCCCGCCAACCGTCAGCAGCGCAATCCCTCGCTCGGCGAGATCCAGGTCGCGCTCGGCAGCCGCCGCTGCCAGCACCGCGCGGTCCTCGTCTCCCTCAAGCAGCACGACCGCATGCGCGAAGAAGCCCTCACTAACCGGCGTCTCCACCATCGGGCGCAGCCGCGGCCGCAAGCTCACCGCAGTCCAGCACGCCCCCGCGCTTCCGTAGGCCGCCCACAGTTCGGTCGCGGCGGTTGCGAGGTCGACACTGGAGATGCTGGTTTCCGGGAGCCCCTGAGGCCCAGAGGCAACTCGCAGCAGTCTGAGTGACTCGACCGCGTCGACGGAGATGAAGTATGGCGAGTGGGTGGCGTACAAGACCTGCGTTGCGGGCCCGGCAGCGTCCTGGGTGAGCCGCTGGAGAACGCCGGCAAGGTAGCGGGCACGCAGGGGATGCTGGTACAGCTCTGGCTCCTCCAGCGCGAGAATGAGCAGCGGGCGATTGGCTGCATCGTCGGTGGCGGCCCTCACCTCGGCGAGCGCCTGGAGCAGCGCCACGAGGTAGGCGCGCTGTACGCCGTGGCCCTGCCGGCCGACGTCGGCCGAGAAGTTGGACTCGACCAGTGCGGCGCAGACCGCCGGCGGGTCGAGGGTGATCGTCTGTGGCGCCCAACGAAGCTGTACCGCGGTGCCGGGAGCGAGCGCAGCAAGCCGCTCGCTCAGTATCGTGGAAGTCTCAGCCAGGATCGCGTCGCCATCCTGGCTGATGATCTCCGCGTAGCGCGCGTCGATCTCCTCGCGCAGGGCCGCTAGCTGTTCGCCGACGTCGAGCCGGGTGCGTACCAGCAGTTCGACTAGCTGCCGGAAGCCTCCGGTGCGACTCTCGGCCGCGTCCAAGGCGGCGTCGCGGACAGCGGGTACGAGAACGAACTCAACCATAGCGGCGAGGTCGAACTCGCCGCCTCCGCCGATTGTCAGCGTGCGGTCGGGCAAGGGCACGCACTGGTCAGGATGGGTCTGCTCCCACCTATCCATCGCGGTCTTTGCGTCGGTCTGGCTCCTGATGGTGGGGAGGTCGGCGAAGCGCGCGCCGGCGCGAAGCTGGTTGTAGGCGGCGCGCAGCGGGATCGCGCCGGCGATATGCCGCACCTTTTGGAACTCGGGCACCTGGCGGCGTTGCGACTCGAACCTGTAGCTCCACCGGCCGTCAGGGCCCGTCGTAGCCACGCGCGAAAGCGGGAGCTGGCCAGCCTCATCCAGCCATGGGCGCAGCCGCGCCTCCTCGGCTGGCGGGAGTCCGGCGAACACCACTGTCACCCGCACCTCCCGCTCACGATCCCCGCCCGCTACGTCGACCTCGTCGAGTTCCCGGGCAAGGAAGAAGAACTCAAGTGCCTTGAGCACCGACGACTTCCCGGTGCCGTTAGCGCCGATCAGCGCGGTCAGCGGGTCGCAGGAGAACGCCACCTTGCGCAGGGCAGCGGAAGTTCTCCACCTCGACTTCAGCAATTCGCATGCTCAACTCGGCAAGAACGATCGGTGTCGTGCCGCTGGTTGCGATGCCGTGCGGCAACCGGCTGCCCACCGCTAGGGCCGGACGAACATGCAGTGTCTCCGGTTGGCATCGCGCTCCAGCAGACCGTTCACACTCCACTTGCTATCGCCGTGGTCGCAAGGCATGCCCAGACGCAGCAGGGCACGACCTTCAGGCGCCGACAGCGACCAGGAGCCTGGAGACACCGGCCAAGAACGAGACCGGATTCTACGATCCGGGCAGCTCACGTCGCCAATCCGCATCCACGACAGACCAGGTCTGAGTCGCCTGCGGCAACACCTTCCTTCGCCTTCGACCGTTGTCATCGAGGAACCTGCGACCTTGGTGAGGCGCACAAGAATCCGAGCAGCAAGGGGCGATCGCGGCCAAGCGATCGGCCTAGGCTGGCCGACAGGGAGGCCTCGCGACGACGTAGACCAACTACGTGCCCGGCACATGGCTACACCTTCAGCCAGCAGATCGAGCGAGGCCAGAGCGGGAAGTGGCCAGCCCTTCGCGCTCGTCGGCGCGCTGCACCTGAGGTGCTTGTCTGGCGATGCGCTGTGCGCTCAACGGCGGCCTGGATCACGCACCAGGTCGGCGGAGCAGGTCGGCGACGAGCTGCTCGGTTTCCGGGTCGGGATCCACGTCCAGGTCGGCCAGCCGGCGGGCGAGTAGCCGGTAGGTGCGCTTGACGGCGTCGGGCCGGCCGATCGCAGTCTCCAGCCGCATGATCCGTCGGTAGAGCTCCTCGGCGACCGGGTCGGCAGTGACCGCCTGCTCCAACGCCGCTCGCGCCCCCTCCAGGTCGCCGTCGGCCTGGCGGAGCTCGCCCAGGTGGGCCAGCGCGTCCACCGCCCGGCGCCGCAGGTCCTCTCGTGGGATCTCGACCCAGGTGTAGGGGGCGCCGTCCAACAGCGCTCCGCCGTAGGCCTCCCCCGCCTCAGCGAGCGCGGCCGCCACCGCCGGGTCAAGCTGGGCGCGGCGGGCGGTGGCCAGGGCTGCCTGGAACCGCCACAGGTCGACCGCGAACACCGTCGGGTCGACCCGGTAGCGCCCTCCATCGCGCTGGATGGCCTTCAGCTCGGTGGCGCCGGTGACCTTGCGGAGCACCGAACGGAGGTTGCCGAGCGCTGTCCAGAACCGTTCGCGTTCGCGACCCAGCGGAGTGTCGGGCCACATCGCCTCCACCGCTTGCTCCAGGGAGGCGCCGTCGGGATGGACCAGGTAGTAGGCGAGCAGCTCGCGGGCGCTGGCCCGCAGCCCGGCGCGGAGCTCCCCGGTCGGGGTGGTGAGCTGGAAGGCGCCGAGCAGCCGCACGGTCACCAGCGCGTCGGTCTTGCCGTACTCGGCGGGCAGCCCCACCGGCTCATCTAGCTGCTGGCTGCTGGCGGCGTCGGGCTCGGCAGCGGGCGCGGCCGGTAGGTCGGCGCCTGCGGCGGCGTCGGGGTGGCCGGGGTCGGGGAGCTCGATGTCGTCGGCCCTGGACCTGGCCAGGACCCCGAGCAGCTCGGCGGCTTCGGTGTCGGTGAGCGAGCAAGCGCGGGCGCCAGTGAGCTGCTGGTCGCTGAGCGCCCACGGGCTGGCGGCCTGCACCCGCCCGGCCTCATCGAGAGCGAGGTGGGCGCCAGTGTCGACGGTCACGCCGGGCAGCAGCGCACCGACGCCGAGGCGGGGGCCTTGGGCGAGGATCGCCGCCAGTCGCCCGGCCTGCTCCAGGGAGACGCCGTCGGCGACCAGCACCAGCGCCGGCAGGGGGTCGTCGGGGTGGTCGCGCCGGTGGGTGGCGATGTCGGGGGTGTCCTCGCCCTCCAGCAGCCGGGCACGGTGCACCAGCTCGGCTTCCAGCACATTCAGGGCACCAGCGAGGCCGGCCGCTCGCCGCAGCCCAGGAAACCCGCCGGCATTGGGGATGAGGCGGCTGCCGACCAGCAGCACCTCCACCGCGGCCGGCCCGCCGGCGGCCAGCAGCCCCACCAGCGCGGCGCGGGTCAGCCCGTCGGCGCCTGGTCCGGTGATCCCGATGGCGGCCCAGCCGGCCAGGTCAACGGCGACCTCCTGGCCGGCCTGCTCGGCGACGGTGACCCGGGCGGGGGTGGGGTCGCGGGGATCCCGTGGCGTGGCCGGCAGGCGCGGCGCCGGCGGCGGGTCCGCGTCCCGCTGCCCGGCGGTGTCGGTGGGGTGGGTGGCGCGGGCGGCGGCGAACGCCAGCAGCCGGGCCGTCTCCCCCATCACCCGGCCGGCGGTGCGCTGGGATGGGGCGGGTGGCCACAGCGGCCGGCGCCGCCGGCGGCGCCGCAGCCCGGCGACCGCGAGCGCGGCGGCGATCCCGACCGCCAGGGTGATGCCGACCATCGACCCCGACGGCAGCTCGACGACCTGGTGGCGGTCGTCCCGCTGGCGGTCGACCTCGTCGGTGGCCGTGCTGGCCGGCGCCGGCGGGACCGGCGCGGGCGGCGACGCCAAGGGTGTGGGGGGTATGGGCGTGGGTGATTCTGGGCGGCCGGGTGGTGCCGGGGTCGCGGGTGGCGGCTCGGGTGAATCCGGCGGCGGGCCAGGTGGGGGTGGGAGCAGGAGCTGCCAGCCGGGCAGGATGAGGCCGCTGTCGTGCAGCACGTGGCCGTCGGGCATCTGGCGGTCTTGGTTGCGCGCGAAGATTTCCCGCCACCGGTGGCCGTCGCCCAGTTCGCGTTCGGCGATCCGCCACAGCGAGTCACCCTCCTGCACCGTGTAGACCCGGCTGTCGGTGGCGATGGGCGGGCACTCGGGATCGGCGGCACCGAGTGGCGGAGCCTCTGCGGGCTGCTGCTGTGGGTGGCCTGCCGCGTCAGGTTGGGCGAGGGTGGTGTCGGTACGGGCGGCGCTCAGCATGGTGTGGGCGCGATCCCACCCCGGCGGTGCCTCGAGGGTCCGCACCACCGCCTGGGGGGCGGCGAGGGTGGCGGGTGACGCCACCGCGTGGCTCGTGGAGGCCAGCAGGCTCACGCCGACCGCGGCGTCGACCAGCGACCGAAGCGGCGGCAGGGTGACCAGGTTGCTGAACGCCAGCAGCCCCGCCGACCCAGCAACCCCCCGCCGGGCCGCCACCACCGCCACGATCCGCAGGACCGTGACCAGCACGGCGTAGGCCCACAGCCCCCAGGCCAGCACCCCAAGTGCTACCAAGAGCGGGTCCACCGGCAGGTACTGGTCGCGCAGCCCAGCAACGACCCACCCCCAGGTCGGCAGTCCCGCCAGGGTTGGTGGGCCGGCCGCGGCGTCCAGCAGCACCGGCAGGCCGGCCAGGCTGGCAAGCAGGCCGACCGCGGAGCCCGCTCGTCGCATCGCCGCCCCGGTCATTGGCCGATCACCGTCTGGGTCTCGGCAACCTCAAGGGTCGCGGTCGCGGTCCGCGACAGCGGCGGCAGCGACGCCCACGGCCCGCCGCCGGTCCGCCACCGCAACGCGAACTGGAACACGCACCTCACCGTCACACCCGGCCGGGCGGCCTGGTAGGTGTGGGTGATCGTGGACCGAGCCGGATAGGCGCGGCCGAGCCCGTCGCTGGTCATCGTGGTCCCGTCACCGAAGTCCCACCGGTAGCTGGTCGGGGTCGCCTGCACCTGGACCGTCACCCCAAACGCGGCGACCGTCCTGGTCAGCGGACGGCCGTCGTAGCCCGCATACCAGAACCAGGTCGGTAGCCCGACCAGGCTGCGGGTTGGGTTCGCCTCGATCCCCCCTGATGGCACCGGCAGCCGGTCACGCGCTGACAGGGCAAGCTGGAAGGGATCCACCGCCGGCCCAGGCAGCAGCGGCTGCCCGTTCTGGTCAACGCGGAGCCAGCGCACGTCGGTGTAGGACCCGCACGTGATCGCGTAGAGGTTGACGTCCAGCGGCTTGCCGACATACAGCCCACCCGACCCGACGCTCGCCAGGTCGTACTGACACGCCATGCCGCCACCGCCATCGCGGCCCGAACCCTGCGACGCGTTCCCGGCATCGGAGACGGCAAGGTCGATCCTGACGGGGACGCCTCCCTCGTCAACCCCGACAGTAACAGTCCGCTTCCGCTTGTAGGCCAACGCGGGCGCAGCCGGGACGACGATAAGCAGCACAAGCAGCATTGCCAGGGCGACCAGCCTTCTCATGGTCGTTGCTCCTCAATGATCTCGACGACCTTCCAGACGCCGTTGATCCGCTTGAGGCTTTGCCGCTGATGGACGACCTCGTTGGGGTCCGGCTCGGTGGGTGCGCCAGTCTGTGGATCAAGCACCACGCTGTGATTGCGGTAGTTGTCCTCCACCAGTCCCTCGTCGGCGGTGACACGCAGGACCCGTGTGCGATGGACGACGCTGATCCGGACCGGCTGGTTGTTCGCTTTCTGGGTCGCTACCTCTTGTTGTGCGGCCCGCAGCGCGCGACCGGCGAAGGCTGACGGAAGCCGGCCTGGGTCAAGGCGGCGAAGTGCGTCGGCGTACACCTCCCAGGAGCGGGCATAGGCGGCAAGCAGCTCCGTCTTGGCGCTCAGCGTGGTCGGTGGTGCCGCAGTCGTGCTCGGGGCGGCCGAGCCGACGGTCGTCGTCGGGCTGCTTGCTGTGCCATCGTCACAGCCGGCGAGCAACACGACCGCGAGGGTGGCGACCAGCAGGCGGCAGAGCGCGGGCATCGGGTCAGCGTCCTTGTGGTTGGGTGATGCCGGTTCGTGGTTCAGCCCGGGCGTGCACGGCCAGCCGGATCGGGCTGAATCCGACATTGTTGAAGATAGGGGTACGGATGGTCTCAGCCAACCCAATCGTGACCTGGCTGGTGCTCGCGGAGACGCTGGTCTGGCCCGTAAAACCGGCAGCGCGAAGGTGACGTTCGGCAGCAGCCCTTGCCTGGGCGGGATCCAGCTGCGCGATGCGGCCGCCGGTTGCCCGGTAGGTCGCCTCGTCCAGTTGCGCGGCGCCGGCTCTAGCGGCGGCGTCGGCGATGGCTTGGAGTTCGCGGTGGCGGGCGAACAGGAGCCCGCCGTCAGCGACCAGCCCGAGGATCGCCAGCAGCGCCAGCGCCACGACCACCGTGAGGACCAGAATCTGCCCCTCCTCGCCGGACAGGCGGGCGGCTGGGGCGTGGCCGGGTCGTGTGTCGGTCATCGGCTCTTGTGCGGGTCGATCGGTTCGAGCTGACGGGCAGTAAGGGTCACCTGGCCGGGCAGCAGCCGCAGGGTGGGCAGGTCGTCCAAGGGGACCCGGTAGCTGGCGGTCACGTTGAGCGTCCCGCCTGGCAGAAGGCCGGCGGGGTCGACGGTCACCTGCAGCCGGGCGAGGTTGAGCCCGTACCCGGTGGCGACCAGCCGCGCGCGCTGCTGCCCGGCGTGGATCGCCTGGGCGGGGGTGCGGGCGTCGGCGGCGACACGGGCCGCCTCGCGGGCAACCCCTGCGAGCGCGGCGCGGGTGTCGGTGAGCCGGCCGACGCCGACCAGCCCGGCGGTGAACGCCAGCAGCCCGACCACGACAACCAGCAGCTCGATGGTCGCGCTGCCTCGATGCCGATCCTGGATGCTGTAGTGGCTGGTCATGGGGTGGGCTGGGTGGGTCGGAAGCGCTCGGTGTGGCTGTGGGCGGTGGCGCGCAGGCGGATGCCGCCGCCGATGGGCAGCAGCGGCCGCAGCCGCGCGGTGACGGTGACCTGGGTGAGCTCGGGATCGCGGCGGATCCGGACGATGGCGCCGGCGGCGTCGCGGCCGAGCCCGACGCGCAGCAGCTCCAGCGCGCGGGCGCGGCCGGCGACGGGGGTGGCGTCCTCGGCCGCCACGATGCGGGCGGCGTCTTGGGCGGCGCCGAGGACGACGTGCTGGGCGTGCCACCACAGCCCGAACTGGGTGGCGCCGAGCACCAGCAGCAGGAACAGCCAGACGACGGCGGTGAACTCGATGGTGGCGATCCCGCGCTGGTCGCGCTCCGAGGCTGGTGGGCTGGGTGGGGTGGTCATCCGGTGTTGCTGATGCGTTGGGTGAGGCGGCGGAAGGCGGCGGCGATGGCGTTGAAGAAGCCGTTGATGGCGGCCAGCGCGATGATCAGCACCGCGGCGGTCATCAGGATGTACTCGGCCATCGACACGCCGTCCTGGCGGGTGCGGAGCGCGGCGGCATGTGCGCGGCACACGATCCCCAGGGCCTGGGCCGCGAGGGCCTGATAGTGCTGCTTGACGGTCTGGATGGCGGGCACCTCCTTGGCGGGTGGGGTTAGCTGCCGGACAGGCGCAGCAGGGCGACGCTGGCGGGCCAGAGGATGACCAGGAAGAAGGCGGGCAGGATCAGGCCGGCGACCGGGATGATCATGGTGACCTGGGCGCGTTCGCCGGCTTCCAGCAGCGCCAGCCGCCGGCGTTCCCTGGCGGCGTGGGCTTGCGCGCGGAGGGTTTGCAGTACCGGGGTGCCCTGGTGGGCGCCGGCCTGCAGCGCGCCGGCCAGCGCGGTCAGCTCCGGCAGGTCGACCTCTTCGGCGAGGTGGGTGATGGCGTCCACGCCCTGCTGGCCCTCCAGACGGGCGAGGGCGAGGCGGTGGGCGAGTTCGGTGAAGAAGAGGCCGTGGCCGGCGGTGGCGGCTTCGGCGAGGGCTTGTTCCAGGCCGCAGCCGGCCGACACCGCCAGGGCGAGGAACTCGGTGGCCGCCCCCAGCCCCGACAGGAGTTCTCGGCGGCGCTGGGCGACCTTGTGCGCCAGGGCGGCGTCGGGGGCGGTGAACCCGATGACGCCGGCGGCGAGCCACAGCCAGGCTGGCCAGGGCCCGAACGGGGTGACGGCGAGCTGGTTGAGCAGCGGCAGCACCCCGACCCCGACCAGGCCGCCCAGCAGCTTGTGCCCGGCGTGCAGCGCCGGCCCGCCGGGCTCGCCGGCCAGCGTCAGCCGCCGCGCCAGCCGGCCGGTCGGGACGCCAAGGGCCTCGGCGGTGTGGAGCAGCAGCCGCCCGGCGGTGTGGAGTGGGGGGACCAGCAGCCGCTCCAAGGTCGGGATGGCATAGGAGGTCGGCGGCGGTGCGGCGGGGTGGGGGTCGGCGCGCAGGGCGGCTAGCCGCGCGGCGAGGCTGGGGGTGGGCCGCCCCAGCGGCTGCCCGGTGAGCAGCAGCAGCAGGCCGATGCCGCCGAGCAGCGGCCAGCCGAGGACCTCGGTCACCGCCGCCCACCTGTTTGGGTGGTGGGGAGCAGCCGGGTGCCGGCCGGGGGTCGCGCCAGCCGCACCATGGCGGCGTAGCCGGCGGCGATCAGCAGCAGCGCCAGGGCGAGCACCCCCTGGCCGCTGGGGCTGGCGAAGGGGGTGAGGTAGGCGGGGTTGGTCTGGCGGATCGCCAGCAGGATCCCAACCGGGGCGGCGGCGACCAGCCGCGCCGACAGCCGCTGCTGCGCCTGGCGGGCGCGGACCTCCCGGAGGGTGTGGGCGTCGGCGCGGATCGCGGTGGCCAGCTCGTCCAGCACGTCGGCGAGGTTGCGGCCACCGAGCCGCTGGTTGAGCGCCAGCGTGGCCGCCAGCAGATCGGCGAGTGGGTCGCCGACCCGCCGCGCGAACCCCTCCAGCGCCTGTGGCAGGCCGAGGATGGCGGCTTGGGCGGTGACCTCAGCCAGCTCCGCTCGGAGAGCGGGTGGGCCCCAGCGGGCCAGCCCACCGAGCGCGTCGGTGACGCCGAGGCCGCCGCGGACGCCGTCGCGCAGGCCGGCGGCGACCTCGGCGACCGCCTCAGTGCGCGCGGCCTGCTGGGCCGCGAGGATGCGGGCCGCCCAGGCGCGTGGCGCCAGCAGCCCACCCGCCATGGCGGCCAGGGTGAGGACCGGCCAGCCCGACACCAGCCACGCGCCCACCCCGGCGAGCAACCCGACCACCACCCCGGCCAGCACTAGCGACGGTCCGCCCGGGTCGTCGGCTGGGCGGGCGGCAGGGCGGGTCAGCCCGGAAGAGATAAGGAGCAGGCCGAGCCCGGCCATGGCACCCAAGGTCAGTGCGATCACCGGCCTGCCTCCCAGCCGACGGTGGCGAGGCTGGCGGCCTGCCATGCTGGCGGCTCCCAGCCGGCGGCCTGCAGCCGGTCAGCAGCGCGAGGTCGCAGGCCGGTGAACCGTGGCATGCCGTCGGGGTCGGGGCGGAGTAGCTCGTTGGCGAGCACCCGGCCGGCTTCCGCCCCGGCGACCTCCACCACCTCGGTGAGGACGCGGCGGCCGTCGGGGTGTAGGCGGAGCTGGCAGACCAGGTCGATGGTCTGGGCGATCATCCCGGCGACCACATCGTCGGCCAGGTGTTCCTCGGCCATCTTGGTATAGGTGTGCAGCTTCGACAGCGCCTGGCGGGCCGAGTTGGCGTGGATGGTGCCCATCGAGCCTTCATGCCCGGAGTTCATCGCGTTCAGCATGTCCAGGGCTTCGGGACCGCGGACCTCCCCGACGATGATCCGCTGCGGCCGCATCCGCAGCGCCTGGCGGACCAGCTCGCGGATGCGTACCTCACCCACCCCTTCGAGGTTGGCGAAGCGGCCCTCCAACCCGACGCAGTCCTCCAGGTGCCGCTCCAGGGCGAGTTCCTTGGTTTCCTCGATGGTGACCACCCGCTGTCCCGTGGGGATCTGGCTGGCGACCGCGTTCAGGGTGGTGGTCTTCCCCGAGCCGGTCCCGCCGGAGATCAGCACGTTCAGCCCGGCCCGCACCGCCGCCCTCAGCAGCGCGGCGACCTCGGGGGTGAGGGTGCCCAGCGCCAGCAAGTCGCGGAGGGAGTGGGCCAGCAGCCGGTGGCGGGGGATCGTGAGGCAGGTGAACGGCGCCAGCGGCGGGCAGATCACATGCAGGCGGCTGCCGTCCGGGAGGCGCGCGTCGGCTTTGGGGTTGGCCTCGTCCAGGCGGCGGCCGGCGACCGCGACGGTGCGGGCAGCGAACGCCCGCAGCTCCGCCTCCGACCCAAACCCCGTCACCACCCGGTCCTTGGACCCACCCGCGCGGACCACGAAGGCGCGCTGGTGGCCGTTGACGAGCAGCTCCTCGACGTCGTCGCCGGCGAGGTGGCGTTCCAGCGGGCCAAGGCCGAGCAGTGCGTCGAACACCGCCCGCGCCACCCGCTGCCGCTCGTGCTCATCCAGCGGGGTGTTGCCGGCCAGGACGTGGTCGCGGTGGGCCTCGGCCAGCCGCTCGCTGATCACCGCCCACACCAGCGCCTGATCATCCTGGGAGGGCGTGAACAGCCGTGCCGGGCCGAGCCGGCGGGCAAGCTCGGCCGCTGCCGCCCCCCGCACCGCTGCGACCAACCCCACCGCCGTGCCGGCGGGCAGCGGATCGGCGGGCTCGAGGTGGCTGGTGCCGCGCATGGGGGTCATGGTGGGGTCGCCTCCTCACCCGGCCCTAACGCACCCGAGCGGTGGCGGGCACGGCGGCCAGCACGACCCCCGGCGGGATGGAGCTGCGCGGCCAGGGCCGCGTACGCGTGGCCGAGCCGGCCCGAGGTCGGCGGCTGGCCGGTCTGCAGCGCCCGCCGCACCCCCTTGGGGTCCGCGGGGATCACCCCGGTGAGGGGACGGCCGAGCGCGTGGGCGAGCTCTGCGGCATCCGCCGGCCGCTGAACTGCCACCGCGGCCACCGCCAGCATCGAGGCGTGCTGGGTTGCCGACAGGGCTCGCTGGGCGGCCAGCGCGCCCGGCAGGTCCGGGCGGGCTGCCAGCACCCGCACCTCGGCCAGCCCCAGGGTCACCGCCGCCACCGACCCGGGCAGCAGTCGGCCCGGGTCCACCACCAGCAGCTCCACCCCCGCGACCCCGCGGGCGGCGCGCACCAGCGCGCGAGTGGCGTCGGGGCGTAGCAGCCCGCCGGTGTCGGGACGGGACAGGCCGACCAAGACGCGAAGGCCCCATGCAAGCTGGGTGGACTCGGCATAGACCGCTGCGGGGTCGAGCTGGCCGGCCGGCAGCGCGAGGAGGGGAGCCACCCCCCGGCGCACATCGGGGACCGGCAGGTGCGCGGCCACATCCCCACCTGCCGGGTCAAGATCCACGAGCAGGACCGACCGGCCTGATGCCGCCCACGCGCCCGCAAGGCCGACTGCCAGCGTGGTCGCCCCAGGCCCCCCCTTGCCGCCGGTCACCACCACCAGCCGCACCGACCTAGCGGTCCACCCGCGCCAGCAGCACTAGGTCAACCGTGCCATGCGCGGCCTGCGCCACGTCTGGTGCCCGCTCCTCAGGGATTGCGAGGCTCACCAGCAGCTTGCCGTCCCCACCGGCATCAGGGTCGGGAGCGACGACCGAGAGGACCGCCACCGGGGACAGCAGCACCTCCGCGCGGGTCGAGGGCTGGTCGGGTGCACTGCTGGCGACCATCGCGACCTGATCGCCAGCTCGCAGCGTCCCGGCGGCGGCGTGCTCGGCTGCGACCGCCACACTCATCAGCACCTGCCCCGCCGCCAGCGGTGACGCCTCAGCGACCGCAGTCGGGCCGAGTACCTGCCCAGCCGCCAGCGAGGTGCTCGCCACCTGTCCTATTACTCGCCCGCGATCCCGCACACCAAGGGCGGCGACCCCAGGCGCCAAGCCCAGCTCGGCTACACGCACATCCCGCTCGGCGATCACCATCCCGGCCGGCACATCGCGGGCCATCACCAGCACCGGGGTCCGCTGGCCGGCCCGCTGCACCACTCCGACCGTGCCCACCACCCCGGCAAGCAGCAACGCCAACCCGATCACCACACGAAGGTCCAGGCGGCGCAGCCGCGCCGCCGACCGCGGCACGGCCGTGCTCGCCATCAGCCACTCCCTCGCCCTCGACAACAGCGGTGACGCGCCAGGACGCTCCTCGCAGCAAGCGAGGCGGCACCACGACCGCATCGGCCTGGCCCACACCGCCACCGCTTGCGACGCATCGGAAGATGACCCCAGGTCATCCTGACTCGCCGGCCACGAAGCCTCGCCCGGCCGGCTAACCGACAGCTAACCCACGCCGCCCAAAACCCCACACGGCCGGGAGGATAGAGAGCGGGGCCGGCATCGGACGGCGCCGGGCTGATCAAGCTACGCGGCGGCGACCGCTGCTGGCGGGTGACAGGTCGAGGTCAACGAACAGCTCTTCGACGCGAACGGCGGCCGGCAACAGGTCCATCTCCAGCTCGGCGCGGGCGGCGTCCAGGAACTCCCACCGGGCCTGAGCGATCTCCTTGAGGAGCTGCTCGTGGTACTCGGGGAGCCCTCGCCAGGAACGCTACGTGCGACGGGGAACAACCGCAGCAGCCGCTCGTAGACGGTGAGCATGCTGGCCAGCACCCGCTCCCCGGCGAGGAGGTGTGCCTCGCTGGCAGCGTCCCGCACTTCCGCTTGGAGGGTCCGGATGCGCCCCAAGCCCTCGGCGGCGATCTCGGCGCTCTCCCGGCCCATGCCGTGGGGATGCGCGAGGCTGAACCGGATGAAGCCGTTCGTCTCCCGCTGCAGGTCCCGCGCGAGCGCATGGAAGCGCGCGTAGCGGCGCAGCCGCGTCTCCCGCTTCCACCGGCGAGCCTCGTTCGACCGGTTGAGCAGCGCGCCGACGACGACGCCAACGAGGCTGGTGGCCACCACCGCCTGCCACCACCCATTCACGGCCCCACCGCCTGGGTCCCATCGCGTCCCCTGCAAGCGCGGGAAGCCCACCAGCCGTCCGTCGCGCACAGCGCCCGCCGCCGCCGGTAGACGCCCCGGCAGGTCTTATATCCAGGTACCGGGGCGGGCTGTGCGGCGCACTAGGGCCGTTGTGGGCCGCCGGGGGCGCGGCAGCCGCGCCCCGGGCCGACCCTGCTCTGGCCCTTCAAGCGATGGTCGTTCAAGTCGTCATAGACAGGACCTCCCAGACTAGTCATAGTGGCCATGACTGCTTCGAGTCGTTAGGGGGCTTGATACCATTCGAAACTCTGTTCGGTTACGAACCGACTAGTACAAGTGGACTAGCAACTTGCTATGAGTCATACTTGAGATGTGCGACTCGATTGCGTACAAGTTGGCGGTTGACGGGTCTGGAAAGTGGGCATAAACCTCAAGCCAACCGCGAGAGGGGGGTCTAATGCCGGTCAGCACGATCAGCCCTCAGGGCCAAGTGCGGATCCCCGGCGAGGTGCGGAAGGCCGCCGGACTCAGAGTAGGGCAGCTCGTCCAACTCGCGGTTGAGCTCGCTTCCTCACGAGTGAGAGTGCGCCTGCGACCGAGAGGCAAGGTCACGGTGCCCGCCGAAGTCCGGAAGGCTGCTCATCTGGACGAGGGGACGCTCGTCGAGATCCAAGCCACCACGGCGGGAAGCATCAGCGTAAGAGCGATCGAGTGGCAGCCCCTGGAGCAGCCGAGGCGGGACCAGCGATCACCTGACCAAGCATGGTTCTGGACCTCGGCGTGGTTGAAGGGCGAGGAGGAAGCCTCGACGCAGATTCGCGCGGGGAAGGTCCGCTCCTTCGTGAGCGACCAAGACTTCCTTGACTCCCTCATTATCCGAGAACGTTGAGACTCGGAAGGGAGGGGGTCGACCAGGTTCATTCATTCCCAGGAGCTCACGGAACGCTGCCGAGCGAGGCAACGGGGGCGGCGCAGACACGTTTGCGGCTGCGACACGCAGGAAGCCCTAAGGTTGAGAGACGGGGACACCGATAGGTGATCAGCATCTCTCTATCGGTCGCAGGCCCGCCTCGTGACGCCACTAGCTATCGGAGCAGCGACGCGGGCCCCCGAGCAGGTGAGGGTAACATGCGTGCAACGCTTCGCAACGAAGGGCAACTGACGGTGCCAGAAGCGATCCGGAGAGAACTCGGCCTTGAAGTTGGGGACGACTTGGAACTCGCAGTCACCGATGACGGGACTGTCTTACTGCGGCCAGTCAAGACGATTCCGTCGAACCAAGCGTGGTTTTGGACTTCTGAATGGCAGCACGGTGAGCACGAGGCAACTCAGGACATTGTTCGTGGCAACATCAGAACCTTCAGCAGCGGTGAGGCTTTTCTTGAATCCCTCAGCTAATCACTAACTATGGAGCATCAGGCCACCGAACGCTTCTACCAAGACTTCGCGGAGCTATCTCCAACCGACCAAGAGTTGTTTCGGCGACGCGCGAGACAATTATGCAGCGATCTCGCACGGGGACGACCGAGCGATAACCTAAACGTCAGGGTCGTCACCGGGTTCACCGGAATCCTAGAGATGACCTGGGCTCAGAACGCACGAGCTACCTTCTCTGTGGGCGGCTTTGCGACTGAGGGGCCCGTCATCATGTGGCGAAGGGTCGGAAGGTGGGATGTCCTACCAGAGGATCCGACCTGAAGCACCGTGCTAGAGGTCGCTCTGTCTCAGCTAATCGTCATCGTCATCACCAGGATCGTCAAGCTTGAACCGCCTGGAGAATCGTCTCCTCCCGTCACCGAGCACCACAAAGGCACGCAGCGTCCTTGGATTCGGTCGAAAGGCGCCAAGCCGGCTCCTCGGGATCGTCCAAGAGAGATGACGCCTCGACAGGATTTCACACACATCGCCACCGTGGGGCTTGTCCATGCCGTCGCCACTGATGTCCCTTGCGGTCTCGGGTCCGTAGACTATTTGATGGTTGGCCTTGCGGCTGCCCAGCCGCCTGGTGAATCGGTAGCGGACTAGACTGGCCGGTACCCGGTGGCGAACCAAGCCAGCAGGCATGCGAAGCCCAACAATCCTTATTGACAAGGAGTTCTTACTCTTATTGGTCACTGTTACTTCTAGGTAGGTGCAGGAAGACGTGAGACCCTCTGGGCTCATGCCCCATTGAGGAGTCACCCGAACCTTAATCCGGCTCTCCTCTAGGCGCCACCTCCAGAACTGCCAGAAAAAGTTCACCATCGAGATAGCCAAGCCAAGAACAGCGAGCCATCGGGCCAGGATATCGGGCCGTGTACTCTGTGCGACTATTTCAATGCTCGTTGCTCCAGCGAATGATAGAGCAAGAGGAAGCGACGGGCCCCCCACTGAAGGTCCCCTCCTTAGGCGCTCTGCACCTCCATGCGCGAGAGGCTCGTTTGTATCACAAGGATCTAAACAGCACAAGCAGTTGCAAAGAGGACGCCCCTGCCATGCTTGTAGCGATTCTCAGACGCCCGTCAGCGAACCCTCTGGCGGATGACTGTGGCAGCCCAACTTTGACAGGTCGCCGACTCGAGGTGCTTGCCTTGTCCGTCACGGCCTACGTCCCCTGCTGCGCTGCGGTGGCCGGGCACGCAGGGTGCGGCCCCGTCCAGGGCGATGTCGTGGCCGTGCCCGCAAGGGCGCGGCGCCCGGAATGCTGGTTGAACGGCGCGTGAACGAGCCGTCCAGGCAGCGGTGGTGCTCCCAAGAACAAGGCCGTCGATGGCCGAATGGAAGTTCGGACGTCCGTGGTGAGGTCATCCGCATGCCTGCCGTGAACGCTCCTGGCCATGACGGAACCCCGCATGCCGGCGTCCTCCTCCGCCAGGCGTCTGTGCTACAGCCTGACCGCGACGGCGGTGAGCTGCTCATCCAGCTCCTGCACGAAGCGCTCACCCCGCCAGGGCTCCAGCCACGCCCTGGCGCTGGCCACGCGTTCCAGCTTCATCGCCGAGTGGCGGTCGGCGACGATGGTGAGCGCTTGCGAGGCGGTCATGCAGGCCCGCTCGGGTGCCTGCTGGCGGGCGTACGCGGCAGCTAGGTCGGCGAGGATAACCGCGCGGTGGCTGTGGGCGGCGTTGAACTGGTCGAGTACCCCTTGGAGCACGCTGGCGCCCTCCTTGTGGCGACCAACCCGGGTCGCGCAGACACCCCAGAAGGCTTGCACGGTGGCGCTGCCGAATTGCTCGGGTGCAAGCCACGGCGGTGCTTCGCTCGTGCTGTCGATGAGGGCGTAGGCGCGGTCGATTGCGGTCATCGTCCGCGAGCGGTTGCCAAGCACCGAATGGGCCTCGCCTTGGACCGACGCCAGCCAGGCCCGCGTGACCGCGGTGCTGGCCTTGGCTTCGTCCATGCCCGCGCCGACCAGTCGCAGCGACTCCTGGGGGTTGCCGAGGTGGTGGAGGTGGAACAGGGCCAGCATGCCGTAGATGTAGGCTGCCAACTCTCGGTGGCCGGCTTGGTGGGCGGCGGCCAGCGCGTCGGTGGTGAACTTGCGGGCCAGCGCTGCGCGGCCGTCCTCGTTGGCGAACCAGGCCAGGATGGCGAGCGCGTCGCCGTGGGCGGCCAGCAGCTCCCGGCGAAGCGCCTCGTGGGCGCTGTTGGCGGCCAGGTTCAGCGCCCGGGTGTGCTGGAGCATCGGCCTAAGGTAGCCGCGGGTGGCGTCGGCGACGCGGGCCTGGCGGAACCGTTCGGTGATGGCTCGCAACCTGGCCAGGGTTGCCGTCGATGGTGGACTGGTGGACTCGCTGACGACGGCACCTGCGCTGGCGACGACTCCAGCAAGGAAGCGACGTCGTTGCATGTCGCCTGCCTCTGCGGTCGGCTCGACGGTGGGTGGCCATCGTAGGCCTTCAGTTTCGGGTGGAGTGGCGAGGCGAGCGAACTCCCACAGCTGCCACGCGGCGTCCGCGAGCTGACGGGGCGGGTGGATGTTCGCGTCGATCGCCTGGCTGATGAGTGCGGCGAGTTGGTCGGCGGTGTGCTTGGCGTTCTGCTGGAGTGTTCGGAACGGGCTGGAGTCGTCGTGGATCACGAGGCCAACCGCCGCGGGCGGGCCTGCTCGAGTGCCCGCTGGTCGCGGTGAAGGTGCGCGTTCTGCACGTCGACCCAGTAGGCAAGCAGGGCAAAGCCGAGCAGCAGCACGGCCGCCAGGATCGTCCCGAGCATGGCGGCCTCCTGGGTGCGCTGGCGGCGGCGGGACTGACCGGCGACCTGGGAGTCATGCCAGACAGTCCCGCCGCTCGGCGTGTTCTACCCGCAGCGTCACATGATGTCAAGAGACGACATTAGACGTTATCCGATGTTGCCAATGACTCCTCTGAGGCCAGCAGTGGCAGAATCCCGCCGACTGGCGACCTGGGGAGTCATGCAGTGCCAAGCGATGACGAGCTGCTGACCACGGCGGAACTCGCCGCCGAGCTCAAGGTGTCCCCCCGCACCCTGCAGCGTTGGCGGGCTGAGAGCTCGGGCCCGCCAACGGTGCGGGTGGGTCGAGGCGTGCGCTACCGCCGACGCGATGTCAACGCGTGGCTAGAGCGCCGCGACCATGCCGGCCAGGAACACGCCTAGCTCTGCTCCTGAATCTGGCGGTCGGCTCATTGCACGTTGATACGTATCCAGGCCGGGCGCCCGGCTGGGCGCAGCTTGACCTCGTCGTAGCCAGCGGGGTCGGCTTCGCCGACTTGGACGAGGCGGTCGATGAAGTCCGCGAAGTCGCCCTGGTGGACGCGTGCTTGGATCTCGGGGGGCAGGCGGCCATAGAGGGCGTCTGCCGGCCATGGCCAGCCAGTCTGCGCGGCGGTCTGGCTGAGCCGCAGGTCGATCAGGAGCCGGTTGTCTGCTCGGCTGAGCCTGGTGCGACGCACATCGACCAACAGGGGCAAGACGGCCGGGAGGACATGGCCAGGGAGCTGGTCAAGTCCCCCGACCCACATGGCGCCGCCAACGATCGCCGCGGCCAGGACGGTCCGTACCGCGGAGGATCGAATGTCGACGACCCAGCCGCCCGGCCGCACGTGCAGGCCGGTTCCGTCAGGGTGAGAACCGAGGACGGCGTCCTCCATGGTTTCCCAAGCATCGGACCGACGGTCGGGTTCGAGCCCGGTCACGTCGGCGAAGAGGTTCCGCAGGGTGTCATCGGTGAGCTTGTCCGAGCCCTCGGCGGCCTGGTCTAGGAGGGCACCGACCTCCACCACCCTCACCGCGCCTCCCCGGCCCTGAAGTCGAAGCTTGGCTCCTCGGCGAGGAGGTGCCCCATGGTGATGGTGACGAGCGGCTCGTGCTCATCAAGGAGCCCGTCGTCACGCTCGACGCGAACACTGACCCCTGGCGTCTCGGCAAGCCAAACCTCGAAGGCCGCGGCAAACGACGGGCTAACGACGGCCAGATGCAGTCGCGACGACCCGCTGGGCGAAGCTACCTGGAGGGCGAGAACCACCGCCTCGCGCCCCCAGGCGGCGTACCTGCCTAGGCCGTACCGGGCCCGCGCCGCCTCGTTAGCGAGCCACGCCCGCACATGCCGGGTCAGGGAAAGGTCGACGAGCACCGTGCTTGCGTCCCTCTGCAGTACCGGTGCCCAGGTCCGCCGAAGGCTGGCGTCGGCCAGCGACCGCATGCTGACGCTCGCGACCACGGGCACACCCGCGCCCAGCAGCGGGTCAGGACCCACCTCGCTGACGTCAAGTACGACGACCGTCGCCTCCCCGGCCGCGTCCTGGACGACGCTGCGGATGAGAACCATGTCCTTCCCTACCGGGTCTCTGATCACCCCGGGATGCGCTGCGGCCACGCGCGCGACGGGACGCAGGCACACGAACAAATGCGCGTCGTCCCCTCGGCCGGACACCATGTCGCTAATGCCCGTATCCAGAGGAGCAGGCCACCAAGGCGTCGGCGATCCGAACGTGACGGCTTCGGACTCAAACGCGCGCAGCACCACGTCGACTTCGCCTTCTGGCCCGTCCGGGGACGCCGAGGCTGGGACCAAGCGAATAGGTCCGTTCGCTACGGCCACAGCCTGCCGATTGAGGCCGTCCACGTGCGCAAGCTGCCCTTCGTACAGCAGCGTCGGGCAACCCTGATTAGCCAGCAGCAAAGCGCACCTGTCGTAGGCAGCCCGGCTCATTCGTTCCCATAGCTCATCATCCTCATCGGCATAATCGCGGACCGTTCTTCCAACGCCCGAACCCTCGGAAGCCGCCCCCCAACCGAAGCGGTGCAGCGCGGCGGTCAGAACCGCGAGCCGGTGGTCGGGACGGGCGCGACGCGGCACCGCGGCAGCAGTCACGACCGTCAAGTCCCGAGCGGCATCAACGACGTCCGCCGGCTGCATGCAGGACCGGTAGAGGGCACTGACCCGATGCAACAGGCGGTACTCGTTGTCCGCGCCGACGCGCCGGTAAGCGCGGTCGGCATGGCGGGCGTAGACGGGATAGTCGGCGCGAAGCGCGCCTACAAGATCACCGGACGTCCGATCAGTCATCACCGAGGCGAACTCCTCGTGCGTCCGCTGGGCCCCGAGCAGCAGATCGTCGCCTCGCGTCGTCCAGTCCCGCACGCCAGTCGCGTCGCCGACCGACCACAGGTGCTGTACGAGCAATCCGTAGATGGTCGTGAACTGCAACCGGTCGTGCCACGCCTCGTGGACACTGGCCATACGCCCCGGGCCATTCCCCGCGAGGTCGACCGTCCAGCCGCCCCAGTGATACCGGCCACTTGACACGCTGACAGCGCCCCCAATGCCGCCCAGCAGGCCAGACGATCACCCAGCCGCGATTGCAGGCGGATGGTAGCTCATTGAGGGTGTCCGTGATGCTCCGTGCGCCCGGACGTTGACGGGGACCAGACCATAAGCAAGGTGTTCAAGCCTGCCATGGAGGTCTGGCCCCCGTGCCGTCATACTGCCCGCGTTCGTCGCTGCCCGCCA
>WNGB01001597.1_pt1 | contig 45746 bp, 21 predicted proteins | sample 5400681 | NCBI WGS metagenome assembly WNGB01 (sample SAMN13153367, study PRJNA577476) | soil metagenome | isolation source: 115 cm soil or saprolite under grassland replicate 2 | place: USA:California | collected 2016-06-15
CACCTCCGGCCCGGTGCCGCCGCGAGACGGCGATGGCCCGGCGCCGGCCATCGGCCGCCCGCTCGACAACGTCCAGGTGTGGGTTCTCGACTCCGGCCTGCGGCCGGTGCCGGTGGGCATTCCAAGCGAGCTGTATCTGGGCGGCATCGGCCTGGCGCGTTGCTACCGCCGCCGGCCGGATCTCACGGCCGAGCGCTTCCTGCCGCACCCCCTGGCAGCGACGCCGGGGGAGCGCCTCTATCGCACCGGCGACCGGGTCCGCCTGCGACCGGACGGCGAGATCGACTTCCTGGGCCGCACCGACCATCAGATCAAGCTTCGCGGCTTCCGCATCGAGCCCGGTGAAATCGAGACCATGCTGCTGGAGCACCCGGCGGTGCGCGCGGCGGCGGTGCTCGCCCGGGAGGAGCGGCTGGTGGCCTACGTCGTTCCGGCGCTCCCGGAAGGGGGAGCCACCGGGCGGGAGCTGCGCGGCCATCTCCAGGCCCGCCTCCCCCAGTACATGCTGCCGGCGGCCTGGGTCTTCCTGGAGGCGCTCCCCCTGAACGCCAGCGGCAAACTCGACCGCGCGGCCCTCCCGGCGCCGGGGAGCGGCCGCCGCGACGGCGTCCACGTCCCGCCGCGCAGCGCGGCCGAGCGCATCCTGGTGGAGATCTGGAGCCAGGTCCTGCGGTTCGCCCCCATCGGCATCGAGGACAACTTCTTCGCGCTGGGCGGCGACTCGATCCTGAGCCTGCAGATTGTCTCCCGCGCCCGCCAGGCGGGGCTCCATCTGAGCGGGCCGCGGCAGCTCTTCGAGCACCAGACGATCGCCGAGCTCGCGCCAATCGCGGACTTCATCCCGGACGCCCCTGAGCCGCGATCCGAGGCCGCACCCGTCACCGGGCCGATGCCGCTGACCCCGCCCCAGCTCTGGTTCTTCACGCAGGAGCCAATCGATCCCCACCACTGGAACCAGTCGCTTCTCTTGGAGATCGGTCCGCCCGACCCCGACCCCGCGGCTCTCGCCGGAGCGGTGGCGGCGGTGATGGCGCACCACGAGGCCCTGCGGCTGCGCTTCGCCCGCGACGGTGAGGGGCGCCCCGCGGCCTGGATCGCGGCGCCTGGTGAGGGGGAGGTCCCCTGCGCCCGCGTCGATCTGGCGGCCCTGCCCGAGGAGCGGCAGCCGGAGGCCGTCGCGGACCTCCTGCCGCGTCTCCAGGCGAGCCTCGATCTCGCCGCCGGACCGCTCCTGCGCAGCGCCCTGCTCCAGCGCGGAAGCGGCCGGCCGGCTCTCCTCCATCTGGCCATCCACCACTTGGCGGTCGACGGCGTGTCCTGGCGCATCCTCCTGGAGGATCTCGGGGCGGCCTACCGTGAACCCGCCGCGTCCCTGCCGCGGACTGCTCCGCTGCTGCGCTGGGGCGCATGGCTCGCCGAGCACGCCCGCTCGGCTGCGCTGGAGGCGGAGCTGGGCTTCTGGGAGGCAGCGCTCGCCGCCGGTCCGCGGCTGCGTCTGCCGGCCGACGACCCGGGTGGCACGGACACGGTGGGGAGCGAGGCCGTGGTGTCGGTCTCCCTGGATGCCGAGGAGACCCGGGCACTGCTGCAGCGGGTGCCGCCGGTCTACCGCACGCAGATCAACGACGTCCTGCTCACCGCGCTCGCTCGCGCCCTCGCCCGCCGGCTGGGCCACGGCGTGCTCCGCGTCGATCTGGAAGGGCATGGCCGCACCGAGATCTGCGACGGGATCGACCTCTCCCGCACCGTGGGATGGCTGACGGCCGTCTTCCCGTTCCCGCTGCATCTCGACCCGGGCGAGGGGACGGCGGCGGCGCTCAAGGCGATGAAGGAGCGGCTGCGCGCGGTGCCCGCCCACGGCTTCGGCTTCGGCCTGCTGCGCCACCTGGGGGCACCGGAGGCACGGGAGCGGCTGCGCGCCGCGCCGGACGCCGAGATCGCCTTCAACTACCTGGGGCAGCTCGACCAGGCGCTCCCCGCCGGCGGTTGGCTCCGTCCGTCGGATCTGCCGGCCGGACCGGGGCGCAGCCCGCGGCAGCTCCGTCCCTGGCCCCTGGAGGTCCAGGCGAGCGTGGTGGGGGGACGCCTGCGGCTGAGCTGGACGTACGGCGCGCGCCGCTGGCGGCGCGAGACCATCGTCGCCTTGGCGGAAGGGATGGCCGCCGAGCTCCGCGCCTTGATCGCCCACTGCCTGTCGCCGGAGGCGGGTGGCTGGACCCCGTCGGACTTTCCGCTCGCCCGCCTCGGCCAGGCGGAGCTCGACCGCCTCGCCGCGGCCGACCCGCGGCTCGAGGACCTCTATCCGCTCTCCCCGATGCAGCAGGGCATCCTCTTCCATGCGCTGAACGATCCGGCGCCGGGCCTCTACTGCCACCAGCTCTCCTGCGAGCTCGCCGGGCCGCTCGATGCCGCGGTGCTCGCGCGGGCCTGGGAGGAGGTCGTCGCCCGCCATCCGATCCTGCGCACCGCCTTCCTCTGGGACGGGCTGGCCGCGCCGCTCCAGAAGGTGTCGCGCGGCGTGCAGCTCCCCCTCGTCCTGGAGGACTGGAGCGGCCTGCCCGCGGCCGAGCGCCGGGAGCGCTGGGCCGCCGGGCTGGCGGTGGACCGGGCCCGTCCGTTCGACCTCGCGCGGGCGCCGCTGCTGCGGCTCCGCCTGGTCCGCTGCGGCGACGCGAGCCACCTCCTGGCCTGGACGCACCACCAGCTCCTCCTCGATGGCTGGTCGGTCCCCCGGCTGCTGCGGGAGGTCTTCGCCGCCTACGCGGCGCGGCGCGACGGCGAGGCACCCCGCTGGACGCCGGCGCGCCCGTACCGCGATTTCATCGCCTGGCTGCGGCGGCGCGACACCGCGGCGGCGGAGGCCTTCTGGCGGCGCGAGCTGCAGGGGCTCGAGCAGCCGACCGCCGTGCCGGCTGGGACGGGAGACGCGGACGGCGGCTTCGGCGTGGCCGAGCTGGAGCTGCCGGACGAGACCAGCGAGTCTCTGCGCGGCTTGGCGCGGGCGCGCCGGCTCACCCTGAGCACCCTGACCCAGGGCGCCTGGGCCGTGCTGCTGGCGCGCGCGAGCGGCGAGACGGAGGTGGTCTTCGGGGCGGTCACCGCCGGCCGCCCGGCCGATCTGCCGGGGGTCGAGGAGATCCTCGGCGTGTTCGTGAACACCCTGCCGCTGCGGGCGCGCCTGGACGACGTCACGCCGGCCGCCGGCTGGCTGCATGCGCTCCAGGAGAGGCAGCTCGCTGCGCGCGAGCACGAGCACACCCCGCTGGTCGACGTGCAGGGGTGGAGCCAGGTGCCGCGCGGGCAGCCGCTCTTCCACACCATCCTGGCGTTCGAGAACTATCCGGTGGAGGAGGCGCTGCGCCGCCCGGACCGCGAGCTGGAGGTCCGCGACCTCCGCTTCGCCGAGGCCACCCACTACCCGCTGACCGTCCTGGCGGTGCCGCGCGAGCGGCTGATCCTGCGCCTCCTCTACGACGGCGCCCTGTTCGGCGCCGCCGACGCGTCCCGGCTGCTGGCTCGCCTCGGGCGGATCCTGGCCGGTCTCGCCGAGGCGCCGGAGCGGCCGGCGACCGCGATCCCCCTGCTTGCGCCGGCCGAGGCGCAGCAGGTCCTGCGCGAGTGGAACGACACCGGAGGCATGGCGGTCCGCGGTGCCCTCCTCCACGAGATGGTCCGCGCCCAGGCCCGCCGGACGCCCGCCGCGGTGGCCGCCGTGTGGGGTCGCGAGCGCCTGACCTACCGTGAGCTGGACGCCCGGGCCGGCCGCCTGGCGCGCCGCCTGCGCGCCCTGGGCGTCGGGCCGGAGGTCCCGGCGGGCCTCTGCCTCGAGCGCTCCCTCGACCTGGTGGTGGGCGTGCTCGGCATCCTCATGGCCGGCGGCGCCTATGTCCCCCTGGACCCGGCGTATCCCGCCGGCCGGCTGGCCGTGATGCTGGAGGACAGCGCCGCCCCGGTGGTGGTGGCCCAGGAGCGGACCCTGGCGGCGCTCCCGACGTCGCCGGTCTGCGTCCTGCGGATCGACGCCGCCGCCGAGGAGGATGCGGACGCGGGGCTCCCGTCCGGTCCCGGGCCTCTGCCGGACAACCTGGCCTATGTGATCTACACTTCCGGCTCCACGGGCCGGCCCAAGGGAGTGGCGATCACCCACGCCGGCGCCGCGGCCCTGCTCGCCTGGGCGCGGGAGGTCTTCTCCGACGCCGATGTGGCCTCGGTTCTGGCCTCCACCTCCCTGAGCTTCGACCTCTCGGTCTTCGAGCTGTTCGTGCCGCTCACCCGCGGCGGCTGCGTCGTGCTGGCCGACGACGCCCTGGCTCTCCGGGAGATCCCGGAGGCCGGAGGGATCACGCTGGTCAACACCGTGCCGTCGGCGCTCGCCGGGCTGTTGCGGGAGGGCGGGCTGCCGGAGTCCGTGCGCGTGGTCAACCTGGCGGGCGAGCCGCTCCCGCCGTCCCTGCTGGAGCGCCTCCATGCCGGTCCGGTGGCGCGCCGCGTCTACGATCTCTATGGGCCGACCGAGGCCACCACCTATGCGACCGGAGCGCTGCTGCGGCCGGGAGACGCCGTCAGCATCGGCCGGCCGATCGCGGGCACCCGCGCCTTCGTGCTCGGCCCCGACCGGCGGCCGGTCCCCGCGGGCGCGGCCGGCGAGCTCTGCCTGGCGGGCCGCGGCCTGGCGCGCGGCTACCAGGGCCGGCCGGACCGCACCGCCGAGCGCTTCCTGCCCGACGCCTGGAGTGGCCGTCCGGGCGAGCGTCTCTACCGGACCGGCGATCTCGCCCGCTCTCTGCCCGACGGCCGCCTCGAGTACCTGGGCCGCGTCGACCAGCAGGTGAAGATCCGCGGCTTCCGCATCGAGCCGGGCGAGATCGAAGCGGCGCTGGCGCGCTGCCCCGGCGTGAGCGAGGCGGCCGTGGTGATCCGCGAGGACGTCCCGGGACACCGGCATCTGGCGGCCTACGTGGTCTCCGGCGCCTCTGCCGATCCCCGCGAGGTCCTGCGCGACCTCCTGCCCGCGCACATGCTCCCGTCCACCTGCGTCGCGCTGCCGGCCCTGCCGCGCACCCCGAACGGCAAGGTGGACCGCCGCGCCCTGGCCGGTCCCGCCTACGCGCCCGGCCGTGCCGCGTCCGGTCCGCCGCGGACGCCTGTGGAGCGGCAGCTGGCGGCGGTCTGGGAGCAGGTCCTCGGAGTCGCGGGCGTCGGCCCGGACGACAACTTCTTCGCTCTGGGAGGCGACTCGATCCTCAGCCTGCAGATCGTCTCCCGCGCCCGGCAGGCGGGCCTCCGGATCACCCCGCGGCAGATCTTCGAGCGGCCGGTCCTGGCCGACCTGGCGCGGGTGGTGATGCGCGAGGGCGGCCCGGCCGCCGAGCAGGGGGCGGTGACCGGACTCGTCCCCCTGACGCCGATCCAGCATTGGTTCTTCGAAGCCGATCTGCCTGCTCCGCATCACTGGAACCAGACGTTCCTGTTCGCGCCGCGCTCGCGGCCCGACGCCGGAGCCCTGCTCCGCGCTCTAGGGGCCCTGCTCCGCCACCACGATGCTCTGCGGCATCGCTTCGTCCGCGAGGGGGGAGCCTGGCGGCAGAGCGGGAGTGGCGAGGAGCCTGCGTCCCTGGCCTGGATCGACCTGGCGGCTCTGCCGGAGGGGCGGCGGAGCGCCGCGCTGGAGGCCGCGGCGGCGGCTCTCCAGGCGAGCCTCGATCTCACCGCCGGGCCGCTGCTGCGCGCCGCGCTCTTCGATCTGGGACCCGAGGCGGGGACCCGCCTCCTCCAGGTGATCCATCACCTCGTGGTGGACGGCGTGTCGTGGCGCATCCTGATCCAGGATCTGGAGACCGCCTACGGCCAGGCTGTGCGCGGCATGCCCATCGAGCTGCCGGCCAAGACGACCTCGTTCCGGCAGTGGGCCGAGGCGCTGGCCCGGCACGCGGCCGGGCTCGACGCCGAGCTCGCAGGGTGGCGGCAGGCCGCCGCGGCGCCCGTTCCGGCCCTGCCCGTCGAGCGGTGCGGCGAGAACACGGTCGGCCGGTCCGCCGGCGTCACCGTCGCCCTGGGCGCCGAGGACACGGCGGCCCTCCTCCACGAGGCGCCGCAGGCGCTCCGCGCGCAGGTCCAGGACCTGCTGCTCGCCGCGCTGGTCCGCGCCTTCGCGGAGCACACCGGCCAGGGGCGGCTGCGCCTGGAGCTGGAGGGGCACGGCCGCGAGGATCTCGTCCCGGACCTCGACCTGTCGCGCACGGTGGGATGGTTCACCTCGGTCCACCCCGTGGTCCTGGAGGTGGAGGCGGGGGCGGCCTCCGGCGCGGTCCTCAAGGCGGTCAAGGAGCGGCTCCGCGCCATCCCCGGCCGGGGAGTGGGGTATGGGATCCTGCGCTATCTCCACCCCGACCACGAGGTGCGCGCGAGCCTGCGCCCGTCGCGCCCGGCGGAGGTCCTGTTCAACTACCTGGGCCAGCTCGACGCGGGCCGCTCCGCGCAGGCCTGGCTGGCTCCGGCGGCGGAGCCGGTCGGCCGCAGCCGCAGCCCGCGGCAACCGCGCCGCCACCTCCTGGAGATCAACGCCGCCGTCGCCGGCGGCCGGCTGCAGGTGGGCTTCATCTACAGCGAGGCGTGCCACGGCCGCGCCGCGATCGAACGGTTGGCGGAGAGCTTCCGCGCCCACCTGCGGGAGCTGCTCGGCCTGTGCCGGGCTCCCGGCGCCGGCGGCTTCACCCCTTCCGACTTCCCCGGCATGGCCTTCGGCCAGGAGGAGCTGGACGAGCTCCTGGACGACCTGAACGAGATGGTCATGGAAGGGCCGGCATGAGCGCCAAACCCAGCCTGGTCGAGGACATCTATCCGCTGACGCCTGCCCAGGAGGGCATGCTCTTCCACGTCCTGCACGCCCCGGGCTCCGGCATGTACCTGCTGCAGGTGAGCTGCCGGCTGGAGGGGGAGCTGGACGAGGAGGCGTTCGCGGGTGCCTGGCAGGCCGTGCTGGACCGCCACACGATCCTGCGCAGCGCGTTCGTGGCCGACAAGCGGGACGAGCCGTTCCAGGTGGTCTATCGCAGCCTCAAGCTCCCCTGCGAGCGCCTCGACTGGCGCGGGCTCGATCCGGAGCGCCAGGGCGCGGAGATGCAGGCTCTCCTCGAACGGGAGCGCGCCCGCGGGCTCGACCCGGCCCGCCCGCCCCTGATGCGGCTCGCCCTGGTCCGCCTCGGCGCCGGCGCCTGGCGCTTCGCCTGGACCCACCACCACCTGATCCTCGACGGGTGGTCGCGGGCCGCGGTCCTGCGCGAGGCGTTCGCCGCCTACGAAGCCCTGCGCGCCGGCCGTCCGCCGGAGGCGCCGCGGCCTCGGCCGTTCCACGACTACGTGCAGTGGCTGCGGCGGCAGGACGGGGCCGCGGCGGAGAGGTACTGGCGCCGCGCCCTCGGCGGCTTCCGTGCGCCCGTCCGTTTGGGGCGGGAAGCCGCGGCCGGAGGGGACGCCCCGCCGCAGGAGAGAGGCCGCGAGCTCTCCGCGGCGGAGACCGCGGCCCTCCAGGCCTTCGCGCGCCGCCACGACCTGACGCTCTACACCCTCCTCCAGGCCGCCTGGGGGGCGCTGCTCGGCCGTGCCGGCGGCGAGACGGACGTGGTGTTCGGTGCTGTGAGCTCGGGCCGCCCGGCCGAGCTGCCCGGCGCCGAGCGCATGGTCGGCCTGTTCATCCATACTGTCCCGGTCCGCCTGCAGCTCGACGGCGACGCCCCCCTGCTCCCCTGGCTCGCGGGGCTGCAGGCCGCCCAGCTGGAGCAGCGCCAGCACGAGCACGCCCCGCTCGCCGGGATCCAGGCGTGGAGCGAGCTGCCGCGCGGGGTACCCCTCTTCGAGACCCTCCTCGACTTCGTCAACTATCCGGTGGCCGACTCCCTGCGCCAGGAGGGGGGGAGCCTGCGGATCACCGGCGTGCAGCACTGGGAGCGGACCAACTTCCCCCTTCTCCTGGGAGTCCTGCCCGGGCCGCCCCTGCGCCTCTCCCTGATCTGCGATCCGCGGCGCTTCGACGCCGTCGAGATCGAGCGCCTGCTCGGCTGGCTCGCCGCCATCCTCTGCCGCCTCCCCGCGGATCCGCAGCAGCGTCTCTGGAATCTGGCCCCCCTCGGCGAGGCCGAAACGCACCAGGTCCTTCACGCCTGGAACGACACGGCCCTGGAGCTGCGGCGGGATCTGACCCTGATCGATCTGGTGGAGGCCCAGGCGGCGCGCACGCCGGAGGCGCCGGCCCTCATCCATGGCGAGGAGGTGCTGACCTATCGGGCGCTGATGCAGCGGGCGGATCGCCTCGCCGGCCGCCTGCGGGCTCTGGGCGTGGGGCCGGAGGTGCGGGTCGGCGTCTGCCGGGAGCGCGATCCCGGGCTGGTGGTGAGCCTGCTCGCCGTGCTCAAGGCCGGAGGGGCCTACGTGCCGCTCGATCCGGCCTATCCGCCCGAGCGGCTGCGGCTCATGCTGGAAGATTCGGGGGCGGGCGTGATCATCGATCGGACCGATCCGTCCGATCGGTCCGATCTCTCACTCCCGCTCCGCGCGGTGCCGCGGTCGCTCGCCTACCTCATCTACACCTCCGGCTCCACGGGCCGGCCCAAGGCGGTCGCGATCGAGCACCGCAGCGCCGTGGCGCTGGTGGCCTGGGCGCGCGAGGTGTTCTCCGCGGAGGATCTGGCCGGCGTCCTCTGCGCCACCTCGGTCTGCTTCGACCTCTCGGTCTTCGAGCTGTTCGTCCCCCTGGCCCTGGGCGGCGCCGTGATCCTCGCCCCCGATGTGCTGGCCCTGCCCGCGCTGCCGGCGGCCGGGCGGGTCACCCTGATCAACACGGTCCCCTCCGCGATGGACCAGCTCGCGGGCGGTCCCCTGCCGGAGCGCTTGCGGGTGGTCAACCTGGCGGGCGAGCCCCTCCCCGGCGACCTGGTGCGGCGGCTCCACGAGCGGCGGCCGGACGTGCGGGTGTACAACCTCTACGGCCCGTCCGAGGACACCACCTATTCGACCGGCGCGCTGATCCCGCCGGGCGAGCGCTCCCCCTCGATCGGCCGGCCGCTCGCCAATGCCCGGGTCTGCCTGGTGGATCCGCACGGCGTGCCGGCGCCCGCGGGGGTGCCCGGCGAGATCTGGCTGGGGGGCGAGGGGTTGGCGCGCGGCTACCTGGAGCGGCCCGCACTGACCGCCGAGCGCTTCGTCCCCGATCCCTTCTCCGGCCGGCCCGGAGAGCGGCTGTACCGCACCGGCGACCTGGCGCGCTGGCGCGCGGACGGCGAGCTGGAGTTCCTCGGCCGCGTCGACCACCAGGTCAAGATCCGCGGCTTCCGGGTCGAGCTCGGGGAGATCGAGGCCGCTCTGCGCGAGCACCCGGGCGTGCGCGAGGCGGTGGTGGTGGCGCGGGAGCACCGGAGCGCCGGGCACCGGCTGGTGGCGTACGTGGCGGGCGGCCTGCCGGCGGCGGAGGCCACCGGCGCGCTGCAGCGCTTCCTGCGCGACCGGTTGCCGGCTTTCATGGTCCCTGCGGCGGTGGTGGTTCTCGCCGCCCTGCCGCGCACGCCCAACGGCAAGGTGGACCGGCGGGCCCTGCCGGAGCCCGAAGCTGCGCGCTCCGGGCCGGCCGGCTCCCGCGCCGCGCCGCGCGACGCGCGGGAGGAGGCCCTGGCCGGGATCTGGGCGGCGGTGCTCGGCGTCGAACGGGTCGGCATCCACGACAACTTCTTCGAGCTGGGCGGCGACTCGATCCTCTCCCTCCAGGTGGTCTCCCGGGCCGCACGAGCCGGTCTGCGCCTGACCTCGCGGCAGCTTTTCGACCATCCCACGGTCGAGGGGCTGGCGGCCCTCCTGGCGGAAGCGGCGGGGGAGCCTCCCGCGAGCGCGGCGGCTCCCGTTGCGCCCGTGGTGCCCCCGCTCGACGCGGGGGTCCGCGAGCGCCTGCTGGCCGGCGATTCCTCCCTGGAGGACGTCTATCCCCTGGCGCCGGTGCAGCAGGGGATGCTCTTCCATGCCCTGGAGGCCCCAGGCGAGGGCGTCTACGTCCAGCAGATCTCCTGCGCTCTCTCCGGGGACCTCGATCCGGAGGCTTTCGCCGCCGCCTGGCGCAGAGTCATCGCTCGCCATCCCATCCTGCGCACGCGCTTCCTCTGGGAAGGGCTGGACGCGCCGCTTCAGGCCGTGGTCCGCGAGGCGGCCCTCCCCCTGGAGCGCCTGGACCGGAGCGCGGGGCTCCCGGCGGGCTTCCTGGCCGCGGACCGCCGCCGCGGCTTCGACCTCGCACGGGCGCCGCTCCTGCGCCTGACGCTCATCGATCCGGGGAGAGGCGCCTGGAGGCTCGTCTGGAGCCACCACCACCTCCTGCTCGACGGCTGGTCGGTGCCGCGGGTGCTCGCCGAGGCGTTCGTCCTCTACGAGCGGCTCCGGCGCGGCGATGCGTCCGAGCCCGTGCCGCCGCGGCCGTACCGCGATTTCATCGACTGGCTGGCGCGGCAGGACGCGGCCGGCGCGGAGGCGTTCTGGCGCCGCGCCCTGGCCGGCTTCGCCGCGCCGACGCCGCTCGGAGTGGACCGCCCGCGCGCCGCGGGGGCGTCCACGGGAGACGAGCGGGAGGTCTGCCTGGACGGACCGCTCACCGATGCGCTCTCCGCCTGCGCCCGGCAGCAGCAGGTCACGCCGAACACCCTCCTCCAGGGCGCCTGGGCGGTGCTGCTGTCGCGGATCTCCGGCGAGGACGACGTCGTGTTCGGCGGCGTCACCTCGGGCCGGCCGGCCGATCTCCCCGGGTCCGCTGCGATGATCGGCCTCTTCATCAACACGCTGCCCGTGCGCGCGCGACCGGCGGCGCGGACCCCGCTGGGGCCGTGGCTGCGCGAGCTCCAGGCGCAGGGCGCCGCGCAGCGCAGCCACGAGCACACGCCGCTCGCCCGGGTCCAGGGGTGGAGCGAGGTGCCGCGCGGGCTGCCGCTGTTCGAGACCCTGCTGGACTTCGTGAACACGCCGGTCGAGGAGGTGATGGAAGAGGGGGCCGAGCGGGAGCCGGGCCTGCGGGTGGACGAAGTCCGCTTCCTCGAGAGGACCCACTATCCGCTGACCCTGATCGCCCTGCCGGGGACCCGGATGCGCCTGCGCTCCCTGTTCGACCGCGGGCGCTTCGACGGCGCCACGGTCGAGCGCCTGCTCGGCTGGCTGGGCGCGCTGCTCCAGGGGATGGCCGAGGCTGGGGCCGGGAGCGAGCTGGGGAGCCTCCCTCTCCTGACTCCGCCCGAGCGCCGGCAGATCCTGGCCGAGTGGAACGATACGGCCGTGACCTGGCAGGCGCCGGGAACCAGCCTGCACGCGCTCGTCGAGGCCCAGGTGGACCGCGCGCCCGAGGCCCCGGCCGTGGTCTTTGACGGCGAGGGCGGGCGTGAGAGCCTGACCTACCGCGAGCTCGACGAGCGGGCCGACCGGCTGGCCCACCGGCTCCGCCGGCTCGGCGCCGGCCCGGGCATGACTGTGGGCGTCTCGATGGAGCGCTCCCTCGAGATGGTGGTCGCGCTCCTCGCCGTCCTCAAGGCGGGCGCGGCGTATCTGCCGCTCGATCCTTCCTATCCGCGCGAGCGGATCGACTTCATGGTCGAGGACAGCCGCGCGCCCGTGGTGCTTACCCGGGACGGGGTCCTGGAGGCGCTCGGTTCCGTCGATCCGGAGAGCGCGGGGCGGCCCGGCACGGCCGTCGATCCTCTCGATCTGGCGTATGTGATCTATACCTCGGGCTCCACGGGCCGGCCCAAGGGGGCGATGAACACGCACGAGGCGATCCGCAACCGCCTCCTCTGGATGCAGGCGGCGTTCGGTCTCACTCCGGAGGACCGGGTGCTCCAGAAGACCCCGTTCAGCTTCGACGTCTCGGTCTGGGAATTCTTCTGGCCGCTCCTGACCGGCGCGCGGCTGGTGGTGGCGCGGCCGGGCGGGCACCAGGACCCCGCCTACCTGGCGGACGTCATCGCGCGGGAGGAGATCACCACCCTCCATTTCGTACCCTCGATGCTCCAGGCCTTCGTGGCCGGCGCGCCGGCCGCGCGGTGCGCCAGCCTGCGGCGGGTGGTGTGCAGCGGCGAGGCCCTGCCGCCCGACCTCGCCGAGCGCTTCCGCGCGCGCTTCGCGGTGGGGCTGCACAACCTCTACGGCCCCACCGAAGCGGCGGTCGACGTCACCTGGTGGCCGTGCGGACCGGAGGACTCGGGCCTGGTGCCGATCGGCCGCGCCATCGCCAACACGCGCCTCCACGTGGTCGACCGCGCGCTGCGCCCGGTGCCGGTGGGGGTGCCCGGCGAGCTGTGGCTCGGCGGCGTGCAGCTCGCCCGCGGCTATCACGGCCGCCCGGACCTGACCGCGGAGCGGTTCATGCCCGATCCGTTCGGCGCCGTGGGAGGCCGCCTCTACCGCACCGGCGATCTGGTGCGCTGGCTGGCCGACGGCAACGTCGAGTATCTGGGCCGCATCGACCACCAGGTGAAGATCCGCGGCTTCCGCATCGAGCCGGGGGAGATCGAGGCGGTGCTGGCCGCCCACCCCGGGGTGCGCCAGTGCGTGGTCGCGGTGCGGAGCGACGCCGGCCACGATCGCCTGGTGGCCTATGTGGTGCCGGAGGGCGGGGAGACGCCCGGGCTGCGCGCCTGGCTCGCCGAGCGCCTGCCCGAGCACATGGTCCCCGCGGCGTTCGTCTCTCTGCAAGCGCTGCCGCTCTCCCCCAACGGCAAGGTGGACCGCAAGGCCCTGCCGGCGCCCGGCACGACCGGCGGGAGAGAGGAGGACGGCTACGTCCCGCCGCGGACGCCCCTGGAGCAGACCCTGGCCACCCTCTGGGCCGAGGTGCTCCGGCTCGAGCGTGTGGGCGTGCGGGACAACTTCTTCGCCCTGGGCGGCGATTCGATCCTCTGCCTGCAGATCGTGTCGCGGGCGGCCCGCTCCGGCCTGCGGCTGACGCCCCGGCAGCTCTTCGCGCAGCCGACCGTGGCCGGCCTCGCGGCCCTGAGCCCGGACGAGACCGCGACGGAAGCTCCGCCGGCTCCGCTCTCCCCGATCGTGCCGCCGCTCGATCCCTCGATCCGCGAGCGCCTCCTCGCCGCGCGGCCGGAGGTCGAGGACGTCTATCCCCTCACCCCGCCCCAGCAGGGTCTCCTCTTCCATGCCCTGCAGGAGCCGGGATCGGACCTCTACCTCCAGCAGGTCTCCTGCGTCCTGCGGGGCGATCTCGACCTCCCGGCGTTCACGGACGCCTGGAGGCGGGTCGTGGCGCGGCACCCCGTCCTGCGCACGGCGTTCGTCTGGGAGGGGGTCGATCGGCCGCTCCAGCTCGTGGCCCGCGAGGTCGAGCTCCCGATCGCCTGGCAGGACGACGGCCGCCGCGCCTTCGATCCCGAGCGGGCTCCGCTGCTGCGCCTCGCCCTGGAGGACCTGGGCAGCCTCTCCTGGCGCATGGTGTGGAGCCACCATCACCTGCTGCTCGACGGCTGGTCCGTGGCGCGCGTCCTCGGCGAGGTCTTCCTCTTCTATGAGCGGAGCCGCCGCGGCGACCTCGCGGAGCCCGAGCGCCCGCGCCCGTACCGCGACTTCGTCGACTGGCTGTCGCTCCAGGATGTCGCCGGGGCCGAGGCGTTCTGGCGCCGCATCCTCGCCGGCGTCGCGGCACCGACGCCGCTCGGGGTCGACCGGCCGCACGGAGAGGGGGAGGGAGGGGGAGAGGAGCGGGAGGTGGAGCTTCCGGCCCCCCTCACTGCGGCCCTGCGGAGCCTGGCGCGGGATCTCCAGGTGACGCTCAACACGGTGTTCCAGGGCGCCTGGGCGGCCCTCCTGGCCCGGCTCTCCGGAGAGGACGACGTTGTGTTCGGCGGCGTCACCGCGGGCCGGCCCGCGGACCTCCCGGGGTCCGACGAGATGATCGGCCTGTTCATCAACACCCTGCCGGTCCGCGTGCGGGTCGAGGCGGGTGACCGGATCGCGCCCTGGCTCCAGGCGCTCCAGGAGGGCCAGCTGGAGCAGCGCGGCCACGAGCACACGCCGCTCGCCCAGGTCCAGGGGTGGAGCGACGTCCCCCGCGGCCTGCCGCTCTTCGCGAGCATCCTCGATTTCCTCAACTATCCGCTCGAAGAGACTCTGGCCGAAGGGGAGACGAGCCTGCGCGTCGAGGACGTCCGCTTCCTCGAGCGGACCAACTATCCGCTGACCCTGATCGCCGCGCCGGGCACGGCGCTGCGCGTGCGCGCCCTGTTCGACCGCGGGAGGCTCGACGGTGCCACTGTGGAGCGCCTGCTCGGCTGGCTGGGCGCGCTGCTGGAGGGGATGGCCGCGGCCGGACCCGAGGGCGAGCTGGAAGGCCTGCCGATCCTGACCCCGTCCGAGCACCGCCAGGTGCTGGACGAGTGGAACCGGACCGCCGTGGCCTGGGATACGCCGGGGACCGGCCTCCACGAGCTGGTCGAAGCCCAAGTGGACCGCACGCCCGGCGCCGTGGCCGTCGTGTTCGATGGCGATGGCGGGCGCCTGACCTATCGCGAGCTCGACGAATGGGCCAACCGGCTGGCGCACCGGCTCCGCCGGCTCGGCGCCGGCCCAGGCGTGCCGGTCGGGGTCTGCCTGGAGCGCTCTCCCGAGATGGTGGTCGCCCTGCTCGGCATCCTCAAGGCGGGAGGCGCCTGGCTGCCGCTGGAACCCGCGCTGCCGCGCGAGCGGATCGACGCCATGGTGGACGACAGCCAGACGCCCGTGGTGCTCACCCGGGAGATCGTCCGGGAGGCGCTCGACGCCGAATGCCCGGAGCGCCCGGGCGTGGCTGTCGACCCTCTGGACCTCGCGTACGTGATCTACACCTCGGGCTCCACCGGCCGGCCCAAGGGGACGCTCAACACCCACGCGGGCATCTGCAACCGCCTCCTCTGGATGCAGGCGGCGTTCGGGCTCACGGCGGACGACCGGGTGCTCCAGAAGACCCCGTTCGGCTTCGACGTGTCGGTCTGGGAATTCTTCTGGCCGCTCCTGGCCGGCGCGCGGCTGGTAGTGGCGCAGCCGGGCGGGCACCAGGACCCCGCCTACCTGGCCGAGGTGATCGAGCGGGAGGGAATCACCACCCTTCACTTCGTGCCGTCGATGCTCCAGGCCTTCGTGGCCGGCGCGCCGGCCGAGCGTTGCGCCAGCCTGCGGCGGGTGTTCGCGAGCGGCGAGGCCCTGCCGCTCGATCTCCAGGAGCGCTTCTTCGCGCGCTTCGGCGCCGAGCTGCACAACCTCTACGGCCCCACGGAGGCGGCGGTCGACGTCACCTGGTGGCCGTGCGAGCGCGGCGGCGCGCGGGGTCTCGTGCCGATCGGCCGCGCCATCGCCAACACGCGGCTCCATGTAATGGACCGCGCGCTGCGCCCGGTGCCCGTGGGAGTGGCCGGCGAGCTGTGGCTCGGCGGCGTCCAGCTCGCCCGCGGCTACCATGGCCGGCCGGACCTCACGGCCGAGCGCTTCGTTCCCGATCCGCAGACACCCGGCGAGCGCCTGTACCGCACCGGCGACTTGGTGCGCTGGCTGCCGGACGGCGCCGTCGAGTACCTGGGCCGCATCGATCACCAGGTGAAGATCCGCGGCGTCCGCATCGAGCTGGGGGAGATCGAGGCCGTGCTGGGGGCCTACCCCGGCGTGCGCCAGGCCGTGGTCGTGGCGCGCGAGGACGCCGGACCCAGGCGCCTGGTGGCCTACCTGGTGCCGGAGAGCCGGCCGGAGCCGGAGCTGACCGGGCTCCGCGCGTACCTGGCTGGGCGCCTCCCCGAGGCCATGGTCCCCGCGGCCTTCGTCTGGCTCGCGGCCCTGCCCCTGACCGGGAGCGGCAAGGTGGACCGCAAGGCTCTGCCGTCTCCCGAGGGTAGAGCGGAAGTGGGCGGCGAGCACGTGCCGCCGCGGACGCCGGCCGAGCGCACGCTCGCCGCCCTCTGGGCCGAGGTGCTGCGGGTCGAGCGCGTGGGCGTGCGCGACGACTTCTTCGCGCTGGGGGGCGATTCGATCCTCTCCCTGCAGATCGTCTCGCGGGCGGGCCAGGCCGGGCTGCGCCTCACCCCACGGCAGATCTTCGACCAGCCGACGGTGGAGGCCCTGGCGGCGGCGGCCGTCCCGGCCGGGACCGAGGACCTGGCCGAGCAGGGTCCGCTCACCGGTCCGGTGGGGCTCACTCCGGCCCAGCGCCGCTTCTTCGCGGACGCTCCCGCCGAGCCCTGGCACTTCAACCAGGCCGTCCTCCTGGAGGTCCGCGAGCGTCCCGCCCCGGCCGTGCTGGACGCGGCCGTCTCTTCTCTCCTGGAGCACCACGATGCGCTCCGCCTGCGCTTCGTCGAGGAGGACGGGGAGTGGCACCAGGAGATGGCGGCCCCGGGCGGAGCCGCGCCCTGGATCTGGATCGATCTCGCGGCTCTCGCGGACCGCCGATTCGAAGCGTTCGACGAGGCGACGGCGGCGCTCCAGGCGAGCCTCGACCTGGAGAACGGGCCGCTGCTGCGCGCCGCCGTCCTCGACCTCGGGTTGGGCGAGCCGGTCCGTCTCCTGCTCGTCATCCATCACCTCGCGGTCGACGGCGTCTCCTGGCGCATCCTGCTGGAGGACCTGGAGTCCGCCTCCGCGCAGGCGCAGGCCGGCCGGCCGCGCCACGGGATCCGGTTCCCGGCGAGGACCACCTCGTTCCGAGCCTGGTCGCGCAAGTTGACCGCCTGGGCCGGATCGGCGGATCTCGAAGCGGAGATCCCGTTCTGGACCGACGCGCGCCGGCGCCGCGTCCCGCCGCTGCCGGTCGACACGCCGGGTGGGGAGAACACGGGCGCCGCGACGGAGAGCCTGCGGGTGGAGCTGGACCGGCCCGAGACCGCGGCCCTGCTGCGCGAGGCGCCGCGCACCTGGCGCACCCGCATCGACGAGCTCCTGCTCGCCGCCCTGGTCCGCGCCTGCGCCGGCTGGACCGGGGAGCCGCGCCTCCTCGTGGAGCTCGAAGGGCACGGCCGCGAGGAGTTGTTCGCAGAGGTCGACCTGTCCCGCACCGTGGGCTGGTTCACCTCGTTCTATCCGCTCCTGCTCGACGTGGACGGGCAGGGCGAGCCGGGAGCCGCCATCCGGACGGTCAAGGAGCAGCTTCGCGCCGTGCCGCGGCGCGGCCTGGGCAGCGGCGTGCTGCTCCACCTGAGCCCGCGGCCGGAGGTGCGGGAGGCCCTCGCCGCGCAACCGGCCCCGCAGGTGCTGTTCAACTACCTGGGCCAGCTCGATTCCGCCCTCTCCGCGGCCGCCTTCGCGCCAGCCTCGGAATCGGCGGGGCCGATGGCGAGCCCGCGCCAGGAGCGGCGGCACCTGCTGGAGATCAACGCCGGCGTCTCCGCGGGGAGGCTCTGGCTGAGCTGGACCTGGAGCCGGCGCCTCCACCGGCGGGAGACGGTCGAGCGGCTTGCCGGAGGCTTCCTCGCCGAGCTGCGCACGCTCCTGGCGTGCTGCCTGGCGCCCGGAGCCGGCGGCTTCACCCCGTCGGACTTCCCGCTGGCCGCGATCGGTCAGGACCGGCTCGACCGCCTGGCGGCGGATCACCCGGGGATGGAGGACCTCTATCCGCTCTCTCCCACCCAGCAGGGGCTCCTCTTCTACCACCTCTACGCCCCGGGCGCGGAGGCCTACGTCCAGCAGCTCACCTGCGGCTTCCGCGGCGACTTCGATCCGGGAGCCTTCCGCCGCGCCTGGGAGCTCGCCGTGGAGCGCAACCCCGTGCTGCGCACCTCCTTCGTCTGGCGGGAGCTGGACGAGCCGCTCCAGGTGGTGCATCGGTCCGTCTCCCTCCCCTGGCGCGAGGTCGACGTCCGGCACCTCTCCGCGGACGAGCGGAGAGCCCGCTTCGAGGCCTTCCTGCGCGAAGACCGGGCCGCGGGGCTCGACCTGGAGAAGCCCCCGCTGGCGCGGTTCCATCTCTTCCGCCTGGGGGAGGACGAGGTGCAGCTCGTCTGGACCTGGCACCACATCCTCCTCGACGGCTGGAGCCTCGGCCTCCTCTTCTCCCAGGTCCTCGCCGCCTACGAGGCGCTGGCGGCGGGCCGTCCTGCGGAGATCCGCACCGGCCCTCCCTACCGCGACTACATCGCCTGGCTGCGGCGCCAGGACATGGCCGCGGCCGAGGAGCACTGGCGGGAGATCCTCGCCGGCCTCGCCGGTCCCACCCGTCTCGCGGCGGACCGCGGTCCCGGCCGCCTGCCCGGGCGCGAGATGGAGCACGCCGGAGCCCACCTGGAGCTCCCGGAAGACGCCACCGAGGCCCTCCAGACCGCGGCCCGCCGCTCCCGGTTGACGGTGAGCACCCTGGTGCAGGGCGCCTGGGCGGCGCTGCTCGCCCTGCTGAGCGGCGACGAGGAGGTGGTCTTCGGCGTGACCAGCTCCGGCCGGCCGGCCGGCCTGCCGGGGGTGGAGAAGACGGTGGGCCTGTTCATCACCACCCTGCCGGCGCGGGTGCCGGTGCCGGCCGACGCGCCGCTTCTCCCCTGGCTCACCCGCCTCCAGGAGGGGCAGCTCCGCCAGCGCCAGCTCGAATTCGTGCAGCTCGCGCAGGTCCAGGCCTGGAGCGGCCTGCCGGCGAGCCAGCCGCTGTTCGACTCGATCCTCGTCTTCGAGAACTATCCCGCCGAGGCCGGGCTCCGCGACCAGACCGTCCTGGAGGTCCCGAACGTGGTGGCCTTCGAGCGGACGAGCTATGCCCTGACCGCCATCGTCACCCCGGGCCGCCGGCTCTCGATCGGCCTGGGCTACGACCGCCGCCGCTTCGGGAGCGCCACCGTCGAGCGCGCCCTGTCCACTCTCGGCCGCCTGCTCGAAGGCATGGCGGGGCGCCTGCACGGCCGCCTCTCGGACCTCCCCCTCCTCTCCGAGGTCGAGCGCCACCAGGTCCTGATCGAGCACGGTGGACGCGCCGCGGCCGGCACCCCGCTCGAGATCCTCCCGGTCCACGCGCTGTTCGCGGCCCAGGCCGCCCGCACGCCGGAGCACCCGGCCGTGGTGGGAGGGGGCCGGCGGCTCACCTACGGCGAGCTCGACCGCCGCTCCGCCCAACTCGCCGGCCGCCTGCGCCGCCTGGGCGTCGGACCCGAGGTCCGGGTGGCGGTCTGCCTGCGCCGCTCCTGCGAGATGATCGCGGCCCTCCTCGCCGTGCTCCGGGCCGGCGGCGCCTACGTGCCGATCGATCCGGCCGTGCCGCGGGAACGCCTCGCCTTCCTTCTGGAGGACAGCGGCGCCGCGGTCCTGCTGACCGAGAGCGCGCTCGCCGACCGCCTGCCGGACACCGGCACGCCGGTGGTCCTGCTGGACGACGCCGGGACGGAAGGGGCAGAGTGGGCATCAGGAGGTGAGGTCCAGAGCGCCGCCTACGTCATCTACACCTCCGGCTCCACCGGCCTCCCCAAGGGCGTGGTGGTCTCCCACGAAGCGCTGGCCCGCTACACCTTGGACGCGGCCGGCGCCTACCGGCTGGGGCCGGACGACCGGGTCCTCCAGTTCGCCTCGATCAGCTTCGACGCCAGCGCCGAGGAGATCTATCCGGCCCTGGCGCGCGGCGCGACCCTGGTGCTGCGCGGCGATCCGGTCGACTCCGTGGCCGAGCTGCTGCGGCAGATCGAGGAGGAGCGGCTGACCGTCCTCGACCTGCCGACCGCCTACTGGCACTCCCTGGTGGCCGGCCTCGACGGGAGCGCTCTCTCCATTCCCTCCTCGGTCCGCCTGGTGATCCTCGGCGGCGAGCAGGCCCTGGCCGAGCGGGTGGAGACCTGGAGGCGGCTCTGCGGCGACCGCATCGAGCTGGTCAACACCTACGGACCCACCGAGGCCACCATCGTCACCACCCGCTGCCGCCTGACGGATGACGCCGCGCCGCCCATCGGCCTCCCCTGGGAGGGAGCCGTGACCGTGGTGGCCGGCCGCGCCCTCCGGCCGGTGCCGCCGGAATCCCCCGGCGAGCTGCTGATCGGCGGCGCCGGGCTCGCCCGCGGCTACCTGGGCCGCCCCGCCCTGACCGCCGAGCGCTTCGTCCCCGATCCCTGGTCGGCCGAGCCGGGAGCCCGCCTGTACAGGAGCGGCGACCGGGTCCGCTGGCTCGCCGACGGCCGGCTGGAATTCCTCGGCCGCCTCGACGACCAGGTGAAGGTCCGCGGCTTCCGCATCGAGCCGGGGGAGATCGAAGCCGCGCTCGCGCGCCATCCGGGACTGCAGGACGCCGCCGTGGTGGCGCGCCGCGAAGGCCTGGTGGCCTACGTCGTCCCCGCCGGTGAAGCACCGCCCTCCGCCCAGGACCTGCGGCTCTTCCTCGCCGAGCGGCTGCCGGACTACATGGTGCCTCTCCTCTACCAGCCGCTTCCGGCCCTGCCGCTCACCCCCGCCGGCAAGGTGGACCGGCGGTCCCTGCCGGAGCCCGCGGGACCGGCCGGGGAGCGGGACCCTACGCCGCCGCGCGATCCGCTGGAAGAACGCTTGGCCGGGATCTGGCGCGAGGTGCTGGGGCTCGACCGGGTCGGCGTGCGCGACGACTTCTTCGCGCTGGGCGGCCACTCGCTCCTCGCCGTCCAGGTGGTCTCGCGGGTCCGCGAGGCCTTGCAGGTGGACCTGCCTCTCGCCCGGCTCTTCGAGGCTCCGACCGTCGAGCAGCTCGCCCGCGAGATCGGCGCGGCGCAGCCGGACCGGTGGCGGATCCCCCGCCGCGAGCGCTCCGGCCCCGCCCGGCTCTCCTTCGCCCAGGAGCGGCTCTGGTTCCTCGACCGCCTGACCCCGGGCGGCGCCGCCTACAACCTGCCGACCGCGGTGCGTTTCGAAGGCCCTCTCGACGTGCCCGCTCTCGCCGCGGCCCTGCACGAGATCGCGCAGCGCCACGAGGTCCTGCGCACCACCTTCGGGCTGAGCGGCGGCGAGCCGGTCCAGATCGTCGATCCCGCCGGCGGTCTCCCTCTGCCGGTCGTGGACCTCGGGTCTCTCGCTGAGGCCGCCCGCCTGGACGAGGCCCGCCGCCTCGCCACCGCCGAGGCCCGCGGTGCCTTCGACCTCGAGCGCGGTCCCGTGGCGCGCGCCCGGCTGGTGCGGCTCGCCGCGGACGACCACGCCCTGCTGGTCACCCTGCACCACATCGCGGGCGACGCCTGGTCGCTGGCCCTCGTCTCCCGCGAGGTGGCGGCCCTCTACGCGGCGTTCTCCCGGCGCCGGCCGTCGCCGCTGCCCCCGCTCCCCCTCCAGTACGCCGACTATGCCGCGTGGCAGCGCGAGAGGCTCGAAGGCGGAGTCCTGGAGGAGGACCTGAAAGCCTGGCGGCAGCGCCTGGAGGGCCTGCCGACGCTCCTCGAGCTGCCCACCGACCGGCCGCGCCCGCCGGTGCCGTCGTTCCGGGGAGCGGCCCTGGCCGAGCCCTGGCCCGCCGGGCTCTCCGCGCGGATCGCGGCGCTCGCCCGCGCCCGCGGCTGCACCGTCTTCATGGTCCTCCTCGCCGCCTTCCAGACCCTCCTGGCCCGCTGGAGCGGACAGGACGACGTCCCGGTGGGGACGCCGACCGCCGGGCGCATCCGCCGCGAGACCGAGGACCTGATCGGGTTCTTCGTCAATACGCTGGTGCTCCGCGGCGACCTGGCGGGCGATCCCCCTTTCGAGGAGCTGCTGGAGCGGGCGCGCCGGCGCGTCGTCGAGGCGCAGAACCTCCAGGAGGTCCCCTTCGAGAAGCTCGTGGAGGTGCTGCGGCCCGAGCGCAACCCGAGCCATGCGCCGCTCTTCCAGGTGATGTTCTCCTTCGAGAGCCTGCCGCCGGCCGCGCCGGTGACCGGGCTTCCCGCCGCCTTGCGGGTAATCCCGCTGGAGGCGCCGCGGACCGGGATGACCAAGTTCGATCTCACCGTGTCCTTCGTCGCGGGCGGCGATGGAGCCCTGCAAGCCGTGCTGGAGCACAGCACCGACCTGTGGGACACCCCGACCGCCCGGCGCCTGCTGGCCCACCTGCGGACGCTGCTCGACGCCGCGGTCGCCGATCCCGCGCGGCGCCTCGCGGACCTCCCCCTCCTTGCCGAGGCCGAGCGGCACCAGCTCCTCCTGGAATGGAACGACACCCGCACGGGCCGGCCGGCCGGTCCGCTCCTCCCCGCCCTCCTCGCGGAGCAGGCGGAGCGCACCCCCGAGGCCGTGGCCGTGGACGGCGGCGCGGGGCAGCTGACCTTCCACGAGCTCGCCGGGCGGGTGGACCGGCTCGCTGCGCGCCTGCGCCGCCGCGGTGTGGGTCCCGACGTGCTGGTGGGCGTCTGCCTGGAGCGTTCGCCGGAGCTGATCGTCGCGCTCCTCGCCGTCCTCGCCGCCGGAGGCGCCTATCTCCCGCTCGATCCCGAATATCCCGCGGAGCGCCTGGCCTTTCTGATGGACGATTCTCGCGCGCCCCTGCTCCTCACCCGCGACAGTCTGCGCGACCTGCCGGCGGAGGGACCCTCACCCCCTGATCCCCCCTCCCTCCTGGGCAGCCATCTCGCCTACGTCATGTACACCTCCGGCTCCACCGGCCATCCCAAGGGGGTGATGATCACCCACGAAGGGCTCGTCCGCTATCTGCGCTTTGCCATGGACCGGTATCTGGCCGATGGGGCCGGCGCCGGCGCGCCGCTCCACTCCTCGATCGGCTTCGACCTGACCGTGACCAGCCTCTTCGCGCCGCTCCTCGCCGGCCGCGCCGTGGTCCTGGTCCGCGAGGAGGCGGGAGGGCTGGGGCTCGCCGCGGCGCTCCGGGCGAGGAGCGACTTCGGCTTCCTCAAGGTCACGCCGCCCCACCTGGAGTTGCTCGGCCGCGAGCTGGCGGCCGGCGAGCTCGCGGAGTGGTCCGGCACGTTGATCGCCGGCGGCGAGGTCCTGACCGCCGCGGCCCTCGCGGCCTGGCGCGCCGTCGCTCCCGCCTCGCGCGTGATCAACGAGTACGGCCCGACCGAGACCGTGGTCGGCTGCGCGGTCCACGCGGCCGGTCCCGAGCCGCCCGCTTCAGGCGCGGTCCCCATCGGCCGGCCCATCGACGCCGCCGTCCTCCACCTGCTCGATCGCGGGCTGCGGCCGGTGCCCGTCGCCGTCCCGGGTGAGATCTGCATCGGCGGCCCGGTGGTGGCCCGCGGCTATCTGGGCCGGCCCAGCCTGACCGCCGAGCGCTTCATCCCCGACCCTCACGCGGCCGAGGAGGGAGCCCGGCTCTATCGCACCGGCGACCGCGCCCGCCGCCGCGCCGACGGAATCCTGGAATTCCTCGGCCGGACCGACGGCCAGGTCAAGATCCGCGGCGTCCGCATCGAGCCCGCCGAGGTCGAGGCGGCTCTCGCCGCGCACCCGGCGGTGCGGCAGGCGGTGGTCGCCGCGCGCGAGGTCGCCGGAGACCGCCGGCTCGTCGCCTGGCTGGTGGCGGCGGGCGAGCCCTGCGCCGAGGCCGAGCTGCGCGATGCGCTGCGCAGGAGCCTGCCGGCGCAGATGATCCCGGCCGCGTTCGTCTGGCTCCCGGCGCTCCCTCTCAACGCCCACGGCAAGGTGGACCGGCGGGCCCTGCCGTCCCCCGAGCCGTCCCGCCGCGAGGCCCGCGCCGCCTCCGTACCGCCGCGCACCGACCGCGAGTGGGTGCTGGCCCGTCTCTGGGCCGAGCTCCTCGGCGTGGAGCAGGTCGGCGTCCACGACGACTTCTTCGCCCTGGGCGGCCACTCCATGCTGGCCGTGCGGCTGCTGGCGAGGGTCCAGAGGATCTTCCACGTCTCCCTGCCGCTGCGCACGATCTTCGAGCTCCCCACGGTCGCGGGCCTGGACGCGGCGATCGAGCGGGAGTTCAAGGCCGAGCGGCTGCTCACCGAGCCCGAGACCCTGGTCGAGCTGGCGCCGGGCGGTCCCGAGCCGCCGCTCTTCCTGGTTGCGCCCATGGGCTCGGCCTTCCCGGCCAGCGCCAAGCCGTTCCTCGATCTTGCGCGGCTCCTCGCCCCCCGCCAGGCGGTCTACGGCGTGCAGCCGCGGCGCCTGAGCTACGACGTGCCCCCCGCGGGGCAGATCGAGGAGCGGGCGCGCCTCGCGGCGGACGCCATCCGTGCCCTCCCTGAGCCGCCGCGGCGCTGCCGGGTGGGCGGCTGGTCCTCGGGAGGACCCTACGCCTGGGAGCTCGCGCATCAGCTCGAAGCGCACGGGATCGAGGTCCTGCACATCGTGATGTTCGACTGCCCGGCGCCGCATCCGCACCGCCCCGGCGAGTCGCTGCGCGACGACGAGGTCCTCCTCCTCGCCCATTTCGCCTGCGACGACCTGACGCACTACGCGCTCCCCTTCACCCGGGCCGAGCTCGCCGAGCGGCTCCGCCCCCTGCCGGTGGACGAGCGCTTCGCGGTGATCGTGGAGGAAGGTAAGAAGGCCGGCGCCCTCGATGCCGGCATGGAGGTCGAGGACGTCCGCTTCTTCTACGGCGAGTTCAAGACCAACCTGATCACCGTCGAAGAGGTGATCGAGAGCTACACGCCGCCGCGCACCGCGCGGCCCGTCCTGGTGGTCCGCGCCGGCGGACCCGAGGTGCTCGCGGAGCGCGATCCCGCCCTGGGCTGGCGCCGCCTGACCCGCGCCGGCGTCGAGGTCGACCCCATCTTCGGCCTGCACGGAAGCATCTTCGACCTGCCGCAGGTGGAGACTCTCGCGGAGAGGATGCAGCAGGCCTTCGACCGCGGAGGGCCACGCCGGAGCCGCTTCCACTGGCTGCGCTGGCCGGGACGACGCAGCAAGCCTGTGAGGAGAGGAGCATGAGAACGCGACCGCTTTTCCCCTGGATCTTCCTTCTCCTCTGGGCCCTGCCCTGGGCCGCTGCGGCCGAGGACCGGAGCCCGGCCGGGACCTGGGAGGGGACCGTGCTGCGCGCTCCGGCCGAGGTCGAGATCGACGTCGTGGTGGATCTCGCCTCCGGAGGCAAAGCCGGCTGGAGCGGCCGGCTCGCCGTGCCGGCCGCCGGCGTCGCGGGGCACGTCCTCGCCCATGTCGCGGTCGAAGGGCGGACCGTGACCTTCGAGCACGCGGACCGACCGGCCCGCGGGCGCTTCCGCGGCACCCTGTCGGACGACGGCGAGCGGATCGAAGGCGACTTCGCGCCGGCCGAAGGCGGCGACCCGGTGCGGTTCGTCCTCCGCCGCCGCACGGCGCCGGCCGCACCGGCGGCGCTCCCGGAGCTGGAGACCCTCGGCGGCCCGGAGGACCTCCGCGCCCGCTTCAACTTCGACCAGAGCGCGCCGCGCCTCCTCCTGCTCCTCGCTCCCACCTGCGAGACCTGCCGGATCGGCGCCCGGCTGACCGAGCGCTACGTTCTGGACGCGATCCCCGCGCCCGCCCTGCGGGTCTACGTCGTCTGGCTGCCGATGAGCGAGGACGACACCCGGGAGACGGCCCGGCAGGCGGCCGGCGATCTCCCCGATCCGCGGGTCCATCACTTCTGGGTGGGAGACCGCTCCGTGGCGGACGCCTTCGCGGACACCTTGAGCATGGTCCTGGAGCCGGCCTGGGACGTCTTCCTGGTCTATCCGCCCGGCGCCACCTGGACCGGCGGCAAACCCCCGGCGCCGCGCTTCTACATGCACCGCAGCGGCGAGCTCCCCGCCGACCTCCAGTTCAACGCGAAACGCCTCGCCGACGCCGTCCGCGCCGTGACCGTCAATACTGCCGCAGCGCGATCGTCGGATTCACCCGGCTGGCGCGCAGCGCCGGCAGGTAGCAGGCGATGAGCGAGACGGCGACCAGGAGGAGGACGGTGAGGAGGAAGACCGCCGGATCGAAGCCGCTCACGCCGAACAGGAAGCCGGCGATCAGGCGCGTCGTCCAGAAGGCGACCACCAGGCCCGCCGCGACCCCCAGGCCGACCGGGACCAGGCTGCGCCGGAGCACCAGGCCGAGGATCGTTCCGCGCGGCGCGCCGAGCGCCATCCGGACCCCGATCTCGTGGGTGCGCGTCGCGACCAGATAGGAGAGCAGGCCGTAGATGCCCACCGCGGCGAGCGTCAGCGCCAGCAGGCTGAACCCGCCCAGGAGCGCGGCGCCCATCCGCTGCGGCAGGAGGACCTCCCCCATGTGCTCGCGCAGGGTCCGGGCGCGCAGCACGGGGAGCGACGCGTCGAGCTGCCCCAGCTCGCGGCGCAGCACCGGCACCAGCCGGACCGGGTCGCGCCCGCGGACCAGCAGGTTCATCTCGTCGGTGCCGGTCGTGTCCATGAACTGGAAGAGCGACAGATAGAGGTAGGGCGTGGGCTTCTCGTCCAGGCTGCGGTACTTGCTGTCCTCCACCACCCCGGCGATCTCGATCCAGGTCGCGCCGTCGTCCGTGCTGACCCGCCGGCCGACCGGATTGCGGCCGGGCCAGTAGCGCTCCGCCAGGGTCTGGTTGATCAGCCCGGCCGGCGGCGCGCCGGCCTCGTCCCGCGCGTTGAGGCTGCGGCCTCGCAATACGGTCAGGCCCAGCGTCCGGAAGTAGTCGGGGGTGACGTAGTTGGTCATCACCGTGGTGTCCTCCCCCTTGGCGGGCGTGTAGCCGTCCACGGAGAGGATCTCGGTGCGGGCGCGCCGGAACGGCACCAGGTTCGCCCAGGAGACGGCCTCGACGCCCGGCAGCGCCGCGAGGCGGTCCAGCGCCTGCCGGTAGAAGCCTTCGGCCCGCGACGCGTCGTAGTCGAGCAGCCCGAGGTTGACCGTCGCGAAGGCCACCCGGTCGGGATCGAAGCCCACGTCGGTGGTCAGCGCATTGCGCAGGCTCTTGACGAACAGCCCGCCGCCCACCAGGAGCACCAGCGAAAAAGCGATCTGGACGATCACGAACGCGTTGCGCAGCCTCGCCTTGGAGTGGCTCTGGGCGGGCACCTGGTCGTTCAGCGCCTCGGTCAGGTTCGGCCGCGACGCCTGGAGCGCCGGAGCGAGGCCGAAGAGCACGCCGACCAGCGCGGAGAGCAGGAAGGTGAAGCCGAGGAGCTGCCAGTCGAGCCCCAGCCCCAGCGTGCCGATGACGATCCGGCCGGGGAGCTGGAACGAGCCGAGCAGGCGCAGGATGGCGAGCGCCACGCCGATCCCGGCGAGCCCTCCCAGGGCGGCGAGCACCAGGCTCTCCAGCAGGAGCTGGCGGATCAGGTGCCGGCGCACCGCGCCCAGCGCCAGACGCAGGGCGAGCTCCTTGCGGCTGCGCATGGCCCGGGCGAGCAGCAGGCTCGCCACGTTGGCCGAGGCCACCAGCAGCACGAAGCCCACCATCAAGGCCAGCGTCCAGATGAACCGCATCAGCGTCTTCTCGTTGTCCAGGCCGAGCGCGGTGCTGGTGACCGACTTCAGGGTGATGTCGCTCTCCCGGTACATCTCGGGATACTCTTCCTGGAGCTGGTGGTTCAGGTTGTTGAGCGCCGCGCGGGCCTGCCCGGGCGAGACCCCCGGCCGCGTCCGTCCGATCAGGCGCAACCAGGTGAAGTCGCGCGCCTCCAGCAGGGAGCTCCCCATGGGCTCCCCGAGCACCTGGGGTCCCATCTCCAGCGGCATCCAGAATTGCGGATTGCTGCTCAGGCTGGTGCCGCGGAAGCGGCGGGGAGCGACGCCGATCACCGTCAGGGTCTGGCCGTTCACCACGATCGTCTTGCCGAGGGCGTCCTTCCGGCCTCCGAAGAGCCGCTGCCACAGGTCGTAGCCGAGGACGGCCACCGGCTGGCGCGCGTCGTCCGGCCCGAAGGTCCGGCCGGCCGCCGCCGCGACCCCCAGCGCCGCGAAGTAGTTGGTCGACACGAGCGAGCCGGCCATCACCTCCGCCCGCTCCCCCTGGCCCGTGCGCATCTCGTCGCGCGTGGCGAAGGCCGCGAGCTCCGAGAAGACATCGCTGCGGCTCCGGAAGTCCTGATAGTCCGGATAGGACCACGCCATCTGGACCTCGTACAGGCGGTCCGGCTCCCGCACCGGCAAGGGACGCAGCACCACGGCGTCGAACAGGCTGTAGATCGCCGTGTTGGCGCCGATGCCGAGAGCGAGGGTGAGCGCCACGACGGCGGTGAAGCCGGGCGCCTTGAGGAGGCGGCGGAGGACGTAGCGGAGCTCTTGTCGCAGTGTGGCCATCGGTCGCCCTTGCGGAGACCCTCGCGCCGAGCGCCGGATCTCCGGATCAATACGGGCCGATTGTATACTCGCCGCCGATGCCCAAGCGCCGGTTCAAGCGCGGTTTCACCGCATTGGCGGCCCTGGCGCTCCTCGCGCTTCTGGCGGCGGCGGGCCTGTGGCTCTGGCTGCTCCGGAGCGGCCGGCCCGAACGCGACGGCGAAGCCCGTCTCGCCGGTCTTTCCGCTCCCGTCGAGGTCCGCTTCGACCGCTGGGGCGTGCCGCACGTGACCGCGCGGAACGCGCTCGACCTGGCCGCCGCTCTCGGCTATCTCCACGCCAACGACCGCTTCGTCCAGATGGAGCTGGGGCGGCGCATGGCGGCCGGGCGTCTGGCCGAGCTGTTCGGCGCGCCCCTGGTCGACCGCGACCAGTACTTCCGCGTCCTGCGCCTGTACCAGGCCGCCGAGCAGAGCTTCCGGTCCGCCGGACCCGAGAGCCGCGCGCTCCTCACCGCCTATGCCCGCGGGGTCAACGCGTGGCTCGCCGGCCGCGGCGGCGATCTGCCGCCCGAGCTGCGCGCCCTGGTCCTCGTGAAGCACGTGCGCATCGAGCCCTGGACCCCGGCCGACAGCCTCGCCTTCGTCTCCCTGATGGCCCTCGATCTCAGCTTCTTCCAGGGGCTCCCGGAGGAGCCCCGGTTCCGCTGGCTGACCACCCTCGGGCTCGCGGACACCCGCGACCTGCTCGGTCCGCCGCGCGCCCCGGCCGCGCCCGAGATCCTGGAGATGGCCGGCGAACGCGAGACCGGAGAGGAGCCCGAGACTCCCGAGCCCGCCGGGACCCCGGGGAGCAACGCCTTGGCCGTGGGCGGCAGCCGCACCGCCTCGGGCCGGCCGCTCCTCGCCAACGACACCCATCTCGGGCTCGCCATTCCGGGCACCTGGTACCAGGCGCTCCTGCGCGCCCCCGACTACGAGGTGGCCGGCTTCACCCTCCCCGGGCTGCCGGTGGTCGTCGTCGGCCAGAACCGCGACCTCGCCTGGGGCTTCACCAACTCGATGCTCGACGTGGGCGACGTCTTCTTCGAGGACCTCGACGAGTCCGGCGCTCCCCGGGTCCGGCGCGGCGAGCAATGGGTCCCGGTCCGCGAGGAGCTGGGCACGATCCGGGTCCTGGACGGCGCACCCGTGACCTCCCGGATCCGTTCGACCGATCGGGGTCCGCTCCTCGCCTCCGAGCCGGACCGCGGCCTGCCTGCCCGCTCCCTGGCCTGGACGCTCTATGCGCCGGGAGACTCCCTGGGGGCCATCTTCCGCCTGGGCCAGACGCACCGTCTCGACCAGGTCCCCGCCGCGCTCGCCGGCTATGTCGCGCCGGCCCAGAACCTGCTCGTCGCGCACCGCGACGGGGGCCTGCTGTCCACCGTGGCGGGCTGCGTCCCGGAGCGCCGCAAGGGAGACGGCCGTTTCCCCGTCCCCGGCTGGCGCCTGGACTACGGCTGGGACGGCCTGCGCCCGCAATCCTCCAACCCCACGCTCCTGCGGCCCGCCGACGACCTGCTGGTCTCGGCCAACGACGGCGCGCTGCCGCCGGGGTACGCGCTCCCCTGGCTCGGCGAGTTCGACATGCCGTATCGGGCGCAGCGGATCCGCCAGGTCCTGCTATCCCGCAAGGGCTGGACCCCGCAGGGTCTCGCCGCGGTCCAGACCGACGTGGTCTCCCTCTACGCCCGGGAGGTCGTCCGGCTGCTGGCCGGGACCTATCCGGGGAATGCGGCCAAGGCCTGGGCCGCGCTCCGCAGCTGGGACGGCTCGATGACCCTCCAGGGGCCGTCAGCCCTCTACGCGCTGGTCGAGCACGAGCTGGGGAAAGCCATCTTCGACGACGAGACCGAGAGGTACAAGGTCCCGCCCCTCAACACGCGCGCCCGGTTGCTGCGGGCTTTGGAAGGCCGGATGAGCCCCGCCTGGTTCGACGACGTCTCGACGCGCGAGACCGAGACGCGCCACGACATCCTGGAGCGAGCCCTCGACCGGGCCTGGACGATCGGCGTCGTGCGCTGGGGTCCCGATGTCGCGACCTGGCGCTACGGAGACGTCCACGGCCTCGTGCTGATCCACCCCATGGGGAGCGCGCCCTACGTGGGCCGCCTGCTCAACCGCGGCGTCTTCCCGATCGGCGGCTCGGCGACGAGCATCGAGGCGTTCAGCGGCGCCTGGAGCGGAAACGAGCAGCCGGTCACCTTCGGCCCCTCCATGCGCTGGATCGCGGACACCGGAGATCCGGACCATTCGCTCGCCATCCTCCCCGGAGGCCAGTCCGGCCACCCTACCGACGAGCACTACGACGACCAGCTCGCCCCCTTCCTCAGGGGCGAGACCCACCCGGTCCACTGGAGCGAAGGCTCGATCGGAAAGGCCACGGTCTCGCGCCTGCGGCTCAGGCCCTGATCTGGACGACTCGAGACACGCCGTCTATCGGGCTGCGTCACCCGCCCGGAGCTTCTCGAGCTGCTCGACCACGCTCTCGAGATCGGGGTAGCCGGCGCCAAGGCTCCGGGTGAGCCAGTTCCCACCGCGTTCCGCGATTCTCTTGCCGTCCGCGAGGACCTCGAACTGACCGGTCTTGCCAGCTCTGGTCACGGCATCAATGTCCAGGCGCTTTTTGACGAGGGCCACGAGACTCGTGACCTTGGCCTTGTTGTTCTGTCACGTCGGGCAGCACACGATCTCGATTTTCATTCTCGTCTCCCCGGATGTGATCGCCTGGACTGTAGCACAGGCAGCGGCACGAGTGATGACTCCGCCCATGAGCCGGCTCGATCGAGGAGCGAAGCGCCCTCCTACCTACTTCTCAGGCTCTGCCGACCCTAATCCGGTGTCACGCCTTGTGGACATCGCTGTTCTTGCGGAACCAGATGAGCTCGACAAGGGCGCCATTGTCCACGATCATGGCTGCTCGGACGCCTTCCGACGGAGACCCGGGAGGATAGATGACTTCTTGGCCCTCGAGAGCAGCCTCGAGGTCGTCGACTTCGAATGCCACATGGGGCACGGTCTTGATGAGCTCGGGCAGGGGACTGGACTTCTCGAACCGCATCCACTCCACGCCGTACGGGCTGGTACTGAAACCCGCCACGTAGAGGCCATACTCAGCGAGATGAGTCTCTCCTGGGTGCTGGATGTCGGTTGGAACGCCGATGTGGTGATAGCGCCAGCCACGCTTCGCTATCGCGGCTGGGGGCTCATGGCTGAGTCGGCAGTCCGCCGGTCGGTGTTGGGGGTCAGGCACTGTGGTGACAGTCATTGATGCCTCTTCCGGTTCATGCGTACGAGGGTCATATTCGGGCGCCTGAACCTAGGATTCGATGTCCTCTCGCCTGCGGCGATACTATTCGAGTTTCGCACTCGTCAACGTTCGGACCCGCAAGAGACGCGGACGGGCTTGCGACATCAGCTGACGGAGCGACAAGGTCGCGAGACGCTGCGATCCGGTCGCGGGATGTCCTGGCCAAGGAGCGGACGGGGTGTCGAGGGAAGGCGACCGGGCGAAGGCGTCGCGGGAAATCTCCGCGAACACGCGGACCGGCTCGCGACGTCAGCGACGTCCTGGCCGAGGAGCGGACGCGGTCTCGAGGGAAGCCGACCGGGCGAGGACATCCAGAGAAATCTTTGGAAAGACGCGGACCGGCTCATGACGTCAGCCGACAGAGCGGCAAGGTCGCGAAACATTGTGGCCCGATTGCGGGAAGTCCTGGCCAAGGAGCAGGCGCGGTCTTCAAAGAAAGGCGATCGGGAGAGGACGTCGCGAGAAATTTCCGCAGAGCTGCGGACCGGCTCACAACGTCAGCCGACAGAGCGACAAGGTCGCGAGACATTGCGGCCTGATCGGGGGAAGTCCTGGCCAAGGAGCAGACGCGGTCTTCAGAGAAGGCGATCGGGAGAGGACGGCACGAAAAATTTCCGCAGAGCGGCGGACCGGCTCACGACGTCAGCTGACGGAGCGGCAAGGTCGCGAAACATTGTGTCCCGATCGGGGAAAAGAGAGGGGACGTGCAGGGCACGTCCCCGAGGATGGATGTTGAGCTCACGTTACGAGTGGTCGGTTGCGGTGGTGGAGGTCAGCGTGGGCGGCTCGGTTTCCGGCTCCGGCGGGGAGCTCGGCTTGCGCGGCCGGCCCCGGAACGGCTTGAGGCCGAAGTCGGCGAGCTTCTCGGACCGGATGCCGTAGTGCTGCTTGACCGCCAGCAGCAGGACGGTCGCCATCCGCTCCGCCTCCGTGAGGAAGCTCTGGAGCTGATGGGAGGCCTCCTGCTTGCTGGCCGTGTGGGACGCCTGCCGGTCGGCGGCCTCCTGGACCTGGGCGAACAGCCCCTCGAAGAGGACGCGGCTCGGCTCCAGGTGCGGGAGCTCCTCGCGGTTGCTGTTCAACCGCGCGAGCAGGCGCTGCAACTTCCCCAATCTTCCCTTCATCGTCGTTTCCTTGGTCATGATGCTTCTTCCTTTCTGGGCCTCGAAGGCCCGTTTGAAGCTCCGGAGCCGGAATCGGCACCGGAGAGTGCGACCTGTCCTGGCTCCTGGGCTGCCACAGGTTTCCAGCTCCCGAGGTGGCAGGCGGCCCGAGGGCGTGCTGCGAATGTGAGTACAGTGGCATGCCTCTTCTCGGATGTCAAGAGGGATCTTGACAGCGAAGGAGATTCAATCTACCGTATTCGCAAGCAGGGAAGGAGGCTGGTATATGTCATCAGACCGTGAGGTCCAGGCGAGGCGCCGGCAGGCGATCGTCGATATCCTGACCGGAGACGAGAAGGTGGCCGAGCAGAAGGAGCTGGTCGAGCGGCTGCGCTCGACGGGGATTCCGGCGACGCAGCCGAGCGTGAGCCGCGATCTGAAGGTCCTCGGGGCGGTGCGGACCCGGGGATACTACGAGATCCCCTCGTGGAGCGAGGAAGAGGAGGAGGACGGCGGTTCGCCGTTCCGCAAGGTGGTCCCCTTCGTCCGGGGGGTGAGGACGGCCGGGCCGTACCAGACGCTCCTCGTCACCGACCCCGGCGCCGGCCGCGTGGTCTCCCAGGCCATCGCCGAATCCGCCTGGGAGGACGTCATCGGTACGGTCGAGGGCGACAGCAGCGTGCTGATCCTGACCGAGAACTTCTTCTTTCAGCGGCTCGTCTACGAACGGCTCAAGTACTACCTGGTGGCCGACGGGGAGAACGAGATCGTGAGCCTGGAATGAGGGACTTTGCGTTGCTTCGCCCCGGAAGGTGTCCTTGCGAGAGGGACGGAATTCGATCGAGGTGTCCTTGACAGAAGGACACCTTGTCCATCAAGGTAACGGCTATGCCTCTGCGTCCGGTGCTGCTCGAGAAGCTCAACGCGGCGCTTTCTCCGGCGTTGTCCCCGCCGCTCACCCGGCGCGATGCCCGTCTGCCGGAAGTGCCGGGGAAGGTACATGCAGTCATTGGCATGCGCCGGGCGGGCAAGACGACTTTCCTGCGCCAGCTCCAGGCTGCACGGCGTGAGAACCTGCCGCCGGAGCGCGCGGTCTTCGTGAGCTTCGATGACGACCGGCTCGCGGAGTTGACCACAGATCAGCTCTCCCTCTTGCTCGAGGAGTATTACCGCCGCTATCCGGAGCTGCGGAACCGCGAGACGGTGTGCTGGTTGCTCGACGAGATCCAGCTCGTTGCGGGCTGGGAGCGCTTCGTGCGGAGGGTGCTGGATTCCGAGCAGGTCGAGATCGTGGTTTCGGGCTCTTCGGCCCGCATGCTTTCCCGCGAGGTCCATACGTCACTGCGCGGGCGCGGGATAGCGACGGTCATCCGCCCCTTCAGCTTTCGCGAGTTCCTTCGGCATCGCGGCGAGGAGCCGGAACGGGACGCGGCGCGATGGACTGCGGCGGAGCGATCCCTGGTCGAGAAGCGGTTTCAAGAGTTCCTCCGCGAGGGCGGCTTTCCCGAGACGCAGGGACTTTCCTCTTCGCTGCGGATCGAGCTGCTGCAAGGCTACGTGGATACGGTGCTCTTCCGCGACGTCGTGGAGCGTTACGGGATCTCGCAGGTGGCTGCGCTGCGCTGGCTCGTGCGCCAGTGCCTGCGCAATCCGGCCGGGAGCTTCAGCGTGCACCGGCTGCACCAGGATCTCAAGGCCCAGGGGCACGGTGTGGCAAAGGACGTGGTGCACGCCATGCTCGGGCACCTGCTGGATGCGTTCCTGCTCAGCGCTGTGCCGCTGGCAACCGATTCGGAGCGGCGGCGCAACTCGAACCCGCGCAAGCTCTATCCGGTGGACCCGGGCCTGATCCGCGCCTACGACACGAGCGGCCGCTCGAACCTCGGTCACGCCCTGGAGACGGCAGTGTTGAACGAGTTGGAGCGCCGGAAGGCCGAGGTGGGCTACGTGAAGACTGAAGAAGGCTTCGAGGTGGATTTCCATGTCCGGTACCTCACCGGCGCCGAAGAGCTGGTGCAAGTCTGCGCCGATCCTTCGGCTCCCGCAGCCATGGATCGTGAGCTCCGCGCGCTGACCCAGGCCGCGCAGACGGAGCCGCGCGCCGCGCGGCGTCTGCTCGTCCTGAACCGTGACCAGGTGATTCCCTTGGGAACGTCGGCGTCCGAGGTCATCGTACAGCCTGCCTACGAGTGGCTGCTGGCCGAAGGCGCCACGGAGCGATGAGTGCCGATGGTACGATAGGCCCCAGTCCCGAGGGTTGGCCCTGTTCGGACCCTGACTGGCTGGGCGAAAACCGGCTTGCGCTGGAGGACGGCTCCCAATGACAGATACCGTGGAAGCGCGCGTCTCGCGCGGACTGAGAGACCTCCTGCCCGACCAGATGCTGGCCCGGCAGTGGATGATCGACACCATCCGGGGTGTCTACGAGCTGTACGGCTTCGTCCCCCTCTCCACCCCGGCCATCGAATACCTCGACGTGCTGCGCGGCTCGCAGGCCGGCCAGGAGGCGCAGCAGGCGATCTTCACGGTGCAGAACCCGGAGGGCGAGGCCCTCGGCCTGCGCTTCGACTTGACCGTGCCGCTCGCCCGGGTGATCGCCCAGTACCGCGAGCTGCCGCGCCCGTTCCGCCGCTACCAGGTGGCGCCGGTCTGGCGCGCCGACAAGCCGGACAAGGGGCGCTTCCGCGAGTTCACCCAGTTCGACCTCGATTCGGTGGGCGTCGAGTCGGAGATCGCCGACACCGAGATCATGGCCGGCATGTGCGACACGCTGCGCGCCTTGAAGGTCGGCCCGTTCCGCGTCCGCTTCTCCAGCCGTGGCATCCTCGGCGCGTTGCTCGCCTTCGCCGGCATTCCGCGGGAGCGCTCGGTCGACGTCTTCCGCGTCCTCGACAAGCTCGACAAGGTGGGGATGAAGAAGGTCCGTCTGGAGCTGACCGAGGGGTACGTCGACGCCTCGGGCGATCCCATCCGCGGCCTCGGCCTGGAAAACGCCCAGGTGGACAAGATCGAGAGCTTCCTCGCGATCCCCTCCGACGACCGCCGCGCCACCCTGGAGGAGCTCCGCGCGACCTTCTCCGGAGTGGAGGGGGCGGCCGAGGAGCTCGGCAAGATCGAGCGGATCTCGAGCCACCTTTACTCCCTGGGCTATGGCGACGACGAGGTCTCGCTGGACGTCTCGATCGCCCGCGGCCTGGCCTACTACACCGGACCGGTGTTCGAGGCGAACCTGCTCGACGCGCCGCAGTTCGGCTCGGTCTTCGGCGGCGGCCGCTACGACGAGCTGGTGATGCGCTTCCTGGGCGAGCGGATCCCCGCCGTGGGCGCCTCGATCGGCGTCGACCGGCTGCTCGCGGCCCTGGTCCACCTCGGCCGCGTGGGGAAGCGGAAGTCGACGGCCGAGGTGCTGATCACCCGCATGGACCCGGCCCTGGAAGCGGACTACGTGGCGATGGTCTGGGAGTTGCGGCGGGCGGGCATCCCGGCCGAGCTGTATCTGGGGACGGCCAAGGGTCCGGGCAAGCAACTCAAATACGCCGACGCCTGGGGCGTGCCGATCGCCGTGCTCTATGGCTCCAACGAGAAGGAGCGGGGCGTCGTGACCTTGAAGGACATGGAGATCGGCCGCCAGAAGGCCGAGGCCCTGGCCCGGCGCGAGGAGTGGCTTGAAGCGCGTCCGGGGCAGCGCGAAGTGCCGCGCGGCGACTTGGTCGCCACCGTCCGCGAGATGCTGGCCGCTCAGTCCGGCGAGGATAGACGATGAGCGAGCCGGCGCCCTCCGATCCCGTCGTCCTCGACGGCGGATCGCTGACGATCGAGGACCTGGCGCGGGTGGCGCGCGATCCGCGGGTGCGCCTGGAGATCGCCGAGGAGGCGCTCGCCCGGGTCCGCGTGGGCCGCGAGCAGATCGAGCGGCTGACCGCCCGCTACAGAGACGACTTCGACCGCTTCCGCCGCGGCGAGGACGTGCGGCCGGTCTTCGAGTACGGGGTCACCACCGGCTTCGGCGAGTTCAAGAACATCCCGGTCGCGCCGGAGGAGCTGGAGCAGCTCCAGAGAAACCTCCTGCTCAGCCACTCCGCGGGAGCGGGCGCCTCGGCCGATCCGGAGGACCCGGCGAGCTGGTACGAGCCGGACGTCGTGCGGGCGGTCATCGTCATCCGCCTGAACGCCTTCCTCAAGGGGCACTCGGGAGTCCGCCCCGAGCTCGTCCGCACGCTCCAGGCGATGGTCAACCGCGGGATCGTGCCGCGGGTGCCGATCCACGGCTCGGTGGGCTCAAGCGGCGACCTCTGCCCTCTGTCGCACCTGTTCGTGGTGCTCCTGGGGGAGGGGAGCTGGATGGTGGTCCGCTCGCGCGAGGACATGAAGTGCTGTTCGCGCGCCATGCGCCGCGGCCTCGCCTCCCTCACCGAGGATCTGGGGATGGAGCCGGCGCAGCCTTCTTATAAGGAAGGGCTCGCCTTGAACAACGGCACGACGTTCTCGACGGCGCTCCTCGCCCTGGCCGTCTACGACGCCGAGCATGCGGCCCATATCGCGGACGTCTCCTGCGCTCTCAGCCTGGAGGCGGTCTGCGGCTGCGCCCGGGCGTTCGATCCGCGGGTCCACGCGCGACGCTCTCGCCTGCGCCCGCCGCACCGCCGGGGTGGAGATCAACGCGGCCACGGACAATCCGCTGTTCTTTCCGGCCGACGACACGCCGCCCTGGGACCTGGAGTTCCGCGCCAACTGGCCGGAGGGCTACAGCGGCGACCAGCGGGCCGGCTATTCGGCGGGCAACTTCCACGGCGAGCCGGTCGGCATGGCCGCGGACTTCCTGGCGATCGGCGTGGCCGAGCTGGCGAACATCTCCGAGCGGCGGGTCCAGATGCTCCTGGACGCCCGGCAGAGCCGCAACCTGCCGTCGAACCTGATCCCGCGGCGCGGGGTGAACTCGGGGCTCATGATGGTCCAGTACACGGCCGCGAGCCTGGTCTCCGAGAACAAGGTCCTGACCCACCCGGCCGTGGTCGATTCGATCCCGACCGCGGCCAACTCGGAGGACCACAACGCCATGTCCACCATCGCCGCCCGCAAGCTGCGCACGGTGCTGCGCAACGTGCAAGCGGTGCTGGCGATCGAGCTGCTCGTGGCGACCCAGGCGATCGAGTGGAGGGTGGCGATGAAGCTCGACCCGCGAGCCAGGGGAGCGGAGGACGGGGTCGATCCCCTCCGCGGGTGGGACAAGGCCGAGCAGGAGTCGAAGGACTTCGCCGAGCGGGTCGTCCCCGAGCGCCGCCCCGAGATCGCCGCCGCGCTCGGCGAGGGAACCCGCCGCGCCTATCTGGCCGTGCGCGAGCTCGCCGGCCCCATGCTCGCCGACCGCACCCTCGACGAGGACATCCGCGCGGTGCGGGCGGCGGTGGAGGGGGGGCGGGTCCCGCCGCAGGAGTGAAGGAGAGCACGATGACGAGCCTGTCACCGCTTTTGAAGAGCATCACGCTGGAAGGGTTCCTCTCTTTCGGTCCCGAAGCCGTCACGATTCCGCTGACCCCGCTCAACGTCCTTATCGGACCCAATGGGTCGGGAAAGTCGAACCTGGTCGAGTCACTGTCCGTGCTGCGCGCAGTACCGAAAGACCTTCCCCTTCCGATTCGACAGGGCGGCGGCGTCAAGGACTGGCTTTGGCGGGAAGGTCACGCAGTAGCTGCCGCCGCGCGCTTGGAGGTCCTGTTCACCGAGGGGAAGGTGGCCAGCTCGAGGCCCGGAAAGCCCGCCGTCCGCTATCGTCTTGTCTTTGGGACGGAGGGAGGCTCGTTCATCGTGCTCGATGAGCGGGTGGAGAACGAGAAACCAGAGCGAGGCCAGAAGCCGTACTTCTATTTCGGCTACGAGAGCGGACGGCCGATGCTCAACGTCCAGCACGAGCGGCGCGAGCTCCAGAGAGCGGACATCGATCCGACGCAGTCGATCCTCTCCCAACGGAGGGACCCGGAGGCGTACCCCGAGCTCACCCGGCTCGCTGACCTGCTGCGCCGGATCCTCATCTTCAGAAGCTGGCAGTTTGGCCCGGACTCTTCGGTCAGAAGGAGCTGCCGTGCCGATGTGCGCACCGACACGCTTTCCGAGAGCTTCGACAATCTTCCCGCCCGGCTGGCCGTGCTCATGGGCATGCCGGCCGTCAAGCGGCGACTCATCGAGCTTCTTCACGAACTGGCGCCGGGATTCGACGATCTCGTCGTCGTACCGGAGGGAGGAGCGCTCCAGCTCTATCTCACCGAGGGGAGCCGCTCGGTACCGGCGCACCGGCTGTCCGACGGTACGCTCCGCTACCTCTGCCTGCTGGCGATCCTGCTCGACACCGACCCTCCGCCTCTCGTGGTCATCGAGGAGCCGGAGCTCGGCCTGCACCCGGACGTCCTGCCGACTCTGCGCGATCTGATGGTCGCGGCGAGTGAAAAGACTCAGCTCATCGTCACCACGCATTCGACCCAAATGGTCGATGCGATGACCGACTACGCGGACTCGGTCTTGGTGTGCGAAAAAAAAGACGGGCCGACCGTGGTGACGCGCCTCACGCAAGAGGAAGTCGATCGCTGGCGCGAGCACGGGAGCCTCGGCTCGCTGTGGATGAGCGGCCACCTGGGAGGAACCAGGTGGTGAGCCCGCCGCGGAAGCTCTTCGTCGAAGGCGGCGGCAATCAAAACGATGCTCTCAAGACCGAGTGCCGCCGGGCGTTCACAGCGCTCCTGGAGAAAGCAGGCTTCAAAGGGCATATGCCGCGTGTCGTGGCCTGTGGCGGGCGGCGGAATGCGTACGAACAGTTCTGCACCGCAATCCGTGGCGGGGAAGCGGCCATCCTTTTGGTGGACTCCGAGGCACCCGTGGCCGCGGAGGATCCGTGGCAGCACGTTGCGCAACGCCCAGGCGATGAGTGGGAGAGGCCTGCTGGAGCGACCGAAGGTCACCTCCACCTGATGGTCCAGTGCATGGAAGCGTGGTTCCTGGCTGACCGGCGGACATTGGGAGACTTCTTTGGGCAGGGTTTCCATGAAAACTCGCTGCCGGCAGCGACGTGCGTACCTGAGGACCTGGACAAGCTCGACCTCTACCGCAGGCTGGAGCAAGCCACACGGAGGACGAAGACGAAAGGCGCCTACGACAAGGGCAAGCACGCATTCAAGCTGCTCGCGAGGCTCGATCCAGATCTGGTTCGTAAGGCCGGTGGCTGGGCCGAGCGGTTCTTCGCGACCCTCGACAGATTGATGAAGTGAGGACCCGCGTCCCTACGGCTCCCGGATCGCCACCAGCGTCTCTTCGGTTTCGACCCCTAGCCCGGCGGCCACCCAGGCGTCGAGGCCTCCGGCGAGCGGGCGGACCTGGCGGAACCCTCGATCCATCAGTGCGCGAGCCACCCGGGCCGCGGAGGCTTCGTTCGGTCACGTACAGTAGAGGACGATCTCGCGGTCGCGCGGCAGCTCGGTGAGCTTGTCGTCGAGCTCGTCGATCGACATCCGGTCCGCTCCCGGAATGCGCCTCGGGTCGAGGAGGTGACGGGTGCGGGTGCGCACGTCCACGATCACGGGCGCTTCGCCCTGTTCGATGAGCCTGTGGAGCTCGGCCACGGAAATGCGCGCCAGGCGCAGGATCTTGAACAGACGCCGCCGCTGCCACCACTTCGCCGCGATCACCAGGAGGAGCCCGCCGCCGAGAACGGCCAGCGCCCAGAGGCCGAGGGTCTCGAGAGAGCCGACGGCGTCTTCCACGGCATCATGGAAGAGGACGCCCACCGTCACGCCGGCGCCTGCCCAGAGGAAGCTTCCCAGGGTATCCCAGGCGATGAACTGTCCGATGCCGGTCCCCAGGGCTCCGGCGAGCGGCGGCGCTACCGTGCTGTAGCCCGGAATGAACTTGGCGACCAGGAGCGAGGGCATGCCCCTGCGCTCGAACAGCGTCTCCGTCTGGCGGACGCACGAGTCGGGCGACAGGGAGACGCGGCAGACGGTTTCGAGGATCCGGTATCCCTTCCTCCGTCCGAGGAGGAACCAGACGAGGTCGGCGGCCACCGCGCTGGCGATGGACACCAGGAGCACCGAGACGATTCCCATGTCTCCGCGCCGCACCAGTGCGCCGGCCACGATGAGCGTCGGGAGAGCAGGGATCGGGATCCCGATCTGCTCCAGGAAGACATTGATGACAACCAAGAAGAGACCGTACCGCCCGACCTGTGCGATGAGCTCGTCCATGGCGACCTATAACGATAGCCTGTCGTACCCTCGCATGAGCCGTTCCTTGACGGAGATCGTTCTTCTCGGCACACTCTCTCTTGGAGAACTGCTATGTCCCGAGCCGTCAAGATCTCTGTCAGCATTCCCTCAGAAGTCCTCGAAAGAGCCGACCGCGAGCGTGAGACGATGGGTGAAAGCCGGAGCGAGTTTGTCCGGCAGGCGATCGAGGAGCGCATCCGCCGCATGGCTGAAGCGGAGCGCGTCGAGCGCTATGTCCAAGGCTACCGGAAGACGCCCGAGACCGCCGAGGAGGTCGCCTCTACCTTTGCCATGAGCCGGGCTGCGCTGGCCGGCGAGCCCTGGGAATGAGGCGCGGCGAGATCTGGTGGGCCGATCCGGGGCCACCCATGGGGCGCCGACCGGTGGTTCTCCTGTCTCGAGATGAAGCCTACAAGGTGCGCAACCAGGTGACGGTCGCGCCGGTGACGACCCACATCCGGTACATACCCACAGAGGTCGAGCTGGGCCCCGAGGATGGCCTCCCCAAGGTCTGTGTGGTCAATCTAGACGTGCTCGCGACAATCCCCAAAGAGAGCCTGCAGCAGAGAGTGTCTCGCCTCTCGCCGAGAAAGGTTCGCCTTGTCGAGGCTGCTATCCGATTCGCCCTGGGAATGGCGGATCCCACCTCCGCTTGACAGCCCATCGCCGCCCCTGCTGTAATGCCTCGCGAACGGGATTTCACGATGCGCCTCAACCTCGACCGCTCCGCTGCTTCGACGACCCTTTGGGGATGTTGGCCGGTCCACGCGCATCGGCATTCCGTGAGCTAGACCGGGCACCGTCCCGGCATGCGGACCCGGGACGAGACAGCCAGCCGCTCGACGCGCCTCCTTCCGGGTCCGGAAGGAGGTTTTCGTTTTGGACGCAACTCTCGTCGCGACCCTGACCACGCCGCCCGGCGACGGCTTCGAAGCCGAGCTCGCCGGGGTGGCCTGGCTGGAGGTCCGGGCCGATCTCGTCGGCGATCTTCCCCCCGAGCCGCTGCGCGCGCGCTTCCACGGCAAGCTCCTCTATACCCTGCGCAGCCGGACCGAGGGCGGCGCCTGGGAGGGGTCGGCCGAACGCCGCAAGCGCCGTCTCCTCGAAGCCGCCGAGCGCTACGACCTGGTCGACCTCGAGTGCGTCCGCGATCTCACCCCCGACGTCCTCAAAGCCATTCCCGCGCAGAAGCGGGTGATCTCGTGGCACGGTCCGGCGGCCGGGCTCCCCGGGCTCAAGACGATCTTCGAGAAGATGTCGGCGGCGGACGCCCTCCTCTACAAGATGGTCCCGACGGCCTCCCAGTCGGGCGAGGAGATTCCGGCGCTCCTCTTGCTCGATAGTCTGAAGCGCCGCGACGTGGCCGCCTTTGCCGTCGGTCCGATCGGCGCCTGGACGCGCCTCGTCGCGCCCCGGCTCGGCGCGCCGGTGATCTATGGTGCCCTGGGAGACGTTCCCGGCGCGCCCGGACAGATCACCCTCCGCCGCCTGCGCGAGGATTTCGGGCTCCCGGCCCTGCCACCGGTCCAGCGGCTCTTCGGCGTGGTGGGCAACCCGGTCCTCCACTCGCTGTCGCCCCGGCTGCACAATGCGGCGTACCGGGAGCTCGGCCTGCCGTTCCTCTATCTCCCCTTCCATGTCGAGTCGTTCGGCGATTTCTGGCTGGAGGTCGTGGAGAGCGGGGCTCTGGAGCAGATCGGGATGCCGCTGCGCGGTCTGTCGGTCACCACGCCGCACAAGGAGGCCGCCCTGGCGGTCGCCGCAGCCCCGAGCCCGCGCGCCGAGCTCATCGGCGCCGCCAATACGCTGGTCAACCAGCGGGACGTGTGGGAGGCGGAGACCACGGACCCCGAGGGCGTCGTGCTACCTCTGCAAGCGCGAGGGCTCGACCTGTCTAGGCGCAACGCCGCGGTCGTCGGAGCCGGCGGAGCCGGGCGCTCGGCGGCCGAGGGGCTGGCGGTCGCCGGGGCGCGGGTGACCCTGGTGAACCGCACCCTCGAACGCGGCCAGAGCGCCGCCGACCACCTCAAGATCCCGTTCCTTCCGCTCGAGGAATTCCAGCCCTCCGCGTTCGACCTGATCGTCAACGCCACCTCGCTCGGCCGCGGCGCGGACGATCCGCTCCCTTTCGCCGTGGACGCTCTCCGGCCGGAGACGGTGGTGGTCGATCTCGTCTACAGGGCAGAGCCCACTCCGCTGCTCTCCGCCGCGGCCGAGCGGGGGCTGACCGTGGTCGACGGCCGCGAGGTGCTGGTCTATCAGGCTCTCGGCCAGTTCCGCTGGATGACCGGCCGCGAGATGCCGCTCGATCCGGCATTGCGGATCGTGGGGCTTGGGGAGGTCACCCCGTGAGAGTCTCCGCCGCCTTGCCGATCGGGGTCGCGGCCCTGCTCTTCGAGAGCGCCCGCCGCCGACGCGAGGCCGAGGGGCGGCTCGTGGCCCTGTTCGAGGGCGCCGGCTATTCCGAGGTCATCCTGCCGATCCTCGACTACCTGGAGCCTTACGAGGCGCTCCTGACCGCGGCGAGCCGGGGGGAGCTCTACCGCTTCATCGACCGCGACGGCGAGCAGCTCGCCCTCCGCGCCGACTTCACCCCCATGCTCGCCCGCCTCCTCGCTCCGCGCCTGGGCGCTCTCGCGCTGCCGCTCCGCGTCTTCTACCGCGGCGACGTGATCCGCTACGAGGAGGAGCGGGCCGGCCGGCAGCGCGAGTTCTATCAGGTGGGCGCCGAGCTGCTCGGCGTCGCGGACGAGAGCGCCGAGCGCGAGATCCTCCGCCTGTTCCTGGAGGCCCTCACACGCGAAGGCGGGAGCGGGCTCCAGGTCGTCCTCGGCTTCGCCGGTGCTCTCGATCACCTGCTCCTCGATTGCGGCACGGACGATCCCCTGGCTCTTGCGGCGGCGGTGGCCCGGCGTGAGCGCGGTCCGGTGCGGCGGGACTGCCCGCGTCTGCTGGCCGTCGTGGAGTCCGGGCTTCCAGGCCGGCCCGAGGATCTCGGACCTGCGGCCGCCGATCTGGGCCGGCTCCTCGCCCTGCGCGACGAGCTCGCCGCCGCCTTCCCGCAGGTGCGACTGGTCATCGATCTGGCCGAGTTCGCGCGCCATGGCCGCGATCCGCGCCTGACCGCCGGGTCGGGGGAGCGCTCCTACTACGACGGGGTGGTCTTCCGGGCTTTCGCCGGCGCGTCGGCGCTGCCCGTGGGGGGCGGCGGCCGGTACGACAGCCTGTTTCACCGGCTCGGCGCCGAGACGTCGGCCGTCGGCTTCTCGCTCGGCGTGGAGCGCCTGCTGGAAAGGCGGAAGGCGAAGTGATCCGCCTGGCTCTCCCCAAAGGGCGCAACCTGGAGGTGGCCCTCGCCGCCTTCCGCGCCGCCGGCCTCCTCTCCGGGCTCGATTTGAGCAGCCGCAGCCTCCTCGTGCAGCTCCCGGAGGAGGGGATCGAGGTCCTGTCCCTCAAGGATTGGGACATCCCGGTCTACGTCGAGCACGGCGTGGCCGACTTCGGGATCGTCGGGAGCGATCTCCTGGCCGAGATCGACGGCGACCTGCTGGTGCCGGTGCGGCTGCGCGAGGGGCGCTCGCGCCTGTCGCTGATCGGCCGCGCGCGGGAGCTGCCCGTACCGGGGAGCCAGGTGCGGCTGGCCACCAAATATCCGAACACGGCTCGCCGGATCCTGGAGGGGCGCTCCTGGGGGGCCGAGATCGTCGAGCTCTCCGGCTCGATCGAGCTGGCGCCGCTCCTCTCCCTGGCCGAGGTGGCCCTGGACATCGTCCAGACCGGCCGCACCTTGGTGGAGAACGATCTGGTCGAGATCGAGACCGTGGCCGAGGTGGCCGCCTGCCTGGTGGTCAACCGCGCCTCCTACCAGCGCCACCGTGCTCTGCTCAACGAGTGGATCGGCCGCCTGGAAGCGGCGGAGGTGGTGGCATGAGGTGTTGGGAGGCGCGGTCGCCTGAGGGCCGGGAGGCCATCGAGCGCCTGCTCGCCCGCGGCGGCCAGATCCTCGATCCGGAGACCCTGGACCGCGCGGCGCGGATCGTCGGCGACGTGCGCCGCGAGGGGGACGCCGCCCTGCTCCGCTACGCCCGCGAGCTGGACGGCGCCGCGGCCGAGACGGCGGCGGAGCTCGCTCTGGAGCCCGCCCCCGGGAGAGAGGGAAACCTGCCGGTCGGATTCGTCGAGGCGATGGAGGAGGCGATCGCCGCCGTCGAGCGGTTCCATGCCCCGCAGGTCCGCCGGGGGTACGTCCAGGAGGAGGACGGGATCACGCTGGAGGAGCGGATCGAGCCGCTCCGCCGGGTCGGCGTCTACGTGCCCGGCGGCCGCGCGGCGTACCCCTCGACCGTGGTGATGACCGTGGTCCCCGCCCGCGTGGCCGGCGTCCGGGAGATCGCCGTGGCCACACCGCCGGGCTCGTGGCGCGCGAACGCGGCTCTGCGCTGGACGCTCGACCGGCTGGGCGTCCGCGAGGTCTGGGGGATGGGTGGGACTCATGCCGTGGCCGCCTTCGCCTATGGCACCGAGACGGTCCGCCGTGTGGACAAGATCGTCGGTCCGGGCAACGCCTGGGTGACGGCGGCCAAGAAGCTCGTGGTCGGAGACGTCGCGATCGACGGCATCGCCGGCCCGAGCGAGGTGGTGATCGTGGCTGATTCTTCCGGGATGGCGAGCCATGTTGCCGCGGACCTCCTCGCTCAGGCGGAGCACGATCCCCAGGCGGCGGCGGTGTTGCTCACCCCGGATTCCAATCTTGCGGCGCGGGTCGTCGCGGAGATCGACCGGCAGCTCGACGGCCTGTCCACCGCGGAGACGGCCCGCGCCTCCCTGGCGCGTTTTGGAGGGGCGCTCGTGGTGGAGTCGCTCGACGAGGCGGTGGAGCTGGTGAACCGCATTGCACCGGAGCACCTGCAGCTCGTCGGCCGCGACGCCGAAGAGCTCGCCGGCCGGATCACCGCGGCGGGCGCGG
>WNGB01001014.1_pt1 | contig 45718 bp, 34 predicted proteins | sample 5400681 | NCBI WGS metagenome assembly WNGB01 (sample SAMN13153367, study PRJNA577476) | soil metagenome | isolation source: 115 cm soil or saprolite under grassland replicate 2 | place: USA:California | collected 2016-06-15
GAGCAGGACAACGTCCACCGGGCGCTCGTCAGGTTCAAGGAAGCCGTCGAGAAGAACAGCAAGGGGCAAGTCGAGGTGCAGATCTATCCGAACTCCGCGTTGGGCAGTCTTCGGGTGACCTTCGAGAGCATGCAATTGGGCAATCTCGAGGCCGGTGTGTGGGACGCTGCAACGCCGGCAAATGTGGCTCCCGTATTCGCGGTGCCGGAGCTGCCTTACATTTTTCGCGACCTGGATCACGTGCACAAGGTCATGGACGGGCCTATCGGGCAGGAGATGACCCGAGCGGTGTTTGACAAGGCGAAGGTCCGCACGCTGGCGATCTATGACACGACTTTCCGGAAAATCTTCACCAAGCCCAGGCCGATCAACACCCTGGCCGACATGAAGGGCCTGAAGATCCGGGTGCCGGAGGCGCAAATGTATATTCGCTGCATGCAGCTATTGGGCGCCAACCCTACGCCGGTTGCATGGGGCGAGCTCTATACCTCGCTCGAGACGGGTGTGGTTCAGGGGTTCGAGAACAAGTGCGAAGCCGCCTTCAACGCCAAGCTCCACGAGCAGACGAAATTCGCCGCCTACACAGGCCACATCTTCGTTCTGAACCCGCTCATGATCAGCGAGCGCTGGTTGAGCGCGCAGCCGAAGGACATTCAACAGGTCGTGTTGGACGCCGCCAAACAGAGCATGGTGTGGCAACGCGCCGAGGCACCGGCAAGCGAGAAGAGCTACGAGCAAAAGATGAAGGACGCGGGTGTGACTTTCACGAGTCCGGATCCCGCTCCGTTCAGGAAGGCAATCGAGCCGTTCTACAAGGAATACGGTGACAAGATCAACGCCAGCGAGCTGATCAAGAAGGTGCGTGAAAGCTAGCGTGCCGAGCGCCGAGCGGCGAACGCCGGCGGCCGAGCCTCGACCGCGCGCCGCCCTCGCGTAGGGAGCAGGCCATGCGCAAGCGTTTCTGGCACGCGTACGAGGCAAGCGTGAATGCCGCGGCCGTGGCGCTTTTCAGCATCATGGTCGCGGTCACCGCGATGGGTGTGTTCTTTCGCTACGTGCTCGACGACGCCCTGCCTTGGGCAGAGGAGGCGGACCGCTACGTATTCATCTGGCTGAGCTTCGTCGGTGCCTCGATCACCATGCGCCACAACGCCCATATCGCGGTGGACATTGTCGTGCGCTCTTTCAAGCCCGCCTACCGCAGGTGGGTCGCGCTGCTGTCGGCGATTTGTATGCTGGTCTTCTTGGCAGTCGTGTTCCGAGCCAGCGAGTCGGTCATCGCGGTCACAAGCCTTAGCCGCACCACCGCCACCGACGTGCCCATGAGCTGGGTTTATCTGGCGGTCCCGGTGGGTTGCGTTCTGATGGCAATCGAAACGCTGCGGCTCATGGCTCGTACTTGGCAGAATCTCGCGAAAGAAGAACGGCCATGATCCTCGCGCTGCTGATCACGTTCGTCACCCTGATGCTCCTTGCCGTCCCGGTCTCCTTCGCGATGGGTCTGGCGGGAGTCATCGCAATCGTCTGGCAGGGAAAAACGCCTCTCAACACGGTCGTCACGCAGATGGTCTCCGGCATGGATTCGTTTCCGTTGATGGCGATCCCGTTTTTCATCCTCGCCGGCGAGCTGATGGAGCGCGCCGGGATCTCGGAGCGGCTCGTGAACCTCGCCAAAGCCTTGGTCGCGCACATACAGGGCGGATTGGGGATGGTCGTGATCGTCGCCGAGTACCTCTTCTCGGGCATCTCGGGGTCCACCGCGGCCGACATATCCGCCGTCGGCTCGCTGTTGATTGCGCCCATGGAGCGTGCGGGCTACAGCAAGGGCCAGGCCGTTGCGATCGTCAGTGCCGCAACGGCCATGGGCATCCTCGTGCCGCCGTGCATCTTCATGATTGTGTTGGCCAGCATGACGAACCAGTCCATCGGGGCGATGTTCGTGGCGGGTTTCCTGCCCGCCATCGTGATCGCCGTGGGCCTGGTGGCGTACGTCTACTGGAAAGCAGGTGCCATGGGCCACTCTCGTTCTGCCGCGGATCTTCTTGCAGTAGCGGCGACGCGCGCGGATGCAGGCGCTTCAGCATTGCGACAAAAGCTGCAGCCGCGGCACCGCACGTCGGCCGCGAGCAGCGCGCCGCTTTCCCATTCGGTGATATACGAACTGTGCCGCCCAATGCCGTGTTCGTCGTGTGATCGCCTATGATCTGGCAACAGCCGCTCGATTAGGCGACCCGGACTCTCAGTTGATCTCATGCGCCGCAAACGCTGCGAAAGGCGGCGCCGCGATCAGGCAAGGCATTTCGAGTAAGCGTGCTCAATGCCCGCTCGACGTCCTTGCATCGCGAGCGGCCGCGCCCGACCGCTTCTGCCGTCGCCGCCAGTTCATGGCGCGCCACGCCCAGTAGTGCGCTTTCTCTTTCATGCCGAGATCGCTCCACTGGTCGCGAATGAACGCCTCGATATCCACCGTGAGATCCGGATCGAGCAGCTTCCAGCGAAACGCCGGATTGCGGAAATCCACGAGCAGCACGACGCGCTCCTCGTCGCCGAAATTCCATGCCTCGTGCTCTGTCGCATCGCAGAAGACGAGCGTCTTTCCCGACTTCCAGCTTCTCGTTTCCTCGCCGACGCGCAGCGCGCACTTGTCGTTCACGGCGAGTCCGAGGTGACAGCGCAGCACGTACTGCGACCACCCGTCGTAACCGCGGTGCGGCTTGATGTGCGCACCGGGCGCGAGCCGTGAGAACCCCGCCATCACCATGCCGGGGATCTGCTCGACCAGCGCGGTGGTCTTCGGGCAGCGCGCGCAATTGGCCGGACGTTTGTGGCCGAACGCATAGAGGCCGAACGTGTCCCAGCTGCCGCTGTAGTACGTCCTTTCCGGCCACGCGTGCAAGTCCTGCGCGACCGCCTGGTACTCGCGCAGTACGTCACGCCAGTCATGCTCGAGTAGCCGAGTAAACGCGAAGTCGTCGCTCTCCCGAAACATCGTTCGCCTCCGTCCGTCGCTGCTTTAGTCCGCCGCCGCTTGCATTGCGCCGCCGAATTGGGCGCCGAAACGGGCAACGACCGCATCGGGCACGAAATAGTTTTCGCACTGCAGACGCGCCGACGTTACATTGATGGCGTCGAGCTCGCGGTAATGGCTGATCAGGTCGGCACACGATGCGATGCCGAGCGTCGCGCCAAACCCGGCATACCGGCCGGTAAGTGCGCTCGACAATACGCACGCAGTGAGCTCGTACGCGTCGCGCGCGACTTGCTCGCGAAATTCGTCCGCGCCGAATGCTCGCAATGCGGCCTCTGCAGCAGCGGAAAGCACGAACGTCTGGCGGACCGGCTCGGCAAGGCGCAGCATGCCCGCGTTGGTGAAGAGTATGTCGGCTCGAGCCTCGATACGGCGAATCGCGGGCGCGAGCGGGAACGCGGGCGGGTACGAATCATCGACGATGATCGTTCCCGGTCGCAGCCGATCGACGTCGAGCACGTCGGCAACGCTGCTCGCGGCGAGAATCGTATCGGCCGCGTAGACTTCGTCGGGCACGCCGCCGGGCAGATGGACGACGCGCACGGAACCCTGGTAGGCATGCTCGGTCGCGATCGCGTGCGCGAAATCACGCAACGCGTGCTCCTTCGAGAAAAGGTCACACAAAACGAGCTCGCGCGGATGCGGCAGCACGCTCAGCATCAGTCGCACGCACGACTGGCCGATCGAGCCCACACCGACGACGGCAACGCGCTCGAGCGTCAAATCCCGGCCGGCGAGCCGCATCATGTTGTCGAGCGTGCGCACGACAGCCGCAGTTGTCGTCGCGTGTCCGGTGGTGATGGGAACGCCTTTGGTACCGTTTCGCCACCACTCGATCGCGCGGCCGTAGTCGGTCGCCGAGGGGATCAGCCCGGTGAGCGACACGCAGCGCGCGCCGTGCGCATCGGCCAGATCGAGCGCTTGCAGCAACAACGTGCGCGCCTCGGGACGGAACAACGCGCCGCTGCGCACGGGCAGCGTAATGGCAGCAATGCGGCCGAACGGCGTGTCGAAATAGTGGCTGACGAACGGGTCGCGGCCGAAAATCCCCGTCATCTGCTCGTCGGTGAGGCCGCCGATCGTATTGAGCTTGTCGGGCAGATAAACGAGTGCGGCGGCGTCGAATGAAAGCGTGTCGAGATCGCTGCTCGCGGCCTGCGAAACGATGCGCAGGAACGGCTTGACGGCATCGACGGTGCTCATGGCGACAGACGGGCGCTCGGGCGCGGGCGGCTGTGGCAACGCCGGCGCGTCGAACCGTGCGAGCAATCCGTCGGCAAGCTGTGCGAGGCACGCGTCGCTCGCGAGCCGATCGAGCGGCACCACGGCGTCCAGATCGCGGTCGAGCTTCACCTTGAACTCGAACGCCATCAGCGAATCGAGGCCGAGATTCGTGAGCGGCGTCTGCTCGTCGATCGTCGCTTCGTCGGCACGCAACACGCTGGCGAGGAGGTGGCGCAGGTGGTCGACGAGGATGCGTCGCCGCGCATCCGATGGCGCAGCCGCGAGCATCTGACGCAGCGCGCCGCCCGGCAACGCGTCGTCTTTGGCAACCATCACGTCGGCGAATCGGCCGGACGCCGACGCGCTGCCGATGGCTGCGCCAATCTTGTCCCAGTCGGCCTGCATCACGAACGCGGAAGCAACGTCGCGCCGCATCAGGAATTCGAGCCAGCCGAAAACGGTGTCACAGTGCAGCGCACCAAGACCCGCATTCTCGAGATGACGTGCGAGTTGAGGCCGCTCGGAAACCACGCCGAAATCGGCGATCGGGCCCCAGCCGATGGCGAGCGCCGGCAACCCACGTGCGCGGCGCAGCGCGGCGAGCGCCTCGACGAACCGGTTCGCGGCGACGTAGGCAGCCTGCGCCGCGGAGCCGAGCAACGTCGCACACGACGAATAGACGACGAAATGATCGAGCGGCAAATGCTCGGTTGCGCGGTGGAGATTCCAGGTGCCCTCGACCTTGGGCGCGAGCACCCGCTCGAACGCGTCGCGTGTAATGCGCGCGAGCGGCTCATCGTGCAGCACCATCGCGGAATGGAACACACCCCGCAGCGGCGGCGGTTGTCGTCCCCGCGAACGCGGGGACCCAGTGTCGTTGCGCAGAGACTCTGTCGCGGCGAGATCGTCGAACAGTGCAGTCACGGCCGCCGCATTGGTTACGTCGCAGCGTGCGATGCGTGCGTTGACGCCCGCGTCGCGCCAGCACGCGAGCGTTTGCTCGCATGCTCGTCGTAGCGCGCCGGTGCGACTGACGAGTACGAGCGACTTCGCGCCTTGGGCCACGAGCCATTCGGCGGTCGCCCAGCCGAACCCGGTCAGTCCGCCGGTGACGACGTAGGTCCCGTCGTCGCGGATCAGTCGTGTCTGTCCGACGCGTATCGCATCGGGCATTGCCGCGGCATCGAACGTGACGACGAGCTTGCCGCGATGCCGGCCCTGCGCCATGAATCGGAACGCGTCGTCGACGGCGCGACACGCAAACGGCTGCACCGGCAGCGGGCGAAGCTCGCCGGTGGAGATGCGGTGGACGAGCTGCTCGAGTCGCGCGCCGATCCACGCGGGCTGCGCCGCAATGACGCGCGCAACATCGACCGCGTGGAACGATGCGCCGCTGCGGAACGCGTGCAGGTCGAGCGACGCGTTTGCAAAGATGTCCTTCTTGCCGATCTCGACGAAACGTCCCAGAGGCTTCAGGAGTTCGAGGCTCCCCGCGAGAAGCTCGCCGGAGAGCGAATTCAGCACGACGTCGACGCCGGCGCCTCCGGTGGCCGCGTGCACGCCGTCGACGAACGAGAGGTCACGCGAATGGAACACGCGTGCGACGCCGGCCGCGCGCAGCAAATCGTGCTTTTCGGGGCTCGCCGTGCCGAGCACGGTCGCGCCGCACGCGCGCGCGATCTGCACGGCGGCGAGCCCGACACCGCCGGCGGCCGCGTGTACCAGCACTGTTTCACCGGGCTGCAACCGCGCGACGTCGTTGAGTGCGTAATCGGCGGTGATGAACGCGATCGGAATGCTCGCCGCCTGCTCGAACGAGATCGCCGCCGGCTTGCGCGCGACGAGGCACGAATGAACGCGAACGACGTTGCCGAAGCATCCGGGCGCAATGGCGAGCACCTCGTCGCCGGCGCGAAATGCTGTGACCGCCGAACCGACACGGCGAACCACGCCAGCGCATTCGTCGCCGAAAACGCGCTGCTCCTGCGGTTCGAGCGGGTAGAGGTCGAGGGCTTTCAGCACGTCGCGGAAATTCAGGCCGACCGCGCGCACGTCGATTTCGACTTCTGCGTCGCCGAAGCGCGCGGGTTCTGATTCCACCCAATGCAGATGGTCCAGATTGCCCGGTGCCGCGCTCTCGAGGCGAAAGTCGGCGCCAGCGCGACGCGACCCGACAAGCGAGCGCGGCGCAAGCTCGTCCAGCGACTGCGGCTGCACTCTCGACACGAAACGACGTCCGGCCCGGTACGCGACTTCGCTCGGCTGCATAGCCGAGCGAAGCTCGCCGACAATGCGCGTGAGCTGCTCGCGCGGCTCGGCGGCGTCGACGTCGATCAGCCGGCACGCAACACGCGGCAACTCGATGGCGATCGTGCGCAACAATGCAGCGAGCGGTGCCCGCCCGAGATCCGGCTCGACCGGTTGCGCCGGGAGCTGCCCCCATGTCGCGCCGGAGGTGACAAGAACGAGGCGCACCGGTTTCGCTTCGGCGCACAGCGATTGCGCGAGCTGCGCGAATCGCCACGTCGCTACGAGCACCTCATCGGTCGGCTGCGCCCGCGATGGCGAACTCCCCGCCCAAACAACGATCGCGTCGGAGCCCCCTGGCGTGTCGGCGTCGCTGCAACGATGCACGTAGAAGCCGGCCTGCACCATCGCGTGGGCGAGCGCGTCGGCGTCCCCCGTCAAGTCCACGATCAGCCACCGAAGCGGCGCGATCGGCGCGTTCGACTCGTCGGCGAGCTCGCTCTCGATCCACGCTTCGCGGTACAGCCGCGCCGGCCCGGCAGCGAGCCGATAGCCGCGCACCTTCTTCATGCAGCAGCACTGCAACAGCGTCGCGATCGGCTCGCCGGAGGGCGTGAACAACGCGATATCAGCATAACTGCGGACGTCCTGGTGGTGCACGCCGCTCACGCGGCACACGACTTCGGCGTCGGCAGGCCGCAGCCAGCGAATACGTTCGGCGTGTACCGGCAAGTACAGCGCGTCGCGCTCGTCGTCGATCGGCATCGATGCAAGCGTCAATTGCAGCGCGCCGTCGAGTAACGCGGGATGCAGCAACCACCGCGCCGCTTCCGGCGCGAGCGTCGAATCGAGCGCGATGCGGCCCCACAACGCGCCGCCGGTGCGGCCGGCCCAGCGCAGCGTGCGAAACAGCGGCCCGTAACGGTGGCCTGCGCGCTCGAAGCGTTCGTACAGTGCGTCGACGTCGACAGACGTTGCATCGTCGGGAATCGCGACGGCATTCGACGCGCCCCTCGGGTGGTCGAGTACTGCGCCTCGGCCGCGCACGTGCTGCTGCCATTGCGCGCTGCCGTGCGCAGGCTTCGCGTTGATGATTATCCTGCCGCGCTCGTCGACTGCAGTTTGCACGAGGTGTGGTTCGTCGAGCCACAGCACACGCTCGAAGTGGACGTCGCGCAGCTCGACCGTCGAGTCGGGCTTGCCTTCGCGCATGGCAGCCAGCATCAACTCGATATAGCCCGCAGCGGGAAATACCGTTTTGCCGTCGAGGCCGTGGTCGACAAGGTAGGGATGAGTGTGCACGTCGATATCGGACTGCCACGCGAGCGCCGGTCCGCGCTCGCGTATGCCGAGCAACGGATGCAACGGACCGGCGATTCGAAGTGCGCGAGCGTCGTCCGATTCCGCCCAGAACGATTGCCGCTGCCATGGATACGTCGGAAACGGGTGATGCGGACAGGGGCCGGGTTGCACACCCTCCCAGCGCAGGCCAAAACCTCGGACGTGAAGCGCCGCGACCGTTTCGAGCATGCACCGCACGGCCGGCGCATCGCGCTTCAGGGTGCCGACCGCGGCGCCCTGCGCGTTTTCGTCGTCGAGGGCCTGCGCGATGTAGCGCACGAGCGACGGATGCGCTCCCACTTCGACGAACGTGCGGTGTCCGCAGCCGATCGCGTGCCGCATCGCGGCGGCGAAGCGCACCGGCTCGCGCAGATTGCGCCACCAGTAAGCGGCATCCAGCGCCTCGCCCGCACATTCCGCTCCCGTCACCGATGACGTATAGGGAATCGCCGCAGCGTGCGCACGCAGCGCACGCACCGATTCATCGAACGCATCGTGAACCGGATCCATCGCGCGCGTGTGAAACGCGTACGCAAGCGGAAGCACGCGCACGAACACGCCGCGCCCGGAAAGGTCGTGCGCAAGCCCGTCCACCGCCGACGCTTTGCCCGCTACAGTCACCTGCGCCGATGCATTGACGGCCGCAATCTCGATCGCGCCGTCGTACGCGTCGATGAGCTTGCGTGCGCTGTCCTCCCCCAGACCGACCGCGGCCATCGCCCATGGGCCGCGAGTTCGTGCCTGTGCGCGCGAGCGCTCGACGATGACCCGCGCGGCGTTCTCGTCGTTCAGCGCGCCGGCGACATGCGCGGCGGCAACTTCGCCCACGCTGTGACCGAGCACGCGCGCGGGCCGTATGCCCCACGCCTCGAGCAGCCGCGCGAGCGCGACCTGCAGCACGAAAAAGAGCGGCTGGCCGACGTCCGTCTCGAACACGCTGTCGTCGCGTCGACGCAACACGTCGACGAGGCTATGTTCCCACAACGGCTGCAGGAGCGCGTCCCATCGCTCGAAGGTTTCGCGCACGAGCGGCACGTGCTCGAAGAGCTCGAGCCCCATGCCCGGCCACTGCGAGCCCTGACCCGAAAAGACGAAGACGACGTCGCCCTTGTCGTGGGCCTGCCCCACGAAAGCAGATTCGGCGGCGCCTTTTTCGGTCCACTTCGTGAGCTCTCGCGCGCAGTCGGCCGCCGTGTCGGCGACGATCGCAAGCCGATGCGCGTGATGGCTGCGGCGACGCTTCACGCTTCGAGCCAGCTCGGCGAACGGTGCGTGCGCCGAGTGCAGCCACGCCGCATCGCGACGCACAGCCTCGCGCAATGCTTCCTGCGATCGCGCGGACACGGTCCATAGCGAAGGCGAATCAGTCGCCGTCGAATCGCCGTGCGCTGCAACTTGCGCCGGTGCCGAAGCGAGCACCGCGTGCGCGTTAGTGCCGCCAAAGCCGAACGAATTGACGCCGCCATAAAGGGTCGACGCGCCCGGCGACGGTTCCCAAGGCATGGCTTCGGTGGGAACGCGTAGACCGAGCTCGTCGAACGCGATATGCGGATTCGGCATGCGGAAGTGCAGGCTCGGCGGGATCGTCCGGTGGTACAACGCGAGCGCGAGTTTCGCGAGCCCCGCCACACCGGACGCCGGTTCGAGGTGGCCGAGATTCGATTTCACCGAACCGATCCAAAGTCGCTGGTCGGCCGACCGGCCCACGCCGAGCGCGCGGCCGAGTGCGGTCGCCTCGATTGGATCGCCGACGGGCGTTCCCGTCCCGTGCGCCTCGACGTAGCCCACGTGTGCCGGCTGCACGTCAGCGCGGCGATACGCTTGCGCAAGCAGCGCGACCTGCTGATCGAGACTCGGCACCGTCATGCTGCCGGTCCTGCCGTCCTGATTGACGAACGTCGAGCGGATCACGGCGTAAATGCGATCGCCGGCCGCAAGCGCGTCGGCGAGCGGACGCAAGACGACACACGCGGCGCCCTCCGCGCGCACGTAGCCGTTGGCCGCGGCGTCGAAGGCTTTGCAGCGTCCATCCGGCGACAGCATCGATGCTTTGCTGAAGCCGATCGTCGGCTCCGGCGTGAAGAGCGCATTCACGCCCGCGACGATTGCGACCGCAACCTCGCCGTCCAACATTGCTCGGCACGCGAGGTCGAGCGCGACCAACGATGACGAGCAGGCGGTGTCGACAGCGACGCTCGGCCCGCGCCAATCGAACACGTACGAAATCCGGTTGGCCGCGATGCTCGCCGCGTTGCCGGAATTCGTGTACGCGTCGATGTCGTATCGGCTTCGCTGCTGGAGGTCGCTGTAATCGGAGCTTGAAATTCCGACGAACACGCCGACGTTCGTGCCGGCGAGCGCGGCCGGCGGACACCCTGCGTCTTCGAGCGCTTCCCACGTTATCTCGAGCAGCCACCGTTGCTGCGGATCCATGCGCAGCGCTTCACGCGGCGCGATGCCGAAGAACGGCGCATCGAATCGATCCGGGTCGCGGATGAAGCCGCCCCAGCGCGCATACATGCGGCCGGGTGCGTCGCGGTCAGGCGAATGGTAGGCGGCGGCATTCCAGCGATCCGGCGGTGTTTCGCGGATCAGATCGCGGCCGGCGAGCACGTTGCGCCAATAGGTGTCGGGCCCGTTGCAGTCGTCCGGCAGCCGGCAGCCGATCCCGGTGATCGCAATCGGTTCCACGCGCTCGCTCCCGTTTGCCAGCCGCCCACCGAGCCTGCCGTGACGAAGGCGCAATTGCGCGCCTTGCGCCGGGAAGGTCACGGCAATGTCCGCGTCACGAAGGGCGGCACTGAATACTGGGCCATCAGGCGCGCGGCATCAACTCGACTTCGAATGGGGTCTTTGGCCAAGCTGGGTTAGGTCCGGCCAGAACCCTGCGAACTGAAAGCGACATCGTTACGCAATCAACCTACGCGACGCGCGAGCTCACCGCGCCGATCGCGACCGCCTGCTGCGCTTGTCCGGTCGGAGCCGAAGAGGCTCGCTCGCGATCTTCCTGCGCTTGACGTCGACATGGTAGAGCGCCGGCTGCGCGAAGGGGTCCCCTTCGGTGCGAAGGACAGCAACCGCGCCCTTGAAGCCGCTCTGCGCGCGCGCCATTTCGACCGCGCGCGCCTCGATGTCCTCGCGCGACGAGGCTTTCGCGCCCGCGAACGTGACAACGTAGTGCCGGTGCACGATTGCGCCGCTCTTAGGATCGTAAACAACCAGCGTTTGGACCTCGTGTCCCTCGTCCAGCCCGGCCGATGTCGTGATGTCCACGTGTCCGCCCTATTGCCAGAAGAATGCCGTGCACAATCCGCGCGTGAAGCCCTTGAACGCGAGCACCTGCATGGTGATGCGCGTCATCTGGTCGTGCGCGACCGCCGCCGGCAGCGCATTGATAGGATCCGACGGGCCGGCCGGGAAGTTGTTGTCGCTGTCGCGGCCGTCGGGATTGCGGAAGCGAAAGCCGAGAATGCCCGCGCGCATTACGACGAGTCCATCGTCGGTATTCGCGGCGAAGCGCGAGATCGAAACGGTGGCGAGCGTGAACACGGGCGGGAAGTTCATGTCGACCGTGGCGGTGGAAACATTGTCGCCCGAAACGGTCAGGCCGATGGTTCGCATTCCGGTAAGCATCACGGCACCTCCTGGTGATCTGTATGCGTCGGGCGCGGCTGACTACTTCAGCGCCGGTGGCATCACACTGCATTGGTTTGGATTCGGCACGCACCTTCCATCGGGACACATCGTACCGGAGCAACAGGTGCAAAACTCGCCCGTTTGCGGGATCGACAGCATATTGAGCGGCGGCGGCACATCGTTCAAGGCCCCCCTCCAAATCACGACCACAGCTTCCGGTGCACCGAGGATTTGGGCCGTGAAGACGCGCACGTTCGGATCGGTGTTGCAAATCTGTGCACCCTCTACATGGCCTCCGTCGAGTCGAGTGCCAATCCATGGATGTGACCCGAGTACATATCGTAGAGCAGCCACAAGACCCGACACCACGCCGGGAGTCTGCTCCGCTACTCAGGGTTCGCCACTGGCGCGCACTCGCGCCGGCGCGTGATGCGCAGCCGAAGGACGACTCCAGCACGATCCCGCGACGCAGCGAAGGATCGAGCAGAACAATCGCATGAGCGGCACAATACGGCGCTGATGTTCCGGTTAGGCGATTCGACTCCACGTCCGCTCCCACGAAAGCTCTGCCTCAATGAACATCTTCTTGAGCTATGCATCCGAAGACCGGGCCGCGGCCACGGCAATCCAGCTCGCGATTCGCGAGCAGGGCCATGAGGTCTTCTTCGATCGCGACGACCTTCCGCCGGGAGACGAGTACGACACCCGGATAAGACGCGCAATCGAACGAGCAGATCTGTTCGTGTTCCTCATAAGCGCGGAATCGTTGGACTCCGGCAGCTATACGCTGACGGAACTCGAGATCGCGGAAAAAATGTGGAAGCGTCCTGCAGGAAAGATCCTGCCGGTGCTGCTGCGTCCAACGCCCCTGGATCGAATCCCTGCGTTCCTCAAGTCGGTCACGCTGCTGGAACCACAGGGCAATGTTGCGGCCTCGGTAGCGGACATCGTGTACCGCCTCGGACGGGCGAGGCGTCGGGCGTGGCTGATGAAGGTTGCTGTTCCATTGACGGTCGCGAGCTCAGTTGCGATCGGCGGCTGGTTCCTGGTCGTGCGCGCAGGGCCGGCGTACGAACGAACGGGCTCCGATGGAGCCAGGGCCGTGCTCGTTCCTGCCGGCACGTTCACGATGGGCGACGACGAGGATTCGCCGCGCCGCGATGTATACGTGGACGCCTTCTATTTAGATCAGCATGAGGTCACGACGTCGCGGTACAGGAACTTCCTCGAGGCAACGGGCTCGGTGCGTCCTCCGGACGGTTGGGAAGAGGTGGACGTCGCAAAGGTCGGAGACCTGCCGGTGATCGGCGTCGACTGGCACGATGCAAGCGCGTACTGCACATGGGCGGGCAAACGCTTGCCGACCGAGAGCGAGTGGGAGAAGGCAGCGCGCGGTACGGATGCGCGCAAGTACCCGTGGGGTAACGAGCCACCCACTCCCGCTCACGCGAATTTTCTGAACGGCGCACCGGGCGCTTATCGCGACGGGCTCAAACCGGTCGGCACGCATCCCGCCGGCAGGAGTCCATCGGGCATCGATGACCTGGCGGGCAACGCCGCTGAGTGGGTCGCCGACTGGTACGCGCAAGGCTTTGCGACCGGCGATGTGCGCAATCCGCAGGGTCCACAAAGCGGAGAGGGCAAAGTGATTCGCGGTGGCGGTTGGATGGACCCGGCGGAGCGGATTACCGCAACGAAGCGGTTTTACGCGAATCCAGCGAACCGCAGCGAGGATGTCGGGTTTCGTTGCGCGCGCGATCAACACGAAATGACGCGACAGTAGCGGCCAAGGCATTCTTGAGAAAGTGGATGCCTGAACCTGGGACATTCGTGTAGCCTTGCCGCCTTCGGCGAATGCCGGCAGCCGGTCCTCCACGGGGACCATCGCCACGAGCAAGGGGGGCGACGTGACGCAACGCAAGCGCATCGCGGTGGTGATCGGCGCAGGAAGCGTCAAGTGCGCGGCCGCGATCGGCCTGATGCACGTGCTCGCGCGGGAAGGCATCGGCATCGACCTTCTCGTGGGCTGCAGCGCAGGCAGCATCTTCACGGCGCTCGCCGCAATCGGCCATCGCAGCGAAATCGCGGCGCAGCTCGCGACGCAGCTGTGGACGCACGACCTCACTGCGACCCGCGACAATCGCGCGCTGCTGCGCATGCTGATGCCGCGCCTGTTCGGCTTCAACGAGCATTTCGGGCTGCGCAGCGATCGACGCATCATGAGCCGGCTGCAGGACGTGTTCGGCGCGGCGAGGCTCGAGGAGCTTCGCATTCCGATGCTCGTTACGGCGACGGACTTCCACAGCGGCGAGCAGGTCGTGTTCCGCGAAGGCAGCCTGATCGATGCCGTTCGCGCGAGCATCTCGATACCGTTCCTATTCTCGCCATGGGAGATCGACGGCCGCCTGTGCGTGGACGGGTTCGTGTCCGACCCGCTTCCCGTGAACGTCGCGATCCTCGAGGGCGCCGACATCGTCGTCGCGATGGGGTTCGAGAGCCCGCATCACCAGGAGGTGCGCTCGCCCGTGCGCTTCGCGTTCCAGTTGAGCTCGATCATGACCAACAACCTGATGCGCTCGCGCTACGCGCTTCACCACCTTGCCCGCTACAGCGAGGTGATCCCGGTGATGCCGCGTTTCGAGCAGCACGTCGGGTTGTTCGACGCGACGAAGATCCCGTACGTGATCGCCGAGGGCGAGCGAGCGGCGGAGGCGATGTTGCCGGCGCTGCGTCACAAGCTGGAAGCCCCGATGGAGGCGCGACCGAACTGACGCTTGCCGACGTCGTTCGATCCCATGGCGTGGCAAGCCTAGTTCGCCGCGAAATGGCACACCACCGCATGTGCGCACTTTCGCCAACCCCTCGCGGCCCGCAGATGGCGCTGTACCGGGATTCGTGCCGCTATGGGCCTTCGTTATCGCGCGCTCTCGAAGCCAGGTGCGCGTAAAGCTCATCGAAAGCCGTGATAAATGCAGTTTCGTATCGAAATTTGCAACAGAGACATAGCGGGACCCGCTCTCGGCTGAAGAGGACAATCATGGGTGGCCCGATGTCCGGGTCGAGCGAGAAGTCGACGAGTGCGGCCGCTGTAAATGCGGATTGAAACGCGTTCCAGCGGTTCATGATGGTCATTGGAGGCCGTGGCGGCACCACCAACACAAAGCGGTCGTCGAATCCGCGCTGCTGAATCTGTTGGTATTCCCAAAGTAATCCTGCGCCGTCGCCGAGGATGCCGACTACCCACGAGCACTCGTCCAATACGGCTCGCACGCGTTCCTGCCAGTTCGGACCATGAACGTACTCGCGCGCCGCACCGACGGGACTGATTTTCTCTTCTGGCTTGCCAATCGCGATGACCGGACCGAGCGTCCACAGGCGGTCCACCACGAACTCTTCGAACGTCAGCTCCTCGCGAAGCAAGCCGCGAAACATTCGGAACGAGCGCTCGAGCGGCAGGTTGTCGTCGGAAAACGATCTCAGAAGAAGGACCGGCGGTCGTCGGTCTGCTGCTCTTACCTCTTGCGCTCGCAGTGCGAGTGAGCGTTGGGCGCGCTTGTATAGGCGCGACCCCGCCCAAGCGAACGGCACGAAGGCCAAAGAACCCAAGAGCACGGATCCCGTTACCGCAGCAAATGCCAGCCCAACTACCGCGCCGAGCACGTAACAGGCAAGCGATACCGACAACGGCGGCGTGGCCGACAGCAGACGCCGGTCGGCGGGAAGTCGGGCCAACATGGTTCGTGTGGAGTCTGGCCAGACCATGTGCTGACCAAGTGGCCGCAGCCGAGCGCAAGCGGGTATAGCGCGTAACGCCAAGGCACCGGGAATGAGCAATAGTGCCGATCCACCGACGCCGAGCCAAAAGTCCGGATCAGACCAATGTGTCACGCTCTCCACGAGTGCCGCAATGCCGGCCGCAATGGAGGCCACAGCGAGGCAAAGTACAGCCCACAAGGACCCCCGTGCTATTAGCCAGCCGATCGTCCAAGCGCCAACCGAGGCGACAATCAACCAGATTGCAGTGCGGTCTCCCGGATTCGCCGAGTAGGCGATAACTGATACGAAGAGAAACACGAGCGCGAGAATTCGCGGGAAGAACGCAGTCGCTCGTACGGAACGGATGTCGGCCACCCTGCGGGACAGGTTGACTATCGAAGCATTCATGCGGTGATCGAGTCCACGATAACGTGGTCCCATGTGCTGGCGAGCGTACCTCCAAGTAGCGTCTTAGCCGAAACGCGCAGCCGTGCGTGGCACGAGTTCTGACGCTACTATAATGCCGCGGCCAGGAGCAGACGGTCAGATTTCGTCGAATTCAGTCAGTAAGAGTTCATCGCCGCTGTTGCTGTTGACACAGCGACCGCGCATCTCTTGCGCGCGCATGAGCCATAAGTCCCCGATCTCCCCGCTGATGCGCGTGCGCTAACTCCTGCATTCCTGGCCGCGGTTGCTAGGGTGTGTGCTGCCGTAAGAATGGGACGGGATGCGTCCTATTGCACGTCTTCTTGATAGGTGATGCTCTTGAGGATCGCAAACTTGGGCAGCGTCGTTTTGTAAACGTAGTAGTGGTTTTCATCGTGCGGCAGCTTTTTCGTGTCGATATGCACGGAGGTGGCCCTTGTCGTGTCCGGGTGTCCCTGGGAGTTGCCGTCGCTGTGTTTGCACTCGGCTCCGCCGGCCGCCACGTTGCTGCAGCTCCACACGGCGCCCTTGAAGTCGCCCATGAACTGGTCTTTATCCGACCCCTGTGGTGGCATATCGAATCCGCGCTGATAACGCACATCGACAAAATTGATGGCGCGTTGGGTGCTGTCGCGAATGATCGGGCAGGTGATGTCGACGTCCTTGTCAAAGGCCTGGATGCCGCGGGCGAAGTACTTAAGGTTTTCGCGCTCCTTCGGATCCTGCGCCTGGCACGCGGAGCCGCTGAGAATCTTCTTGTCCGTTTCAGCGTAGGCCGTTGATCCGAAGGCGGTTGGCAGGACGGCAGCGGCAAGCAGCAGCAAGCGACTGTGGCGGATCATTTCGAATCTCCATAGGTTGGTCGAGGAGAGGCCACTGTATTAAGCGCACAGTCGGCTTGTCGATAGAATGAGCGGCATGCCAAATGCGTATTTTGCCGCCCGCATCGACATCGTTCTCGATGTATGTTCCAAGACTTTACTGCGCAGCCATACAGCGCTACTTTTCGAAGTTGCTCTAGCGCGAGAAAAGCGGCCGTTATCGCTCGGTGTGAGTCGCCTTAGGGTCGTGAAGCGCCCGTCGGCTGCGATCAACATGAAGCTCCTTTCACTTACAAGGAGCCGACTGTGCAAGCTATCAGCAAGACTAACGTTGGATCGCGCCTTCAGCCGCGTCGCTGCTGGGCAGTGGTTGAGCTCTAGAACTCCAACCGGTACAGTCGGACCCAGAGGTCCGGTTCCGCCCTTCCGTCCTTCTTCACATTGAAACGGCCATCGCCGTCGGGCGTCGTCACTTCTGTTGTGCGCCATAACGAGGGTCTTTCCGCGAGCACCTGCCGGAAATCCTCCGTGGCCCATATTTGTCCGGGCAACACATGGGGCTCCACCCTGGTCGCGCACAGGATCGCGCTTCCGCCGACGACGATCGGCGGCGCATCGCCGACGCTCGGCTGCATCTGCACGTCCCCGTAATGCAACGCCATGCGCAGGCGAGGCTGACCGGTGGCCTGGTACACGTCGTCCATGATGTGCCGCGCGGTCTGCGCGAGAGTCACGGGATCGTCATGAATGATCAACACGGAATCTCCAGCCCCGGTTTCCGCGACGACTGCCCTGCGCGCCCAGCGCCTGACGGCATCTTCCAGCGCTTGCCGGACCGGGACCTCGGCGCCGTCGTGCATCAGCCGGCCAAATCCGTACACGTCACCTTTGAGCACGCAGAACGTGTGCACCGTTGTAGTGCTCGCGACACTTTGCACATCGCGCCACGGGCGCGCGTATCCCACGATGTTAACGCGATCGGTGCGCTGCAGATAGGCGGGATTCAACCGTCCGATCACGTCGGATAAGACGGGATGAAGCAGGTAGTGCGTGGCCGGTGGGAGCGTGCCCTCGGGTTCGAGGGTCGCCTCACCGGGCCGCATAAATCGCTGCGCCCACTCTCCCCGGATTCGGTCGTGATGAACGTAGCCGAGCAGACCCACCCGATAGAGTGCGCTGAAGACGTGCTTCTCCTCGCCACCCGTGGCCAGGCTATGCTCCAGGAAGAGCCGTTCCACCTCTTCACGGGTCAGCACGTTCCCCGGCAAAAGCCGCAGCAGCCCCTCGAGCTCAAGGTCGCCAATGTGCGGCGCGATCTCGGCAAGATACTCATGCGCAATCTCGGTGGCGGCCTGATGAACGACCTCCTTGAAGCGGAGCTCGCTTCGCCGCTCGTCGGGCCGCAGCGCGGCCAAACGCTCGCCGATGGTCATCAAGTCGCGCGGCCGAAGCAACGTGTGCCGGCAAATGTACTCGAAGCACGCTTCCTCCTCGCGCGTATACGTGTCGGTGACCGTGGTGCGCCCCAGGAAGGCCTCGAGCGGATCAGCGGACAGCCGCTCGGGCCTCGCCATCATGTCGCCCTTCACCAAGCGGACGTTGTTGATGAAGATCTCGCGAAGGCTCTCTGGCGAGTACGCGATATCGACGGCGCTGCCCCGATACTGCTGAGCCATGACGGTCGTCTTGGCAAGGCGCGCGTAGGCCTCCTTGCGCACCGCCGCGAATACCTTGACGTGATGGTTGATGCGGCGGAGTTGGTAAGCGACCTCCACCAGACCGAGCTGCGCGAAGTGCCACACGTTTGGCGATAATTCGCCTGTGACGCTCGGATGGCTCGTGAGGCCTTCGACGTGCTTGTTGAAGTACTCGTCGACGCCGTCGATGAACATGGCCACCGGTGATCCGACTGCGCGCAGGCGGGGCACCAGATGGCCGTCAGTGTCCGCGCCGCAGCGCTGGAGCTCGCTTGGCGTGAAATCGAGAAGGCGGACGAAATGATCGATGACGCTGCTGAGTTGCTCGTCCGCGATCAGGCTGGTCAGGCCGGGGCCAACCTTGAGGTCGCGCACCGCACCGACATGCTTGAGGGTCGCCAAAGCGATCGCCGTGAGCCAGATCTTCGACCACGGAAGGGGAGACACGACGAAGAACGCCAGCAGCTCGCGGCTGAAGATCTTGTCACCAATCGGTTTATCGAGCAGTACTCCGACGGGAAGGCAGGCCGCCCGCCCCTCGCGCTGGTAGAGGATGCGCTTGGCCTTGAGAAGAAGCGTCTTGCCGAATCCTTTGGTGCCGATGACGATGAACTTGTCGTCTCGGTCCGAACGAAGGAAGCCGTCGATTTCGGGCGTGCGATGGAGCAGCGACTCGTCGAAATCCTCTGCGACCCGGATGTCGTCAGCGTCCACGGTCCATGCGCGCATACAACCTCCCGTAATACGCTATGAGCATAGCTGACGCCGCAGGCTTAGATCAACAACAGCGACCCCGACGATGCTGACACGCTTTGGCGGGAAAGGCCGTATTGTTCGTTTATACGGCGTGATGAAGAGACCTTGCTATCAACGTGCGATTGATCGACATCGCGCTGAAACCGCGACGCTTCGGATGAATATTCGTGCTGTCACCGGGCACGGCTCGCTGTTCACGGCGAATCAACAGGACTTTCGGTGCGGCGTTGAAGAAGCGCGATCTCGTGCGCATGCTCGGGTGCGGGCGCATTTTCACGCGTTGACCGCGGCCGCAACCCGCAATCGCTGGCTCGCCGACATCATGGTGACTCTGCGCGAGAGTGCCTATGCGGTTCGTCACCCGCACTGGCAGGATGTGAGCCGCGCGGCACAGACGGTCACGGCTCACGAACAGATGATCGCGACGCTCGAAGCGCGTGACGCAAAGCGCTATCGCGACCTCGTGTTGAGCCAGAAATGGATGCCACCGACACGGCCGATCGCGGGCAGCTGGCGGCTCGGGCCGATGTCACGCGTCGACCAGCATCTCGAAACCTCCATAGATCAGCCGCTTGCCGTCGAAGGGCATCGGGTTCGTGTCCGGTTGCACTCTCGGATCGGCCATCACCTTCTTCATGCCCTCGTCGCGCACCTGACGAGACGGCCACGTGATCCACGAGAAAACGACCGTCTCGTCGTCCTTGCACTTGACGGCCATCGGAAACGACGTGAGCTTGCCCTCGGGCACGTCGTCGCCCCAGCATTCGACCAGGCGCAGCGCGCCGTGCTCCTTGAACACGACGGCGGCCGCTTCGGCGTGCTTCCTGTAGCGCTCGCGATTGGCGGTAGGTACAGCGGCAACGAATCCATCGACATACATGATTCATCTCCTTCAGTGTGGATGTTTCGGGTAGGGGCCCCTGCTCCCGACTCCGGGCCCTCAGTACCTAGTCGAACAGCGACCCCCGAAATCGACAGGTCCCGACGCGGGTTCCAATGCGCCGCTTCGACGTCAGTCCACGAGCGAACCGCAGGTGAGGTTGGCGATGGCACCCGTCATCGCGCTGGCCCGATCCGAAGCCACCAGCGCCGCATAGTTCGCAACTTCGACGAGGGTGGGAAGGCGCCCCAGCAACGTTCCCGTGCGCGCACGCTCGCTCAGCATGGCTTCGACGGTCGTGCCGAATCGCTGCGCCACACCATTGAAGACTTCGCGGGTGTGCGACGTACCCAAAGCCTCGGGGATTTCATCCGGGCGCAAGCAGATCACGCGGACGCCGCTCGGGCCGAGCTCGGCCGCCAGAATGCGGGAGAATGTTTCGATGGCTCCGCACGCCACGCCGTAGCCCAGAAATCCCGGGCGAGTCACGCGCGATCCCGGTGTCGACAGCGTGAGAATCACGCCGGAGTGCTGCTTCACCATGTGGCGCGCGACAGCCTTCGCGGTGAGAAAGTGCGTTCGCGTGTACGCCGTGATCGGATGCGCATAATCCCCGGTCGACTGCCTCTTCATCAAGCGCGTCGACTTGCGCAATCTCGGCCGTGCCTCCAGCGGCGGAAATGTCGCGCGCAATCTTCTCGAGCTTCGCGAGCATGCGCCCGGCAAGGAAGATCTTCGCGCCCTCGCGAGCGAATGCACGGGCCACCGCGCCACCGATCGCGCCGCCGCCGCCGTAGATCACGGCGTTCTTGTCTTCAACCAGCATTTGAACGTTCCTTTGTATCAACGAGTCTGCGCAGATGGGTCACGGCGCGATACGCGCGCGGGCTCGGCTGCAAGCCTTCGAGATCGGTGGAACAACGAGGAAGCGCACGTTCACACGTGCGCGACGCGGCCCAAGGCAAGTCACCGATTACGGCACATTCGAGCCGGCAGATTTCCAGCATCAGCGAGCCGGCGCTCGCGCCCCGGTCGTTCCGGCAAATGCCGCCTGCAACATAGCGATGTCGATCTTGACCATCTTCATCATCGCGTCCGATGCCCGCTTGGCCTTGGCGCGATCCGGATCGGCCATCATCTCGCCGAGAACGGTCGGAACGATCTGCCACGACAGACCGAAACGATCTTTCAACCAGCCGCACTGCTCGGCGGAGCCGCCGTCGAGAAGCGCGTTCCAGTAGCGGTCGAGCTCGGCCTGATCGTCGCAGTTCACGACGAATGACACCGCGTGATTGAACGGGTCTAGAGGCCCGGCGCTCATGGCGACGAAGGGCTGGCCGAAGAGAACGAATTCGACGATCTTCACCGATCCGGGCGGGCCGCTGGGCGACTCGCTCGGGAGCGCCGTGACGCGGGTGGTGCGTGAGTCGGGAAAGACGGAGGCGTAGAACGCCGCCGCCTCCTCGGCCTCTTTCGAATACCAGAGAAAAGGGGTGATCTTCTGCATGGCTTCTCCTATGAACGGTGAGGACGGGACGCTGCCACCGGTCGGGCTTTAGGGATACAAGCTTTGATCCACGCGCGACCGATGGTTCCCACTCACTAGTCGATTGGCAAGGCACCGAATCGACATTGGTTTCGCGATGAATGTACTGCGCCGGTCTTAGATCTGCCGCGAATCTCGGGTGACGTTGACCGACGATGAGGGAACGGCCGGCAATGCCGAGCATCGCGTCGCAAGCGCCTGCCGCGCGGATTGCGAAACTTGGACGGCAGCCGGTGGAATGTTGCGCACGCATGGATTATTCTGGCTGTCTACTCGAGCCTTGATGCGTCGCGTTTTCGGACCTTCCGATCATGGCTGATTGCTTCATTTCCTACGCACGCGAGGATCAGCCGTTTCGTGCACCGACTGCAAGACGCGCGCGCGGGACGTGACGCGTGGGTCGATTGGGACCGCATACCGCCGACTGCCGATTGGCTCAAAGAAATCCATGCCGCGATAGATGGGGCAGACGCGTTTGTTTTCACGGTCAGTGTTTCGTCCGTCGCGTCGCGCGTGTGCCTGGTCGAGCTCGAGCGCGCGATTTCGACGCCGGCGTGCGCCTGCTGATCAAGGCGCTCGACATCGACCTCGATTGGGTTCGCGTCCATACGCGGCTCCTCGTGCTCGCACGCGAGTGGCATGGCAAGGAGCGCGGGCCAGCCTGCTGCTGCGAGGGCGTGCGCTCGAGGAAGCGGAGCGGTGGCTTGGCGAGGGCGTTGCGCATCGGGATCCCGAGCCAGTTGCCGCGCAGATGGAATTTGTCGACGAGAGCAGAAAAGTGGCCGACGTGCAACGACGCCGGAGGCTTGTGGCGGTCGCGTCGGTCACCGTGTTGGCAATCGGTCTCGTGGTTTGGGGGATTGTGGAGCGGACACTCGCCGCTGCCCAGGGGCGCGTTTCGTTGGCGCGCCAAATTGCCGCACAGTCCGAAATCGTGCGCACCGAGGAAGCGAAGAACCTACCACTCAGCGTTCTGCTCGCGGCCGAATCGCAGAAGATGGAGCCGTTTGTCGAAACGGGTCAACTCTTGCGATCGGGTGTCGAGCTGCTCGCCCAGCGCAGTACGCAGCGCTCGTTTGGACCATCAGAAACCTCGGCGCTCAGTCGAGGCGGCAAGTTCCTCTCGGTCAATGCGAAGGGCGCTGTGCGGGTCATTTCGCTCGAGCAAAATGCACCGGTCGGGGCGAATCCGATCCGTTACCGCGGAAGGATTCAGCAATTGGTGGTGAGCGACGATGGGCAGTACGTCGCCACTACGGTTGCTCGCGACGATCGAAGCAACGAGACGTTTGTTGACGTTTGGAGCACGGTCACAGGGGAACCGTTCGGCGATCTCGTCAAACAGGGCAAACGTTGCCCCGGTTCGTCGGCCGCGACATTCAGCCCCGATCGGCGAACGGTCGCATTGATTGGCGACATGGAGGTCGTGGTGCGCGATCTCGCAAGCCATTCGAATCCACCGCGTGCTCTGACCCATCCCGACTGCGTCACCGCAATGGCGTTCAGCCTCGATGGATTTCTTCTTGCCACCGTAGGCCTGAGCGGCATTCTTCGAATATGGAATCTGACGACGGGTATCGCCGATAGCGTGCGGCTTACCCACCGAGATCGTTACGAAGTGATGGACCTGGCGTTCAGCCCGGACGGCAGATATGTCGCCAGCGCCAGTCCGGACCGGACCGCGCGCGTCTGGGAGCGCGGCTCGGGCATCCAGGTCGCGCGTTTGCAGCATGGGGAAGCTGTTCGGAGGGTTGCGTTCGGCCCGGATGGCAGAACGCTCGCGACCTGGAGCTTGGATGGTACCGCCCGGTTCTGGGACATCGATAACGAAGATGAAATTGCGCGAATCGTAAGCGAGCAAAGTGTCACGGGAATCGCGTTCACGCTTGACGGCCGTTCGCTGATCACGGCTACCCGCGATGGAAACGTCGCCTTTTACGCGTTGGAGAGCAAAGCTGCGCTGGAACGTAGCCGTTTCGAGCATGGTAGTTATCATGGACCGCTGCGCATTCAACTCGATCCGGCTGGAAATCGCGCTGCGATCCTGCTGGGGACGGCGCGACTCAAGTGTGGAGCATCAGCGACGGCCGGCAGATCTACCGGAGCGAAGCTGCTTCGGCGGCATTCTCGTCGGATTCCCGGCAGCTTGTGCTGGCTTCGAAGAGCGGCACGATCCACGTGCTTGACGCCGCTAACGGGACCGCCGTCGGAAATCCGCTCTCCTACGAGGGCAGCTTAAACGTTCTCGCAGCGTCTCGCGACGGCCAGTACGTGTTCGGCGGTGGCGCGCGGGGAGGGCGGCTTTGGCGCATGACCAGCCGTGAACCGATCGAGGACACTCCGCCGGTCGTCGCCGCGTCCTTCATTGCGTCCGCTCCGCCGTCGTTGCTGACGGTGGACGACAAGGGCATCGTGCGTCGCCGAAATCCGGAAACGGGCGCCTGGGTCGATCGCCCGCTTCAACTGCCGACAGACGCGAGCGTCATTGGTGGGCGTTTCAGTGCCAACGGCCGTTTGTTGGCAACCACGAGCCGCGGCGATCCTGCCGTTCGTGTATGGAACATCGACTCCACCAAGGAAATCCGGTCATTGCCGCTGCCGCCTGCGCAATCGTCGCGTGGCGGCAGCGGCGGCCCGGCCGTGATCGCGTTCACCGAAGACGGTCGCCATGTCGCCGTCGCGCTGCCGCAAATTCGATTCCGCGAAGGAAACACCGTGCGCGTATGGGCGGTTGATACCGGGCGCGAGGTGAGTCGCGTGTCCGACCGCAGCAGCATTTTCGACGTCGTGTTCACGCCGGATGCAAAGTATCTGATAACAGTGGGCTTCGGCTCCGCATCGATGTGGGTATGGCGCGACGAAGATGTGATTGCCGAAGCCTGCAACCGTCTGCCGCGAAACCTTACGCCCGACGAGTGGCAGAGGTTTATCGGCACCGGCCAGCCGCGGAAGACCTGTCCGAACCTGCCCGGGTGAATCGCGGCTAAGATCCGCTCACGTGGGGGCGACTCGAGCTGGTAAACCGCTCGAACCGAATTCATTTCTTTCCAAATTGCGTTCACCTTCGGGCGCCGGCTCAGAATGCGACACTGCGAGCAATATCAGACGCGGCACACGTTCGCGACGCTTGCCATCACGGCCGGCGCGAATCCCGCGTGGGTCGCGCGACGGATGGGACACGCCAACGGCCAGATGCTGTTTGGGGTCTACGCGAAGTGGATCGAGCGTGCCGATCGCGGCCGCGAACGCGCCAAACTGGTCGCGGCATTTAGCAATTTGGCCACTAAAACCGGATGGAACTACTTCACGTTATGATCGGAGAGGGCGGGATTCGAACCCATTCGGCACGTCAAACAAAACAAAGACCTGCCAATAAAATCAAGTAGCTGCACCGCCAGTGTCCGCCTGGGATCCGCCGCATTTGGCAACGGATTTGGCAACAGACTGCAGACTGGCTAGCGATTGGTACAGCGGCGAATCGGCATCGGTCCTACATTAAGGCTCCCTATCTCATGCGCGCGCTGCTTTGCCTCAATAAAGGCAGCCTCTATTATCTCGCCGCCGTCGCGCACGTTGTTCATGAACGCGCGAGCCTTGTCCCGGAAACACTTGCATTCCCCCAGCGTCGCTTCTGGTAAGGCGTCATCACAGCCCGCAATTTGCACGGCCTTGCCGCGGGACAGCCACGATGGACCACGCTGAGACAAGCATCGGCGGGTAGTCAGTTGCCAAGCTATGTAGTGATGGCTATCGGGCTTCGACCACTCGACATCCCTATAACAATGCGATCCGCGCGCCGCGACTCTCAGACAGAGAGCGCCTGCAACGTTACCAAGTCGCCGGGAAAGAAATCGGGATCGAAAGAGCTCGCGCGTGCCGAAGCTGCCGCATGCACTCTTGGGCGACCTCCTCGAGATCGTATGCGTTATACATTCTCTGATAACGAAGGTCTTCGAGAAATGGACTGATCCTTCGCTTTCGGCAACCGGTGCTCGTTCCGCGCTGAGCCCGATTCGTGTCCGCCCGACGAGTGCGGAGTTACGTACGGATAATTTCAATCTGCTCCACCGGCAGCATGGGCGTTCCGCATGGTTGCTAGTCGTCACACTTTGCGGACTCATGATGACCTGCTAGTTCGTAGCCCGAAATTTGAATCAGCGCTATTGTTCGCCGCTACGCCCGTTGCAAACTGCATGACCGTGCAGCACAGTGCATAGCTGAACCCAGCAAAAGTCCGGCACCAACGGAGGCTGCCCGTAGAACTGTTTCGGCTGCGCCGCTGCTTGAGTCGAAGCGGTCCGCTCGGGCATCTAGACGCGACCCGGTTGCACGTCATCCAAAGCTTGTAGCCGAATTTGCGCAGCAATTGCTTGCGCGCCTCGATGTCGGACTCCGCTTCGATGCCTTTGCTCTTCACCCCGTCGATGACGCCGAGGATGCCCCGGCCGCCTTCCGTCTCAGCCACGATCACTTCCACCGGGTTCGCCGTGGCGCAGTAGATGCCGCACACTTCCGACACGGCTTTGAGCGTGTTCAGAATGTTCAGTTTTCACTTGGGTGCCGCACGAGGCGCTTTCAAATCCTGCACCACGTTCTCCTTGACCACCCAGTAGCTCGGTAGCCTGGCGCCGTACACGTGAACCTGCGAGTGGGCCCGTCGCGAGCCTCGCTCTTTCCCGAAACGTAGAATGGACTCGCAGTGAACTTGCTTTCTTCCAGGTAATAACGAGTGACCACTTCATCTCCGTTATACACCGAGAACCGATAGAGCTTCATGATCGAGTTATCGCCGGCGTAGAACGGAACGGGCTCGAAAAACTCGGCGGCATCGATCCGTAATCCATCGATTGTGAAGCTGTCGCGTATGAACGCATCGTACGTGGCCAGCGGAAAGATCACTCGGCGAGCCGCTTCGAGGCCATGCCGGCCGTGTACAAAGTATCGCGTTTAGCCCCGACGGAACGTTGTTGGCGAGCCGCAGCCGAGACAACACGATTCTGTTGTGGGACATTCGATGTATTTCGCGACGAGCAGAACATACTTCCCGTGGAGGACTGGCGAGTGCGTCTGGAGTCGCTGATCAGCCACGCCGATACGTTCGTGTTTTGCCTTACGCCCCATTCGCTGACATCCGAAGTCTGCCGGTGGGAGATCAATGTTGCGACCCGTCTCGGCAAGCCCATCGTTCCTGTTGTGCTGCGAGACTCTCGGGACGCGGCAATCCCGCCCGCGATCGCGAAGCTGAATTTCATCTTCCTGCGAGACGGCGATGAATTCGACGCAGGCGTCGACCGCTTGCGCTTCGCGCTGCAGGCCGACATCGCCTGGATCCGCGAGCACACCAGGATTGGTGAGCTCGCGCGACAGTGGGATCGCGACGGCCGGCGTACGGGCGACCTGCTCCGCGGCCCGGCGCTCGAGTTCGCCGAACGCTGGATTGCCATGCAACCGCCGCAGGCTCCCTCCCGCACCGGTTCATCACCGCCGGCCGTGTCGCCGCTACACGCAGACAACGGAGCTGAGTCGCCGGATCGCTGACGGTCGCCGCGTTGCCATCGGCTTGAGCATCATCGCGTGGTTGCAACGTCACGAACCCGTGGCGCGGAGGCATTAGCGTTCGCCGAACAGCGTGTCGACTCGATGCGTGAACCCGAACAGTACCCGCGCGGGGCCCGCTGAAGCAGCGCTGGGTTAACTGCCGATGTGCGGCGAGGAGGCGACACAGGCGTCTCGTGCGCAACCGCCGGCGCTTCAAGCTATGTTGCGCCGGCGCCCTGGAAGGTGCAAGCTGTAGCCAACAAAGGCAGTCGGCGCACCCACCGGCTGTCCTCTTACTAATTTTCGTGATGCAAGCTGCCGAGGACCAATTTCACAAGGACGATCCCGCGAAACGCGAACGCTTAGCGGAAATTCGCAGCTGTGACGTCCCCTAACGCGTCATTCACGCGAATCCCGCAGCGTCGGCGATATTCGCTGGGACACGGCCGCCGTTAATTCTTTAGCGCGCTCGTCGTTAGCGCGGCGCGGCTACGCCCTACGCCGGGTCGCAACCACCGCAACCAATTTATTGCGGACAAACCGAGGGACTATCGTCTGCTGCTGAATAGGCTGACGTTAAATTGTCGCCGGTCCGCGCATACGCGCGATACAGGTGGCCCGTGGCGCGACGGGTGCAGGCTCGAATCGGCTCGCTGCGCCCCGTGGTCGTGCTGCGGCAAAGACGTTATGCTAAAGCACGGCCACACGCTCTACACGGCAATGGAGTGCGAACGGGGATCGGGCGGTATGTCGGAGCAAAACGAGCTGGCCGCGCTGCGAGAACGTCTTCGCGAGACGGAGGCAAGCCTGCACGCGGTGCGAGAGCGCTACGAAGCGGCGATGGGCGCGCTCAACGAGAGCTTCTACGAATGGGACATTGCGCGCGATCGCATTTTCTATTCGGAGAATATGCAGCGCGTCCTCGGCCTGCCGCGCGAGATGCTCACGAGCGTCAAGGACTGGTCGGATCGCATCCATCCGCATGATCGGTCGCGTTACGACAGCACGCTGATCGCGCACCTCAAGCAGGCTACCGAGCGCTTCAAGTGCGAGTACCGCTTCGAAGGCTTTGACGGAACGTGGCGGTGGGCGCGCCATCACGGGGTGGCAGTGCGCGACGCAACCGGGCGTGCGGTTCGCATGATCGGTTCGATCGGCGATATCACGGAGCTCAAGCAGCGCGAATCCGAGCTTGCGCACAAGACCACGATCCTCGAAACGACGCTCGAAAACATCGATCAGGGCATCACCATGGTCGATGCGGACTTGCGAACCATCGCCCTGAACCGACGATTCCTCGAGCTGCTGGACCTGCCCGCGGATCCGTTCACCGTCGGTTTTCATTTGGAGGATGCGTTTCGCTTCAACGCCGAACGGGGCGAATACGGGCCCGGCGACGTCGAAACGATGGTGCGCGAGCGCGTCGAGCTCGCCCGCCGCCTCGGACCGCACGCGATCGAGCGCACGCGGCCGGACGGGACCGTCATCGCGATCAAGGGAAAGCCTCTTCCCGACCGGCGCGGCCTGGTGTCCACGTACACGGACGTCACCGAGCAGCGGCGGATCGAGCAAGGACAGAGGAAGAGCGAGGAGCGGTATGCGCTCGCGACTTCGGCGGCCGTCGAAGGCATCTACGAATGGGATGTGACGGCGGGCACGCTGTTCCTGACCGACCGTGCCAAGGAATTTTTTGCGTTCTCCGGAGACGTGCTTACGCCGGCGGCGTGGAATTCGCGTGTACACGGCGCCGATTTCGAGGCGTACCGTGCAGCGTTGGTTGCTTACTTCAAGGGGCGCGAACCAATCTTCGAGCTCGAGTATCGGATCGCCGACGGCAGCGGAGGCTACAAATGGGTGCTCGATCGGGGTGTGGCAGTGAGAGAGCCCGACGGACGCGTCACCAAGCTCGTCGGTGCGCTCAGCGACATTACCGAGCGCAAGCTCGCCGAGATCGAGCTCCGTCGCGCACGTGATGCCGCCGAAGAGGCGTTGAGACAGCAAACCGCGACGGCCGCAATTCTATCGGTCATCAGCAGCTCTCCGAACGAGCTCGCGCCAATTTTCGATGCGATCCTCGAACGCGCGATCGCGTTGTGCGATGCGCAGATCGGTCTCGTGTTCCGAGACGACGGGATGCGTTTGCACCTTGCCGCGACAAGCGGCCTCGACGCGCACGAGCAGGCAAACTGGCACGACGCACTCGGTCCCTCGGATGTCGAGGCGCTGCGCTCGGCACTTCGCCGCATGCTCGTCACCAAAGAGCCCATTCATGCTCACGATCTGCGCGATGGTGACGCATGGTTTCCCTCGGAGCCGTTGCGGACGAAGACGGCCGAGCTACTGAACGTGCGCACGTTGCTGGCCGTTCCATTGGTGAAGGGCTCGGCGTTCCTCGGTTCCGTCGTGATCGGCCGCCGCGAGCTGCGGCCATTCTCCGAGAAGCAGATCACTCTGCTCGGCACCTTTGCGGCGCAGGCCGTTATCGCGATCGACAACGTGCGCCTCTTCAACGAGATCCGCGAGTCGCTCGAACAGCAGGAAGCGGCCGCCGAGGTGCTCGGCGTGATAAGCAAGTCGATCGCCGACACTGGCCCGGTGTTCGACAAGATTCTCGAAAGTTGCCAGCGGCTGTTCGCGGGGCGGATCGTCGGTTTGAACCTGATCGGCGATGACGGTCTGATCCACATCGGCGCGTTTCACGGCTCGGGACGCGCCGAGCTCGAGCGCGTCTTCCCGCTGCGCGTAGCCGAGGAGTCGGGATCGGGCCTCGCGATCGTCACTCGGCGCGTCGTTCACTACCCCGATGTCGAGGGCGGGCCAGAGGTTCCTGCGCCGACGAAGAAGGGCTGCGCCGCTATCGGCATCAAGTCGATCCTCTTCGCACCGATGTTCTGGGAAGGACGCGGCGTCGGCGTGATCTTCGTGGGCCGCGATTACGTGAGCTCGTTCTCGGAGCGCGAAATCGCGCTGCTGAAGACGTTTGGCGATCAAGCCGCGATCGCGATCGAACATGTCCGACTGTTTAATGAGATCCAGGAGAAGAGCCGCCAGCTTCAGGTCGCGAACCGTCACAAATCCGAGTTCCTCGCCAACATGTCTCACGAGCTTCGCACGCCGCTCAATGCGATCATCGGCTTCACTCGTATCGTGATGCGCCGCTCGCAGGAACGCCTGGAGCCGAAGCAGTACGAGAACCTGGAAAAGATCCTGGCGAGCGGTCAGCACCTGCTCGCGTTGATCAACGCCATACTGGACCTCGCGAAGGTCGAGGCGGGCCGCATCGAGATCAATCCACGCGAGACCGAGCTCGCGAGCGTGCTCGAACACTCCATTCGCACCATCGAGCCGCTGGTGAAGAATGACACGGTGGTGGTCAAGCAGTTCGACGACGATCTTCCGACCATGGTGGTCGACGACGAAAAGCTGCGGCAGATCGTGATCAATCTGCTGAGCAACGCGGTGAAGTTCACACCCGCGGGCAGCATCGAGGTGCGTGCCTCGGCTCGCAACGGTTGCGTGGACATCGCGGTGGCCGATACCGGAATTGGGATACCCGCCAACAAGCTCGATGCGATCTTCGAGGAATTCGAGCAAGCCGACGCGACAAGCACACGCGTCTACGGCGGCACCGGTCTCGGCCTCGCGATCTCTCGTCGACTCGCCCGGCTGATGAAGGGCGACATCCGGGTGGAAAGCACATTCGGCAAGGGTTCGACGTTCACGCTCACGCTGCCCCTGCGCTACGGTTCCTGATGCGGTGAAGACAATCCTGATCGTCGAAGACGTCGAGCTCAATCGGGACTTGCTGATCCAGCTGCTCGAGGACCGCTATCGCCTGGTCGTCGCCCAGGACGGAGAAACCGCAATCGAGCGGGCGAGCGACGAAAGTCCCGATCTGATTCTCATGGATCTGTCGCTGCCCCGGATGGACGGATGGGAAGCGACGCGCAAGCTCAAAGCCGATCGCGCGCTCAGTCGCATTCCGGTCGTCGCCCTGTCGGCGCATGCGATGCGCGCTCACGAGGAGCGCGCGCGCGAGAGCGGCTGCGACGCGTTCCTCACGAAGCCGATCGACGAGACACTGTTGTACCGCACGCTGGCCCGATATCTTGGCGACTGACAAGCCCGTCGTGCTCGTCGTCGACGACGAGCCGCTCAACGTGGACCTGCTCGAGCAGGAGCTCGAAGCGGCGGGTTACGACACGATTGCCGCGACCGAGGGCCCCGAAGCGCTCGCGATCGCCGCGAACGAGCGTCCCGATCTCATCCTGCTCGATGTGATGATGAACGGGATGGACGGCTACGAGGCGTGCCGTCGGCTGAAGTCGAACGAAGCCACGCGCGCGATTCCCGTCATCTTCCTCACGGCGCTCACCGAGACGTTCGACAAGGTGCGAGGTTTCGGTGTGGGCGCAGTGGACTACGTGTCGAAGCCGTTCGAGCCGCAGGAGCTGCTCGCACGCATCGGCACGCACATCGCGCTGCGCCGCGAGATCGAGGCGCATCGCAGGTCGAAGGCGACGCTCGTTTGCCTCGTGGACGAAATACGATCCGGCCGTTCGATGATCGGCGATTCGCCTGCGCTGCGTCGCGTTCTGGAGCAGATCGATCGAGTCGCTCCGACCGACAGCACGGTGCTGATCCGGGGCGAGACGGGCACCGGCAAGGAGCTCGTCGCGCGCGCGATTCACGATCGGAGCAACCGCCGCGAGCGCCCGCTGGTCAAGATCAACTGCGCGGCGCTGCCCCGCGAGCTCGTCGAGAGTGAGCTCTTCGGTCACGAAAAAGGTTCCTTCACCGGCGCGACGCAGCAGCGCCGCGGCCGCTTCGAAATCGCGGATGGCGGCACGCTGTTCCTCGACGAGATCGGCGAGCTTCCGCTCGAAGCGCAGGCCAAGCTCTTGCGCGTGCTTCAGGAGCGTGAGTTCGAGCGCGTGGGCGGCGCGCAAACGCTCAGAGTGGACGTCCGAATCATCGCCGCGACGAATCGCGACCTCCAGTCGCAGGTGGCCGCTTCGACATTCCGCTCAGATCTATATTTCCGGCTGAACGTCTTTCCCATCTCGGTGCCGCCGCTGCGCGAACGTCGCGAGGACATTCCTCGACTCGTGGAACGGTTGGCGGCGACGGCTGCGCGCAAGATGGGCCGGCCGTTCACTTCCGTTTCTCCGGCATTTCTCGAACGCGCGCGCTCCTACGACTGGCCCGGTAACATCCGCGAGCTCGAGAATCTGGTCGAGCGCGCACTGATCATGTCGAACGATGGGACGCTCGAGGCACAGCACTTGTCTTTCGAGCTCGATACGGGAAACGGGCGCGCTGTCCCGCCGCCGACGCGCGCAACGCTTGAAGACGTCGAACGCGCTCATATCCGGAGCATCCTCGCGCAAAGCGGCTGGCGCATCGAAGGCGAACGAGGCGCCGCCGCGCTGCTGGGTCTCAATCCGAGCACGCTACGCGGGCGTATGCGCAAGCTCGGCATCCGCAAGACGGGCTAGCGTCGCATTCGCTGCACCCGCCGTCGCATTCGACGGTTCCGCCGCATCCGACGGCGCGGCGGTTCGAGCGCCGCCGCCAACTCTCTGATCCCGCAGGGAAAACGTGTCGATCCCGGCGTGGCACGCCCGCTGCATTAGCGGATGCGTCGCGCGATCAAGCGCGACCTTGCAAAACGACACGAAAAGGTAGAGCTAATGAAAACGAATCTCTCGGCGATCGACCTGACGGGTCATCCCTTTGCGACCGTGGTCTGCCTGCACGCGTCGGGAAGCTCGTCGCGGCAATGGAATGCGCTGATCGAGCGCGTCGGTCATCAGGCTCACGTCATTGCGCTGGATTTCTACGGGCATGGCGAAGCGCCGACATGGAATCAGGCGCGCGCGCTGACGCTGCGTGACGAAGCTTCGCGGGTGATGCGCGTCTTGACCGGTTCGAGCCGACCGATTCATCTCGTCGGGCACTCGTACGGAGGCGCCGTTGCACTTCACATCGCGTTCGAGCTGCCGGAGCGCGTTGCTAGTCTCACCCTGTACGAACCGGTGCCTTTCGCGACCTTGTTCGCGTACGACGCTCGCAATCCAGCGGCGGCCGAAGTGCGCACCCTCGCCGATGGCATCGACCGTTCGCTTCGAAACGGATTCATCGAAGCCGCAGCGGAACGATTCGTCACCTATTGGTCCGGCAACGACGCGTGGCAGCGGTTGAGCGGGCTGCAGCGAACGACGATCGCCTCGCGCATGCCGGCGATAGATCGGCACTTCAAGGCGCTCGCAGCCGACACGACGACGCTCAAGGATTACCAGCAACTCCGCATGCCCGTGCTGCTCATGGCGGGCACGCGAACGAGGGCATCCACACGGCGGCTGACCGAGTTGCTGGCGTATGGGTTGCCCGCGTCGGACGTCGAGATGTTCGACGGGCTCGACCACATGGGACCGGTGACGGCGCCCGAGATCGTCAATGGCCGTATCGAGACCTTCATTGCGAGACAGGCCTCGTCGGCAATGGAATCGGACCCGTACTTGAGTAGCGCTGCTGCTTGAAGACACATATGACGCAAACAGTCTCGCATTCGAGGCCGCCGGGCGTCGCATTCGATGAGGCTTCGGAGAACCTGCATTGGCGCGCACAAGCTGAAGCGTGGGCGCTGCACGCTGCCGCATCGAACGGTTTCGGTGACGGCGTAAATCCGTCATTCACTACGAGGAGAAGCACCATGCAAGCACAGATGCAACCCGAGCTCGCCGACGCCAAGGTTTATGCGAAATGTGTCGAGGTGTCCAAGCGGATCCGATGGGAAATCGAGCGTGACGTCATCCGGGGTCGCGCGTTCGACTTCGACGAGAAGTTCATGCCGGATGGTCTGTCCCAGGTAAGCCGGCTGCCTTTCCTCTGCGCGGCCGATCGCCGGTTCTTCAGCCAGGTCCAGGGGCGTACGTACGCGAACATGTTCGGGCTCGTGGAGCGGTTCATCGGCCCAAAGATTCTCGAGGTAAGTCGCGATCACTGGTTCGGCGATCAGACCGCCTTTGAAGCGCTGGTGCGGTTCACCGACGAAGAGTTGAAGCACCAGGAGCTGTTTCGGCGCATCGAGCACATGTGCGCGGCCGGAATGCCGGACGGTTACAAGTTCTTGCCGGATGCGAACGCGGTGGCGTCGGTTGTTCTCGGGAAGTCGACCTGGTCGGTGCTCGCGCTCATCTGCCACATCGAGATCTTCGTTCTTTCCCATTACCGCGAGGCGATCGCGCCCGACGCGAATCTCTCTGCCGTCTGGAAGGACGTCTTCACGTTCCACGCGAAGGAAGAATCGCAGCATGCAATTCTCGACGAGCTCGAGTGGAAGCGCGAGGATGCGAAGGTTTCGTCCGAGGCGCGCGAGCAGGCAGTCGGCGATTTGATCGAGCTCGTCGGCGCCGTCGATGGATTGCTACAGGTGCAAGCCACGGCCGATACGGAATACTTCGTGACCCGATGTGCGGACCGGCTGTCCGCCGACGCGCAGTCGCAGGTCGGGAAGGCGTTGCTGAGCGCGTATCGCTGGCAGTACATCGTGTCGGGCGTACAGGAACCGCGATTTGCCGGGTTGCTCCAAAAGCGCGTGAGCGACGCGCAGATGGCCCGCATTGGTCAGGCCCTCGCCCCCATCCTGAACTAATTCCTTCTACCGCTACGCGGTGCGGCTGGGCAGCGGACGTCCGCGCTTGGCCGCGCCGCGAGGCGTTCCGCTTCCGCCGACCTATCATAGGGAATACAAAGAAACGAATCTCTGCGCCGGAAAATCTGCGGACAGTCGCGGACGCTAGTAGATTGGGGTAACTGGTGAGAAGGCGGGATTCGAACCTATTCGCCAGCCCAAGCAAAACAAAGACGTGCCAATAAAATCAGGCAGCTGCACCGCCAGACTCCGCCTGGAGCCGCCGCATTTGGCAACGGATTTGGCACCAGCCAGGACCGCGACTATCCGATCGCGCCTTAGCCGCGTTCGGCGCGCGCTCTCTAACTGCGCTTCGGTGCAGTAGCGTGCACGACGGCACGGTGGCCGTACGCGTCGACGACGATGTGGTAGCAGTCTGCGCGTCCGCTCAGCCCGGGCGATCTACCTTGTTGGCGACTGTTGGCGCGCACTTCTGCCAAAACGCCCGCAAATGATGCTTGTGCGGAATCGTACTCGACGCTTTTGTGCTGCTTCCCGTCTTGACGGACGTAGGTCACCTTCACTTTCATACGTTCCAACGCACGTTGTGCGACTTCATGGAGCGTCTTCGAAGGCTGATCGCTTCAAGGGGCCGTGGCGTCCCTTGGAGCAAGCATCGGTCCTGTCGAGCGCGGGCAGCTGAGCGACATAGGTCGATGTGCGGCCGGATGGTGTCACACCGCGGTGCGAGTTCGGAGCTGACTTGCTGGGCCGCGCGGTTCGCATTGACGCGTCAACCGTCGTGGTCAGCTGAATTAGCCCGAGTCGCCACAGTCGCACCTAAGGCGGCCCCCGATGCCTTCGCGAATCCATGTCAATACCGTTGTCGATGCCGGCTTCGCTCACTTCATGACCAGCCGACGACTGACCGAAATCCCCCATTCCCGCAACTTTTCGAAAGCCGGTGGGGAAAAGTCGATCTGCTCTTCGCTGGCTTCAAATACCACACTGAACGGACGCCGCACGCTTTGGCGATCGGCCGCGACGCGCACCACCACAAAGGAACTGAGTGCCTTCATCGCTGCGCCGATCTGGCGTAAAGCTTGGTCTTTGTCTAGCGAAAGACTCACGCGTCGCGCTTGCGTTTTTGGACGCGCGCACAAGACGAGCCACAGGGAAAGCTCCTTCAGCGGGTCACGGCGACTCATGTAGCTGCCCGACACCGCGACCGTCTGGACAAGGTATGGATTGCGTGTCCAATTGGCATTGATGCGCGCCGCTACTTCGGTCGCTCTGTCGATCAAGGTCTTGGCACGTTCTCGTGACAGCGGAGCTACAACGCACGCACGAGCGTATTCGCGAAAAAGCGCCGTGGGACGGTAGCGGCCCGTTCCATCAGATTCGAGCAAGCCCTCGACAACTAACGCCGTCAGCAGCCTTCCGCTTGCCGCGGAATCTAGGCGGAAATCCTCACTGAGGGCGCGAACGTCGATCCATCGCCGCTGAGGATCCTGCGCGGCGATGCGCGCAAGAACGCGTTCGGCAGCGATATGAAGGGCCAACGCATCGAGGCCGAAATACTGCTGATCCGCAATCAGTCGGATCTTCCTGGCACCAGCCGATCTGGCCGACTCGCGCGATGAGGACGCGTTCGTCGCGCACCGCACCGTCGGTTTGTGGCGATTATTAGGTTCGTCGACCGCGCTTACCTGCGACTGCCTAGTAACTGCCCTATGCGATGGATTAGAACCTGATGCGTTCACGTCGCGCCTCCCGGTAAAGCCCGAAAGACAGTGACGTATAAATGATGCCGACCACGCGTTCGCGCACCATTCATGCAGACGGCGGATTTTCCGCCGGCAACCCCGCTACCCCACGCATACTTACGGGCCGGAGGCTTTGCGTCACTGCCTTACGGCAGTTTTGCCGCGTACTTCTATACTGCGCACGCAAGAGCGTCGCGTTGCGTGCAGCACAATGGTTCATCGGATGCACGGCACCGTCAAGCCATGCTCGTCGGAAATCTGTGGGTGACCATTTTGTGCACACGATGTGTCGCCTACAAGTTGTGAACGCGTTGCGTGCGTGCGAATCGCGAGCTCGCGACAACTCGAGTCGTCTGCGTCTAATAGGCGGAAAGCGAACGCCGTTAACGAAGACGAGAGAGGCTTTTCACTTTTCATACTCCACGGGGCCGCTGTAATCGCAAAGCGAGCCGGTCCGACGCAGTTACCCTGGAGTCGACATCGCATTACGCGGGAAATGCGTCTTCACGTACATCACTGGCGTGCACGGGGCGACGCACGTGGTGGAGCGCGCATTCATGCGGCACAGGCGGCTAGCGCGAAGTCGGTGTCGTGATCGCCAGTGAGCTGCGCTCTGCCCGATTCGTGACTCTCGCGAACTGTGTCCTGGTGTGGACGGTCACAACCATTGACGCAATTCGATGGGATTGCCGTCGGGATCCCGGATCTCGGCGCGCGCATAGGCCTGGCGCTTGATTGGTCCCCACGTGGCATCGATACCCTTCGCCCTCAGAAAGGCCAGCGCATCGTCCATGTCGTTCACTTCCAACGCCATCATTCGGTAGCCGAGTCTCTCGCCGGCTTGCGGCTCTGCGACGTTCGCATCTGGGTAGCTCATCAACTCCACCGTCGTGCCGCCAAGGTCGAGATAGACAAGCTCAAGCGGGCCCACCGGCGTTGACGGCACCCGGTCGCGGCGCCGCACGGTGAAGCCGAGGATCTCGGTATAGAACTGCACCGCTCGCTCCGGATGTGCAGTGACTAGTTCGATATGGTCGATACGCTTGAACATATCAGCCGCCTCCTCGGCCAAAACGCTGGTTCACGCACTTCGGTAATGCCCCAATTGTCCGCACCATCGGCCGGCGCTGCAAGCAAGCGAGTTCCCGTAGCTGTTCAAGGCGGTTTCTTCTCTCGCAGGCGATCGAGCTGGAAAATATGGGCGGGGGCGCGCGACATGTCCATCGCGCGCGCACCCCGGAGGCACAACTATCGCGCGCGCTCGGCCGAGCTCGACCTAACGGATTCTTTCGATTGCTGCAGACGCCGTAGCTCAGCCTCTAGCGCTTCGATATGCCGGTCGCGGTCCGCGAGCGCTGCTGCAACGTCAGCGGCGTCAAAACGCTGGGGTATGTGCCGCGGACAGTTTGCGTCCCACGCCGAGCGGCTTTCCACACCGGGCCGTCATAGAACGCCTCGAGCAACTGCGAGCGCGCCGGCATGTCGGGAAAGCCGCGCAACCAGATGAAGCGGTCAGGATCGTTGGCGTCGCGGAATTCGCCGTGCAGCCGCATGCCGGCGGCTTCCTGGCCCGCGACGAGGCGATTCTCGAACAACTCGATCAGCTCATCGCGTTGACCAGGGCGCAGTGTGTATTGGCGCAGTTCGACGACAGCGCTCGGCTCGGCCGGCACGTTCTCGAAGAGTCTGTTTCCCGGCATCCGTCTCGGCTTCGTCGTCGCGCCTTCGTGGGCGCAGCGCGCGCTCGTCGCCGCCAAGCATTGCGCCGACGTTCACTGCTCGGTGACCGACCAGGACACGCTGGCGGCGTTCATTGCGGGGGGCCATATGGCGCGGCATGTGCGCAGGATGCGGCCGATCTACGCAGCTCGTCTCCAGCTGTTGCTCATGCGGCTGCACAAGGATTTCAGCCATTGGCTGGAACCGATACCGTCCGTTACGGGACTGCACATCGCGGCGTTCGCGAAGCCGTCGGTGGATATTGACGCTATCGTTGAGCGGGCGCGAGCGCGCGATGTCGGCGTCTACTCGCGGCGGCCGTACTATCTAGAGGGCACGCCGCGGCAAGGCATTGTGTTCGGTTACGGCAGCATCGGCGAACGCGAGATTGCCGAAGGTCTTTCGCGGCTGCGCCGCGTGATGGCGAGCGTGGCGTAAACGACCGCACGTCAGGTTTCCGCAACGCAATTCCTGCGACGGCCGTCAATTGCAGAACCGAAGAATCTCACCGGCAACTACGTTGACCGTTTAGCGCTGCGGGAAATGGCCCACACCATCGAGCAATGCGCGACGGTACTCGCCGACGAAGAAGCGTTCCTTGCCCGCCGAGCTGTCGATATGGTTGCACGCGTCGGCGGCACCGTGCAAAACGAGCGTCGGCACGGATAGCACGGGCGCCGGGCTCAATGCGGGTGAAGGCGCGCCTGCAGCGTCTGCCCGGATTGAGCGTGTCGACGCGCGGGCATCAGCTTCAGCTTGAGGTCGATCCCGCAGTCGCGGATGTGTCCGCGCATGGTCTCGCCGACGCGCTGCTTGCGGAAGATCCGGCGGTCGTGCTGTGGAGCCAGCTCGCCCGCGAGGCACGCTGTTGCTCACCTTGCGCAAGGCAAGCGATGAGGTGGCGGACTACGCCTGCGAGCGAATTGCGCGAGTGCTCGAATCAGGCAGAGGAGCGCAAGGGGTGCCGCCGAACATCGGCGATGCGATCGCCGACCAGCTCGAGCTCTGGCCGCTGTCGCCGGGAACAGCACGCCACCCAGCGTGGTTTTGCCTCTGATACGATGAGCTCAGCCTGTGATCCGAACGCGATCGTGCATTCGCAAGCGTCGCGATTGTGACGGGTATTCGGATCAACCTAGCTTCGCGAGGAGCTCTCGCGCGTCGCGCAGGTCCGCGCTGTCGAGACTTCGCGGCCACGACCCGACCGCCTGCGATTGCAGCACCTTCGCTTCATCATTCCGTCCGTGTAGGTGTAAGTGCGATGCAAGCGCGGTTGCGGCCCGCAATTCGTACGACTTCGCCTTCCGGCGGCGGGCGAGCTCGAGCGCCTTTCGAAGCAACGACTCCGCTTGTGTTCGCTCTGCCCCGCGAAAAAGCTGTGCGCGGATGCGGAGGAGCTCCGACTCGGCCCAGCGCTCACCGCCTTGTTCGACGGACCTGAGCCCTTCGTCGACAGCGGCGAGAGCTTCATCCGCCTGGCCTGAAGCGACGTACGCGCTCGCGAGACTGGCGAGGATTGGCGTCGAGAGCAGCGACGAACCCATCGTGCGAAGCGCCCGAATGCTCGTTTGCATCAGGTCGATGCCTTCGCGGGTGTTGCCGAGGAGAACCAGATTCGCTCCCTGAAACGCGGAGACTACGGCACGGAAATACGTGAACCCTTGCTCGGCGCAAAGTGCCAAGGCCGCCGGAAGCTCGGTGTCCGGTCCCCGCGGCTCCAGGTGGAAGACATGTACGAATCCGACGCTTGCCAATCCGCGAGCGAGCAGGAACGGTTGGGTCGCATCGCGCACGAAAGCGAGCGCTTCTTCTGCCTTCGCGAGGGCGTCTTCCGGGTGCCCAAGCACCCACAGCGCCATCGCGAGCCAGCCGAGCGCGGAGGCCTTGGCGTCCTGACCGTAGAGAAGTCGGTGCATTTCGCGCACGTCGCTGCCGTAGAGGCGGATGCAGGCTTCGAGTTCGGAACAGCCGGACACGAAATCGCCGCGCACGCAGCGCACGATGCCCATCAGGTAATGCGCCTCGATCAGCGCGTCCTCGTCATTCGCGTGTCCGGCAAGCTCGAGGCACTGTTGCGCAACTTCCAGCGCCTTGTGCTGGTCACCGCGCACGAAGTGGAATGCGCCTAAACCCCAGAGGGCGCGGAACTGACTCGGTGTGTCGCCAATCTGACGGCACAATGCGCCGGCCCGGCTGAAGGCTTGCGCAGTCTCGGCGGCGCCCCAGCCTCGCAGCGGGATCAGCGAATAGCCGAGCTCGACCTGCAACGCAAGCTCGGATTGATCGCGCCGGCGCTGATTCGGAGATGATTCCAGCGCGCGCAGGCCGTTCGAATAGTGTGCGATCGCCTCGGCGTACGAGGCGCGACGGAACGCGTGCTGTCCGGCCTTTTGCCACCAGTTGACGGCCGCATCGATGTCGCCCGCCTGCACATAGTGAAAGGCCACCACTTCGGGATGCGCCTCGGCTTCGCTTGCGAACTGATCGACGATCACGCGCGCGATCCGTTCATGGTATTGCTGTCGCCTGCTCTTGAGAAGCGACTGATACGCCGCTTCCTGGATCATTGCATGCTTGAAGATGTAGACGATTTCGGACGGTGTGCTGCGCTGGTGAAGAAACTCGGCGTGGACCAATTGGATGAGCGAACGCTGGAGCGTCGCATCGTCGAAAGCCGAGACGGCCTTCAACAGTGAATAAGAAAACTCACGACCCAGCGTCGCGCAGAGTTGAGCAAGAGGCTTCACGGCAGCGAGTCGATCCAGGCGTGCCGCCAGCGAGTCTTGCAGCGTAGTCGGAATGGCGAGCGGAGGAAGAGGACCGGTGAGTTCATACCGATCCTGTTGCGACTGAACCAATCCCGACTCGAGCAACATCTTGGTGAGCTCTTCGACGAACAAGGGCACGCCATCGGTCCTGGCGACGATCTCGTTCACGACTTCGACGGGAAGCGGCTTGTCGCCTGCGACCCGGTTCACCATCTCCTCGATTTCGCTCCGCGTGAGGCGGGTGAGCATCAACTGCGTCACGTAAGACTGGGCAGGCCACGGCGACTCGAAATCCAGGCGCGCGGTCAGTAGCAAGAACAATGGCACCGTCGCAGCCTGGTCGATGAGAAGACCGAGCAGCTGCCTGGACGTCGGGTCGATCCAATGCAGGTCTTCGATGACCATCATCAGCGGCTTCTCGGCGGCAAAACTGAGCACGATCGCCATCAGCATCTGCAAGGTTCGCTGCTTCTGGCGCTCGGGGCTCATCGACGGCGAAGGAAAGCGGTCGGAGGCGGGAAGCGAGAGCAGCGAAGCGAGCAGCGGAACCGCCTCGGCAGGTGGCAGGTGATGGCGTGTGCAGAATGCGTCGAGTTTGTCGAGTCTCGCTTCGTCCGCATCTTCCCGGCTCCAGCCGAGGACCGTCGGAAGCAAAGCGACGACGGGGTACAGCGGACTGTTGGCGTAGTACGCCGAGCAGCGGAACTCGAGGTGGGCGTGCGGCTCCTGATCCAAGGATGCAACCACGGCTTGCACCAGGCGGGACTTGCCGATCCCGGCGTCGCCCGATAGGAGAACGACACGGCCGCGACCTTCGCTCACCTGTTTCCAGCAATCTCGAAGCAGCCCCAGTTCCTGCGAACGCCCGACCAGCGGCCTCGCGCCGATATCGGGGGTTGCGGTTGGGGAGGAAGCGCGACTCGAATCATGGGCGCTGAAGCGACGCCCTGACCGCTCCTCGCCAACGACTCGCCAGACACGCACGGGCACCGCGAATCCGGCGAGTTCCAGTGCACCGAGGTCCTGGCATACGAACAGTCGGCCGACCAGGCGTCGGGTGGTGTCGGCGATGAGGATGGCGTCGGGCTCTGCGATGGCCTGCAGTCGCGCCGCGAGGTTCGGGGTTTCACCCAGCGCCGTTTGCTCGCGCGCAGCGCCGGCATTCACAAGCTCGCCTACTACCACGAGGCCGGTCGCGATACCGATGCGCACATGCAAGCGCGCGGGGAGCACACCGAGCCCGGCGACATTCGAGCTGAGAGCAAGCGCAGAGCGCACGGCGCGCTCGGCGTTGTCTTCGTAGGCATGGGGAAAGCCGAAGTAGACCAGCGCACCGTCCCCCATGTACCGGGCGACGAAGCCACCGAAGCGTTCCACGGTGTCGGCGATGCAGCGATGATAGGTGCCGATGACGTCGCGCAATTCCTCGGGATCGAGTCGCGACGACAACGCAGTGGATCCGACGAGGTCGCAAAAAAGGACGGTCAGTTGCCGCCGCTCGACCGAAGCGAGGTTGACGTCCGTGGCGAATGGACTGCTCGCGAACGGCGGTGCGGTCTGTACTTCGTTGGACCGGACCGCGGCAAGCTTCGCGCCGCATTCGGCGCAGAAGTTTGCGTAGGCGACGTTGGAGAACCCACACGCCGAACAGACGGAGGGCGCTGGCGCGCCACATTTGATGCAGAACTTGGCCGCCTCGGGAAGCGTGGCCAAGCAGCTCGAACACTGAATTCCTTTTGTTCCGCTGGGTGACCGCCGACGCATGTTCGTCGTCTCACTCGCGCGGCGCGCCAACTTCCTGGTCAAGCTGATCGAACACGAGACCGCTCGAACCTTCGCCCCGGCCGACCTCTTTTCGGAATGCGGTCCACATCCACGTCGATCCATCGATCCAGCGCGCAACGACTCGCCGGCGCGTGAGATGTTGGCCTTCTCGCGGCACTTCCTCATCGAAGAGAAGAAGGCCGGCGGACGCTGCGAGCGCATCGCTCAACGCACGGTGCACGCGCTGCGATCCGTCGGGCTGCAATACCGCACCCCGGCGAAGCCGCGAGATGACCTTGCCGTCCGCTGCTCGGGTCTGCATCGGCAACAGAGGAATCCAATGATTCGGAACGCGCGACGAGAGCTGATACCGCGGTGGTGCCTGTGCGGCCCTCGCGACGTCGGTGGATCCCGCATCACCGGCTTCCGACTCCTGCTCCACACGCGGCATCGGCTGCTCGAGCGGATTTTCGACAACGCGCTCGATCGCCCACGCGAGGTTGGCCATCTCGTCGCGCATGAAAAGCACGTCCTCGAGCGCGCCGCCCTCCGTTCGCTGTCCCGAGGTGGGCGGCAGGAAGAAGAGATTCGAAACCGGCTTCTTGATCGGTTCCTGACCCGGTCGGCGTCGAAACGACATCTGCCACATCGCCCAATTCGATTGCGGCAATGACGGATCGCCGATCGGGCGCAGGAGACTGCGTACACCGAAGCTGTCGGTGACCACCAGCGAATCGATGCGAGTCAGCGATCCGATCGGCAGCGTGAGCGGCACGACGAACCAGTCGTTGCCGTAGCTGTTCGCGTACTCGATCATCATGAGATGCGCGAGATCGGTGGGACCGACCGGCGTCAGGCCGTAGTCGATCAGAGCGTCCTCGAGCTCCCAGAAGCGCGGCGCGGGTGTACCGCGGAAAGTGAGCGGCGCCGGCACGGTCGTTTGGGTGGTCGAGACGACGGCGTCATCGGCGGCCGTACCCATGTTGACCTCGGCGTTCACGTCGAAGCTGCTCCAATCGAGCACGCCGTCGTCGAACTCGTCCGCGGACAGCGTCACTTCGTCCTCGGGCCGCGGGGATAGGTGGGCCGCGATCGAAACCGCGTACTCCATCCGCTCCGGCAGCCACGCATCCTTCGCCGCATGGTCGGGCTCGATCGCGAGGCCGTCGTACCACTCGAGCCATGCGGTCGCCGTCTGCGCGACTTCGGCGCGGTCGCCGGCATCGATGTTCAACGCCGGATTCGCCGCGAGCGCAGCGGCCGTCCCGCTGCGCAGCGCGGCCGCGAGACGTCGCGCATCGAGCGCGCGTCCCGCCATGCATTGAACGAAACGCAGCGCAGCCGCATCGGTCGTGCCCGGCGACGATGGCGACCCGATCGCCTGCAGCGCAAAGAGGTCGGTGAACTCGCGGCGGTAGCTCCGAGCCATCGGCTGCGGGTCGAGCATGCGCAGGAAATGCAAGCCTGCTTCCACCGTCAGCGCGAGCATGCGCGGATCGTTCGCGTCGGCCGGCCGCATCGGACGACGCTCGACGAGCGCATCCAGCGGCATGCCCGTTGCGTCGTAGCGCGGCGCCTGTTCCATCGTGTTCGGAGGCAGCTCGCCCAGGTGACAGCGCGAGAACATCGCACTCGACGCGCGAACGCGAGCCACTACTGGCGTTCCCGCGTCCTCGGCCTGAAACTCGCCGGTTTGCCATTGGCGCGTCAGTAGCCACAGCGGATCGAACAGCCGCGCGCTTACGCTCGAGCGCATGTCGGCCTCCCGCGAGCGCGGCTCGAGCCGCGTCCAGCTCGTGATCGACGGCGTGCCGCCGGGCTGCGGAGGTGGAGGAGGTGGCGGAGGTGGCGGAGGAGGACGCGGCGGTCGCGGAGGATGCGGCGGCTCCGGCGGCTCCGGCGGCTCGGGTGGCTCCGGCGGGTGCCGCGGCGGCAAATGCGGAGGATCGGGCGGCAAGGGCATGATGTTCGAGGCCGCTGGCTTCTTACCGCGTCAACGGCGCGAAATCGGTCGACACCGCGTCGTCCTTCGCGTTGAAAGCGAAGCACAGCGCGGGCAGGAACTGACCGCATTCGGAGAGCGCATCGCTGTCGACGGCGCGCAGCTTGGCGAGGTCGAGCGTTTCGACGAGCACGCGGTGCAGAGCGGCTACCGTCCAGTCCTCGCCCGGCACCGGCGGCACTGCGAGCAGCACCGTTTGCGGTGCACAGGCGTCCGGCGGATTGTACTGGAACGTGACGGCGGTGGTTTCCTCGCGGCTCGGCACGATCTCGGTCCATTCGTCGATCCACAGACCGCGAAGTGGCTGTGCGAAATCGACAGGCGCGACTGCATGAACGACGAGCGAGAGCTTTCCGGCCGGGATCGCTTTGTTCGCAGCGGGAGGAAGGCCTATCCACCGATCGTTGTTGTCGAACGGCAGTTGCGCGACCTCGAGCGCGAGACGCTCGCCGGCGCCGAGCACCTCCGCACCGCTGACGCACGAAGCCAACCGTGCCACCGGGTCGCGCACGCGCGCATAGCGTGCGAACCACGTGTAGACGGCGAGCTCGTCGCCGCCCTGCATCGCCTTGCTGCCGGCGATCGCGGAACGGAGCTCGCCCGCAGTCGCTGCATCGCACGTGAAGCGAGCGAGCACGACGAACGACGAGCCGAAGACTGCGCGCATGCGCTCGCCGAGCTGCGCAAAACGCGACCGCGGATCGGTCGCAGCGGGCTCGTCGCGCAGCGCCGTGACCCGATCGATGCGCTTGCTGCATTCGGCCAGCAGACCGCTCGCCTGCCGGGACAGCGCGGCGCGCGCCGCCGGATCGTCTCCCGAACCAACGACCGGCACGGTGAAGGTGAATCCGAAATCACCGAGCTTCAGGATCGACGTGCGGAGCGCACCGGCGCTCGCACCGGCACCCGACTGCGCGAGCGCGGCAAGCGCGCCGTGCGCATCGCGAAGCGACGCCTCGGCTTGTACGACGCGCGCCTCGAGCTCCGCGAGATCGAGCGCGCTCGTCGCGGTTCGCGATGGCGGCGAGAGATCCTGCGGCGTCACGCTGCGCGCGGTCGCGAGCAAACGTCGCGCCGCACGCGCCTGCTCCAGCACGTCGAAGAGCGTGAGCTCGTCGCTCGCGAGATCAGTCGGACGGACGTGCTGGATGCGCCACTGCGCTCCAG
>WNGB01001015.1_pt1 | contig 45716 bp, 38 predicted proteins | sample 5400681 | NCBI WGS metagenome assembly WNGB01 (sample SAMN13153367, study PRJNA577476) | soil metagenome | isolation source: 115 cm soil or saprolite under grassland replicate 2 | place: USA:California | collected 2016-06-15
ACAACATTTGTCAGAGCGCGACTATGACAGTCAACCGCGTGACGTTGCAGATGCCGCCGCGCCATTGTAAACGTCTCCCGTGGCTAAGCGCCCGTCACGTCCCGTTGCAAACAAAGACGATCTCGACCTTACTCCACCGGAAGAAATTCGCGCCCGACGCATCAGGTTGTTTGTTTTCCTCGGGGTCATCGCCGCGTGTGCGCTCGGCGTTGCAATCTACTTCGCTGCACCGCCGATTGGCGGAGCAATCAAGGCCTGGCAGTCACGCCGGCTGGCCCGCCAGGCGTTCGCGATGATCGACCAAAAGAAATGGAACGAGGCTAATGCCAAAGCACGCGATGCTTACCTGCTACGTCCGACCGAACCTGAATCGTGGCGCGCCATTGCGCGGCTGGCGTTCCGCAGGGGTCAAGGCACAGCAGTGCTTGAGTGGTGGAAGAAAGTGGACGAGGAACATCGCCTAACCACCGAAGACCGCCGCGACTATGCGGCGTCTGCGCTTGCCGCCGGCGAGCTGGTAGTTGCGGCGCCACAAGTCGATCTGCTTTTGTCGCAAAAGGGTGGACCTGCGCCACTTGACCTTCTACTTGCCGCGCAGCTTGCTGCCCGGCGTCAGGACGGCCGTCTTGCCATGGATTACACAGAGCGGGCAACAACCGATCCACGTGCGAAGCCGAATGAACTGCTTGCGGGCGCTGTTCTTGTTCTCTCCATGACGAAGCCAAACTCGCCTCCTTATTTAAAGGCGTGGGAGAGCATCGTGAAGCTTGGGCGGGATCCGGCCAATCCCGCGTCTCTCGACGCGCTGGTTTTTCTCGCGCAGCAGCAGTCGCGAGCGCCATCGCCCCTAACTGGCGAAGAGACTCCTTTTTCGCTTGGTGCCGGAGCCGCCACGCAACCCACGACGACAATGGGACCGGTCGAAGTGGCGGATGCTCTGGAAAAGCATCTCGATGGGCGTCCTTACCATCAGTTACTGGCGCTTGGACTTCGCGCCCGGCACGATCCGGCGCTTACAAGTCAATATATCGCCGACGCAGTCGAGCGTTTCGGCAAGGGGAACGATGAAACTCTCGCTGCGCTGGCCACTTGGCTCAACAGCGTGGGTCGGGCAGACAAGACTTTACAGGTGCTGCCGCTGGATCGGGCGTTGCGGCGCCAGGACCTTTATTTGCAACACGTTGATGCTCTCGCCGCGCTTAAACGCTGGCCCGAAGTCAAAGAGCTATTGAGCCGTGAGCGCTTTCCGCTCGAACCGGTTTTTCAACATATGTATCTGGCCGTCGCGCGGACGCGGCTGGGGGACGCTACCGCCGCAACGAACGAATGGCAGCGCGCTCTGGAAGCCGCCAACACTCCGGAGAAATTACTCTCCCTGGCAGGCTACGCCGAGCAAAATCAGGCCAATGATGTCGCCGACAGGGCTTACTCGGAGGCGATCAGACTCGCACCCAAAGATCGCGGAGCCTACGCCGGTCGTTTGCGTGTGATATTAGCATCCGGCCATACAGCTGAAGCCCAAACTGTAACGGCGGAGATTGTCAGGCTTTGGCCCGATGACGCGGCGGCGCGAAATCAGAATGATTATCTGCGGTTGCTGCTGGGCGCATCGGGCGACGCGGCTGAAGCAGTGGAGCGACAAGCTGAGATTCTCGTCGCCCAGGAACCGTTGAACTGGTCAGCTCGGGCAACGCTCGGGCTGGCGCGACTCCGCTTGGGCCGAAACGCCGATGCCCTGGCGGTATTTCGCAGCGTGCGGGCAACCGGCTCTGAGCCTCCCGGTGCGCTCGCAGTTCGCGCCGCCATCCTGGCGGTGACCGGCTACGAAGAAGGCGCGCGCGGCGACGCGCATAATCTGGGAGCAGAACACCTGCTGCCCGAAGAACGAGCCCTTATCGCTCCGTTGTTCGACGACCACTGATCACCGATCCGCCGAAGGACGGATTTGCCGTGGCGAACTACCGATCACCGGTCACTGATTTACGAAAGACCGATTGGCGTTCGCCGCGGCGAACGCCCTACAATTCGTGACTACTGATCACCAATCACTGCTCTACTAAGCGCCGTTATCTTGGTGACGCGATTCCGATCGATGTTCATAGCTCCGGGAATACGCGCCTTCCTCCGCCCCATAGCCATGCGAAGCGTAATAGTAGTAGTAGCCAACGCCGCCGCTTCTGCGCAATCGATTGAGAACCAGGCCGGCTGGACGAATCCCCGCGCTGGTTAACAAGGCAATCGCACGGCGGACCGCCGGGCGGGGCGTTTTTCCCGCTCGAAGAACAATGCACACGGTCTGGACATGCGGCATCATGAGCAGCGTGTCACTGACTGCGAGGATGGGCGCACTGTCGATCACGACTCGATCAAAAAGTCGCGCCGCCTCAGCAACTAGTTGACCAAAGAAAGGGCCAGCCAGAATCTCAGCTGGATTGGGCGCGCGTCGTCCCCCTGCAAGCACGGAAAGCTGCCCTCCGGTAGCAGTGAGAAAGTTTCCCTCGATGGCAATTTTACCGGCGACGATATCGATTTCACCTGCCGGAATGGGACGTGCCGCCGAGGCTACATCCGCTTCTCCCACCAAACAATCCATGACCCCCGGAGGGCCATTCTCCTCCCCGGAGTTATTTGTTTTGGCGGGCTGCGGGAAGTGGAAGATTCGATGCATGTTCGGCCGGCGCAGATCACCGTCGATAAGGAGAACGCGGTAACCCTGTTGCGCGAGCGCGAGGGAATAATTGGCACTGGTGAAACTCTTTCCTTCATTAGGCAGAGCGCTGGTGAAAAGGGAAACCTTGCGTTCGACTTCCGGTCCCAAAAGGGAAAGCGCCGCGCGCAAATTGCGAAAAGCTTCCGCGGCCGGACTCTCCGGGGTTTTCACAACAACGCGGTAGTTTGAGCTTCCCCAAGGTCTCCGTTGCCGTTTTAAGTGAGGCCCCAGGCCCTGTTCGGTCGTTTCCGGAACAGCCGCAAATACGGGTAAGCCGAGCGTGTTTTCCGCTTGATCGACCGTTTTGATGGAACGATCCAGAGTGTCGGCGCCGAAGACGAACGCGAGTCCAGTGGCCAATCCGACCAAGAGGCCCAGCGCGATCGCTTTGGTAGGATTGGGACTAACAGGCGAATGCGAAACAGGGGAACGCTCGACCACACTGACCGCATTCGTCTTCACGTCTTTCGTTAAACTTGTCTCTTTGATCTGGCGCAGAACACTTTCGTAGAGCGCGCGATCTGTCTCAGCCTGCCGGGCCAATTCCTGCCATCCGATCGCTGTGCGATTGAGCGCGACAGCCACGCCCTGCTGGTCTTGCAACGCCCCTTGCAAACTGGCTTCGGTCGCCTTGGTCTGCTCAATGGCGTTACGGAGAATGGGAGGTTGCGCCATGGCCGCTTGACGAAGCTTTTCCCTGGCCTCTGTCAAAGCGGCGCGCGCCGCCATCATCCGGGGATGCTTTTCCTTGTATCGTAAAGACAAAGTGGCGATGGAAGCTTCTACCTGGGTGACATTGCGTTGCGCTTCCGTCACCAACGCTGCGGTGGAGATGCTGGGAATCGCGAGCAATGCATCGAGGTTGTTGCCGGCCTGTTCGATCTGCGTAAGCTCGCCTTCAAGGCGAAGCCGGTCGGATTTTGCCGCCGTCAACTTGTTGTTTATATCCTGCAGCTTGTCCTCGACCAGGCCGCCCCGGGGACCGCCGGCCCCGGCGCCCGATCCCTGCTGTGACCCTGTTGCGGCGGTGCCGCCGCCAAGCTGCAATGCGTCGGGGTTTTTCGCTTTGTATTCCGCAACCGCCGCCTCGCTTTTTTGCAGATTGACTTTTAATCGTTCTTCTTCTTCGAGCAGATAACGCAATGACTCCTCGCTGAGCGAAGCGCGGCGTTCGATGGAATTGCGAATGTATTCGCGTCCAATCGCGTCGGCGAGACGCTGTGCCATGACTGGGTCGCGGTTCGCTACGTACAAGTCGATCAAACGCGTGCCGCGACGAATCACCGGCCTTACCATGCCTGCAATTGCACGGCCCAACGCTTCTTCAAGCGGCGTAAAAGTCCTCACATCACCAGCGCTCTGAGTTTTGCCCCCGTCCGGCGACGGACCGGCGCCCGGGGTTACGCCGGGTTTGCTACTGTTCGCAGCATTTTCGCCCCCGAAAAGCGCGCGCCCATCGTCCTGGGCGAGGCCTTCAGAGCGTACGACTCGGGCAAGGAGGGTTTGGTTCGTGAGATTTTGCTCGATCGTTCGCAGTGCCTCCTGGCTGGCCAAAAACATCGAGCGCATCCGCGCAGCGGAGTTTTCCGTAGTGACAAGAGTCGGGTCCTGAAACTCCACTTCGAGCACCGTATGGCCCTGATAAAGCTTTGGTGTTCGCGCGAGATAACCCAGCGCAATAAAAAGACCGGCCAGCACACAAAGAGCAACGATCCAAATCCGCTCGACGAAAGAATGCCAGAAGCGCCGAAAATCGAACCCGCTCTTAAGCCCTGCGAATTCTCCCGGCAAATGCGATAACGTTCTGTTAGCCGGATACGATGTATTGGCGGCTATTGTTTCAGGTAAGGATGGATTAACCACAAAAAGAAAATCTAGCTCGAACGCGATTCTACACCCGAGCAGCGCGCTCGAAAAGGTGAAGGCGCAAAAGTTTTGATTAAAAAATACTTTCCCCGACGGTGATGGTATCGCCCGGCTCGACGTGAAAACCGCCGCCGCTCCCCTTTGTGAACCGTTTTGCGTTGACCTTGAAAACCTGATCGCCAGCGCCCCCGGTTTGTCGCCGCACGGTTATCCTTTCCGGCGCGGCGATGCGGGTGTAGCCGCCCGCCATCGCGATCGCTTCCAGGAGATCGATCCCGCCAGGACTGCTATCGGGCATTTCGTAACTGCCCGGCCGATTTACCTGACCCAAAATCGAGAAGCGCCGCTTCGCATAGCCGAGCAGCATGACATTGACCTTTGGATTTACCAGATAATCTCGACTGTAAAGATCTGTGAGTTTTGAAGCTGCCTGGGTCAGCGTCAATCCCGCCAGATGGATTGAACCGAGTAGCGGCACACTCAAGTTGCCTTCGGGATTCAAACGTCCATTGGTACGCAAGTCTTCTTCGCCGAAAACCTCGACCGAAACTTGGTCGTTCGCGCTCAAAATGTAACCGGGCGGCGCGCTAACGCTGCCGTTTGAGTTGCCTGGGTTGAATGTGGAAACAGCAGGGGACTGCGATGTGGAGGAAGGAAGGGAAGGCTGCAAGCCGATGTTTCCCGGAGCGATTTGCGCCAACAGAAAGCCCGGGAAGAATGAAAATGCCAGCGCAGCTGACCACCACTGCCATCGCGCGCCAGATCGGAGGCGATTCAAACCCTTGCTAGAATCTAAACGTTGCCCGAACGCCAACCTGATTATCATAGAAACTGAAAAAATCGATATTACTACTGTCTTCGCGGTGGAGGTAATAAGCGCCGACACTCAGCCATCGAGTGATCAGGACATCAACGGAGGGTTCGATAAAATAATAATCGTCATTCCGCGGTGCACTCAGTCCACTGGTAGTCGCGAAATAATCCGAATTCTCATAGCCGACCGCCAGACCGAGGTAAACCCGCCGGAGCAAACGCTGCTGAACTCGGCCCACAACATATGTCGTCCCGAAATCTTGATCGGCAAGAAATCCGGAATTCAAGATGCGCCGGCCGGCCGACAGCGTGATAGTCGTGCCGTCGAACGGATGATAGATGGCGCCGAGCTCAAAGACTGGTGAGACGTAATCGCCCCGGTGATTGTCGAACTGGCGGAACTCTACGCCTGCGGAGGCAGACAGACCCAATTTGCCCGTCGCCTGGTAATTGATGCGAAAATTCGCTTGCTCGAAAGTTTGATCCACATTTGGATCCTCCACCCAATCATAACCAAAAGTGCCACCAACGCCGACCGTTACCTTTGGCGTCACAATATAGTTAATGTAGAGGCCCCATGAAAGAATTTGGGAGCTGATGAAATCGGGATAATCATAAATTGAGGCGTCAAATTCACCGGTCAGAAATAATTTCCCGGTGAGGTCGTAATTTGCTCTCAGACGTGTGATAAAAAGATTCAGCCGCGTGGGTATGCTCACATCGAGGTTTGCCTGCAGTCCGGTCGTATCGAGCGTGCTGTTGAGGTTTGTCCCATCGAGTATCGCCACCTCCTGACTCAAATTGAGCGTTAAACGGCCGAAGCGATACTGACCTTCGAGGTTGATCAGATGACTAACGGTGTCCTCGTCCGAGTGGTCGGTGTACAGAATAATACTCGGGATATAATCCAGACGAAGGTAGTTCTCTGAGCGCCCTTCGATGTCGCCGAATCCAACCGTAAGCATCGGTTCGATCGCAAAATAATAATCGGAAACCCGATTCGTATTGCTGATAAAGATATTGTCGTCGTAAACCCCCCGAATAGTCAGTCCGAAACGGTAGTGAAAACGACGCGGTTCCCCGGAATGTATTTCCGACGAAGATATAGTCTCACCACCGAGCGTCACGTTCCTCGACTCGGCCCCGCCAAGAGGAGCTGTCGGTTGTGGCGGAGCAGCGTCGGTCTGAGCTGCGGTATCATCGGTTGAAGAAGGTAATGGCTCTTCAGGAATAGAATCCTTTCCGCGCACTGCGAAAGCGCATGCAATGAAAATTCCAGCGAACAACGCCAGGCTGGCGCCGCTCGATTGACCCAATTTAGCGGTACCGATTGACTTAGGAAAAGGCGATGGTTGGTACGACATGGCGGCGAGGCTAGAGTGCCGCCTGTAAGCCGTCAATCAAAAATTTTCAGCCAAAACACTCGCTAAAACGGGCCCCGATTCCGCCAACCGGCACCCAGCTCGCGCAACTGATTTTCAATTTTGAGCGAATCAGAAATATCGACTTGCGCCGCGGCATCTTGCGTCGCGGCAACTGGCTGGGGACGAGTTGATGGCCATTGTCGGAAGTAGCCGGCGCCGATTGTTATCGGTGGCTGCGCTCCAGTGGCCGCATGGACTTTTCCCTGGACGCACGTTACCCGGGTCGTCGTATCGTCTCGCTGGACACGAAACAGGCAGTCCGAATCAGGTGTAACCGTCACCGTTGGCGTGCTGATCGCGAATTGTGACGTGCTCTTATCGCTCCCACTGAATAGAACAGTGATTTTTCCACGGCTCAATCGTATCCGTGCGCTCCGGCTGCGCATGCCGTCCCGAGTCTGGTTGCCGTCCTTCGATATTTTTAATTCTTCGAGCTTGATTTCAGAATTGCTCGACATTTGTGCGATGGCGCCGCCAATCAACCCAAGGTTGAGCAATCCGCCGTCGGACGTTCGCACAGCACTGCCCTCGGGGAGCCGGCTCTCGCGTGTGACCGGCTGGGACTTGTTTCCTTCTGCCATTCCGAACACGACGTCTCCTTTGACGTAAAGAACGGTGGCCGCCGTTCGTTTGGTGACGCCTTCCGAGCATCCGTTTGTCAGGCCGCAACAGAGCGCAAGCCAAAAAATGAGTGTCGGAAAACGCATCAGCAATTTGTTCGAGAGAGCAGCAGCGCGTACGGGAGTCGAACCCGTGCACCAGCCTTGAGAGGGCTGTGTCCTAACCACTAGACGAACGCGCCGTAAACAAGATGCGTTTAGGAATACTGCAATGGGTATGGGCTGGCAAGGTAGCTAATCAAAACCACTTGTGACTTTTCCCTTTCTTCTTGTGCTTATTTGCAGGCTTTTTTTTCGCAGGCGTCCCGGAGGGCGTAGGTATCGGGGTGAAGCCCTCCGGCGTGGGCGAGGGCCGCACGCGTGGCTGATTCAGCAAACCTTGATGAGAAGTCTTCAATGCTTGCAATGCCAGCTTGATTTCGGGCGTCGTAGCCAGCGCGGACATGCGCTCGTAATAGGTGTTGTAGTAATCGCGGAGTCGGTTGCGCTTTTCCAGATCGGTCCGGGCAGCTTGCGCGGTCGCCTTTGCCGCGCGCACTTCCGGATCGTTCACCACCCGGTTTCTCAACTGCCGCCATTCGATATGCAGCCGGTATTCGTCAGCTTGTTTGCCCAGCGACCTCTGTTTAAAAGCCTCGTCGAGCTCCGATAACTCCGGCATCTCGGGGCCGTTGGGTTCCGGAAAAGGTGTGGTCGTAACCTCCGGCTTTTTCTCCGTTGAGTAAAGATCGACCGCCGGCGGGGCCGCATCCTGCCCGCGCAACGTCAATGTCACGCTGCTCAGCAACGCTGAGAAAATTAGCCCTTTTATCTTCATTCCCAGTTTTCGTCCCAATGTAACCGAATTTCCGGGTGCGGGAAGGCGGTATCCATGATAAGGAATCACGTCGAATTCGGGGCGTAGCTTAGCTTGGTAGAGCGCGTGGTTTGGGACCACGAGGTCGGAGGTTCAAATCCTCTCGCCCCGACCACTTCTCGTCACTGTTCTACTGTCACGTGCCAAGGTTCTTGCGCTGAATCTGTGTTTGATCCGTGTAAATCTTAGGCTGAGAATCTTAATGCAAAATCCGGGAATAACGGTTTGCCATAATCTCCCCCGCGTGCGACACTGCAGCCTTCTGGATTTAACTGCGGCCCGGTTGGCTGCTCCGTTCTCGCCCACCTCGCCGCATGTTCAAACACGAAAAGCTCAATCTCCTCATTTTCATCGTCCTGGTCCTGCTGCAACTACTGGGAATTGTCGGACTCCTGACGCGCTTTCACTTCTTTTATCTGTCCATCATGCTACCGCTCTTTTTCTGGGGCGGAATCAGCACGACACTGTATCTGCATCGTTACCTGACCCATCGCGGTTTCGAAATGCCGGAATGGCTCAAGTTCATGTTTGCAACCGGCTCCGCCGTGACGCTGGCAGGCGATCCAGTCACGTGGGTCGGGGACCATCGTTACCATCATCTCAAATCAGATACCGACGAAGACATTCACAGTCCGGTGCACGGTTTTCCCTACGCCCACATGATGTGGCTGATCCGGAAGCCGCCTGAATTTCGTGAGCGTTCGAAGCGTTACGCGGCCGATGTAAGTAAAATTTGGTACTGCCGCCTCTGGGAGAACTCCCTGCTCTATATCCTGCCGCATCTTGCTCTGGCGTTGACCCTGTATTTCACCCTTGGTTTGGCCGGAATGCTTTGGTGCCTCTATGTGCCGATGCTGGTGATTTATAATGTGACCTGGTCGGTCAACTCGATCTGCCACATGCGCCAGTTCGGTTATCGCAGCTTCGATACATCCGATCATAGCCGAAACAATTTTTGGATCGGCGTTCTCGGGTTCGGCGAGGGGTATCATAACAATCACCATGCGCAACCGCGCTGCGCGGCCCACGGCCTGCGCTGGTGGGAATTCGACCTCACTCGCTATGTCATCTGGGTGCTCGAGAAGTGCGGCCTTGCCTGGAAAGTGGTCTGGCCCACGAAGGAAACCGAAAATTCAGACTCTGTTTCAGAGGAAGGCGCCGCCCTGTTGTTGGCGAGCGCCAAGACAAAGAATTCGATTTAAGCCTCGTAGCCCAAATTCGGCGCCAGCCGCTTCTCCACTGCGGCGATCGTTTCGCCTCTTCGCGTTCCATAATCGATAACCTGATCCCGCCCGATTTGGCCGACGCCAAAATATTTTGCATCGGGGTGCGAAAAATAAAGTCCGCTCACGCTTGCGCCGGGATGCATGGCGAACGATTCCGTCAATCTGACGCGCGCGTTCTTCTCCGCATCGAGCAAATCGAATAACGTTCCCTTCTCCGCATGATCGGGGCAGGCGGGATAACCCGCCGCCGGCCTGATCCCGCGATATTGCTCGCGGATAAGATCGACAGTAGACAACTTTTCCTCGCGGCCGAACCCCCACGCGATTCGGGCCTGTTTATGCAAATATTCCGCGAAGGCTTCCGCCAGGCGGTCGGCGAGCGCCTTGGTCATGATCGCGTTGTAGTCATCATGCTGACGCTTGAATTCTTCCGAGAGTTCGTCGGCGCCATGAATCGAAACGGCAAAGCCACCGAGGTAATCAGCGGGTCGAGAGTTGAAAGTTGAAAGTTGAGAGTTTGCTGGCGCGACGTAATCGGCCAAACAGTGGTTCCACTGCCCAGCCGGCTTTTGCATTTGCTGACGCAAGAAATAAAATGTTGCGAGCTTCTTCGTCCGCGCGTCATCGACGTAAAGATCGACGTCATCACCAGCTGAGTTCGCCGGCCAAAAAGCATAAACGCCGCGCGCGACGAGAAGATTTTTCGCGCTGATCTGATCGAGCAATTTCTGCGCATCGTCGAAGAGCTCACGCACCTGTTTACCGACCACCGGGTCATCGAAGATCGCCGGGTAACGCCCGCGCAACTCCCAGACATGAAAAAACGGCGACCAATCGATGTACTCGATGAGGGCGCGCAACGCGAGTGTCTGGGTAGCGCGCGCGTCTCGCGTGCTGGTTTCGGCGTCGCGCCGAAACATGCTTTCCTTGACGCATTGCTTTTGTTGGGATTTCGAATCCGAAGCAAAGGTTCGCCACGGTGAGACACCGTCGCCAGCACGCGAGACGCGCGCGCTACCTGGGTCGCTTGCGTAAACGCGCACGCCGATAAACTCCGGCCGTGGCGGTTGATACGCGTCCCAGTCAATCAATGTCCGATTGGCACGCGCTTCTTCCATTCTGAGCAATTTTTTCGCGCGCGTTTTCGCCGAATATTCCTCGCGCAAGCGCGCATGATCGTCACGTGTTTTCGCATCGAACTCTGATTTCAATTGCTCATTTAGCAGCGAATTAACCACGCCCACCGCGCGCGAGGCATCGAGCACGTGCACGGTGCTGGCATGATAATGTGGCGCGATCTTTACCGCCGTATGTGCGCGGCTCGTGGTCGCCCCGCCGATCAATAATGGCAGCTCAAATCGTTCGCGCTCCATTTCCTGCGCCACGTGCACCATCTCATCCAGCGACGGTGTGATCAGCCCGCTCAGCCCAATTACATCCGCTTTTTTCTCCCGCGCCGTTTCCAAAATTTGCGCGGCCGGCACCATCACCCCGAGATCGATGACCTCGTAATTGTTACATTGCAGGACCACGCCAACGATGTTCTTGCCGATGTCGTGCACGTCGCCTTTCACTGTTGCCATCACGATGCGACCCTGCGGTTTCGCGTTCGCGGATTTTTCCGCCTCCATGAACGGCATCAGGTAGGCGACAGCTTTCTTCATTACTCGCGCACTCTTCACTACTTGCGGCAGAAACATTTTGCCGGAGCCAAAGAGATCTCCCACCACACTCATTCCGGCCATGAGCGGACCCTCGATCACTTCGAGCGGTCGTCTGCATTTTTGCCGCGCCTCTTCCGTGTCGATGTCGATGTAATCGATGATGCCTTTCACCAGTGCGTGCTTCAGCCGCTCTTCGACGGATTCCGCGCGCCACGCTTCGTCCTTGATCGGCGTTTTACCTTTTACCTTTACCCTTTCTGCGAAATCGACCAGCCGCTCGGTTGCGTCGTCGCGCCGGTTCAATAGCACGTCTTCGACGCGCTCCCGCAGCTCCGGCTCGATCTCTTCGTAAACTGCGAGCTGTCCCGCGTTGACGATTCCCATGTCCAGACCGGCGCGTATCGCGTGAAAAAGAAAGGCGGCGTGCATCGCTTCGCGCACGGTGTTGTTGCCGCGAAACGAAAACGAAATATTGCTCACCCCGCCGCTCACCCGCGCTCCGGCAAGATTCTTTTTGATCCAACGCGTCGCTTCGATGAAATCGACCGCGTAATTGCGATGTTCTTCGAGACCGGTGGCGACGGTCAGAATGTTTGGATCGAAGATGATATCGTTCTCCGGCACATTCGCCTGCCTCGTCAAGAGATCGTAGGCGCGCGTGCAGATCTCGATCTTGCGCTTCAAGGTGTCGGCCTGGCCGCGCTCATCGAATGCCATCACAATGACGGCGGCGCCATAACGCCTGATCAGTCGCGCTTGTCGGAGAAATTCCTCCTCGCCGTTTTTCAAGCTGATCGAATTGACGACCGCTTTGCCCTGCACGCATTTGAGGCCCGCTTCGATCACGCTCCACTTCGAGCTGTCGATCACGAGCGGAATGCGCGCGATTTCCGGTTCGCTCCCGATCAGGTTCAGGAAGCGGGTCATGGCCGCTTCGGAATCGATCATTCCCTCGTCCATGTTCACGTCGAGAAGGTTCGCGCCGCCCTGGACCTGCTGGCGCGCCACTGCCAGCGCGCCTTCGAAATCGTCTGCCAGGATCAATTTCGAAAACCGCGGTGAACCCGTGATATTGGTCCGCTCGCCAATCACCGCAAAACCAAACTCCGGCGTAATTTTCAGCGGCTCAAGCCCGGAGAGCTGTAACATCTGGGGAGCATACGCATCCCGCGTGTTGGTCGTTGCGTCTCGCGACGACGAACTTTTCTCTTTCATTTGTTAGGAAGAGTTCGCGAAGGTGAGACGCCTTCGCCAACACCCGAGACGGGCGTGCTCCCCGGACTAAGGCGAAACTCGTCTTCTTGCGTCCACAACCAAGGATAATCTTCGTTTTGTTGAGCGACTCCCGCGTCCCACGGATTTCGGCAGATATATTCAAACTTCTCGTAAAGATCCGATTCCGATCGAATCAACCGGTCGAATGATTCCTTTTCCCAGACCGGCCCTGTTGTCTTTTGGAGTTTGTTTATCTCGTGCGCGGTGAAAGATTTTATCGACTGCATCAATTCTGCGACCGACCAAAAGACAGGATTGTCGTTTACATCGAACTCCTTTGGCCATGGCTGCAGAAGGAGATGCGCGTGATCTGGCATCAAGCAGGCAGCGTAGAGTTCGTAGCGTTGATCATGAAAATGATGAAGCGCGTTGAGCACGATAGTCCGCGCTTCGGGAGAAAGTTGTCGTCTCTTACGTGTACTGATTGTGATCGCATAAATTGACCAAGGACGTTCGAAGTGCGGAAGGTGGTGTTTCGTATAACGCGCGCCATCGGATTGGGGAGCATACGCGTCCCGCGTGTTGGTCGTCGTGTCTCGCGATGACGGACTTTTATTTTCAGCTCGCCTTTCCGGTTGTGAAGTTCGCGAAGGTGAGACACCTTCGCCAACACCCGAGACGGGTGTGCTCCCCAGAAACGCGCGTGCGCTCCCCGGAGCGGGCGACTCCATGTGTCGCGGTTTGCAATCGCGCACTGCGTTCACAATTACACGAATGTGTTCGGGCGTTGTTCCGCAACAGCCGCCCACCAAATTCAGCCATCCGTTCTCCACCCATTTTACGACTTTGGGAGCAAACGTTTCTGCCGTTTCCGGGAAACCGGTCTCCGATAGCGGATCGGGCAAACCCGCATTCGGATACGCGCCCACAAAGTAGGGCGAAATCCGTGTCAGCTCTTCGACATATGGGTCCATCTCATCCGGGCCCAACGCGCAATTCAGTCCGACAATCAGCGGCTGCGCGTGCGCGATCGAAATGAGAAACGCTTCCACGGTTTGACCGCTCAGCGTCCGCCCCGACCGGTCGGTCACTGTTCCGGAAATCATCAGCGGAATTTTCTTGCCCGTTTCTTCGAGGATTTCCGCAATGGCAAAGAGCGCAGCCTTGGCGTTGAGCGTATCGAAGATGGTTTCCACTATCAAAAGATCGACATCTCCTTCGACCAACGCCTTTGCCTGATCGAAATAAGTTTGTTTGAGCTGATCGAACGTGACGGCGCGGAAAGAGGGATCGTTTACATCGGGAGACATCGACACTGCCACGGGGAGGGGACCCAACGATCCCGCAACGAACCGACGAGTCCCGGTTTCATTCGCAACGCGCTCCGCTGCCCGGCGGGCAATTTTGGCCGCCGCCAGATTCATCTCGTGCACGAGCGCGCGAAGATCGGGATCGTCCACCACGCGCTGGAAAAATTCCTGATCCTTGCGTCCACGGCTGGGTTCACCGGCAAAAAGAAAATCGTGCAATCCGACCGTAGTGGCGCTGAACGTGTTCGTTTCGATAATGTCGGCGCCGGCTTCGAGATATTGCGAGTGAATTTCCTCCACGACTTCCGGCTTGGTGAGAAGGAGCAGTTCGAGACTGCCTTTGAGATCTTTCCCCTGCCAATCGCGAAACCGTTTCCCCCGATAATCCGCCTCCGACAATTTGTATCGCTGAATCATTGTGCCCATGGCGCCATCGAGCACGACGATGCGTTTGCGCAGAAGCGCTTCCAGAGGATGAAGATCCGACGACATGATTGTCCCGGAACTAAACCGCGTTTACTCTCGGGATCAAGAAACAAATTGACGTATCATGATGCGTAGATGTGTTCGGTGATTTTATACTCATGCTCGTGCTCATGCTCCTAATCGCAATCGGACTAATCGATGTTGGTTGAGGCTACCGACGGAACAATGACCCGCCTTCGCCAAGCCGCCTTTTTTTTGCTAAAGCTCCGGCGAGCCAGGGGCTACGGCGCGGCAGGCTGAAATCCGAATGTCGACAGACGAAAGAAATGTTTCGGCGAGGGCGCCGAAACGAGCACGCGAGGGTTCCTGCGCTCCCCAGAAATACGTCGCTGACCGCGGAATCAAATTACCGCGACAATTCTGTCGGGCGGTCGCCGCGGTGATTCGTCCGATCGATTTCGTTGTAGAGGCGTTTGTATCAAACGCCTACCCAGCGCTTATGGCGCGAGACGGTCGGTGACCGTGTCCGTATGGTAAGCGGCGTGGTCGCGCAAACGAACCCAGCCACCATCCTTTTTGTTCGTCTGCGCGGCGCTGTTTTTCTCACCCGTGGCAAAATCTTCCCATGTATTGTAACGAGCTACAGTGAGAAACGTCCAGGCCGCCCCTTCCAGGTGCTGCAACAACACGTTGCCCGCGCTGGTGTCTGGTGATTGAGGCGCTTCGCTGAGCATCTTCTCCAATCCTTCGCGATGACCAGGGGCGGGACGATAAACAGAAACAACGTAAACCGAGCCCGCAGTTTTGGTCGCGGAATCGCCGTCAATGCCCATGGCGCGAGTGAACTCTCCCCAGGATGGACCGTTCACAAAGGTATCGGTATGCCACTCGCCCAGGTCGCGTTTGTCTGGAGGCACGGCGGTACCGGCAGCTTCCACGGTCGCTTTTGGGCCAATATGCGTAATGACAACGTAATCCCACGCGTCGCCATCTTGATGGCGAAGGACAATAAAGTGTCCCGGCATGGGCGCCTTGGGATCCGGCGTTTTAAGCCAGTCGCCTAACTGAACGGCTTTGCCGAGAGCGGCCTTGGCGAAATGGACATGGTAAACATCGGTGCGCTTGCCGGCTCCGGCGGGCGCGGCGGCAGCACTCTTCTCTGTCGCTGCGGACTTTGGTGTCTGAGCCTGAACGAACGGAACAGGCGAGAGGATTAGTGATGAGAGGGTAAGAACAGGAATAATTAATTTCATGATGATTTTTGTTTTCTAATTTTGTTTCAAGTTGAATGGGAGCAGAAGCTTATGTGGGCAGCCGTTTCGGATGTCAACGTTTATTTCAACCCGGGAACGCCGTTTGGATTAGGGAGCGCACCCGCCTCCCCTGGCTCGCCCGTAGCCTTGGCGAAGGCGGCGGGTGCTGGTGACCCCGAAAGTTTTCGCGGGTCACGAACTTTTCGGAAGGGAAGCAAGGGCGAACGTTTCGGCGAGGGTGTCGAAACCAGCATTTGTAGGGCGTCCGCCGCGGGGGACGTTAGGGATTAGGCGGCGTTTCATAGAACCGCCCTACTTAATCTTCATGCCAATTAGTGGTTAGTCGTCCGCAGTTCTCCCAGGAACAAATTGCCTTGTGAGGCGAGCTTTCCGTCGAGCTTTTTCGTGCAATTCGCAGTCGCAACAGGCCCATGGCTCGGTGCCGTTCTCATGCCGGCATGTCCGCCGTGATTGGTGAAATCGTTACATTGTTACATCGCAGCGTCGTCCAAACCGCGAGTCGTAGCCGGGATCGGTGATCCCGGCCGCCCTCTGAAACTTTGGGGTTCCTTTGCGTGTTTGGCGGACAAATCTTCGGTTGCTGCGGAGCCGCTGGGGACAGTCCGCGGTTCCATTTCTGACAGAAGATAACGAATGGAACGAAGTTGTAGCGTCCGCTTCTCTCAGCGGATCCCATATCCGCGTTATCAGCGTCATCCGTGGTCAAACTTCGGTTGCGCGGAGCCGCGCCGGGTAATCCGCGGCAAACGAATTGAGATCGGCGAGAGTGCGCGCCATTTTGAAAGCGCAAGGCCTCGAACCGCACGACCAATTCATCCCCAAGTTCCGGTAGGAATCCAATCTTTTTCGAGAACTTCGCCCCGCTGTTCCCGGAGAAGGAGGTGAGAGATGCAAACATCACTCCAATCCCCAACAATTTCCCCCGTTCCCCCAAACAATTTCCCCGGGCGATCCGGCAGCTGCCGGACCGTCCGACTCAACCAACCAACCACCCGTCATGGATGGCCATGGAAATGGTCCGCCCTTTCCGACATCCGGGCATCCGCGCGGTTTCCACAGTAAAAGAATTTTCATTTTTTCTGAAACGCTCCCGGTTTTTTTCCTTTGTAGGGAGAAACAGATGATTGCGCCCTTACAATTGGGACGGAGGCCAGAAACAATGACAACCACGGATCCGCCTCCGCCAACCGGCCTTCGCGTAAAGCTACGGCGAGTCGAGAGGCTACGGCGAACAAGTTACAGGGATGTCGCGGATGGGACATTCGAGCTTCGTCATTCCGTCATTCGTTCGACACCTGCTCGCGAATCCTTTCGGAGTTCGGCATTCTTCAGCTTTCCCCGGTCGACCGCTATTGCGGCCGTCCGACTCAACCAACCAACCACCCGTCATGGATGGCCATGGGAATGGTCCGCCCCAGACAACATTCAAACCAACAATTAGAAAGCAGTTAAAAACAACCAAATGAAAAAATCATTCATCATAACTAGCATGACAGCATTAGCTGCCCTCTGCTTTAGCCTCACGGCGCAAGCCCAGGGCCCAGTCGTCGTCAGTGATAAGGACGACTACTCGCCCGGGGAAACCGCGCTGTTCCAGGCGGCCGGCTTCCAGTCGGGCGAGCTCCTGGACTTTAGCGTTGCCGTCTCAGACGACAACGGCCTCTGGATCCCGGACATCGCCTGGGCAGACGTCCCAGCCGACGGCTCCGGAAACGCTGAAGTCGATTACGTCGTCCCAGAAACCTGGGCGAACAAAAGCCTTCAGCTTACCGTCATGGGCCTCTCATCGGGCCTGATGGCGACGACGACGTTTACGGATGCTCCGCAACCGCAAGACGTGCACAACGTCAATTTCTCCACGACGGGGTTGCCGAATGGCGTGAACATCTCTATCTCCGGCTCGAAAACCAACCCGGGTGGCGGAGTTCCTCATCCCTTCGGGCCTGACACGTTTATCACCCCTGGGAGTAGTGCTACCGAGGGCACGGCCCCGGGCACTCAGCTTCAATTTGGCGGCTTCCCACCCACTGTCTCAGGCATTGGTGAGCACTGGACGCTGACCACGTTTAGCCTTAATCCGGGAACCGCGCCTGGAACTCTGTTCGCGGATATCCATACGGGCGCCGGATTGTACCAAACAGGCGGTGCTAACAACCCAGGAGTGCCTACGACGATCGTAGCCAATTACACGCATGTTATAGAGGTAACGAACCACCCGCCCGTCATCACTTGCTTGAATCCGACCGCGGAGTTGGGCCAGGCATACGGATGCCTCGGGACCGGCGCGGGCTTCGGACAAACCTTCCCGGTCAGCTACGGAGTCGTCAATGGCGCGGGAAACTCGAAGATTGTGCAAGCTACCTTCACGAAGGCGCTCCCGGGCTCGGGAACAGTGACCGTGAACGTGGCGACCGTGACCGACATGGACGCCGGGGACACTATTAACGTGACCGCGAACGGCACCCCCAGCATGGTGACGATCAGCGGGCCTGATATCGGCACCGCTCCTTTCGGGGTTGCCATTACCGCCAATGACGGCCACAACCCGACTGTAGGCGATACCTGCACCGGCACGGCCAGTGCGCAGATTATCTACAACTTCAATGGCTTCTTCCCGCCGTTGCACAACGACGCTACGACCAAGGTGAAGCAAGGCAGCGCTGTGCCGGTGAAATTCCAGGTCTCGGATTGCTCTGGCAACGTCATCTCCACCAGCAGCGACACCATTAGTGTGGCGTTGCAGTCAGCAAGCGTGCCTGATGGGGATGTAACGGTTGACGATGCGGGAGCGAGTAACGATAACGGTATCTACTTCCGCTGGGATCCGACGGGCATGCAGGATATCTTCAACCTGAAGACCGGTGCCAGCTTGGGTTACGTTGTCGGCAATACCTACACGATCACGGCTACGCTGGATGACGGCACAACCCATGACGTGCCAATCAGCATCAAGTAATAGGAAGAAATAACCTTTAACCGGTTTTCCCCCGGAGCCGGTTAATTGAGCGAGTGGAGCGCCGAGGAGGTGAAAATCCTCCCGGCGCTTTCTCTTTTTTGGCAGTAACCACGGATTGCACGGATAACACGAATGAAATGTGTTGTAGCCACGGCAAAGCTTGGCCGCCGTGGCGGGTGCGCCGTTGCTCAGGATGATGGGTTCGGGGAACACACAGCTTGCCCTGCTTGCCACGCCGAAGCTTGAGCGAAGCGCGGGAGCGTTAGTCGAACGGGCGTCTCGCGAGGACGAACTTTAGACAGAACGAACAGAATTTTCAGAATCAGAATTCTGTCTTAGTTTTTCGGCGGAACAAATTCACAGAAGGCGACGAAGGAAACCAAGGGCAGACGCCTGTACACTGGCGGCAAGGTGTGTGTTCCTCGGAGCCGATTAATCCCGGCGAGCGGCGCTTACGAGATGGTAACTTTCCGATACTCGCCCGCCTGAATTGCCGCAATTTCCGATTGAACCACGCCGGCTGACGCACGGATGCGCCGGAAATCGTTGGTGGAAAGTTCTAAAATCGCAATTGGCAACCCGGCAATTCCACCGCGCGATGTCGAAGCTGCTCGGCTTCGCCGACATTTTTAACATCGATCAGGGGACTGCTCGATTCACCTGCGCGTGCGCTCCCGGGGGCGATTGAGGTCAACCGCCCCTACCTAATCCGTGTCACCTGTCACGCCGTAGCCTTGGCGTAGGCGGATCCGCGATATCCGTGGTTCTTCTCCGCAGAGAAATCTCGACTTCGCTCGACGCAGCAATTAGTTGAGTCGGCGTGGAAGCGTTGCGGCTTTTCAAATCGCTTAACCACGATCAGCGCAGGACGTTCCTGGCTTGTTTTCTCGGTTGGGCGCTGGATGCATTCGATTTTTTTCTGCTCACTTTCGTGCTCGTGCCGGTCGGACATGAGTTTGGCCGGACGATTCCCGAGGTCGCGTTCGGAATTACGCTGACGTTAATGATGCGTCCTCTGGGCGCGTTCATCTTTGGTTTCCTGGGCGACAAATTTGGCCGGCGCATCCCGCTGATGGGCGACATTATTTTTTATTCCGTTATCGAACTGCTCACGGCGTTCGCGCCGAATTTTACCGTCTTTCTGATTTTGCGAGCTCTGTTCGGCGTGGGGATGGGCGGCGAATGGGGTCTGGGCGCATCGCTTGCCATGGAATCGCTTCCGACCGCAACGCGTGGTCTGTTTTCTGGAATCTTGCAGCAGGGCTATGCCACTGGTTATCTGCTCGCTGCGATCGTTTACTGGATCGTGTTTCCTTTTTTTGGCTGGCGCGGACTTTTTGTCGCCGGAGCGCTACCAGCTCTTCTGGTGTTGTATATCCGGGCGCGCGTGCCGGAATCACCGGTCTGGCAACGCAACAAGGAGCGCAGACAGCATCTGCCGCCGGATATTCGCGGATTCATCAGGCAACACGGCACGCTCTTTATCCATGTCGTCCTGCTGATGACGGCGTTCAATTACATGTCGCACGGGACCCAGGACCTTTACGCCACATTTCTCGAAAGACAGCGCGGCTTCGGAGTCAGTGAAAAATCGATGATCGCAATTATCTACGCCATTGGCGCGATCTGCGGCGGGGCTGTCGTCGGTTTTTTCTCGCAACGTTGGGGACGCCGGCGCGCGATCATTTTTTGCGCGATCTGTGGAATGCTCCTGATTCCTGCGTGGGTGTTCGCGCCGGGAACTGCGCTTCTTATCGTGGGAGGATTTCTGATGCAATTCATGGTGCAAGGCGCCTGGGGCGTTGTGCCGGTGCATTTGAATGAAGTTTCGCCGGCCGATTTTCGGGGGACTTTTCCGGGCCTGGCATATCAACTGGGAAATTTCGCCGCCGCCTACGCCGCGCAGCAGCAAGCCTGGCTGGCGGAAAGATTTCGGACCGCGAGCGGCGCGCCGAATTACGCGTTGACCATGGCGCTGGTAGAATGCGTGGTTTTCATTGCCGTCATCGTGCTAGCCGCAACCGGACGCGAAGAGCGAGGCAAAGAATTTTGAGGCTTCGCCTCACGTGATTCGTTACGTCGTTACACTGTTACATCGTAACGTTGCGAGTGCGCATTCTCATCCCTTTGCACCTGAAAACAGCTTAGCGTTTTAACGCGTGATCGGCTTTGGCTCGGTGGATCGCGCGCTCCGTCGCGCGATGTTAAATTTACTCGGCTTCGCCGACATTCTTAGCATCGAGCAAGGGATTGCTCGATCCACCCGCGCGGCACGCGCGTTGGATTGGGGAGCGCACCCGCCCTCGGGGGTTGATTTCGGCGCCCTCGCCGAAACATTCTCCTTTGGGGAAAAAGTCCGTGATCGCGAGGGCGCGATCACCAGCACCCGAGACGGGTGCGCTCCCCAAGAAGAAGGAGAAGAATTTTAATGAGCTGGTGGTGCCAGCGCCGGACCGCTGCTTGCAGGTTGCAATTGCAACGCTAGCCGGCCCGTTGGTTGATAAACGCCGGAACCGTAACGTTGCTCGACGATCGCTTCGGCAATTCTATCCGCGAGCAGTTCGCGATATTCCCAATCGCGCGCCTGGTTGCCTTCGGAGCGGTTGCTCAAGAATCCGCACTCCACCAACACTGCCGGGTAACTCGCCATGCGCAGGACGCGGAAATTCGCCGTGTGCACACCACGATTGCCGGAGTGGGGAATGGTCATCAGCTTGGTTTGAATCCGATTGGCCAGATCGGCGGAAGCAGATGAATGATAATAAGTCTCGTACCCGTGAATGCCGCGCCGGCGTGAATCGTTAAAGTGGATGCTGACGAAGATGGCGTTCTTTTGCGAATTCTCGATGCTCACTCGCTGATCCAGCGGAATGAACACGTCGGACGATCGAGTCATGATCGTTTTCAATTGTGATTCGCGCAGCTTGCGCTCGAGGCGCTGGGCCACATCGAGCGCAACTATTTTCTCCGGCGGTCCAGAGCGACGGTACGCGCCGCTGTCTTTGCCGCCGTGGCCAGCGTCCACTACTACGGTTGCAAAAGTTTTGCTCGTGTTCTTGACCCTGCCGGTTTGCGTGGCGCACGCGCCAAGTGAACCCAGCAAAGCGATGGCGAGAGCACAACTGATTGGTCGCGACATTCTGATTTTATAGCCCAAAATGCGTTTTCGACCAAAAAGTTTTCGCTGGCTTCGCACGAATCGTTGTAGCCACGGCGCTCTGTCTCCGTGTTTGGGAGCCGGCTAGAACGCCTCGATAGAGCGAGGTGGCTACAACTCTGGGGAGCGCACGCGCCTCGCGTGTTGGTTTTGGCGCCCTCGCCGAAACATTCCCTTGATCCCTTCCGAAAAAAGTTCGTGATCGCGGGGGCGCGATCACCAGCACGCGAGGCGCGTGCGCTCCCCGGAATTGCCCGGGCGATTGAGGTGAATCGCCCCTACCTCTTGATCTGTGCAAATCCGTGTTAATCTGTGGCTAAATGACGTTGTCGTTGCGCCTCGCGACGAAGAACCCTTCCGATTGATTCAGTTTCGCTATCCATTTTTCGGCGAACGCATGGAAAAAGCACTTGTTTTTTACGCGGCCGCACTTAAAGCCTTCTCGTTTTATGATCATCCGATTAGCGATTCTCCCGCTGCTCCTGGCACTGAACCTTTCAATGTGTAAGAGAAGCGAAACTGTCTCTCCAAAACCCCAGCCCGCTTCTCCATCGCGGGCAGCCCCGAACGCTTTCGGGGCTGGCAGCAGTCCTGTCGCGGCGGCTTCGCCCGCGAAGATCTCCAAGCCTGTAGTCGATCAAACGGCGCAGACCATTATCTTTTGTTATCACCGTTTCGTCGAAAAGATCCACAACCCCCAGACCGAGATCACACCGGCCGCGTTCGAAGCGGAGATGAAACAACTCAAGGATAGCGGGATCACTGTTATCGGCATGCAGGATTTTCTGGCGTGGAAACGAGGCGAAAAGAATATCCCGCCACGCTGCGCGATCATCACCTTTGATGACGGCTGGAAATCGCAATACGAAGTCGGCTGGCCGATCATGAAGAAATTCAATTACCCGCTCACGCTCTTCATCTATACCGAAGGAGTGCGCGGCGGGCATTTCGGCGGCGGCGAAGCCATCACCTGGGAAATGCTCTCCGAGATGCGCGACGCCGGAGTCGATATCGAGGCGCATTCGGCTACGCACCAGGACTTGCGCAAGGGCTTTGACGCAATTGCAAAAAAGAAATTGAGCGGAGCGGAATACGAGCAGTGGCTGCAAAACGAAATCGTCGGCTGCAAGCAACTGCTCGAGCAACGCCTTGGCATCAAAGTGAATTGCTATGCCGTGCCGTTCGGAAATTACAACGATCACGTCAAGGAAGTCGCGAAAAACGCCGGCTACGAGGCGATGTTTACCGTTTACGGTCAGCCCATCACCTTTACCTCCGCAAACGATTCGATTGGTCGTTATGCGATTGAAGCGAACAAGCCAAAAGTATTCGTTGACGCGGTTAAGATGATCGGCACCTCGACCGGCGGCGGCACCGCGGTGGCCGAAGTCGGCGCGGCCGATCTCTCGACCCAACCGGCTGACGGGACGACGGTGCGAACAGCGTTGCCCTTGATTAAGGCGAACCTGAGCAGGATTGGGCAAATTGAGCCCGGCAGTGTGCAATTGCGCATCAGCGGGCTCGGCGTTGTGCCCGCCAGTTACGATCCGAAAACTGGTACTGTGTCATATCAGGTTACCCAAAAATTGCGCGATAGGAGTTGCACCGTGATTCTGACTGCGAAGTCGGAAGGAAAGAAAGTGGAAGCACATTGGACTTTCGGAATCGAAGAGGGCGCGGCAAGGGCGGCAGCGCCAGCGGCGGCAACGCCGAAGAAATAAGGGAGCAATGACGTCCTGGGTAGCGCACGCGTCCCGCGTGCTGGTTTCGGCGTCGCGCCGAAACAGTCTTTCCTTGTGCAACCTTTGGTGTGCGATAAGCGCTCAGAGAAAGTTCGCGATCGCGAGGACGCGCTCGCCGGCACGCGAGACGCGTGCGCTACCCGGAACGTGACGCCACGCGCCTAACTTTATGTTTCCACAACTCAGCGATAAGCTGCAGGAGATTTTCAAGGAGCTACGCGGCCACGGCACGATCAGCGAATCGAATATCGACGCCGCGCTGCGCCAGGTCCGCCTGGCCTTATTGGAAGCGGATGTCGATTTTCAAGTCGCGAAGAAATTCGTTGCCAGCGTAAAAGAAAAAGCGCTCGGGGAAACCGTGCTTCGCAGCATCACGCCCGGGCAGCAGATCGTAAAAATTTTCCACGATGAGCTTTCCGCTTTACTCGGCGGCGACGCTGCGCCGCTTCATCTAGAGGAACTAGGCCGAATTTTGATCGTCGGGCTCAATGGTTCCGGCAAAACCACGTCCTCGGCCAAACTGGCGCTTTTCTTAAAAAAGCAGGGTCATAACCCGGCTCTGATCGCGTGCGATTTGCAACGGCCGGCGGCGATTGAACAGCTCGCAACCCTGGCGAAGCAAATTGACGTTCCCGCTTATACTCCCGATCCGAAGGAGAAAAATGTTCTCCGCGCCGCGGCCGCGGCGATCACGCAATCTGGAGCGCGGAGCTCCCGCGACGCCTTGGACGATGCCGCTGCCGCGCCCGGGCTCGCCGGAGCCCGCCCCTCCATTTCCATCTTCGATACGGCCGGCCGTCAGGAAATCGATGACGCGTTGATTCAGGAATTGAAAGAGCTCAAAGAATTTCTGCAGCCGCAGGAAACCTTGCTCGTGGTCGATGCTGCGACCGGACAACAAGCGGTCAGCGTGGCAACCCATTTCAACGACGCTTTAGAAATTACCGGAATCATTTTAACGAAACTCGACGGAGATGCGCGCGGCGGTGCGGCATTGTCGATGCGTGAAGTGACGCGGCAGCCGATCAAATTCGCCGGCACAGGCGAAAAACTCGACCAGTTCGAGCTCTTCGTTCCGGACCGGCTGGCGGGACGGATTCTGGGAATGGGCGACGTGGTTGGTCTGGTCGAAAAGGCGGCCGAGGCCGTGGATGAAGAGGAAGCAGCTCGCCTGGAGCGAAAGCTGCGCACGGCTTCGTTCGATTTTAATGATTTCCTGGCGCAGTTCAAAATGATGCGAAAGATGGGGCCGCTGGAGAATATTCTTGGCATGTTGCCTGGCATGAGTAACGTGCAGGGCCTCTCTGTTAACGAGAAGCAGCTCAAGCGCACGGAAGCCATCGTGCTTTCGATGACGAGCGAAGAGCGGACGCGCCCGGATATTCTAAATGCGCGGCGTCGTCAGCGCATCGCGCGTGGCAGCGGCTGCACCGTCACGGAGGTGAACGATTTGCTGCGGCGCTTTGGTCAGATGCGCAAGATGATGAAAAGCGCGGGCAAAATGAAGAGAACGTTGAAAGAGTTACAAAAGTTACATCGCTAAAAAAGATCGCGTGGCTAACCTTGTAACTCTTGTAACGTTGTAACCCTGTAACTTTTTTACCATGGCAGTTTCAATCAGATTACGCAGAGAAGGAGCGAAGAATCGCCCTTATTACAAAGTGGTGGTGGCCGACAGCCGCAGCCCGCGCGACGGAAAATTCATTGAGATCATCGGCACTTACGATCCCAAAAAACCAGGTCACAACAGCACGTTGAAACTCGATCGCGCCGAATATTGGATCAGTAAAGGCGCGCAAGCTTCCGACACCGTCCGCAGTCTCATTAAGAAGAATAAAAAACAGGTTGCAGGCGCACCAGCAGAAACTGCGTCTGCACCGCCTGTAACGCCCGCGCCCGCGGAGGCAACACCGGTCCCGCCGGAGCCACCCATCGCAGAAACGGCAGCTCAGGAACCGACGCAGAGCTAACGTCGCCGAGAGCATCGAGAGACGTTTGTCTGGCCTCCGTAGCCTTCGCTACTTTGGCAAAGGAGGCTGTCCACGCCTGGTTTTTGATTCCGGCAGAAATTCGTGTCGATTCGTGTGCAGCTGTCGCGCCGTGGCGTTGTGCGAAGGTGGATTCGTGGTTAGTCTTCCGTCATGAGAGAATTTCTCGAGTTCGTGATTCGGCAATTGATCGAATATCCGGACGACGTGGTGCTCACCGAAATTCCGAGCGGCAGAACAGCCATTTTCAAACTTCAGCTTCGCCAAAGTGACGTCGGCCGCGTGATTGGCCGCAGCGGGCAAACCATCCACGCTGTTCGAGCGTTGCTCGCCAGCTCTGCCGCGCGCCATGGCCAGCGCGCCACGCTCGAAATCATAGAATAGGTAGGGGCGATTGACCTCAATCGCCCGGCGTCTGAGTATTTCACACAGGCCCAGGCGGTTCAGGTGAACCGCCCCTACCAATGAAGATCGATATCGTCACGCTGTTCCCGGAGATCTGCCGTGCGCCACTTGGCGAAAGCATCATGAAGCGCGCGCAGAAGAACGGAATTGTCGATCTTTCCATTCATAACCTGCGCGATTGGACGACGGACAAACATCACGTTGCCGATGATGCGCCCTTTGGGGGAGGGCAGGGGATGGTAATGAAGCCGGAACCGATTTTTGCGGCGGTCGAACAACTCCGAAATCAAACATCCAAGGTCGTGCTGATGTCACCTGCCGGCCGCCGGTTCGACCAACAGTTGGCGGTACAACTTTCGGCCGAATCACACCTCATCATCATTTGCGGTCATTACGAGGGAGTGGATCACCGCGTGATCGAGCACCTGGTCGATCTCGAAATTTCCACCGGCGATTACGTGCTTACTAACGGCGCAATTGCCGCGGTCGTGCTTGTCGATGCGGTCGCGCGTTTGATGCCGGGTGTTCTTGGTCACAACCAATCGGCAGCCGACGATAGTTTCAGTCGCGGATTACTCGAAGCGCCGCAATACACGCGCCCGGCGGAGTTTCGCGGCTGGAAAATCCCGGACGTGTTGCTTTCCGGAAATCATGCAGAAATCGAGCGGTGGCGAAAAGAGCAGGCGATCAAGCGAACGCGAGAGAACCGCCCGGATTTGCTCGGATAAATCTGGGTAGCGCACGCGTCCCGCGTGCTGGCGATTGCGTCTCGCGATCGCGGGCTTTTCCACGAGGCCGCCGACACATTGTGCAGCAATCCACAGCAAAAGCCTGTTTCGGCGCGACGCCGAAACCAACACGCGAGACGCGTGCGCTACCCAGAGGTGTGCTATTTACGCTACGCGACCCAGCACCACGCAGGCGTTGATTCCGCCGAATCCAAATGAATTGCTCATGATGTAATCCAGCTTCGCCTCGCGTCCGTGATTTGGAACAACGTCGAGATCACATGCCGGATCGGGATTCTGATAGTTGATTGTTGGGGGAACCCATTGCCTATCTAATGCCAGCGCGCAAAGCGCCGCTTCAATCGCGCCGGTGGCGCCGAGCGGATGCGCGTAATAACCTTTTGTTCCACTAACTGGGATTCGCTTTGCCTGTTCGCCGAAGACTTGTTTGATCGACATGGTTTCGGCGCTGTCATTGAGCTGCGTCGAGCTGGCGTGCGCATTGATATAATCGATCTGCTCGGGCGCAAGCCGCGCATCGGCGAGCGCGTGGCGCATAGCGCGCACGCACGATTCGCCGGTCGGCAGGGGCGATGTCATGTGGAACGCATCGTTGTTGAGACTGTAGCCGAGCACTTCGGCATAGATGCGGGCGCCACGCGCTCGTGCGTGCCCGAGCTCTTCAATGATAAGCGAGGCGGCGCCTTCGCCCATGACGAATCCATCGCGCAACAGATCGAACGGACGACAAGCCAGAGCGGGATCGCCCGGCCACCGGCTCATCGTTTTGATGATGTCGAATGCTCCGATCGTAATCGTAGTGAGAGGCGCTTCTGCTCCGCCGGCGACAATCACGTCGGCGAAATCATCCCGGATATAACGCAGCGCTTCACCTACTGAAACCGTGCCGCTGGCGCAGCTATTCGAGTTAGTCGTGCCCACGCCGCGAAAACCAAAGTCGATCGCGATGTTCGAATGGGCTGAGCCACCAAAAACCTGGACGGCAAGCGTGGGCTGAATTCCGCGTGCGCCCTTTTTCAGAAATCGGATGTATTGATCTTCGGCCTTGCAAACCCCGCCAAGTGCTGTGCCAAAACTGACGCCCACGCGATGTTGCGGTTTTTCGCGGGAATAATCGAAGCGCGCGTCGTCGAGCGCCAGCTTCGCCGACGCGACGGCGAACTGCGCATAGCGGTCCAACCGTTTCAAACGGTGCGCCGGGAAAAACTTTTCGGGATCCCAATCGCGAATCTCGCCGGCGCAACGCACGCGGAAGGCGCCAGGATCAAAGCTTGCAATACTGTTGATTCCGCTCTTCTCGGCGAGAATCCCGTCCCAAAAGTCTGCGCGGCCATGTCCGATACAAGTGATGGGCCCAATGCCGGTAATGACGGCGCGTCTTCGACTCATGCGGTCACCGGTTTGGCCTGGGCTTCGACATACGCCTTCATACAGCGCAACGTCTTATTTGCAATGTGGTGAATAAAGAAATCGCCGATGACTTTGTCCGCGATTGGCGCCAGGAAACCGATTCGAAATTGCAGGTCGTGCGCGATCTCCACCAGCACGCCTTCTCGAGTTTCCTCAAACGTCCAGACCACGCGCATGCCTTTCGTAAATGCCCTCAAATGATGAAAGCGGATTTCAAGGCGATCCCGATCGATGATTTGCTCGGAGGTCCAGGAAATCGGAATACCGGAACGCGCCGCCGCCATCACGACCAGATTGCGATCCGGGCTCCGCTCCAGATAACGAATATAGCGATAATGCGGCAAGATCTTCGGCCACAGTTCCAGGTTCGCCGCTGTTTCGAAGATCGACTTCTTCGGCGCGCGCATGTTGATTGAATTCGTTTTATGCATTCGGATTGCTGGAAGAAGCTAATCTACACACGCCCCGCTGGGGAACGCACGCTTCAAACGTGCACTTCGCAGCATCTTGCCGCGAAGATTAGCGTTCGGCAGGATGCCGAACGCAGCATGCAGGATGCGTGCAATCCCCGATCCGTGCTCCCGATCTTAATCTTCAGTAATGACGCCGAAAAGGCCGTGCTCTTCGTCGGCGAGACCGGTTGAAGGCCCTTCATAGACAACGAAGAGAGATTCCATCGCTTCGGCGGATTGGAGAAGGCGTGAGGGCAGAAGAAGTGCTGGAAAAGGTGGCCAGAAAGTTCAAGGTGGAAACTGGGCTTCTGCTGCGGAAAGGCGAGCGCGGTTTAGAAGCACGGAATGTGGCCATGTGGATGATTTGGGAGACCGGAACAAGATCGTTGCGTGAAATTGGAGAACTCTTCGGTGGGCTGGACTACGCCACCGTGGCGCAGAGAATTCGCCGAACACGATTAGCGCACAGCGCGCGCACGAGATCCTTTGACTCCATTCCCTCCACACCACTGCTGTTAGTAGTGCCGCCCCCGTTCAAGGTGCGACCAGGCTCCAGCCTACGGGAGGAGTTGGGCCAAACGCGGCACTAACGTAAACGTTGTTGTTGAGATACCAGATCGCTGTCTGGCGAGTGGCCGGATTGTAAAGCAGATAATCCGGGTGCCCGTCACTGTTAAAGTCGGCCGTAGCCACTGACGCCCAGCCACTGGGAATGGTCGGTCCATAAGCGCCTCTGATGAACGTTGGCCCTGATAAATACCAGATCGCTGTCTGGTGATTACCGACGTTGAACAACACATAATCTGGATGGCCGTCGCCATCAAAATCCGCTACCCCAACCACGTTCCAGCCGACCGGAAGTTTTGGGCCATAAGCGCCGCCAACGAACACGTTGTTGTTCAGATACCAGATCGCTGTCTGGCGCGTGCTTGCATTGTAAAGCACATAGTCGGGGTAGCCATCGCCGTTAAAGTCCCCTGTCTCTACCAATTCCCAGCCATCGGGGAGGGTTGGCCCATAGGCGCTTCCGATGAATGTCGGCCCTGACATATACCAAATCGCTGTTCGATCGATAGTGGGGTTGAACAAGGCGTAATCTGGATGCGTATCCCGATTGAAATCCGCCGCAGTCTCCAGAACCCAGCCAGCTGTAATGGTTGGACCTAGAGCGCCACCCTGATAGATGTTGTTGTTGAGATACCAGATCACTGTCTGGCGCGTGCTGGCGTTCCGGAGCACATAGTCCGGGTGGCCATCGTTATTAAAGTCAGCCACTATAGCCCTGGTTGTCGTCACCACGTCGTTACCAATGGCATCAAGGTTGATCCCCGATGTCGCGGTGGCAATACTGCCTGCAAAAATAATTGCGCTCGCGATGACAATTAACGGAGTTGCGTTTTTGAACTGAATGAATGGATGCATGGTTTTTCCTTTCTCTTTTCTCGACCTTTTGATTCTGCGATTTCGAGTCCCGAAGGAGACGATGAACCGCGAGTGGAAAGGAGTTCTCCGCCTGATTCGAGATCCGTCTAAAACAAAATCGTAGAATCTCTCCATTTTGGTTGGAAAAATTCTCACTCCATTTCTTTTGATTCAGCGATTGCGAGTGCTTGAAGGCTCTGGCAACAATAAAACGGTTACGCCTTCGTTCGCGTCCGTACATCTATGCGCTCCCGTAACCGAAGGAACTTTGCATGGCGCAGATGCCCTGCGGGCGTTCGCTCGTTAAACGCAATTTCGGCAACCATTTGCGGTTGTAGCCATCGGATAGTCGCTATCTTGTCTCGATCCATTCGATGCGCGCCTTTCTTCTCAGGCAAATTTACGAAAGGACAGTTCTCGATTTCTTGTGTCCTTTATGCATCGAAAACCTTCTGCCGCGTTGACGGAACAAAACCGTTCTTAATGGATCAAACGCGCAGCCGGATTCCAACGCTTCTTTAAAGAAGGCTCTGAATAGATCTCGCTTGGAAGCGGTTAAACGGGTGAATCTACAGTCCTCGATCTAATCTTCGGTGATGATCCCAAATAGGCCGTGTTCTTCGTCGGCGATCCCAGCCGTGAAATAGACTCCTTCGCCGAGAGGCAGAAGATCCCATAACCCTTCGAACTCGAGCGGCGTTCCATCCGCCGTGACAAGCGTTTCGATAAAGGCGCCGGTCGCCGGATCGTAATTATTGATTTGCCCGTCGCCAAAATTGCCGACCCAAAGCTCGTCCCCCTCGATAATGGCAAGTCCCCACGGGGAATTCAGATGTCCGTGGGAAACAAGGCGTCTCAGCAGATTGCCACTGGTATCGAAGACATTGATGAAACCGTTGCCCGGCCCTGGTTCATCATCGCGCCTGCCCGGGGCCTGTTTTGCGTAGGTAACAAAAATCTCGCCATTGAAGTTACGTATACCAAAAGGCGCAAACCGGTGCGGTATATTTGGATCGACGAAGCCACCCGGGTTCACACGGTTGAAGTTCTCGTCGAAAGTCTCCACCCGACCGGTACGAAAATTGGTCACGTAAAGAAAATTGTGTCCATTGGCCATGCCGAGGGTCGCGCCTTTGTAAACATTTTTGCCCCTGCCTCTCACGGCCTCGATCGCGTTGTTCTGGTCGAGCGCCGGATTCCAGCCGGAGATTGTCCCGTCTTCGCTCACGAAAATAAACAGGCTGGGCTGCGAATTTCCGTTTTTTGTGACTCTGAAGAACGGTGTGTTGTTGAAGACGATACCGGTCGGATTGCCGGTCTGGTGCTGTTGTCTCGCTGGAATCGCTACCACAAGCGGGTTCGCGGTCCCGTCCTGGTTGTAAAGCGTGGAAACGCCGGTGCCATTGTCACTGACCCAAATGATACCGGTTGGCCCCGCCGCCATGCCCCATGGATTGACGAGATTTGGATCGACATGCTCGGCTACGCCGGCGATGTCGGACTGGAAGTTTTCCCAGCTGTAAGTATCGGCTCGCGCGAAGGCGGCCGTCAGAACTGTCCCTGCTAATACCAGCAGGGCGCCCTTTATCATAGTGTGAATTGTTTTCATAGGTTTTATAGGTTTTATACAAGCAGAATCGCAGCGAGCGGCGCCCCACGCCGTGTCGAAAAAGTAACGCCGTTGTTACTTTTCCAAGACAATCACAACGCCTAATCCGACCCGCAACGGGGCAAATCGCCAACGGACTGCGCACGCTTCAAGCGTGCACTTCGCAGCATTTGCCGCGAAGATTAGCGTTCGGCCGGATGCCGAAGGCGGTGCACGCGATGCGTGAGCTCCCCGATTCGTGCTCTCCGATTTTAATCTTCCGTAATGACGCCGAAAAGGCCGTGCTCTTCGTCGGCGATCCCAGCCGTGAAGAAAACTCCGTCGCCCAGAGGGAGAAGGTCCCACAAGCCTTCAAACTCGAGTGGCGTCCCATCGGCGGTCATAAGCGTCTCGATAAAGGCGCCCGTGACGGGATCGTAATTGTTGATGCGACCATCACCAAAATTGCCGACCCAGAGTCCATCCTCCACCAGAGCAAGTCCCCATGGAGCATTGAGCTCGCCGTTTGAGATCAGCCGCCGGAGGAAGTTGCCACTGGTATCGAACACATTGACGAAGCCAAAGCCGGGACCGGGAACATCATCCTCCCTTTTGGGATCTTGCTTGGCATACGTCACAAAAATTTCGTCATTGAAATTGCGGATGCCGAATGGCCCATAACCTGCCGGTAGCGTCGGGTCGAAGAACCCATTGGGATTAACCTGATGAAAATTTTCATCGTAGGTTTCGACCTTGCTCGTATGGAAATTTGTCACATACAGAAAATTGTGACCATTGGCGACGCCCAGCGTTGCACCTTTGTAAATAGCGCGGTTAACCCCGCGGTTTGTTCCGTTATCCACGGCGATGATGGCGTGCGTCTGATCTAACGTCGGGTTCCAACCTGAGATGGAACCGTCTTCACTGACAAAAATGAAAAAGGCGGGCGCCGAGTTTCCATTTTTTGTCACTTGGAAGAACGGTGTCTCGTTGAAGACTTGTCCAGTGGGATTTCCAACGTCTCTATTCCGCGCGGCAGTGGGAATCTCCACGACCAGCGGAACAGCTGTGCCATCCTGATGGTAGAGGGTCGAAACGCCGGTGCCATTGTCGCTGACCCAAATCGTGCCGGACGGCGAGACCGCCATACCCCATGGGTTGACAAGGCTTGGATCGACGTGTTGCGCTACACCGGGGATGTCGGATTGGAAGTTTGTCCACGAATAGGTATCCGCGCGTGCAGACGCGGCCGTCAGAATTGCTACTGCGAGCAGGAGCAGAGCACTTTTTATGTGAGCGTAAGTTGTTTCCATAGGTTTTATTGGTTTTGTACAACCAGAATCGCAGCGATCGGCGTCCCGCGCCGTGTCGAAAAGGTATCGCCGCTGTTACTTTTCCGGACAATCAAACGACGGTTCACAAAGGCCTGCCTGCCGTATCTTGCAACTAATTCAAATCTTACCGCGATTGTCTCGGCGCGAGGAGGGATCGCGCGAATTCTCCGACGCGACTAACCAGATTTTGGGAGTTGGCCAGTTTTTCGATCTGGCTCACAATGGCGCTGCCGACCACGGCGGCATCTGCGAAACGCCAGATTTCACGCACTTGTTCTGCAGTCGAAACGCCGAATCCAACCGCAACGGGCAAATCGCTGACGGAGCGCACGCGCTTTACGAGAGTTTCGGCGTCACGCGTCATTTCATCTCGCGCGCCAGTAACGCCCGCACGCGACACCGCGTAGATGAATCCACACGCTCGCTGCGCAATTCTGGCAAGCCGCTCATCCGAGGTTGTGGGTGCGACCAGGAAAACCGGGTCCAGACCACGCCGAATTAGTGTCTCAGTCCATGGTTCCGCTTCCTCAGGAATCAAATCCGTGACCAGCACTGCGTCGATTCCTGCCTGTTTCGCGTCGTTTGCCAGCCGATCTTCGCCGAATTTCAACAGTGGATTGAAATAGCTGAAGAGGACGATTGGTACATCGATGTGCTGCTTTGCATGAGCAACGCATGTGAGCGCATCGCCCAGCGTAACGCCGTTGCGCAGTGCGCGTTCAGACGCGCGTTGAATCACTTCACCATCGGCAACTGGATCGCTGAAAGGGACGCCTAGCTCGATGATATCCGCTCCGGCGGCCGCGAGCTCAACCAGCAGGAGTTTGGTCGTCTCAAGATCGGGATGGCCAGCTGTGATGAATGGGATGAATCCGCCGCGTCCGGAGCGCTTCAGCTCCGCAAACGTTTCTCTGATTCGACTCATCAGGTTTGCAATTCCGCAACGAGCTGAACGTCTTTGTCGCCGCGGCCGGACAAATTCACGATAATTGCGTCGTCTTGCGACAATTCGCGAGCGACACGAATGGCAGGCATGATGGCGTGGGAGGTTTCGAGCGCGGGAATGATTCCCTCCAGTTTGGCGCAAAGTTCAAATCCTTCGAGCGCCTCGGCGTCAGTCGCCCAAAGGTATTCGGCCCGCCCGATGTCGTGGAGAAACGCGTGCTCCGGGCCGATTGCAGAGTAATCAAGCCCGGCCGAGATAGAATGGGTCGTTGCAATCTGACCGTTCGCATCCTGAAGCACGTACGACATGGTGCCTTGCAAAACTCCGACGCGTCCGCCACCACTTGCCGCGCCACAGCGAAATCTCGCGGCATGCTCGCCGAGCGAATCGCCGCGTCCTCCTGCCTCAACACCGATCAGTCGGACCTGTTCGTCCGCAATGAAAGGATGAAACAACCCGATCGAATTTGAGCCGCCGCCGACACACGCAATCAAGATCCGCGGCAATTTTCCAGTCGCGAATAAAATCTGTTCGCGCGCTTCGCGTCCAATCACAGTCTGAAACTCGCGCACCATCAGCGGGTAGGGGTGCGGACCGAGTGCGCTGCCGAGCAAGTAGTAGGTGTCGTGCACGTTTGTGACCCAGTCGCGCAGCGCTTCGTTGATTGCGTCTTTCAGTGTGCGCGTGCCAGCGTTTACGGTTACAACTTCGGCCCCAAGTAATCGCATTCGAAAAACGTTTAGCGCTTGCCGCCGCACATCTTCCGCGCCCATGTAGATGATGCAGCGCAATCCGAACAGCGCGCAAACCGTCGCTGTCGCGACGCCATGCTGACCTGCACCCGTTTCGGCAATGATGCGATGCTTGCCCATCCTCCGCGCGAGGAGTGCCTGCCCCATTGCATTGTTGATCTTGTGCGCGCCCGTGTGCAAAAGATCTTCCCGTTTGAGATAAATCTGCGCCCCTCCCACATGCGTCGTCAGCCGCTGAGCGTGAAACAATGGCGTTGGCCGGCCGCAGTAATTGCGTAGCAGTTGGTTAAGGTCGCGCCAGAAGTGCGGATCGGTGCGCGCGCGCGTGAACTCTTTCGTCAGTTCCTCCAGCGGCGCCACCAATGTTTCTGGAACATAACGGCCGCCAAACTTGCCCCAGTGTCCAGTCTCGTCCGGCTCGCTTCTTGTGATCGGCGGTTTTTGCATTGGTTTCGGTAGTGTCCTAATTTGGCTTTTTGAGCGGGGAAATCAATGTGCTCAAGAAAGAGCGAGATTCACAGACTGACCGACGAATTCACCAGATACTTCCGCCGATGGTTGAAATCTGGGAATCAGTTGATCTGCCCCAAAAGTGCGCAACCCTTCCTCATGGACTTTGAAGAAATCGCCCAGAGCATCAAAGCGCCCAACCTTATCTCGTCACCCCGAAATGTGGAGCATTTCGAGGCACACCTTCCCGAGGAACTTGAACAGCTTGCATCTGATCTCCCTCTCGACGTTTGTTGCAAGGGGGGTTACTGCGAGACGGGCAGCGTGACGGTGGAAGATGTGGAAATCTCCGATTCAACGGACGACAGCATCGAGGGGTGCGCCATCATTGAGTTCACGGAATACGATCCAAGCCACTTTACTGATGGTTGGCGTAAGGCCCGTTTGGACTTCGTATTTGAGTGGAAAACGGCAGTGCTGGTGGTTCGGTGCCGAGACGCTCGTTTGTAGATGGGACCATAGGCTTTCGGAACACGGAAATTGTTCTTTTCGGGTTTCTCGTTCGATCCAAGCATCCAGCGTCGGCATGGAGTCGACAATCAAGATGCACCTCCGTTCTAACGGCAGACTGAGACGAAGCTCAGGGCTCCTTTATAGTCTATGATGTTAGGCTGCCACTCGTGTTCGTTGATGAATCCGGATGGGGGCTTATGTCGTATCCAGAATTCAGCGGATTCCTGTCGGTTCTGTTCGGAGAATGGAGCGTCTAAATACAGAGCAGCTAGACAGCTCTTCACCTGAGCTTCGTTCAAAACATCTACATCAGCCGGAGATAAAGAGTTCCCGGCTAAGCTGACCGCTTCTCGATTGTAAGCGACGGCACAACTGTTCGGTGTCACCGGCAAGATCATGAAGTCTAGATTCCCGCTGCCACCGGTCGAAAACCATAGAGCGGGATTATCCGAAGTGATTAATTGATTTTCGGATGCTGATGTATAGATGAAAACTCCCCAGAAGTCTTTGAGCCGCTCCAACTGCTGCTCAGGAGTGGCGACGTAGTCAGGCGATCCCATCAGATAGTGGTGAATGAACTGGCTCTCCAAAAGCTTGTATGCCTCGATCCGAGGACCGAGCATCCGGGTCACTTCGTACGCAGGATTTCGCAAATGAAGGCTGACGATGAAAACCATGAGACCGAAGTATTCTCGAATGTTTCTGTTCGGGTGACCTTTCCAAATCAACTGGGCTAGCGCACGATACAAATCCTCGTAATGCTGGAACATCTTTTCTGTCGTCGTGGAATCGATCGCAGAATAGAACTTCCGTTCGTAACACTGACTCTCGACGGGAACCTGTTTGTGCTGGTGTCGACTCAATAGCCATATCAGGGACTTTCGATCAGCCGTCGGACCATCTACAGAGAACTGCTTTAAATACACAGACGGGAGATAGTGGTGCTTTGATGGCGGGCGTTGTTCCTTCACAAGGCAATTCATTTCTCGCCCAAGCGCTTTGCGACGTAGTCGAGCGACGCTTTCAAGTCCGCCCGGTTGGTTCGGTTGACTTCCGCACGCAACACGTCCATGGCTTCGCGAGCCTCTCGTTTGCCCCTCTCTGTGTCTCCCAATTCAATCAAGGCCAAGCCGCGATACGCCTTCATTTTGGCTAAGTCTCCGGCCAATTCGCTCCGACCCTCAACATTGACCAGCCGATCGAAGATCTCCATGGCACGGTCATACAAACCCACCGCTGCCCGGTTGTCCCCCAGACCCCTAACGGCAACGGCCTTGTTCTGGTAGAGCATTGCCAGGTTGTTGGCTAATTCGCGCCGACCCTCGACATTGACCAGCGGCTCAAGAATCTCGATGGCCCGGTCAAACAAACCCATTGCGGCCCCCCGGTTGTCCCCCAGACCCCAAACCGCAACGGCCTTGTTCATGTAGAGATTTGCCAGGTGGTTGGCCAGTTCGCGTCGGCCCTCGACATTGACCAGCCGCTCGCGAATCTCGATCGCCCGGTCATACAAGCTCACGGCGGCCCGGTTGTCCCGCAAGTTCATAACCGCACTGGCCTTGTTCATGTAGAGATCTGCCAGGTCGTTGGCCAATTCGCGCCGACCCTCGACATTGACCAGCCGCTCGAGAGTCTCAATGGCCCGGTCATACAAACCCACCGCTGCCCGGTTGTCTCCCAGGCTCATAACCGCATTGGCCTTGTTCATATAGAGAGCTGCGAGGTCGTCGGCCAATTCGCGCCGACCCTCGACATTGACCAGCCGCTCGCGAATCTCGATGGCCCGGTCATACAAACCCACCGCTGCCCGGTTGTCCCCCAGACCCCTAACGGCAACGGCCTTGTTCTGGTAGAGCATCGCCAAGTCGTTGGCCAATTCGCGGCGACCCTCGACATTGACCAGCCGCTCAAGAATCTCAATGGCCCGGTCACACAAACCCACCGCTACCCGGTTGTCTCTCAGGTTTATAACCGCACTGGCCTTCTCCATGTAGAGCATTGCCAGGTTGCTGGCTAATTCGCACCGGCCCTCGACATTGACCAGCCGCTCGCGAATCTCGATGGCCCGATCAAACAGAGTCAGGGCTCCGGAAGAGTCATCGGCCGTTTCATGCACAAACGCCGCGTTCTTATACAAGGTTGCCAAGTCATTCTCCAAATCCTTCCGTCCACCCTTAACCAGGCGCTCGTACATGCGTCGCGCCTCGTCGTACGCCGCGACGTCGGCGATTAACTGTCCGCGGCGCGAACTCCCCTGCCGCGCCATGATCTTCGCCGCCTCGGCCGGGTCACGTCCCTCCGCCCGCAACGCACATTCCAGCCACTTCCGCGGGTCTGTCCATGAGCCACCTGTAGGCGTCCGGCGGTCGCCCGCTTCCAACTGCGTCGTTGTTCTACGTTCAATCTCACCAAGGGTACGAACATACTCGGCGCCGACCGCGGCCTGATAGACGCCTTTCAGATTCTGCACCACGGCTTCCAAGCTCTGCCATCGCTGCGCCGGATCTTCACGGAAGCACCCCTCAAGGATTTTCGCCACGTTTTCGAGCACGGCGGGAATGTCTTGCACCTCGCTATTATTTTCGATGAAGGCTTTGAGCGCTTGAGCGGCCACTCTTCCCGATCGCCAAGACACTCCACCTTGAAACATCTCCATCACACTCACGCCCCAAGACCAGATGTCGGTGCGCCGGTCGAGCTTCCAACCACTCGCCTGCTCCGGTGAGCAATAAGCCGGAGTAAAGCCGCCACTGCTCACAAGAATACTCTGGCCGAGTTCCGGTACATGCCGCTCCCCGGTCGCCGCCCATGCTCGCGCGAGCCCGTAGTCTGTCACCCTGACCTTCAATCCTTGCACTGCAACTTGCGCATCCTTCTCCATCATCACGTTAGCGGGCTTCACGTCTTGATGCACCAACCCCAACTCATGCACGCAGTGCAAACCCCACGCGAATTGGATCGCCGTGTCGAGAATCCGCTCCAGCGCCGTCTCTGCTCCACCTTCATAAAGCTTTCGCGAGTCGATCCAGTCTTTCAGGCTGCCACCCTCGACGTATTCGGCGAAGATCAGCACTTCGTCCCCGGCTGTGCGGAAGAACCGACAGGGCACGAGGTTCGCGTGTTCAGGTAGATCAATCCACGTTTGAAGTTCGGCTAGGAAATTTCGCCGCTCTCGATCGCTCAATCCCTTCGCCCGCTTAACGGCAAAGCGCATCCCCGTGGTTCGACTCTTTAACAAATACACCTTGCCCATCCCGCCTTGACCCAAGACTCGCCGTACTTCGAAATCATTGAGCAGTAGGTGTCCTGGCTCCCACGCTTGTTCCGAGTTGGTATTTTGGGGCTTACTCAGGTCCGCCATTACAGCGCTTTCTTCAAGGCTTCCAACATCTCGACGGCTGTTATGTAGCGCTCCTTGACGTTCTTCGCTAGCGCCTTGGCGAGCACATCCGCAAGCGCTGTCGGAATGGACTTATCGCGCTTGCGGACCGGCACGACAGCGTCGTTCAATATCACGTCAATTGGGTCGCGCCCCTGAGAGAACTCATAAGGGAGCTGCCCGGTTAGCATGTTGTAGATCGTCGCGCCCATGCTCCAAACATCCGAGACAGGTTTGACGTATTTGAAATTAATGAGCTGCTCGCGCGGGATGAAGTAAGGTGTCCCCGCGTAGTTGCCCGTGAGTGTCAGTCCGCTCAAGCCAGCCTTCTCGAAGCTCTTTGCCAGACCGAAATCGCTGAGCTTGGCGACAACGTTGTTTCGCGGGAACGAGAGCAGGATGTTTGATGGTTTCAGATCGCGGTGGACGAAGCCTTTCGTATGGGCGTGCGCCAGCGCATCGAGACTTTGGAGAACAATCGGCTTCGCCCACTGCAGCGATAGCTTGCCATCGTGTTGCGCCATCAGCCTGTCAACGCCTCCGCCTTCACACCATTCCATCGCGAAATAGAAAATTCCCTCCGTGGATCCAAAATCGAAAACTTGAACGATGTTCGGATGCTTCAGCGATGAGACATTGCGAATTTCTCTCAGAAATTGTTCGAGGTTGCCTTTGTCCACGGCAACTTGCGACAACATCACCTTGAGCGCGACGCGCTGGTTGTCTTTAATGCGGCGAGCCAGATAGGCGGCGCCGAAGCCGCCTCGCCCCAATTCCTTTTCGACGATGTAGCCTGCGATTTGCTGTTCGATGAACCGCTCGGCTTTCCTTTGCTTCGGGGCGTTCACTTCAAAGATCAGTCTGGCTAGCTCTTCGCGGACCTGCGCGCTCTCGTCCGGCTGAACTTTGGCGTGCTCAATAGTGACCGCCATGATGGTATCGCCGACGCGAATGCGATCGCCGTGATTAAGATCCACTTCGCGATACTTGCGCTTTGCGCCTTCCTCTGGAGTCTCGCCTTTGTTTCTGCCTCCGCATTTGCGGTTGTTTACGTGTGTCGCGTTTAGACTGCCGAGATCGCGCAGCCTTGCGAGAGGTGGGTTTACCTCGAGAAGAAAATGGTGGCGTGAGACGTGCGTGTCATCAGACAGATGAGCATGACAATCAGGAGCGCGTCCAAAGACAAAGGTGTCGTGTTCAGCGAACTCAAATTTCTTTCCCTTCAGCGGTCCATCCACAATCTCCAACCGAACTCGGTTCTGCATGACACACGTTAAGATAATCAGGGACGGGGATCAGCTGCAATAATGACTCGATTGGCGCAGCGGGCCACCCGATTCGGAAGAAAGATCGCAAAGGAACGGTATCAGTCTGTGATCTCGCGTTTTTCTCCAGCACATTGTTTTTTTCCTGCTCAAAAAAACCAAATTAGGACACGACCTTGGTTTCTAAGGCGAGGACGCGGTTGCTGAATGCACGGCCATTCGGACGGCCGTCACGAAATTTTTAATGGCGCGATAATCTTTCGTGCCTGGGACGCTTTCGACACTGCTGCAAACGTCAACCGCGTGTGGCGTGACAGTCGCAATGGCTTGGCCGACATTTTGCGCATTTAGACCGCCCGATAGAATGAGGAATCGCGCGAAGGGTAGCGTTGCTCGCGCGGCCGGCCAGTCACATGTCAGGCCAGTACCGCCGCCAAGATTCGGGTGATACGCATCAACGAGCACATCACATTCGGAAAACAGAGAGACTTCCTTCGGCTGAAAGCGTGCGTGGGTGCAAAAAGCGCGAATGACGCGAAATTCACGAGCTAATTGGCGGCACGTTTCAGGCGAGAAATCTCCGTGCAACTGAACACATCGGATCGCAGCTGCGTTTGCAGTGCTCCGAACTTCGTCAGCAGGCGCGTCAACGAAGACGCCGACTGCTTCAACGCTACGCGGTATTGCCTCGACAATTCGGCGAGCGGCCCTGGGTTCGATGTAGCGTGGACTTTGCTGGCAAAAGTTGAGTCCAATCAAGTCGGCACCCGATGCCGCACAAGCTCGTGCGTCCCTTATGTTCGTGATGCCGCAGATTTTAACTTGCACTGGAGTCATGATGGAGAAAATGACGAAGGTCGAATGACGACGGACGAATTAATGACGAAGCTCGTACGATCTGTAGCCACCGACTGTGTGCCGTCCACTTGCAAGACAGACAAGCTACGCTCTGTCCTGAAAGCTTTCGAGGCGCTCTTGGGTAGGAGGCAGGCGGGTGACTACAACTAGTTTCACAAGTCGATCGACCCTCACCTGACCTCTCCCTACAAGGGAGAGGCGATTCCTTCTCCTTGGGGGAGAAGGTGAGGATGAGGGCGTCTGAAATAAAATGGTGCAAGCGATTCACTTTTGAAATCCTCTCTGCAGCATTCGCCCTTCGGCTTTCGTCATTTGTCATTCGGACTTCGTCATTCAGCGCGCTTGTCGATCTTCGGCAGCAGCGATTAAATCGCGAAGAGCTGTTTCAGGATCGCCCGCGCGCATGAGCACTGCGCCGATGAGAAATCCGCGAAACCCAAGCTTCCGAAGGCGACACAGTGATTCAGCGCTTTGTAGTCCACTTTCGCTAATCATAATGCTATCCGGCGGAGCTTTAGCGATTAGACGCTCGCTGGTGTTCAATGAAACTTGGAACGTCTTCAGATCGCGATTATTCGCTCCGATGATTTTCGCGCCTGCGTCCAACGCGCGGCGCAGCTCGCCGGATGTATGCACTTCGATCAGCGCATCGAGTCCAAGTTCGTCTTCAGCGACTTCGCGCAATTTTCTTAACAAAGCGTCATCCAGTGCCGTCACGATTAACAATACAGCGTCGGCGCCTGCAATGGTCGCTTCGTAAATTTGGATTGGATCGACGATGAAATCTTTGCGCAAGACCGGCAGCCTGGCACTGGAGCGAGCTGCGCTGAGATCCTTAAGTGAACCGCCGAAATATTCTTCGTCAGTGAGAACGGAAATGGCGCAAGCGCCACCTCGCTCATAACGACGAGCAACATCCGCGGCGGAAAGATCGTCGCGAATAACCCCAAGTGACGGCGATCTGCGCTTGAATTCCGCAATAATCTTCAGTCGCGGCAAGTCCGCCTCCAGTGCTCGCAGCAGGCGATGAGGAGTGGCATTTCTTCGAATCTCCAGCGCGCGTTCGCGGAACCCGTGGGCAAGAGAATCGTGTTCGAGCCGTGCGATCACTTGCCGCTTTGCCGCAAGAATTTCTGAAAGAAAATTTCTGTTCATCGCTTTCGATTTGTTTCGCCGATGAGCGCCTCGAGCTTCGACGCTGCGCGTCCGCTGTCGATGCTTTCGCGTGCGAGGCTTGCCGCCTGGCAAAGGTCAGACGCAAGTCCTGCAATGTGAAGCGCAGCAGCGGCGTTTATAACAACGAGGTTGCGTGCCGCGGCAAAGTTTTCCTCCGCTCTACCCTGGAGAATTGCGCGGATCAGTTGCGCATTTTCGGCTGACCCGCTGCCGCGAGTTCCATCGAGCGACCTGCGTTCTAGTCCGAAATCGTGAGGTGAGATGGTAAATGTTTCCACGCCCGAGCCAGCCGAGCAGGCGGCGACAAAAGTTTCGCGCGTCAGCGTTACTTCATCGAGACCGTCAGCGCCATGGACAACCCACGCTTTTTCCGCGCCGAGCAGCGCGAGGGCCGACGCGACTGGCTCGACTAGAGAACGATGCCAGACGCCGAGAATCTGAAAGGGCGCGCGTGCGGGATTTGTTAGCGGACCGAGCAGATTAAATGTGGTGTGCACGCCGAGCTCGCGCCGCACATGCGCGACGCGAGCCGTTGCGCCATGGAACAATGGCGCAAAGATAAAACAGATTCCGTGCTCGTTGAGACAACGCTCAACGGTTTCGGGCTGAGCAGCGGTGTTGACCCCTAGCGCTTCGAGCACGTCAGCACTCCCTGAATGGGATGTCGCCGCACGCGAGCCATGTTTTGCGACAGGCAAGCCGGCGCCGGCGATGACAAAAGCCGCCGCCGTCGAGACGTTAAAAGTTTTCGCTGCGCTCGAGCCGGTCCCTGCGGTGTCGATGAAACGCTCGTGATGGCACCGCACCCGAATGGCGCGATCTCGCATGGCCTCCGCCATGCCGGCCAGCTCTTCGACCGTTTCACCTTTCACGGCCAAAACAGCAAGCGCCGCCGCCACCTGCGCGTCGGTGGCGGCAGGATTGAGCAACGCCCGAAGAAACTTACCGGCTTCAGCACGGCTGAGATTCTCGCCGCGCATGAGAGACAATGTCATTTGGCGCAATTCCAAATCGCCGACGTCAATCGTCTCACGTCGGAATTCATCTGTTCGCGGTGGCGTTGGCAGCAACCAACGGGGTCGTGCAACGTTACTCTTATCTTTCCTAGGATTCATTTGTGGAATCGCAGCATCGCCGATCATCCAATTTGCGTCGCCATTGCCAGGGCCTTCGCCATTGCGCGCGCCTTATTGACGGTCTCCTCGTATTCCAAGTGTGGATTCGAGTCGGCGACGATACCCGCGCCAGCTTGAAAGTACGCTTTTTTGTTTTTCAACACGGCGCAGCGCAACGCGATGCATGAATCAAAATTACCGTCGAACCCAAAATAACCGATCGCACCCGCGTAGCAGCCGCGCTTGGTCTTTTCCAGCTCGCTGATAATTTGCATGGCACGGATTTTTGGGGCGCCCGATACAGTGCCGGCCGGAAATGTCGCTCTAACCAGATCGAACGCAGTGCAGCAGCGGCGCAAACGCCCAGCCACATTGGAGACGATGTGCATGACGTGGCTGTAACGCTCGATCTCCATCATCTCGGTCACACGCACCGTGCCGAAATCCGCAACCCGTCCGACATCATTCCGCGCAAGATCGACAAGCATAATATGTTCGGCGCGCTCCTTGGGATCGGCGAGTAGTTCGGCGGCATTGCGTTCGTCTTGCACTGCGGTCGCGCCGCGGGCGCGCGTCCCTGCGATTGGGCGAATCTCAATCGTTTCGCCGATTAGCCGGACGTGCATTTCCGGCGAGCTGCCAACGAGCGCAAAATCGTCGCCGGCTTTAAGACAAAACATGTACGGCGAAGGATTGATGAAACGCAGACAACGATAAAAATCGAGAGGGTTTCCGCTGAAATCGCGTTCAAATCGCTGTGACAGGACGACTTGAAAGATGTCGCCGGCGCGGATGTATTCTCTGGCTTGTTCGACTGCCAGCTCAAATTCTGCGGGAAGGAAATTGCTGCGAGCAGGGCGCGTTTCGCAGTCCAAGGTGGGAATCGTTCGAAGATCGGCAGATTTCGTGAGTTGGTGCACGATGGTATCGATAGATTCTGCCGCTTGTGCGTAGACTTCCTCGAGCGAGCCATCGTCGAGAAATGCATTCACGACGATTTTCAGGCTACGGAGCCGATGATCGAAAATGAGAAGGCTGTTTGTAATCATGAAGAGCGCCTCCGGCAATTGGAGCTCATCCCGAGATGCGATTGGAACCTTGGGCTCGAAGAAACTGACTGCTTCGTACCCAAGAAAACCGACAGCGCCGCCGGCAAATTGTAGCAATTTCGGATGCGAGACGAATTGATAACGCGCCATCAGGTTGCGGACTTCATCGAGTGGATCGGTTGCCGTTTCGAAGCGCCGCTCATCCCCACGTTCAACGACCCGGATTTCGTGCCCGTAGCTTTGAATAACCGTCCGCGGTTCGAATCCAGCGAACGAGAACCGTCCCGACACATCATTTTTTTCCGTCGATTCAAAGAGGAAGCTGTAATTGCCGCGATCAAGTTTTTTGAACGCTGAAACCGGCGTTTCGCTGTCAGCGACGAACTCTGCGAAAATAGGGATAACATTGCCGCGTTTCGCGAGCTTAGAAAATTCGTCCAGCGTTGGAGTGAGTTGCAGGTTCATTCAATGTGCCGGAGCCGAAAGGAAACTCCTGAGAATGTTCTTGCCGTCTCGCGTGAGGACTGATTCCGGATGGAATTGCACTCCTTGCACCGGGAATTGGCGATGGCGCAGCGCCATAATTTCACCATCGTCACTTTCGGCCGTGATCTCGAGAGATGCAGGAAAGGAACGTCGCTCGACGACCAGCGAGTGGTATCGGCCAGCTTCGAAAGGCGTAGGCAAATTCGAAAAAAGCGCGCTTCCGTCATGCCTGATCATGGATGCCTTCCCATGCATGAGGCGAGAAGCACGGACCACCTTTCCGCCATACGCTTCGGCGATGCATTGATGTCCGAGACAGACGCCCAGGATGGGAATCTCAGGTCCGAAGCGCCGGATGATTTCTTTACTGATGCCCGCTTCCCGCGGCGTGCAGGGCCCCGGCGAAACACAAATGTACTGCGGCGCTAGCTCTACGATTTCCTCGAACGAGATTGCGTCGTTTCGTTTGACGATGAGCTCACACCCAAGCTCACCAAAATACTGCGCGAGATTGTAAGTAAAAGAGTCGTAGTTATCGATCAGGAGCAGCATGGATTTTAGATCTGCTAAACGATCGGTTTTGCGTTGATCTGTTGTTAGGAAGCGGTGACGTAAGCTTGTGAATCGCGCGAACTTGGTCGATTAGTTGCGCATACTCCGAAGGCGTTAACGCCTGCGCGCCGTCAGAGAGAGCGAGCTCCGGGTGGTTGTGAACCTCGACCATAAGACCGTCCGCTCCCACTGCTACTCCGGCGCGAGCGAGCGGGGTGACCAGGTAGGCGCTACCAGTGCCGTGGGAGGGATCTATCATTACTGGCAAATGGGAAATACGACGAATCGCCGGCACTGCCGCGAGGTCGAGCGTGTTACGTGTGTGCTGTGCAAAAGTGCGAACGCCTCGCTCACACAGGATCACGTCATAATTGCCCTCGGCCATGATGTACTCGGCCGCGAGTAGCCATTCCTCGATGGTAGCCGCCATCCCCCGCTTCAACAGCACGGGCAATTTCGAGCGGCCAGCCCTCTTGAGGAGCGAAAAGTTCTGCATGTTGCGAGCCCCAATCTGAATGACATCGCCGTATTGCTCGATCAGATCGACATTAGATTCGTCAACCGCTTC
>WNGB01001453.1_pt1 | contig 45678 bp, 46 predicted proteins | sample 5400681 | NCBI WGS metagenome assembly WNGB01 (sample SAMN13153367, study PRJNA577476) | soil metagenome | isolation source: 115 cm soil or saprolite under grassland replicate 2 | place: USA:California | collected 2016-06-15
CCGGTCGGTGATCGCGCCCACCGGCTGCGCTGGTCGCTGTGGCGACGCCGACATCAGGCCCGCGCCCGTACCTGCCATTACCGACGACAGGCCGCCTGGCAACCATGAAGATCACGATCTACGGCTGGAGTACTAGGCCGAGGACCGAGGAGGATGCCGCGCCGTATGCCCGCATCTCCCGCATCGCTTGTTCAGCTCCGCGGCGGAACGATCTTGCGTCGGCAGCCGTGCCGATTGACGCGACCGTAACGTTCGCTTGCGACGGTCGTGGCGTCAGGTCACTGAGCAGGTGGACAAGATGAGACGCCCAAATCGCTGCATAGAGGCGATGACGACAGCGCAACTCCGGCCGAAGGGTCTGCTTGTCGATGACTGTTGCATCGATACGTAGTTCTTGACCGCTTATCAGCTGCAGTACGTCACGCTTTACCTGTGGAGGGTCCTTGGCGGCATGAAAGGGTCGGCCGATTTGCGGGATACCCAGCTTCCCTCGCAGCGCTTGTCCAAGTCCGTCAAGCCGAGGCAGCCATGAACAGTCCACGAGGGTCGCCGTGACGACCATGAAGTAGCGATTGATAGCAAGGTTACCAAAGTCATCGGGAATTCCTGCTTCATCGCCGAAGATATAAACGTCTGCTTGGTCCCTCTGCATGGAGAAAGAGTACCAGCATCGGCGCGCCGTCAGGGGTGCCGATAGCCCACCTTCGTAGGGCTATCGCGGCGCTTCCGGCGGCTTGCCGATGAGGGTTCGATCCCCTCCTCCCCCATACGCTTGTGGGAGCTTTGTGAAACTGACTCGTACGAGTCAAATCGGGTTGCTCCATGTGGGGGGGAGCCCGCTCCCCCAGGCATGCGAACGCCCCTGGCGGCTAGACCAGGGGCGCTCAGTCAGGGTGTGCTCCCTCGCGTCGACCTGCTACGGCCCGGCGTAGCGGTGCGCCAGGTCCGCCCTGGCCCAATGGACCGCGTACGCCTGCCGCTCCGACTCCGGCGAGTCCTCGCCCACGTGGACGCCGGCGGGTGGGTCCCACCAGTCCCAGGCGTTCGCGTGGCCGCCATCTTGGAGGCACGCGTCACAGAAGAACTCGCCGCGCACCAGCGCCCGCCCGACCTCCGCATCGGGCAGCCAGTCGGCCAGGCCGCCGCGGCCCACCGCGCGGAGTTGCGCGCGGATCTGGGCGACCATCCCACGGAAGTCGGGATCGGCCAGGTGCAGCTCACCGTGCCGCTCGGCCCGCTGCCGCAGCGCCACCACCGCGACCGTGACCTCCAGCAGCCGCGCACGGTGCTCGCCTGCCCAGGCCCGCCGGCGCGTCTCCCGCGCCTGGATCACCGCGGCCAGCAGCCCCGCGGGGATGCTTCGCAGCGCCGGCCGCGCGTTGCCCGGCTGGCCGGACGCGAACACCAGGTAGGACGCTGGCGCTTGGTCGGCCAGCCAGTCCAGCCCGTCGCGGTGGCGGTCCAGCAGCTCGCAGGTGGGCGTGTGCCGCGCGTGCTCCAGCAGCTCGGCGGGGACTTGGCCGTCCGGGGTGAGGTAGGCCAGCCAGGCGAGCGCGGCCTGGTCCTCCAGGTCGAGGTCCAGGTGGAAGCGCGCCGTCTCTAGCGCGTCCAGGTCGATCGGGGCGCCCAAGCGCAGCAGGTGGGCGGTGGTGTAGGCGCCCTGGGGGTTGATGTCGCCGTTGCGGTCGTAGCGGTAGCCGATGCCCTCGGGCATGGCCCACTCGTCCAGCCAGATGTCCTCCAGCTCGCCATCCAGCAGCGCGAGCACCCGTCCAACTTCGTCGACGCTGGCCTGCTGGCCGCGCGCGACCGGACGGCTGGTGGTGGTGGTGGTGGTCATCGGCTCTCCCCTTCCTCGTCCAGCTCGTCTATCGGCCAGCCCGGGGAGCCGCCGATGACCTCCAGCCAGCGGCCATCCTCGAACTCGAAGACGTAGACCTCGCCTACGCCGTCGCAGTCGCAGCCAACGGTGGCCTTGGTGATCCGGCCCGCAGGGCGGTACAGCTCGGTGGTGGTGATGGTCGAGGCGGTCACGACGCCACCTCCTCACCTGGGCTCTGCGCCTTGCGCTGCGCCCGGCGAGCTGCCTTGGCGCGCTCGAAGGCAAGGCGCGTGAAGTAGGCGCTCCGGGCGTGCTCGGCACGGCGGCGGCGCTCCTCCGGAGGGAGGGTGCCTTCGGGATCGACCTCGGCCTCGAAGCGGGCGAGGAACGCAGCGCGCGCGGCGGCCGTGATCTCCCGAGCGTCGTGCTGCGCGTGCATGGTGTGTGCGGCGAGCCGAGCACGTAGGATGCGCTCATCGGGGGACAGACCCGGCCCGCTATCCGAGTTCGTGGCCGGAGAGGTACGCTTGTCGCGCATCTCGGGGGTTCCTTTCGACGGTCCTACCTGGGATGTTGGCCCCGGTGCAGGTCGCATCTGCCCGGGGCCACTTCTGTTGCCTACCAGCTCCTCCTCACTGACTCACTCACTGACCGGGTCGCTTCCCTGGCGTCACCTCCCCTTCTGCGCGGACTCCTCCGTCCGTAGCACAGCGGACTTATGCTGCCGCTCACGATGGGCTATATATGTCCGGTTGTCAAGGGAAGGAAGCGTCCGCGATGATGACGGCCTATGGAGATGTCCGATGTCATCCGCCGACGCAGAGCCGAACTCGGCATGTCGCAGGCCGACCTCGGCACCGCCGCAGGCGTGGACGCGCGCCAAATCAGGCGCTACGAGGCCGGGCAGAGTCAGCCGGTCCTCTCGGTGGCTGTGGCCATCGCGGAGGCACTCGGCATCTCCCTCGAGGAGCTGGCGCCGAACTCGCGTAACGACGGGAAGGACAGGCCGAGAGCAGCGCCATCCAGCGTGGTCGATGCCGTCAAGGCCGACCCTGGATTGGACGACAGCGGGCGAGAACTGCTCACCACTATCTACCGCTGGCTCGTCCGCCAGCGGCGAGGGTCGAATGCGAAGTCGTGAGTGCATGAGGCAACCTTGACGGCAGAGCACAGCGCTCGAAAGCTCACGGGCATATACCGAGATGGTCTAAGAATTGCGATAGGGAAGCGGGAGCAGTGACCTCCAGAAGACATCAGCCGCCGGCGCCGCCCTCTGGTTTCTGGGACCGCCCGGAGGTCGCTGCAGCCCTCGCCGCCCGTGACATGGGCGCCGTCGTCCGCAACTTCCGCAAGTGGACAGGGGCGAGCCAGACGGATATCAGCATGCTGGTGGGCATCCCGCAGCCCCATGTGAGCGAGCTTGAGCGGGGTTTCCGGCACGTCGCCGCGCTGGATCTCTTCGAGCGCTTCGCTGACGGGCTGGGAATCCCTCGGCGCCTACTCGGCCTCGCCGAGCGCTCCGACGACAGTTCACCGGCCGATGGAATGGACGAGCACGTAGCGAGCAGCCAGCGCGAATGGCTCCGCACACGTCGCATGCTCAACCAGCATCGGCCTGAGCTAACACAACTCGCGGCACGGCTCTACCAGCCAACAATCAGGCTTACCGATACGGGAATCCTCACGCCCGAGGAATGGCAACTCGAGGAGCCGGTCGATCTCAGCTCGATTGCTCTGACATTGCGCGACGTGCCGCCGCCACCCGTAACAGGCCGGCACGAGGAAACGCGCTCCCTGCGCCCGCTGGTCGCGCCAGGCCGGCACTACGACAAGTACCACCGCGCCATGCGCGACCTCGACCGGCCCCGGCTATTCGAAAACCGCGTCTGCTACCGCCTCCTGGGCGTCGAATGGCCGAGGTTCACTGTGCATGGCGGGCTGACCGTCGGGCACATGCGCTACTTCGACATGATCGACGTGGGCGAGGCCCTGGCCCACGAGGTAGCGCTCGCGTCGATCGATCGAGACGGCAACGTCAGAGAGGACCACTGCACGTGGGAGCGCCTACCGTTCCGTAGGTTCGTCCGCGACCCGTTCGACCTCCAGGCGTATCCGCTGATGATGTCGATCAGCACGCTCACCATCCGCCACAGCCGCGCCGGTGCCACCTTCCTTCTACTCCGCCGTGGTGCCGGTCAGGTCGCGATCGCCGGCGGCATGCTCAGCGTCATGCCTACTGGCGTCTTCCAACCCGCATCGATCCTTCCAACGCCCACATCCCCCGACTTCGACCTGTGGCGCAACATGATGCGGGAGTACAGCGAGGAGTTCCTGGGCAACCCCGAGCACGACGGCAGCGGCGACCCCATCGACTACGCCAACACGGAGCCCTTCCGGACACTCGACAACGCTCGCCAGGCCGGCAAGATCCGCGTTTACTGCCTCGGCGCCGGAATCGACGCCCTCAACTTCGTTGGCGACCTCTTCACCGTCGCCATCTTCACCGCCGACGTTTTCGATGAAGTATTTGACGGCCTGGTCGAGTCGAACGAAGAAGGTACGATCACAAGCGGCCCAGACCGCCATCAGTTCGCCTTCGACGACGCGACCATCCACAATCTTCTGACCACCGAGCCAATGGCGCCGAGCGGAGCGGCCTGCCTTTACCTCGCCTGGCGGCACCAAGCATGGTTGCTGTCCTGACAGGTCACTACCACTCCGCGAAGGTTGGTGCTTGCGGCACTCGTCTTCCTTGCTCTGCACATACAAGCTAATCAGAGCAGCGCTTCGCAACGACAAGACCCGGGTTCCACATGCCTGCGAAGAGGGTTTGTTGTGGGCGTCTATTCTCAATCTGCTCTATTACCTCAAGAATATTGTCCTCCTGAACGGTAACCTCAGCTGTAGTTTGGCACCGCCCTGGTTTCTTCCATCGGGCCCGGGCCTGGCACAACTGCTGGCGCCCATAGACCACGGACCAGCTGACCTCAGCGTTGGGGTGGAAAGCGTCCTCTTCATCAATAAAGAATAGTCCACTCGCGCCCGTAAGTTTGGAGCCCCGACCAACTTCTGGCGGAAGGCGGAACCGATAAATCCTTGGCTGATCGAAATCGTTAACCGTATGTCGACACTGTAGAAAGCCCTGCCGCTGGTGGCCAATACCGGTAATGGTGACATTGCCATGTAGACCAAGGTGCCCACAGCCGTCGCTGGACTGATCCTGACCATAGAGTGGAAGTAGCGACTGATTGCTCACTTGATACTCGCTGGCTTCTCGGAGATAGATCACACCCGATACCGGAAGACCAACGATTAGAATCAGGACCGCTCCCCACACCAAACTCGATCCCGGCCTTCTCGGCTGGCTCCCAACCGTAGCCCACAGATCTCTATATCTGATTCGAGTTCCTGTAAGGGTGAGAGCAACGGCTATGGTAGTCACGAATGCTATCAGCGAGATCTTTGCGCAATGCAGCAAAAGCATACGGATTACCTTTCAGCCATGTAGCTTCATCGCAACAACCTCCATACTGTCTCATAACATCCGCTACGGGTGAAGTGGCCATATAGTCTGATCAGAGCCCAGCTCTTCATAGACCCGATACGGCCTAGGGGAGGCAGAGAAGGACGAGCGCCATGAGTTGCGAGGACGCCTGACCTACAGCCGGTCGCCCGGGGAGAGTTGACGGTGCGCTTCCCTTGCTCGGGCGTCTGCGGCGGAGGCGCCGTAGCGGCGCAGCATGGCGGGGGAACGCCAGCCGGCGATGCGCATGAGATCGGTCTCGTTGCCGCCTTGGGCGCGCCAGGTGTGGGCGAAGGTGTGGCGGAACAGATGCGGGTGCAGGCCGTCGATGCCTGCCTGTCGGCCGCGGCGGAGGAGGAGCTGCCGGATACCCGAGTCGGTCACGCGGCCCTTCTTCCCGACCCACAGCCACTCAAGGTCGGCGTGCGGATGCCGGGCGCGGGTACGGAGGTAGCGGTCGAGCGCCTGGACGGCCTTCTTCCCGAACGGGAGCGCGCGGCGGCGGCCACCCTTGCCGAGCACGATGGCGACGTCATAACCGAAGTCGATGTCCTCGACCCGCATCCCCGCGACCTCCGCCAGGCGGGGGCCGGCGTCGAGCAGCACCAGGACGATGGCGGTATCGCGCCGTGCCTCGAAGCCCTTGCCGGCGCAGGCGGCGAGGAGCCGTTGCAGCGCGTCGTCCGGCAGGACGGGGACCGGCTGCTCGGGCACGGCGGGCGGTCGCATCTTGGCCATGGGGGAGAGGGGGATCTCCTCCTCTTCCTCAAGCCAGCCGTAGAAGCGTCGCAGCGACCGGTAGCGGTTGGCGACGGTCGCGGGCGTGCAGCGCTCGTGCAGGTGGACGAGGAACGCCTCGATGTCTTGGCGTCGTGCCTCCAGCAGCGTCCGGCCGCCGTCGTGGTGGGCGAGGAAGGCGCGGAGGAGCTGGACGGCCTCAAGGTAGGTCTTGACCGTTCGGGGGGACTTGCGCTCAGCGCGGAGGTGCCGTTCGAAGGAGCGGCCGATGTCGTCTACGCTAGAGGCGGTCATGGCAGCAGGATAGCATGCACAGTCAGACGCTCTTAGGTCGTTGTGCTAGACTCGCTGCCACGGTGGTTCACCGAGAAACCGCTGGTCAGAGACGGTTTCACAAGGGGCTGTAGCTCAGGTGGTAGAGCGGCTGCTTTGCAAGCAGCAGGTCCGGGGTTCGAGTCCCCGCAGCTCCACCATGACCTCTGACCTGCATGTTGCGGCGGGTCGCTGGACAGCATACGACCTCCGAACCTCATCACCCGTGGCCTCAAGCCGAACAGGACGAAGTCGGCCGGTCCAATCCAGGGCTGAACGCCTCCCGCCGCGATCCGAACCACCCTGAGCCTGACACGTCTGACACCTCTGATACGCTGATAGCACCATGAGCGAGGCAACCGTCGTCCACTTCACCGCGGTCGTCACCCAAGAGGGTGAGTGGTACGTGGCGCGCTGCCTCGAGGTCGAGGTCGCCAGCCAAGGCCACAGCGTCGAGGAGGCGCTCGCCAACCTCAAAGAGGCACTGGAGCTGTACTTCGAGGATGCCCCACCGGTGGCGGCGTCGCATCCAATCGTCGCGCCGGTCGAGGTCCGTATCCCGGCATGAGCGGCGCGCTTCCGGTCGTCTCCGGGAAGGAGACAGTGCAAGCCTTGCAGCGTGCAGGGTTCGTGGTGGTCAGCACGCGTGGCAGCCACCAGAAGCTCCGACATGACAACGGGCGTGTGGTGATCGTGCCACTGCACCGGGAGTTGGCTCGCGGGACGTTGGCATCCATTCTTCGCCAGACGGGCTTGAGCCCAGAGGAGTTCAAGGGCCTGCTGTAGTCGGTCTTGACGCGCTGGTCAGCCTGATCACCGGCCTCTCCACCAAGGGCATGGTGTTCGTATGCTGGGAACTCAAGACCACCATAGCCTCTGACCTGCACATTCTTAACGCGAGTTTGGACAGCATACGAAACACTGAGACCGATTAGCGATTGAGGGACGCGTCGGATCAGACTAGAATTCTGGTCTATGAAAACTGCTCCGCTCGCAGACGTGAAAGCCCACCTCTCGGCCCTCGTGGACGAGGTGGTTCGCACCCACGAGCAGGTCACGATCACTCGTAACGGTGAGCCGGTCGCCGTCGTCCTCGCCCTTGAGGATTATGAGTCGCTGCTCGAGACGCTTTCCCTGCTCGACGACCGTGCAGGCCGCGAGCGTCTGGCCGAGGCCGACGCGGCGGTCGCCAGAGGAGAGTACGCAACCCGTGACGAGATGGCCGAGACCATGGAGGCCCGCCGCAGGCGTGACACCTCCAAGTGACCGCGCCCAAGCCGTACGACCTGCTCGTGGCACCACCAGCAAAGCGGGCCTTGGCTGAGGGCTTGCCGACGGCCATCGCATTCGCCGCGTGGGAGTTTGTTGACGGCTCGCTTCGCGAAAACCCGCAGCGGGTCGGCCATCCGCTGCGTGCCCCGTTCGCCGGTCGCTGGTCGGCACGTCGTGGCACCTATCCCTGCGTTCCGCAGTTGATGGTGGAATCTAGAGACACGCGCGGGTGAACGTGCAGGTCAGCGGCGCGAGCGACCTCCAAAGCCGCGCGCAAGCCTAGAGAAACGCCGTCGTCGCCTAGTGCAGGCTGCAGTGAGCTGATCTGGTATCGTCTAGAGACATGTACGTGAAGACGACCACGCGTCGAAACAAGGACGGCACCCCCGTGCGCTACCTGCACCTGGCCCACAACCAGTGGGACCAGGCGGCAGGCCGCTCCGTCCCCAAGATCCTCCACGGGCTTGGCCGCGAAGACCAGCTCGACCGTGCGGCGATCAAACGCCTGGTCGCCTCGCTGTCTGGGCTGCTGGAGCCCGCCGACGCGCTGGCCGCCACCGCGGGCGCCGGGCTTTGCTTCGTGGAGTCCCGCCCGCTGGGCGGGGCGTATGTGCTGGACGGGCTGTGGCACCGGCTGGGCATCGACAAGGTCATGGTCAAGCTGCTGTCGGGACGGCGGCTGGACCAACGCGTGGAGCGCGTGCTGTTCGGCCTGGTCGCCAACCGGGCACTGGCGCCCTCCTCCAAGCTGGCCGCCGCGGCCTGGATCTGCCATGACGTGGCAATCGACGGCCTGCCCGCCACCAGCGACGATGCGTGCTACCGGGCAATGGACTGGCTGCTGGAGATCACCGACGCGCTGGAGAAGGAGGTCTTCTGGCAGGTCGCGACCCGGCTTGACCTTGAAGTCGACCTGCTGTTCTTCGACACGACCTCGACCTACTTCGAGCTGGACGAGCCCGACGAGCCGGTGGCCCGCGACGAGCGCGGCCGTGCCCTGCCCGAGCAGGGCGACACCGGCGCGGGTACAGGTGACGGTGCCACCACGGCGGGGTTCCGCGGCTACGGCAAGTCCAAGGATCACCGTGACGACCTGCCGCAGATCGTTGTCGGGATGGCGGTCACCCGCACCGGGATCCCGGTCAGGGTGTGGTGCTGGCCTGGCAACACCAGCGACTCCGCGTTGATCCGCCAGGTCAAGCAGGACCTGCGGGACTGGACGCTGGCCCGGGTCATCTGGGTGGCCGACCGCGGCTTCGCCTCGGCCGAAAACCGCCGCTGGCTGCGAAAAGGTGACCACCACTACATCCTGGGGGAGCGGCTGCGCTCCGGGTCGGCCGAGGCCAGTGCCGCGCTACAGCGGCAGGGCCGCTACGCCGAGGTCGCCGACAACCTGCGCGTCAAGGAAGTCAAGATCAGCGACCACGAGCGGTTCGTCATCTGCTCCAACCCCGAGGCTGCCGAACGCGACGCCGCCGTCCGCGAGCGGCTGGTCGCCCAACTGGGCGAGGCGATCACCGGCGCTGACAAGCTGTCGGCGACCAAGCGGGCCGAGCTGCGCGGCGTGCTCTCCACCAGGCCCGGCCTTGCCCGCTACCTGCGCGTCACCCCGGGCGGGCTGCTGCGCATCAATCACACCGCGGTCAAGGCCGAGACAGGCCTGGACGGCAAGTACCTGCTGCGCTCCAGCGACCCGCATCTGTCGGCCGAGGACATCGCGCTTGGCTACAAGCAACTGCTGGAGGTCGAACGGGGCTGGCGCGACATCAAGCAGATCATCGACCTGCGGCCCATCTACCACCGCCTGGAGGACCGCATCCGCGCCCACGTCGTCTTGTGCTGGCTGGCCTTGCTGCTGGTCCGCGTCGCAGAGACCACCACTGGTCAGACCTGGCCGACGCTTCGCCGCGACCTGGACCGCCTGCACGTCGGCACGTTCGCCGGCCCGGCCGGCACCTTCCGCCAGCGCACCGAGCTGACCAAGACGCAACAAGCTATCTTCGCCAAGCTCGAGCTGGCCCCGCCCAAGCAGATCATCGAGCTCGCCACTCACCCCTGACCAGGGCAGCAGCCGCCCTAGAGACACGCCGTTTCCGCGTGCCATCGCACATTCCCGCAGGTCAACACCGCATTTCGTGCTCTAGAGCACCATCACATCTGCGGAACCCAGGCTATCGGGTCCGCTACCGGATCGATGAGGAGCGCCACGCGGTCATCGTGCTCGACATCATCGGCCGTGCAGCCGCCTACCATCCAGGTCGCGCCTGAACGCTCCAGCACTCCCGGTCAGGCTGATCGTCGGCCCTTGCCTCTGACGTGCGCGTTTGTGTTGGGTCGTCGGGCAGCGTCGACGAACTGCCGCGAGCATGAGACCACCGCAATCTCGACGTGTACGGCCACGCCCGACGAGTGCGGCGTGGGAGCCCAGCCGTGGAGAGCGCAGGCGCCCGCTTCAGAGCCGGGTGGGTGGTCGCGTGGACCCTTTAGGTCGACGAGAAGCCACCGTCTACGAAAATGGTCCGTCCCGTCACGTAGTCCGAGGCGTGACTGGCCAGGAAGACCACCACGCCCTGGAAGTCGGCCAGGTCGCCGTTGCGACCGGCCATGGTACGGCCGGCCATGGCGGTGCTTCGCGCCGGGTCGGCGAACACCGTGTGGGTCATCGTGTGCGGACAAGACCCGGCGCGATCGCGTTGGCGCACACGCCGGCCTTTGACCACGCCTCGGCCTGCGAGCGGGTGAGGCCGACGATGCCCGCCTTTGAGACACCGTAGACACCGCTGTTGCCGAACGCCCTGATCGACTGCTGAGAGGCGATGTTGATGATCCGGCCCCAGCCGCGGGCCGCCATGCGAGGCCCGAACCGCTGGCCCAGCAGGAACGGAGCGGTGAGGTTGACGGCCATGGTCAGGTTCCAGTCGTCCTCGGTGAGCTCGTCCAGTGCTGGCCGCGGATTGACGCCCGCGGCGTTGACCAGGATGTCGGGATCACCGAACGGGGCGGCGGCCTGCTCGGCGGCGCTCGCGACGCCGGCCCGGTCGCCGAGGTCATCGCGCTCTCAATCCCTTGCAGGTCTGAACCGACACCAAGACCCCAACGCCGCCGCAGGATCGGCGGGAGGGCCGGTCACCGGCACTTGCCGGCGGCGTTTCGCACGGCTATCTCTCCCGCAACACCGCGCTGAGGATCTCGACGGTCCTGGCCGGGTGCTCGCTATGGGTGGAGATCTGGTCCATGACGTGCAGGTAGTGATCGACGTCGTCGCCCTTGTCGAGATACACCGCGTTGGTCAGATGCTCGAGGTAGACGACGTCTGCCAGCTCCCGGTCGGCAAACCGCAGGATGCTGAACGCGCCGACCATGGCCGGATGCGCCCCCGCGCCGAACGGCAGGATCTGCAAGGTGACGTTCGACAGTTCGGCGGCATCGATGAGCCACTCGAGCTGGGCGCGCATCACCTTGGGGCCGCCGACCGGGCGCCGCAGGGCCGCCTCGTCCACCACCGCCCACAGCCGGGGAGCGTCCGCCCGCGTGAGCAGCGTCTGCCGTGCCATCCGGAGGGCGACCCTGTGGTCGGCCTCCTCGGGCGACTCGTCCAGCTGCGCACCATGGATCACCGCGCGCGTGTACTCCTCGGTCTGCAACAGGCCGGGGACGAGCAGGCCCTGGTAGGTCCGGATGAGCGTCGTGGCCGACTCCAGGTCAACATAGGCCCGGAACCACTGGGGCAGCACGTCGCTGTAGTGCTGCCACCAGCCGGGCTCGTTGGCCTCGCGGGCCATGGTCAGCAGCGCCGCGACCTCGCCGGGGTCGGTGATCCCGTAGAGGCGGAGCAGGTCGACGATGTCGCGTTCCTTGAAGCTGACCTGGCCGTTCTCCAGCCGGTGGATCTTCCACTCCGACGCCCGGATCGCCTCGCCGGCCTGCTCTCGCGAGATGCCCTTGTCGGTGCGAAGCCGGCGGAGCTGCGCGCCTACCAGCATCCGGCGGACGGTCGGGCCGCCTCCCGGTTCAACCTGGGTCATGTCCTATTCCCCTGCCAGCCCGGCCTGGCACAGTCAGCCCACATCCAGGAGTTGCACTTGGCATCCGCACTCGATGGGAGTGATCATTGTGCGACAGAGGGACCTCAGCCATTGCGAGGGTCGCCATGCCACACGCCAGCACCGGCTCGCCGATCCCGGTGGGCCCACGCTGGCATCCCCAAATGGATCCCTACGGTCGAGTTGATCGCCACCCTGCAAGGAGCCTGCGCTACTCGGCCCGTTTCAGTAGCGTCGCAAGCCGTCGATATCCGCCCTAATGGAACATGTCGCCCAGCAACGCGAACCATCGAACGCCCCCCACGACAACCTTCGGCGTCAGTGTCGACCATAATGCCCTATGCGCAAGCTGTCTGCCTTCGTCTCGGTTGGCCCGCCACGTCGGTGCCCCGGGTATCCGTACCGGCTCCTGAGCCGGAGCGAACGGAATTGTCGCCGGTTGACGGGCATCCTCACCCATACGTCGAGGGTCTGGAGGGGGTGGCCCAGGTGCACTGGCTATGGGTTCTCGTCATGATTGTGTTGGCAGCCATCCCGATCGTGGTTGTTGTCCTCGCCGTGATCGTCCCGCGTCGCCGGGGATCAGGACGTCCGGGATCGGGAACCGAGTGGTGGACTCCACCCCACCAGTAGGTCACGGCTGAGCTGGTGGATGGACAGTGGGGCGACAGGCTGCGCGTGGCGGGGAGCGCGGGTCACGAGCGCGGGTCGGGTGCTGACAGGCTCGGGACGTTGCCCGCGGCTATGCGGTGAAGCATCGCTTCGAGCTCGGCGGCCGCGAGCGGCCTGCTGAAGTAGAATCCCTGCCCCTTGTCGCAACCAAGGCGGTGCAACTCCTCGGCCAGCTGAGCCTCCTCGATCCCCTCGGCCACCGTCTCGAGCCCGAGGTCGCGTGCCAGCTTGAGGATGGAGCGCACGAGCATGGCGCTGTGGGGGTCATCCTCCAGGCAGATCACGAACGAGCGGTCGATCTTGAGGAGCTGCACAGGCAGCCTGACCAGATAGGCGAGCGAGGAGTAGCCAGTGCCGAAATCGTCGATCGCCAGTCGCACGCCTTGGTCTCGGAGCCCGTGCAGCGTGTCGAGGATGGCGTCGATGTTCTCCATGAGCATGCTCTCGGTGATCTCCAGGATCAGACAGCCAGGTTCCAGGCCGGTTTGGTCCAAGGCCTCGACGACCGACGCCACGTATCCTGGTTCCTTGAGCTGTCGGGCTGACACGTTGACGTTGAGGTCCAATTCGCCGAGGCCCGCCTGCTGCCACTGGTGCAACTGCCGGCAGGCGGCCCGCAGCACCCAGTCTCCCAGCGAGACGATGAGCCCGGTCTCCTCGGCCAGCGGGATGAACGACCCTGGCGGGACTGAACCCCGCTCGGGGTGCACCCAGCGGGCCAGCGCCTCCACGCCGGTGAGCCGTCTGGTGCCGAGGTCGACCACGGGCTGGTAGTGCAGGGTGAGCTGGTAGCGTTCGATGGCCCAGGAAAGCTCGGACTGCAACGCCACCCGTTCGACCACGGCCTGGTGCATCGCGTGGTCGAAGAGCTTGTGGCGGTTCTTGCCATCGCTCTTGGCGACGTACATGGCGACATCGGCGTTGCGGAGCAGGTCGTCCGCGGCCATGCCCGGTCTGGTGGCGACGCTGATCCCGATGCTGGCATGAGCGAACAACTCGCGACCCTCCACCAGCAGCGGCTGCGACAGGCCCTGACAGATCCGTTCGGCAAGCTCAGTCGCCCTCTCTGGGCCAGGCAGGTCCTCGGCGAGGACGGCGAACTCGTCGCCGCCCAGCCGGGCCACCGTGTCGGCCGCGCGGATCAACGTCGGCAGCCGGATCGCGACCGCCTCCAACAGCGCGTCGCCGACCACGTGGCCGACGGTGTCGTTGACCGACTTGAAGTCGTCCAGGTCCAGAAACAGCACTGCGACGCAGCCGTTGCGGCGGGCCTGGCCGGCGAGCGCCTGCTCCAGCCGGTCACGGAACAGGGCCCGGTTGGGAAGGCGGGTGAGGGGATCGTGCAGCGCCTGCTGGCGGAGCTGGTCTTCGAACTGCTTGCGCTCGGTGATGTCGCGGCTGTTGAGCACGATGCCTTGGACTGCCGCCTCGGTGAGCTGGCTGGTCAGCAGCGTCTCCATCAAGGGCCAGCTACCGCTGGCGTGCCGCAGCCGCCACTCCGCGGCCAGGGTGGCACCCGGGCGGGCCTCCGCCGCCACCAGCATCGGTATCAGCTTGTCGACGTCGTCAGGGTGCAGGAAGGTGTCCAGTCTGGTGTGGGCCAGGCTCTCGGCCGGCCAGCCCAGTAGGCGTTGGGCGCTGGGACTGGCATAGGCGATCGTGGCGTCCCGGCCGACCACCAGGGTCAGGTCGGAGCCGTTCTGCACCAACGAGCGGAAGTGCTGCTCCCGGTGGGCCAGCTCGGCGGTGCGCAGCTTGACCTTCGACTCAAGCTCACGAGCCAGGGCGAGATTCTCTAGCACCGCCATGAGCTGGCGGACGATGACCAGCACGATCTGCAGGAGGATCAGCACCCCCAGGAAGGCGTCGATGCGCGTGCCGCGAGCCAGTTTGTAGCCGGTCAGGCTCCCTGCCACCAGCACCGGCACGTAAGGAAGCACCACCGTCCATCCGGCCCCCGTGCGGGGCTCGCCCGTCACATGGCGCTGCCGCTCGGGGAGCAGAGCGCCGAGCATGACCAGCAGGTAGCCGACGAACCAGCCGATGTCGATGAGGTCCCCGCTGCTATAGAGGCCGGTCTGGGTCAGGTAGGCGAACAGGCTGTCCGAGAAGGTGATCGCGACAAGTCCGCTGCCGACCAGCAGCAGCGGCAACCAGGTCGCCGAGCGCGATCCAGCCAGCAGAAAGATCACCAGGGAGATGGTGACGACGTCACCGATCGGATAGGCGAGTGCCAGGATCTGCTCGAGCAGCGGACCGGTCCCAGCCCGGGACAGCGACCCCAGCACTGTCTGCCAGCTCACCGCCAGCACCGCTGTCGCGGCAATGAGGCCATCGAGCACCCGCCGGGCCTGGGACACACCACGCTCGGGAGTGGCGAAATGGGTCAACAGGGCGGCGGCCGCCAGCGGGACGGCGAGAAGGTAGCCGAGGTCGGCCAGAGACGGGAATGGCACCTCCTGGCCGGCCACCAGCGCGTAGTAGGTCCACACCATCTGGCCCAGGGCCCAGCTCACCGCGGAGCCGCCCAGTAGGTACCACGACCACCTGAGGCGACCCCGGCGGCGACGGGCGACCCTGACACAGGCGAGGGCCGCGGCAAGCGGTGCCAGGATCTCGGCCAGGTTGTCCATCAGCACGGAGGACACCCATGGGCCGCCCAGACCTGCCGCCAGCCAGATCGCAAACACCGCGCAGGCGACCACGACACCGGCCACGTACAACATGAACGGCCGCCAAGAGACAATCTCGGCGTTCCCGTCCTCCTGCCGCATCTGCCTCGCCCTTTCCAATCCGAAACGACCTACCAGTAACTTCGGATGCGCGCAGAGGCTCCTGAGGTGCTCTGCTCAGATTCCGCCTCGCGGATCCGCGAGCGGCGCGCCAACGGCAGCCGTGACGCTGGAGTACCATGAGCTGGGGCAAAGCGGGCGCAGCGTGGATCTACTGATTGTCCCCGGCTTGACAGGTTACGTACATGTGCGTGACCCTCGGCCCCATGAGCGACTGCAAGCGCTTGGAGGCCCCCCCTCCCCCGACCCCCGAAGAGCTCGCCGAGTGGCGGGCGCTCATCGAGCGTTTCGAGGACGGCGACGAGTCAGACCTGGTCCCCTGGGAAGAGATCGCCGCTGAGCTTGGCCTCTAGGGTTGTCGCTCAACCGGCGGTACGGGATCGGCTCGACGAGGCTCCGGCGGAGCCGCGGGGTCACATAGCCGATGCTCGTCGGCGCGCGGTCACCCCGCTCAGCGTGACCTGGACCTGACGCTCCAGGTTATCCACAGGAGACGGGGAAGTCCGGAACCTCGGGTCGGTGGTCCGGTAGGGTGGTTCGCGTTCCAGATCCCGATCGGCAAAGGAGCCCGCACGTTGCCCGAGACCTACGCGACGCTGGAGACCACGCGGGGAGAGATCCGCGTCCAGTTGTTCGACGACACCGCTCCCAAGACGGTCACCAACTTCCTCGGCCTGGCCACCGGCTCGAGGGCCTGGAAGGACCCGCGCACCGGCGGCGAGCAGCGGCGCCCCCTCTACGACGGCACCGTCTTCCACCGGGTGATCCCGCAGTTCATGATCCAGGGCGGCGATCCGCTCGGGACCGGCCGGGGCGGTCCCGGCTACCGCTTCGAGGACGAGGTCGGTGGGCCGCACAGATTCGACCGTCCGGGCCGCCTTGCCATGGCCAACGCCGGACCGAACAGCAACGGCTCGCAGTTCTTCATCACCCAGGTGCCCACGCCCTGGCTGGACGGGAAGCACACCATCTTCGGCCAGGTGGTCTCCGGCATGGAGGTGGTCGGCGCGATCGCCGCCAGCGACCGGGACGGGCAGGACCGGCCGCTCGAAGAGCAGCGCCTGGAGCGCGTGCTGGTCGAGCAGCCGCCGGGGGAGTGAGCGCCCCGCCGGCGCGTGAGGTTGACGACGGCGCAGTGGGGTGCGAACTTCGCAGGTGAGTCGAGTGGTGCCGTGCCGGGCCGGCCGTGACGAGTAGAGAGGCGTGCCGCCGTGTTGCGAAGCTGGAGAGCCTTGCTGGCGCTGGCCGTGCTGATCGTGGTCGTCGTCCTCTGGGCGATCGGTAAAGGCGACGTGGTCATGGCCGTGGTGCTCGGCGCGCTGGTACTCATCACCGGCAGGACCATGTTCCGCTCCTACTCGGTCACCAAGGGGCCGACCGGTCCCGCGGTGGACGTCGAAGAGCGCGGCAGGCTGCTGGTCTATGCCTGCGAGACCTGCGGCGAGCAGCTCGTGCTGCTGCGTCGGGGCACCGACGCCCCACCCCGTCACTGCTCCGAGAAGATGGTCCTGCGCCACGTCGACGTGCCCGACCGGGAGCTGAACTGACCTGGCGCGGAGGCGGGCGTCAACCCTCGTCGGCGATGCGCTCGGCGCGATCCCGCAGGGCACGGTAGTCCTGGCGGCGCCGGTCCTCGGGCAGCAGCCGGTCGGTCGAGCTGAAGCCCCAGCCCTCGTAGCGCACGGCAACACGGGAGTAGCGCCGGCGGAGCTCGCCCTCGCACGCCTGGCAGGGGCCGGGCGGCCCGGCTCCGAGCGGCTGGAGGTGCTCCTCGGTCTTGCCACAGGAGCGGCAGGTGTACTCGTACATGGGCATGGCGCTGGTCCTGATACGTCGGGCGGGTCGTTGCCCACCGGTTGTCCCCAGGTTTATCCACAGCTGGGGACGAATCACAGAGATGTAGTTCGGCAGCTCAGCGGCGGTCGCCGGCTCAGGTCCAGCGAGTTGCCAACAGGAGGCCGAAAATGAGCGGGACGAAGCCGATCGCCAGGTTGATGTTGTTCAGGTGGTCGAGCACCGGCGGCAGGACCTGCATGTAGAACAACAGGATATAGACGAGTCCGACGACGAGGCTGATCACGATGGTGGGTCCGACCCAGGGCGCCGACGGCTTTGGCCTTGGCCGGGGGGGCGGCACGTACCGGCGACGCTTGGAGCGAGACTTGGGCATGACGGCTGATCCTTTCCACAGGGTTGTCCACAAGCGGGAGGTTGTCCGCGGGTCGGGGCGGGCAATTGGGCGAGCTGCCCCAGTGCCGACCCCAAATCGTAACGTGGCCGGGCGCCTCCGGGCGACGGGTTCCCGGCGCGCCGGGCTCGGCGCCCTGCTGGCGTTCGTCCTGCTGCTCACAGGCTGCGGCAATGGTGCCAGCACCGGAGGCGCGCAGGCCCGTGGCGGGTCCGCCGCCGACGTGGCGCGGCTCGACTCCGCGCCGCTGGTGCAGCGCAGCCCGGCGCAGTTCGAGGCGGACCTCGCCGCGCTCAAGGATCGCGTGGTGGTGATCAACTTCTGGGCGAGCTGGTGTGGCCCCTGCAAAGCGGAGATGCCCGCCCTCGAGCAGGTGAGCAGGGAGTACGCGGGAAAGCCGGTAACCTTTGTCGGCGTAGACTCCTCCGACGTACGCGACCATGCGAGCAAGCTGCTCACCGATTTGAAAGTTACCTATCCCACGGTGTACGACAAGGCGGGCATCAATGGCGGGATCGCCACCTCATGGGCGGTGGCCTCGCTACCCCAGACCTGGTTCGTCGCTAGAGACGGCTCCCGTTCCGGCCGTATCCCCCGTCCTCTGAGCGTGGCCGAGCTCCGTAGCCGGATCGACCAGCTCCTGACCACAGCCTGATATGAGCACTCGCGCAGCCCCACCATTTCATCCGGACTACCCGGACCACGGGCCGAGCCGGCTCGCGGCTCAGAGCACGTTGGTGAGCCGTGAGGCTCAGGCACGTACGATGACCCCGCGCGCGTCAACCAGCGGCGGGTCGGAGGCGTCGGTGCGGAAGCTCTTGCGCGGTGCGGGCTGGACCTTTATCGGGACGGGCTGCTTCGTGCTCTACTTCCTGGTCTACCAGCTCTGGGGCACCAATCTGACCACCGGCCGGGAGCAGAGCAACCTGCGCCACAGCCTGCAGCGCGAATGGACAGGGCAGGCGCCGGGCACCTCGAAGCTGGGCGCCGGCGCGCTGCCGGTGCCCAGGACGCCCGCGCTCGGGAAGGCGCTCGGGGTGATCGAGATCCCCAAGATCCAGCTCGAGAAGGTCATTGTGCAGGGCGCCGACCCCGAGCAGCTCGCCAAGGGGCCGGGCCACGTGCCGTCCACGATCATGCCTGGACAGCCCGGGACCTTCGCGATCTCAGGACATCGCACCACTCATGGTGCGCCCTTCTACCGACTCAACGAGCTCTCGAAGGGCGATACGATAACGATCGTGACTCGTTATGCGATCTATACCTACAGGGTGTCCCGCCTTCAGGTGGTGGCGCCGACCGCCGTCGACGTGCTGGACAACGTCCGTGCGCCTGACGGCAAGCTGAAGTCGCAGCTCGTGCTGACCACCTGCAACCCGCGGTTCTCGGCCGCCCAGCGGCTGATCGTCTTCGGCGATCTGAGCCACAGTGCCCCCAACACGGGTGGTCTGGCGGCATGAGCCGACACCCGGAGGGCAAGCGCGGCCGCGGCCGCAAGCCCGACCCCGCCGACGAGACCGCCACCTGGCTGCTCGAGATGGAGCAACAGGCCCAGACGGAACAGGAGGACGAGGACTGGGCGCAGCAGCTCCGGTCCACGCGCGCCGGCTCCACCGGCCAGTTCCCCGCCGTGCCCGTCGAGGGCCCGGGCGGGACGGTGCCCCAGGTGCCCCAGGCGCCCCAGGCGCGCCAGCCGCTCGGGGAGTACCCGAGCGAGGTGCCACCGACCCAGACGACCGGCGAGCAGGCGCCGATGTACCCGCCACTCGCCGAGCGCTACCGCTCCGCCGGCGGGATGCCGCCACCGCCCGCCAGCGCCGCGCCGCCTCCTGCCCCGGTGGCCCCGCCGCCGGGCCCGGCGGGTGATCCCGGTGCCACCGCTTGGTCATGGGAGCCGCAGGCGCCGCCGGTGGATCACCGGTACCAGACGGAGACAGGATCCGGCACGTACCCGTCACAGTCCGGGGCCTGGCAGCCCGGGGTGCCGCCGCAATCGCAGCCGCAGCCGCGGCCGCAGGCACCGGTGGACCCGCGGTTCGGGGCGTCGACACCGTGGCGGGCGGAGGACCCGGGGTTGGGTGCCGCCGCGCCGCTCGAGCCGCAGCCGTGGGATACCGCGGCCGACAGTGAGCAGTGGGGCGGCAGTTGGCCGTTCGAGGAAACGACCCAGTCCTGGGAGGTGGACGAGAGCTCCTGGCGCTGGCCCACGCAGGAGGCGCCCCCCTCGACCACCGGGAGCTGGGAGGTGGACCCATCGGTCTGGCAGGACGACCCCTGGGGAACCGGTCCGGGAAAGCCTGGCCAGGCAGCCGCCTTCCACGGCGGTCCAGGCACCCCGCCACCTCCGCCACCGGCGGCGGCCCCGCCACCCACTGGCCTCCCGCCGGCTGCCGATCTCCCAGCGGGCGACGGCTATCCGGCCGCCAGGGGCTACCCGGCGGACGGTTACGGGGCGTCCAACGGCTACCCGGCGTCCAACGGCTACCCGAGGTCCGGTGAGCTTCCGCGCTACGACGGCGCCGACCCGGGTGCTCCGAGCGGCCCGGTGTACGGCTCTCCAGCGGCCGGGTCCGCAGCGGCCAGGACTCCCGGCGCGGCAGAGGCCTCCGGCGCGGCAGGGGCTCTGGGCGCGGCAGGGGCGGGGGCCGCGGGCGGCATGCCCGCTGCGGGACCGGAGTCCTGGGCTACCGGAGCGGCTCGCGCCTGGTACGAGGACGATGCGACGCGGCCCTATGAAAGAAAGCCGTCGAACGAGTTCACGGGCCTGCTGGAGAGCGACGAGGAGCAGGTGGTCCGCCTGGGACGCGCCGCGGGCGATCCCGACGCCAGGGGCATGAAGTCGACCGACGGGCCACGCGCCTATCCCGCCCGGAGCACGCGGACGGCCGAGGCCCGCAGGTTCCAGCCCTCGGGCGAGCACAGCAGCGGGCGCTCGAACTGGCCGCGGGTGGTCGCCCTGATCGCCTGGATCGTCCTGTTCATGGTGGTCTGCTGGTTCTACATCTTCCCCTGGCTCGAGCGGATCCTGCCGGAGAATTTCTGAGGCGGCGGGTGGGGTGGCCCCGAGCGGCGGGCGAGACCCGGGCGCGGCGGGCCACCCTCAGCGCGCATGATTGTCGCGGCACCGGCTGGCAACGGATACTTGGACAACGCTTGCAGATGCCCGCTGCGAAGCTCGATCGAGATCCAGTGGGAGCCCCGCACTGGTCTGGAGGTGGGACCCATATGGTCGAGGTCGCAGCGCCTTGGCTCGACAGCTACCCGCCGGGCGTCCCCGAGCACGTCGAGGTCCCACCGGCCAACCTCGCGCGGCTGCTCGCCGACGCCGCCCGCGACTACCCGCACGCGCCCGCCCTGCACTTCGAGGGCCGCACGACCTCCTACGCAGAGCTGGCCGACCGCGCCTGGCGCTTCGCGGCGGCTCTGGCCAGGCTCGGGGTGACCAGGGGCAGCAGGGTCGGCCTCATCCTGCCCAACTGCCCACAGGCGGTGGTCGCGCTCTTCGGAGCGTTGCGGCTCGGCGCGGTGGTGGTGCAGAACAATCCCCTCTACACCGAGCGCGAGCTGGAGCGGCAGCTCGCCGACGCCGGGGTCGAGGTGCTGATCTGCCTCGACCTCGTCTACGGGCGGGTCAAGGCGGTGCGCGAGCGCGTCGGCATCCGTGAGGTGATCGTCACCTCGACACTGGACGAGCTGCCGGCGCTCAAGCGGGTACTGGCCCACTACACCAGGCGCGGCCGGGCGGCGAGCGCCGGCATCGGCAGGGAGGAGCCCGTGCGCCGCTGGCGGGACCTGCTGCGGCAGGGCGCCGAGAAGGCCCCGGAGACCGCCGTCGACCCCGCGGCCGACCCCGCGCTGCTGCAGTACACCGGCGGCACCACAGGGGTGGCCAAGGGCGTCCTGCTCAGCCACGCCAACCTCGCCGCCAACGTCGAGCAGGTGCGTGCCTGGTTCCCCGACGCCGACCTCGGCCACGAGGTCATGATGGCGGTGCTGCCGTTCTTCCACGTCTACGGCCTCACCGTCTGCCTGCTGCTCGGCATCCGCCTGCGCGCCGCCCTGGTGGTCCTGCCCCGCTTCGACCTGCACCGGGTCCTCGCCGCGATCGACCATTACCGACCGACGCTGTTCCCAGGCGTGCCCACCATGTACGTGGCCGTCAACAACGCCGTCGCCAAGGGCGGCCACGACCTCTCCAGCATCAAGGCATGCCTGTCCGGTGCGGCGCCGCTGCCGATGGAGGTGGCCGAGCGCTTCGAGCGCTTCTCCGGCGGGCGGCTGGTGGAGGGCTACGGGCTCTCGGAGAGCTCGCCGGTGGCGATCGCCAACCCGATCTACGGCAAGCGCAAGGCGGGCACCATCGGCATGCCGCTGCCCGACACGCTGGCGCGGGTCGCCGATCCGGCTGACCCGAGCCGCACGCTGCCGGTCGGCGAGGCGGGCGAGCTGGCGCTGCGAGGCCCACAGGTGATGCTCGGCTACTGGAACCGCCCCGACGAGAGCGCCCAGGTGCTGCGGGACGGGTGGCTGCTCACCGGCGACATGGCGGTGATGGACGAGGAAGGCTATTTCAGCATCGTGGATCGCAAGAAGGACCTGATCATCTCTGGGGGGTACAACATCTACCCGCGCGAGGTGGAGGAGGTGCTCTACGAGCACCCGAAGGTGCAGGAGGTGTGCGTGGCGGGCGTGCCAGACCCCTACCGGGGCGAGACGGTCAAGGCCTTCGTGGTCCTGCGACAGGGCGAGCGGGTGACCGCCGACGAGCTGCGCGACCTCGCCAAGTCCAAGCTGGCGGCCTACAAGGTGCCGCGGGTGGTGGAGTTCCGCGACGAGCTGCCCAAGACCCTGGTGGGCAAGGTGCTGCGGCGCGCCCTCGTCGACGAGGATCGCGCCAAGGCCGATGCCAAGGCGGCGGCGACGTGAGCGCGCCCGGCGAGGCGGTGGCCACACCGCTCGAGCAGGTCGGCCGCGGCCGCTCGATCCTGGTGATCGACAACTACGACTCGTTCGTGTTCAACCTGGTGCAGTACCTCGGTGAGCTGGGCGCGGACACGGTGGTCTGGCGCAACGACGCCGCCACGGTCGAGCAGGTGCGGGCGCTGGAGGTCGACGGGGTGGTGATCTCGCCGGGCCCGGGCCACCCGCGCGATGCCGGGCTGTCGGTGGACGTCGTCGGCGAGCTGGGCGCCAGCCTGCCGGTCCTCGGCGTCTGCCTCGGCCTCCAGGTGATCGGCCACGTCTACGGCGGCCGGGTGGTGCGCGCGCCGGAGCTGGTGCACGGCAAGACCTCCGAGATCCACCACGACGGCGCCGGGGTGCTCGCTGGGCTGCCGGTGCCGTTTGCCGCGACCCGCTACCACTCGCTGGTGGTGGAGCGGAGCACCCTTCCAGACGGGCTCGAGATGACCGGCTGGAGCTCCGCCGGCCTGATCATGGCGCTGCGCCACCGCGAGCACCCGGTCGAGGGCGTGCAGTTCCATCCCGAGTCCGTGCTGACCATGTGCGGCCACGAGCTGCTGGCGAACTGGCTGCGTGACCTCCCGGCCGGCCGCCTGACGACCGCGGGGCGGCGCAGCTCCGCCGCCGCCTGACCCCGGCCACCCGCCCGGCCCGAGCCGTCAGAGCGTCGAGGTGGTCGCCTCCGCCGCGCTGGTGCTGGTCGGCGCCGACGAGCTGGTGGTCGTCGCCTGGGTCGTGCTCGTGGTGGTCTTGCGCTCGGTGGTCGTGGTGGTCTTGCGCTCGGTGGTCGTGGTGGTGGACCGCCGGGTGGTGGTGGCCCCCGACGTGGTGGTGGCCTCCGACGACGTTGGCGCCTGCGTGGTCGGAGGCGCCTGCGTGGTCGGGCTCGGCTCCGTCGTCCCCGTCGGAGAGGTGAGCGACCGGGTGATCAGGAAGGCCGCGAAGCCGACGATCAGCAGCGCGAGGATCGCGGCCACCACCCACCCGACCGAGCTGCGACGCGGGGCGGCGAGCTGGTCGCCATAGCCGGGCGAGCGGTCGCCGGCCGCGGTCGAGCCGGCGCCCAGCACCGTGGTCGGGCTGTCGGCGAGAGCGGCGGCGCCGATGGCCTGGGTGGTCTGCGAGGCCAGCGGAACGCCGACCGACACCGGCTGCCCGGCCCGCACCCGCTCCAGGTCCTGGCGCATCTCGAGTGCCGTCTGGTACCGGTCGTCGGGCAGCTTGGCCATCGCCTTCAGGCACACCTGCTCCAGCGACACCGGCACGTCCGGGTTCAGCATCCGCGGCGGCGTCGGGTCCTCGCGCACGTGGCGGTAGGCGATCGCCACCGGCGTCGGCCCGGTGAACGGCACCTGGCCGGTCAGCATCTCGTACAGGCAGCAGCCCAGCGCGTACAGGTCGGTGCGCGCGTCGACCTCGAGGCCCTGGGCCTGCTCCGGCGCGATGTACTGGGCGGTGCCGACCACCGCGGCGGTCTGCGTGATCGACGGCGCCGCGCTCGCCCGCGCGATGCCGAAGTCCATCACCTTCACCTTGCCGTCGGTGGTCAGCATCACGTTGCCCGGCTTGACGTCCCGGTGCACCACCCCGCGGGCGTGGGCCGCGGAGAGCGCCCCGGCCACGTCCGCCGCGATCTCCGCGGCCCTGGCCCAGTACAGGGCGCCTTCGGTGCGGATGACGTCCCTCAGGGTGCGGCCGGCGACGTACTCCATGACGATGAACCAGGTGTCGTCCTGGGAGCCGGTGTCGAAGACCGCCACGATGTTGGGGTGCGACAGGCTCGCGGCGGCCTGCGCCTCACGGCGGAAGCGCGCCAGGAAGGCGGGGTCGTGGGCGTACTGGGCGAGCAGCACCTTGATGGCGACCCGCCGGGCCAGCAGGCGGTCGTGGCCCTCGTAGACCTCGGCCATCCCGCCCGCGCCAAGCATTCGACCAACTTCGTACCGGCCCAGCAGGACCTGTGGCATTGTGCCCATTCGTCATTCGTCCTCTTCTGCCCTCAGTCCCCACCCTTGTCTCTGCCCTTGCCGGCCCCCCGTCCGCCGATCAGTATCCGCACCGGCGTTCCGCGCTCCACGCCGGTGCCCGGTGCGGGATCCTGGCCCACCACCAGGCCCCGCCGATCCCGCCCGGCATCCACGAACCGCACCTCGGGGCTCAGGCCGAGCGACCGCAGCCTTGTCACCGCAGCGCCCAATCGCTCACCGGCCAGAGGCGGCACCCGGACACGCGTGCCGAGAGCAGCGCCGTTCCCGCTCGCCCGGGAGGTGGTCGGAGGGGAGGTGCCGGCCGGCCTCGAGGAGAGGGGGTCGTCGTGCTGCCTCGACACGACGAGCGGCAAGGCTAACAAGGCGGCGAGGCCGAGCGCGAGTCCCGCGGCCAACCAGGCGCGGCGGGGCACGCCTTGCCGCCGCGCCGCTCTGCCCGCTCGCCGCGCCGCTCGGCCACCCAGCGGCGCCACCCACCCCTGCGGGGGAGTGTGCTGCTCGGATGGGCGGGAGGCCAGCATGACGGTGGGCGTCCGGGACGGGCTCGGGAACACGGCCGGCATGATGACGGTGGCGTCATCCGGGTGCGGAGCCTGCCCCTCGGCGCGGGCGGCGGCCAGCGCCCGGGCCATCGCCGACGCCGAGGGGCAGCGTGCCTCCGCCTCCTTCTGGAGCGAGCGCATGAGCACCGCCACGGCCTTGGCGGGCAGGTCGGGGACGCGCTCGCGGGGGTCGGGCACGGCGGCGGAGACGTGCTGCGTGGCGATGGCGACCGCGTTGGGGCCCTGGTATGGCGTGGCACCCGTGACCGCCTCGAACAGCACGCAGCCGAGCGAGTAGAGGTCGGCGGCCGGCCCGACCGGATTGGCCTGGGCCTGCTCGGGCGCGACGTAGTTGGCGCTGCCCAGCACCATGCCCGGCCGCGTGAGCGTGGTCGCCTGCGCGGCGCGGGCGATGCCGAAGTCGGTGACCTTCACGGTCCCGGAGGTGTCCATCAGGATGTTCGCCGGCTTGACGTCGCGGTGCACGACGCCGCTGGCGTGCGCCGCCGCGAGCGCCCTGGCGACCTGCTCGGCGATGGCGAACGCCTCGCGCCAGGGCAGGCGGCCCTCGCGGGCGATGCGCTCGGCGAGGGTCTCGCCCTCGACCAGCTCCATCACGATGAACGGCTCGCTGGAGCGCTCGCCGTAGTCGAAGATCGTGGCCACGTTGGGGTGGCTGACCACGGCCGCGGCGCGGGCCTCGCGCCGGAACCGCTCCAGGAACATGGGGTCGTCGGCGAGCACGCGCTTGAGGACCTTGATCGCCACCGGGCGGCCGAGGTGCTCGTCCACGGCCCGGTAGACGCTGCCCATGCCGCCGGTGGCGATCAGCTCGTCGAGCCGGTACCGCGCCGCAAGCGTGGTCGGGCTCACTGGGAGCCACCGTTGAGGTAGGCGTCCATCACCGAGCGGACGATCGGCGCGGCCACCCGCCCGCCGGTGGCCTCGCTGCCCAGCTCCCCGCCGTCCTCGACGATCGCCGCGACCGCGATCGACTTGCCTGCCTTGGAGGTGGAGCCGACGAACCAGGCGTGCGGCTTCTCATTGGTGCCGTGCTGCGCGGTGCCGGTCTTGCCGAAGACGTCGAGCCCGGGGATCTGGGCCGCCGAGCCGGTGCCCTCGGGGCCGTTCACCACCAGGCCGAGCATCTGCTTGAGCTGGTCGGCCGCCTGCGGCGAGACCGCCTGGCCGAGCGACTCGGGTTCGAAGCGCTTGACTGTCTTCCCATCGGGGGAGAGCACGCGGTCGACCACGTAGGGGGCCATACGCCGGCCGCCGTTGGCCACCGTGGCGATCACCGACGCCATCTGCAGTGGGGACACTCGCACGTCGCGCTGGCCGATCGCGCTCTGCGCCAGCGAGGGCGGGTCCAGCTTGGTGGGGATCTGGCTCTGCGAGGCGCCGGGGAGCTGGAAGTGGACGGAGTCGTTGAGCCCGAACTTCTCGGCCGTCTCGACCAGCCTGCTCGCCTTGAGGTCCACGCCGAGGTGCGCGAACCAGGTGTTGCAGGAGACCTCGAGCGCCTCGGCCATGCTCAGCGGGTCCTTGCCGCCGAAGCAGTTCTCGCCGCCGAAGTTCTCGATCTCGCGCGTGGTCTGCGGCGGCTTGTAGGTGTGCTCGTTCGGCCGGGTGGTGTCCGGGCTCAGGCCGGCGGAGAGCGCCGCCGCCGAGGTGATGATCTTGAAGGTCGACCCCGGCGGGTACAGCTCACCGGCGGCGCGGTTCAGCAGGGGCTTGTCCTTGTCCTTGTTGAGCTGGTTCCAGGCCTTGCGGACCTTTTCGGTGTTGTGGCTGGATAGGAGATTGGGGTCGTAGCGTGGGAAGGTGGTCATCGCCAGCACCGCGCCGCTGGTGGGGTCCAGCGCGACCACCGCGCCCTTGCGGTCCCCGAGGGCGCGCTCCGCCGCCCGCTGCGCCGCCGGGTTCAGGGTGAGCACCAGCGTGCCGCCGGGGTTGGGCCTGGCGGTGAGCAGGTCGCTCAGGTTCTGCGCGAACTGCTCCGGCGCCTTGCCGAGCAGGAACGAGTTGAACCTCGACTCGGCGAGCGTGCGGCCGAACACCAGCGAGTCGAAGCCGGTGATCATGCCGTACCGCGGTCCCTGCGGGTAGCGGCGCTCGTACTTGAGCTGGTCCCTGGTCGCCACCGACTGGGCGATCGGGGTGCCGTTTGCGTCGGGCAGCACGATCTGGCCCCGCTCGATCGAGTACTCCTCGATCAGCACGCGGCTGTTGCGCGGGTCGCTGTTGAGCCGGTCGGCGGCGAGCACCTGCCAGTAGAAGGGGGCTGCGAAGAGCACGAAGAAGGCGACCAGCATGACCGCCGCCACGCGGCGCACCTGCGCGTTCATCGGGCGACGGTCACCTCCCCGGCCTCGGGCGCCGCCACCGGCGGCCTGGCGGGCGCTGGCGCGACATTGCTCGAGATGCGGCAGAGCAGAGCGATCAAGGCATAGTTCGCCAGTACGCTTGACCCTCCGAAGCTCATGAACGGCAGGGTGATCCCGGTCAGCGGAATGAGCCGGGTGACGCCGCCGACGATCACGAAGACCTGCAGGCCGAAGCTGATGACCAGGCCCATCGCCAGCAGCTTGCTGAAGTCGTCGTTGGTCGACAGGGTGATGCGCAGCCCGCGGAAGACCATCAGCAGGTAGACGAGCAGGATCGCGGTGACGCCGACCAGACCGAGCTCCTCGCCCATGGCGGCGAAGATGAAGTCGGTGGAGGCGGCCGGGATCAGGTCGGGCCGGCCCTGGTTCCAGCCCTGCCCGACGATGCCGCCACTGGCCAGCGCGAACAGCCCCTGGGCGAGCTGGTAGCCGGTGGTGGCGTAGTTCTTGAAGGGGTCGAGCCAGTTGTCCACCCGGACCTGGAGGTGGCTGAAGAGGTTGTAGGCGAGCACCGCGCCGAGCAGGAACAGCAGCAGGCCCGCGGCGACGTAGGAGAAGCGCCCGGTCGACACGTACAGCAGCGTGACGAACACGCCGAAGAACAGCAGGCTGGTGCCGAGGTCCTTCTCGAAGAACAGCACGAACAGGCTGACACCCCAGGCGATCAGCAGGGGCATGAAGTACTTGACCTGCGGCAGCAGCACCGGGCCCACGCGGTAGGTGGCGGTGGCCAGCAGCTCCTTGTGCTCGGCGAGGTAGGCGGCGAGGAACACCACCAGCGCGATCTTGGCGAGCTCGGACGGCTGGCCCGAGAAGGGGCCGATCCGCACCCACAGCCGGGCGCCGAAGACCTCCTGGCCGATGAACGGCAGCGCCGGCAGCACCAGCAGGAACAGGCCGGCGAGCAGCCAGGTGTAGCGGTAGCGGTCGAGCACCCGGTGGTCCTGGACGAAGATCAGCACCGCCACGAACACCAGCACGCCGAGGATCGTCCACAGCGCCTGGGACGGCGCCTGCGCCCCCAGGTGGCGGGCGGCGCGGCCGAAGTCGAGCCGGCGCACCATCACCAGGCCGAGGCCGTTGAGCAGGGCGGCCGCTGGCAGCAGGATGGGGTCGGCCTGGGGCGCGACACGGCGCAGGACCAGGTGTGCGCCGATGAACAGCACGGTCAGGGTGATGCCGTAGCCAAGGGTGCCCGACGGCACCCGGTTGTTGGCGGTGAGCCCCACGATCACGTAGGCGCCGATCGACAGGATCAGCGACAGGAGCAGCAGCGACAGCTCGACGTTGCGCCTGGACTCCACGGTCATCCCCCCGCCCTGGTGGTGGCGGTCGCGCGCCTGGTGGTGGCGGGAGCCCTGGTGGTGGCGGGAGCCCTGGTCGTGGTGGTCACCGAGGTCTGCGAGCCGCCGGCGCAGCCCTGCAGGCTGAACACGAAGGGTGAGCAGTCGGCGAGGCGGCGCGCCTCGGCGAGGCTGTTGGCGCTGACGCCGTCCTCCAGGCGGGTGGCGTAGCCCGCGGGCACCTCGGCGCGGAGGATCGGGGTGCGCTCGACCAGCTCGGAGAAGCTCAGCCCGGCGACGTTGCCCGGCACACCCCTGAACACCGCGACGTGGTCGTCGTCGAAACCGACCCAGTAGCGGCTCAGCAGCAGCCAGCGGCCGCCGACCAGCAGTCCGGCGACGACCGCGAGCACCCCGACGCCGACCACCACGCGGCGGGTCCGGCGCCGGCGCGAGTTCCGGTCCGCCCGTGTCCCCGGCCGTGCTGTGCGGCCCTGATCCAGCTGCCGCCGCTCCACCCGGCCGCCGCTCCTCCCGCCAGCCCTGCCAGCCGCGGTCGCGACCCGCGGCTGCAGGCCGGTCATCAGCTCGCCAGTCTCGCCACCGCGCGTCATCGGGATCGCGGCCGTCGGCACGGCGGACAGGTCGCTGGTGTGCTCCGACTGCAGGACCCTGCGGTCCTCGGTGTCGAGCACCATGACGGTGATGTTGTCGGGCCCGCCGTTCTCGTTGGCCATGGCCACCAGCCGCTCGGCCGCGTCCTGCGGGTCAGGGACGCGGAGCAGCACGTTGCGGATGCGGGTCTCGTCGACCACGCCGGACAGCCCGTCGGTGCACAGCAGCAGCCGGTCGCCACGCTGCAGCTGGTAGGTGAACAGGTCGACCTCCACGTCGGCCTCGACCCCGAGCGCGCGGGTGATGATGCTGCGCTGCGGGTGGCGCTCGGCCTCCTCCGGGCGCAGCCGGCCCTCGTCGATCAGCTCCTGCACCAGCGTGTGGTCGACCGTCACCTGCGACAGCTCGCCGTTGCGCAGCAGGTAGGCGCGCGAGTCGCCGACGTTGGCCAGGTGCACCGCTGCGCCGTCCTCGAGCAGAGCGACCATGGTGGTGCCCATGCCGTCCAGCTCCTTGTCCCTGGCGGCCGACTCGCGGATGCGGCGGTTGGCCCGCAGGAATACCGACCGCAGCGCCTCGCCGGCCTCCGCCGGGCTGAGCCAGGGTCCGGCGTGCTCCAGCGCGGCCAGCTCCTCCATGGCGATCGCGCTGGCCACCTCGCCCGCGCGATGGCCGCCCATGCCGTCGGCGACAGCCGCCAGCCGGCCCGCGCTCAGGAAGCGGTCCTCGTTGTTCTTGCGCATCCGACCGATATCGGTCATCGCGCCCCGTTTGAGTGCCATTAGCGGCGGAGCTCCAGGGTGGCTTTGCCCATGCGGACCTCGTCGCCCGGGCCGAAAGCGGTGGGGACGGACACCCGCGCCCGGTTCATATAGGTGCCGTTGGTGGAGCCGAGGTCCTCCAGCCAGTAGCTGCCGTCACGCAGGTAGATGCGGGCGTGCACGTTTGACACGTAGTTGTCCGCAACCACCAGGTCGCAGGTGGCCGCTCGACCCACGGTGATCGACTCCTTCAGGGGGATGGTGCGCCGGCCGTTGGCGTCGGTGACCACCAGCTCGCGCGGAAGCCGGCGGGAGGGCTTGGCCGGTGGGGCCGGTGGGGCCGGCCGGCTCTGGTAGCTGGGTGCGCTGGGGGGGCGCCGGCGCTCCGCCCGCGGACCGAACACGTCGAGCACCACCGCCCGGACCGCCCTGGCCACGAACAGGTACAGGACGATCAGGAAGGCAACTTTGACCGCGAGGAGGAAGATCGGCGGCATCAGCCCTCCCGTCGGAACTGCAGGCTCGAGTTGGCCAGCTTGATCACATCGCCGTCAGCCAGGCGGCGGCGGCGGATAGGCTGCCCGTTCACTTCGGTCCCATTGGTGGAGCGCAGGTCCTCGACGATGAAGTCATCGCCTTCACGGATGATCCGAGCATGGTTGCGCGAGACGCCTGGATCGGCAAGTTCGATGTCGCACTGCTCGGAACGGCCGACCGAGGTCTCGAGCTGGGTGAGGGGGAACGCCCGGCCCGAGCCGTCGGCGGAGATGAGCACCAGGCTCGCCGGTGCGCGCACCCGTGGCTGGCGCACCTCGCCAGGCAGCATGGCGGTGGCCGGTCCGACCGGCATGCCCGGATCGGGCGTCCAGCCGTGCCCCGCGACCGCCGGCGCCGCCGGACGCTCGGCGGCCTCGACCCGGCTCGAGACCCGGAAGCGCCCCTCCACCAGGTCCTCGGCGGTGGCCAGCTCGACCCGTGCACGGCCGAGCATGGCCCAGTCGTTCTCGCGGGCGGTGTCCACCACCAGCGCGGCCAGCTCGCTGCACAGGGCGCGCTCGTACTCGGCGAAGCGCTGGCGGTCATGGGCGGACAGCTCGATGGTGTAGACGTTGTCCACATAGATGCGGCTCACGCCCACCTGGCGGCTGTCCTCGACCGCGCGGATCAGGCGCTTGCCCAGCTCGACAGGTTGCACCCCCGAGCGGAAAGCGCGCGCGAACAACCCTTCGACGGCGCCTTCGACGCGTCGTTCGAAGTCCCGCAATATCCCCATAGCTGGGCTAGATCCCCATGATTGGGCTAGGCAACTCCTCGATCGACGTCAGCACAGCCGGCCTGCCCGAGCAACGGCAAACGTACCCCGCCCCGCCCGCAGTGTACCCGTCCGGGCCTTGATATCCGCGCGCACCACCATGGATCGAGGCGAGCCCGCTGCACAACTGAGCCGATCCACCCGCCAGATGCTCTGTCACTGGTCTGTCGCATGCCGGCTCTCCCCGCTGCTACAATCCAGCGCTGTTCCCCTTGGGCGAGTGGCGGAATTGGCAGACGCGCAGGATTCAGGTTCCTGTGTCCGAAAGGACGTGGGGGTTCAAGTCCCCCTTCGCCCACTGGAGGTCCCGATGACCGCGTCGAGCTCCCCCGAGCCTCTGGTGCTGTTCGCGCCGCGCCTGCTGGACGGGACCGGGGTCGCCACCGTTCCCGACGCCGCGCTGTGGCTCGACGGCGGCCGCATCGCCTGGGTCGGCCCGGCCGCCGCGCTACCGCCCGAGGAACGGGGCGTCGCCACCACCGAGCTGCCCGGCTGCACCCTCCTCCCCGGCCTGGTCGACGCGCACGTGCACCTGGTCGCCAGCGCCGGGCCGGAGCTGGCCAGCGACATCCCCAGGACCGAGGCGGAGCGGACCCTGGCCGCGGTCGGCAACGCCCGCCGCCACCTGGACGCCGGGGTGACCCTGGTGCGCGACCTCGGCGCAACCGCCGGGGAGGCGATCGCGGTCGGCCGGGCGATCGAGGCCGGCACGATCGAGGGTCCGCGGGTGATCGCGGCGGGGCCGGCGGTCACCATGACCGGCGGCCACATCGCCTACCTCGGCCGTGTGGCCGATGGGCCCGAGCAGATGCGCGCGGCCGTTCGGGCCAACCTCGCGCTCGGCGCCGGCTGCATCAAGGTGGTGGCCACCGGCGGGGTGCTCACCAGGGGACTCGACCCGCGCCTCGCCTCCTATACGCAGCCTGAGCTGGACGCCCTGGTCGACGAGGCGCACCGCTTCGGGCTCCGGGTGGCCGCGCACGCCATCGGCGAGGGCGGTGTGGCGGTCGCGCTGCGCGCCGGGGTGGACTCGATCGAGCATGGCATGTTCCTGGATGACGAGACCATCGAGCTGTTCCTCGAGACCGGGGCGCGCTACAGCGCCACCTTCGCGCCGCAGAAGTCCATCATGCGCGGCGAGACCGTGCCCGCCTGGATCAAGGAGCGGGCGCGGCCCGCGGCCGAGGCGCACGCGCCCTCGTTCCAGGCCGCGGTCAAGGCCGGGGTCAGGGTCGTGGCCGGCACCGACGCGGGCACGCCGGAGAATCCGCACGGCCGGGTCGCGCACGAGGTGGTGTCCATGGTCGAGGCCGGCCTCGAGGTGCTCGGCGGGGTGCGCGCCGCCACCGCCGAGGCCGCCGACCTGCTCGGCGAACCCGACCGCGGGGTGCTGCGCGTCGGCGCGGTCGCCGACGTGCTCGCGGTCGAGGGCGACGTCGCCGCGGACGTCACCGCCCTGACCCGCCCCGTCGCCGTCTTCCAGTCGGGCCGCCGGGTTCGCTAGGGTTACCGGTGGTAGCCATGGCCGCGGTGGCAAGAGGAAGGCAGGGTCCCGCGATGAGTATTCCGCAACTGCCCGACGAGCTGGTCGCCCTGCGCGACGCGATCCGTACCTTCGTCCAGCGGGAGGTCGCCCCGAGGGAGGCGGTGTACGCCCAGGAGATCCAGGAGACCGGCACCTTCGCCGAGCTGGAGCAGGAGAAGCGCGCACTGCGCAAGCGCTCGGCCGCGGAGGGCTACTACAGCCTGTTCATGCCGGAGTCCTGTGGCGGCGGTGGGGTCGGCTACCTCGGCATGGTGCTGTGCGTGGAGGAGTGCCTGCGCCACGGCCTGCTGCTGTCCATGCCGGGCAGCGTGCTGCCGAGCGTCGAGGGCCCGACGCCGATCCTGCTCGACGGCACCCCCGAGCAGCAGGAACGCTACCTCCTCCCGACCATGCGGGGCGAGCGCGAGGCCTGCTTCGCCCTGACCGAGCCCGACGCCGGCAGCGACGCCACCCGGATCAGGACCCGCGCCGAGCGGGCCGACGGCGCCTGGGTGGTCAACGGGCGCAAGCACTTCATCACCCATGGGGCCGAGGCCGACTACGTGATCCTGTTCGCGGTCACCCAGCCGGGTCTCGGGGCCAAGGGCGGGATCTCCTGCTTCCTGATCGACAGGGACACGCCGGGCTTCGAGATTGGCCGCCGCCAGCGCACGATGTACGACGCCAACCAGGCCGAGCTGGTCTTCACCGACTGCCGGGTCGGCGAGGACGCCCTGCTCGGCAAGGAGGGCTACGGCTTCTACTCGGCCATGCGCTGGATCAACGGCGGGCGCATGTCCATCGCGGCCATGGCGCTCGGCGTGGCGCAGCACCTGTACGACCGGATGCTGGAGTACGCCAAGGTGCGTGAGGCCTTCGGCCGCAAGATCGGCGCCAACCAGTACGTGCAGGGCATGATCGTCGACTCCATGGCCGAGCTGGAGCAGGCCCGCCTGCTGGTGTACGCGCAGGCCGGGGCGCTCGATGACGGTGCCGACGGTCGCACGGAGGCGGCGCTGGCCAAGTACGTCGCCACCGAGATGGTGGGCCGGGTCGCCGACCGCGCCATCCAGGTCTTCGGCGGCAACGGCTACATGACCGAGATGGGGATCGAGCGCTACGCACGCTTCGTGCGCGCCATGCGCCTCTACGAGGGGACCAGCGAGATCCTCAAGGTCAACATCGCGCGCGGTCTCGGGCTCGAGTAGCCCGCCCGAGATGCGCGGCGGCGGTCCGGCCTTTAGCATGACCGCCATGAAGACCACCCGCGCACGTGCCAACGTGCTGCTCGCCGCGGCCGCCTGGACGCTCTACGTCTGGATCACCCGGATGTGGAACATCGCCCGCGATCCCGCGCACGACTTCGGTTTCAAGGCGGTGCACGGCGCGCTCGCCGTGGTCTCGGTCGCGTTCGCGGTCGCCCTGGGCGTGATCGGGCTGCGCATGCGCCGGGAGGCCAAGGCCGCGGCGGCGGCTCCGGCGCGGCCGTAGGCCTCCGCCGTCCAAAGTCCTCGCATTGTACAATCGCTGCGGCCTCGGCTTCCCTGAGGCCCAGCCTTCCCCATGGCGCAGCGGTTTCAGGAGGTCCTCCAGTCGTGCCAGCCCTCTCGGTCGAACGGTTGACCGTCCTCGTCTATGCCAGCCTCACCGCCTGCGCGGTGCTGCTGCTCGCCGTGATGGCGCTGAGCGTGCGCGTGTCACGCATCCGGCGCGCCCATGCCCGCCTGCTCGACGGCGCTCCATCCGGCGACCTCCTGGCCGTGGTGTCGCGGCAGATCGACGCGGCCGACCAGCTTCAGCGCAAGGTCGCCATGATCTCCCGCGAGACCGCGCAGCTCGGTCAGCGGCTCTCCACCGCGGTCAAGACCGTCGGGTTCACCCGCTACGACGCCTTCCCCGACGTCGGTGGTCAGCTCTCCTTCTCCGCGGCGTTCCTGGACGAGGCCGGCGACGGCGTGGTGCTGTCGATCATCAGCGGGCGCTCGGACTCGCGCTCGTACGCCAAGGCCGTCAAGGGCGGTCGCTCGGAGTACCCGCTCTCCGAGGAGGAGCAGGCCGTGATCAGAATGGCCATGGGAGCGTCCGGGCGAGCGCCCACGGGAGAGCCCACCAGGCCGATCGCCCAATCTCCCGTCTAGGAAGCTCGGAAGCGACAGCGGCAGGAGTAGCCTGCCGACGGGAAGCCGATCGGGGATCGGTTCCCTCCAGCGATCTCCGTGGAGGCCCTGCGTGCTCGATCTCAAGCTCATCCGTGAGGACCCGGACAAGGTCCGGGCGGCTCTGGCCCGCCGTGGTCCCGGTGAGGCCGACGCCGTCGACCGCCTGCTCGAGCTGGACGCGCGCCGCCGCTCGCTGGTCACCGAGGTGGACAGCCTGCGGGCCGAGCAGAAGCGCCGTGGCAGGCAGGTCGCCCAGGCTGCCCCGGAGCGCCGCGGCGAGGTCCTGGCCGGCCTCAAAGAACTGGCCGGCAGCATCGACCAGGCCGAGGCGCGGCTGCGCGCCGCCGAGGCAGAGCTGAACGACCTGCTCGCCCGCGTCCCCAACGTCCCCGACCCCTCGGTGCCCGCGGGTGGGGAGGAGGACGCGGTCGAGCTGCGCCGCGTCGGCACCGTGCGAGCGCTCGACTTTGAGCCGCGCGACCACCTCGAGCTTGGCGAGCTGCTCGGCGCGATCGACACGGCGCGGGCGGCCAAGGTCTCGGGCGCTCGCTTCGGCTACCTCACCGGGCCGGGCGCGATGCTGGAGCTCGCGCTGGTCCGCTTCGCCGTCGACCGGCTCAGCGGCGCCGGATTCCTGCCGGTGATCCCGCCCGTCCTGGTACGGCGCGAGGCCATGTTCGGCACCGGCTTCCTGCCCACCGACGAGCAGCAGATCTTCCGCACCGCGGACGACGACCTGTACCTGGCCGGCACCTCGGAGGTCCCGCTGGTCAGCTACCACGCGGACGAGATCCTCACCCCGGACGCCCTGCCGCGCCGCTACGTCGGCTTCTCGACCTGCTTCCGGCGAGAGGCCGGCTCGTACGGCAAGGACACCCGCGGGATCTTCCGCGTGCACCAGTTCGACAAGGTCGAGATGGTCTCGTTCGTGATGCCTGAGGCATCCACCGAAGAGCACGAGCTGCTGCTCGCCCACGAGGAGGAGATCCTCGGGGCGCTCGAGATCCCCTATCGGGTGGTCAACATCGCCGCCGGGGACCTGGGCGGCTCGGCGGCCAAGAAGTACGACTGCGAGGCGTGGATCCCTTCCCAGAGGACCTGGCGCGAGCTCACCTCGACCTCGAACTGCACCGACTACCAGGCCAGGCGGATCGGCTGCCGGGTGCGCGAGCCCGGCGGCAACCGGCCGGTCCACACGCTGAACGGCACCGCGATCGCGGTCGGCCGCACGATCGTCGCCCTGCTCGAGAACCACCAGCAGGCCGACGGCTCCGTCCTCGTCCCCGCCGCCCTCCAGCCCTACCTCAACTCCGACCGGATCGAGCCGCTCAAGCGCTGACCGCAAGTACACTCCCTCGCGGAGGAGTGGCCGAGCGGTCGAAGGCAGCGACCTTGAAAGTCGCCGGGCCTGTGAGGGTCCCGTGGGTTCGAATCCCACCTCCTCCGCCGCGGCGCGGGACCGGGACGCCGGTCAGCTCTCGCAGCCGACGCCGTCGCCGTCGCGGTCCAGGTCGAACGGGTCGGGAGCCCGCACCTGGATGGGACCGTCCACGTAGTTGGGCCCGTTCCCGGAACCTCCGGCACAGTCGTAGTCTCCGATCCCGTCGTGGAGGCACGCGTCCGGGTAGGCCGGATCGCAGTTGCGCGCCGGAGCGGCCGTTGTCGCGGTGACGTGCCGGGTGGTCGTGACGTGCCTGGTCGTGGTCTTGACGTGCCTGGTCGTCGCTGTCGGCCGCCGGCTGGTTGTGGTTGCCCGCGGCGTGGTGGTGGTCGGCGCCGCGGTCGTGGTCGTCGCTTGTGTCGTGGTCGGCCTGGTCACCGCCGGAGCGCTGGTGGCAGCGGCCCGCTGGGCCACCTGCTCGCCGCCGCAGCCGCCGCTCGCCGCCAGCACGACGGCGATGACCGCGACCCCCAACCATGACCTGTGGCCAAAAGCGAAGCGGTGCACGATGTCCCCCCTCTGGAGCGGAGGCGGCGTCGCCGGCTGCCTGCCTGCCGAGCGCCTCCCCCGCGATTGCCGTGACGGCACCTGCAGCCTGAGCAGGCCCGGGCCAGGTACGGCACCAGGACGGCGCAGGTCATCTAAGACATTCTTCCAAGAAGTACCCGCGCGTCGCCGTACAGACGTAGTAGCCCAGGCTCCTCCAAGTGCTGGTTTTTGCTCAATCGTTGCCGACTCGTCGCGGCCGGCGACGCTAGAGGCGTGCCCTGGTGGCCGACCTTCTGGACAGCAGCGAGCGCCGGAAGCGCAGCGACCGGTCAGAGGACCAGGGCGCGTACGGCGCCATCGTGAGCCCCGCCAGCGCCAGCAGCACGGTGTCGTAGTTGACCCGCCAGCCGGCGAAGTCGCGCCAGGTCTGGTCCCGGTCCGGCCGCAGCGACAGGTAGCCGGCACGGATGCACAGCTCGGCCTCGGCCTGTCGGGGTCCCTCGACGGTCGAGGCGGTGATCGCCGCGGCGTCCAGCACCGCGCCAGCCGCCGTGACCCACGAGCGCTGCCACACGGGCGAGCGGAAGAACACCAGCGAGGGGCTGGTGGTGTGCGTCTCCTCGATGTCGATGAACCACTCCTCCCAGCGCTTCCAGAAGCTCGCCAGCTTGTCGAGGCCCTTGATGAGTGACGTGCGCTCCAGCATCTCGACCGCCGTGGGCGGCAGTCCCGCGCGGACGTCGAGCGCCGCCACCACCGCCTCCCGGCGAGAGAACGCGGCGTAGATCGCCGGGAGGTAGGCGATCAGCAGGGCGAGGAGCATGAGCCCGAGCGCCCCCTCGGAGAAGGCGAGCGCCGTCCTGGGCAGGTCCGGAGGCGCGGTGAAGCCCAGCGTCAGCAGGGATGAGCCGCTGAGCGCGAACGCCAGTCTCCAGGGGCGCTCGCCGAGCGACCGGTAGATCAGCATGTACCCCAGCAGCACCAGGGTGAGCCAGGTCAGCGCCAGGGTCAGCAGGCTCACCGGCGCATATATGGCCATCGCCTGGTCGCGCTGCTGGTAGCTGTGGGCCCGCCTGCTCCGCAGGGCGAAGAGCCCACGCACGCCCACGAACACCCAGCGGGAGGAGGACCGGAGTGCCTCGCGGCACGACAACGGTGAGGACCGCCGAGAGCGAGGTGAAGAGCACGATCAGGATGCCGGCGACCAGGCAGATCACCGTGAGCAGCGTGGTCAGCAGTGTCGGCTCATCTCCTTCGCCGGGTGGTCGCGTCGTGCGGTGACGGTGGTCGTGCGGCGGTGGTTGGCCGCCGCGCGCGGCGGAGGCGGCCTCACCGGCCCGCCCGCCGTGCCTGGTTCAAGGTACGCACCGCCTCGCGGAACCGCTCGCGCGGCACCCACACGCGGTTCCCACGCACGCCTGTGAGGTGCACGAGCCAGTCGAGAAGCCGGCCCAACGGCTCGGGGCGGCGAGGGTCGGGGTCGCGGCTCGAGGGGACGCCAGCCTCGGCCAGCACCTCCTGCACCCTGGCGGCGAGCTCGGGCGTGCGGAAGTTCCCGATCCGCCGCCGCGGCGTTCCGGACGGGAGCCCGCTCTCGGCGCTCTGGGCGCCATCCGCGCTCTCCACTTGCCGGTCCCTCCTGTGTGCCGTCGTTGGTTCGCATCATGCCGAATGGTCGTGCGCCGTCGTGTCGTCGTGGCCTCGGGATCCGGTGGTGGCCTGCCGGATCCAGCTTGGGTCTCGACGCGAGGTTCCCTACAATAAGGCGCCCGAGCCGGCGACCAGTCGGTTTGGGATTGGTGGAGGCATCGCCTAGTCTGGTCTATGGCGCCCGCCTGCTAAGCGGGTTCGGGGTTTGTCCCCCGTCGCGCGTTCGAATCGCGCTGCCTCCGCCCTGTGCGCCGCTAGCTCAACGGATAGAGCACCAGACTACGGATCTGGCGGTTGGGGGTTCGAATCCCTCGCGGCGCGCCACTCACACAGAAGCAAAACCGCAGTAGACCCGGGGGTACAACCAACAGGCCTAGTTTGTTGTATCGTTGGGGTCATGGATCCGAGAAGATTCGTCACTTCTTCAGTCGGGGTGGCCCGCAAGACACCTGGCGCCTTCGGGTACTATGCCTTCTTCCCGAAACCTATGCCCCGAACACTCCGATTGCAACAAAGGACCGTTTCGCTGCTCTCCGAGGCCGACGCTGCCCTTGGTCGGCTTGCAGGAGCGGGACGGTTGCTTCCCAACCCCCACATCCTAGTGAACCCTTACATCGTCAGGGAAGCTGTTGCCAGTTCCAGCATTGAAGGAACTCAGGCGTCCATCAGTGATGTCTTCGATTCTCAGGCCTCCGGTGAGATTCGAGGCGATGTTGCGGAAGTCCGCAACTACATACTCGCCCTCAATCGAGGCCTAGAGCTGCTTCCTAGTTTGCCGGTAAGCCTACGGCTGGTCAAGGAGATACATAAGACGCTGTTGGAAGGCGTCAGAGGTCAGGAGCGTACTCCGGGAGAATTCCGGAGGACTCCGAACTGGATCGGATCGCCTAGCGGCGTAATCAACGACGCTTTGTATGTGCCTCCACCGCCCGATGAAATGCAAATCGCCCTCGGAGACTGGGAGAGGTTCGCCAATGCGAAATTGGCGATGCCGCCACTCATTCGATGCGCGTTATTGCACTACCAATTTGAGACTATTCATCCCTTCCTTGACGGCAACGGCCGACTCGGAAGGCTGTTGATCGTGTTCTTCCTCGTCGAACAGGGGCGCTTGCCCGCCCCGTTGCTCTACATCAGCTCCTTTTTTGAGCAGCACCGCCAAGACTACTACAATGCCTTGCAAGCTGTCAGGGAGCGCGGGCGATATCAGGAGTGGCTTCAATTCTTTATTCGCGCTGTAGAGGTACAGGCGAAAGACGCCCTCGATAGAGCAGAGAAGCTAGCTGATCTGCGCGAACGCTATCGATCCGACCTCTCATCGAAGACTAGAAGCCGTGCTCCATTGGTGATCGAAGAACTCTTCGAGACACCGGTAGTGACCGCGAGGTCCATATCGACTCGACTTGGCGTATCCATACCTGGGGCTAAGAAACTAATTAACTTCCTTGAAGCGGAAAAAATTCTACGGGAAGTACCCTCGCAGCCTTCGGCTACGAAGCGCTGGTTTGCTGACGAGATTCTCGATGTCATAAGCGCATAGCGCTTCAGCTTGAACGTACAATGTACAAGGAATTAATAGTCCCGTCTTGACCGAGCGCCCGGAGTCAGCTTTTGGCTACCTGTACTGGCATCCGCATACCCGGAATGGCAACCCGAGGCCTCGGTAGCGGCACGTACCGGCAGAGGAAGCCAGCGGCGGCAAGGTAGCCGTGCAGCCGCCGCAGGCGGGCCGCGCCCGCACCAAGGGTGTCGAAGCCGAAGGCGGACACGAGCGCGATGGCAGGGCGTCCACTCGGCGGATAGGTGGCCACCCGGGACGGTCCTCAGCCAGCCTTCCGCTTGACGTCGCCGGATTCTCGCTGACCGCTGGCACCGCGACGCTCGAACGCCCAGATGGTGGTCCGCGTGCCGAGCAGCCGGATAGGCACGCGACGAAGGAGCCGGAGTCCAGATTGCACATGCGCCAACTGCTCGGGGGAGAGCAGCACCACCCGACCACCGGGCCGGACGACTCGGGTCAGTTCGGCAGTGACGGCATGCAGCCAGGGCTTCATGGGGCCCTCCACGCCATACTGACGGCCAAACGGGAGGTTGGATACGCACGCGTCCAGCACCCTATCCTGGTAAGGAATCGCTCGAGCGTCGGCGACCACTAGTTGCGCATGGGGCGAATTGCTGTGAGCAACGCGGATGGCAGTGGGATCGATGTCGCCGCCGAACCCCTGCCACCCGCGGTGTTGCGCCTCCGCGAGTAGGGTCCCGGAGCCGCAGCAGGGGTCGAGCAAGCGGCCGCGCGGCTCGCCCGCCAGGCGCACCATTGCCGCCGCAACCGTGGGGCGCAGGGCTCCGGTACGTTCGGCAGCGCGGCCTTGGTGCTGCCGCATACGCACATCACTCGCCCGTAGACCGGCCACGAATCGCCCCGGTTGGTACTCGATTGCCCACAGCTCGAGCGCGGCCGGGTCATCGATCCGCCACTTAGGCTGCCGGCGACCGACCTCGTCTGTGAGCGCCCGGCGGAGTTCGGTGCGGCGAAATGAACGCTCCGACAGCGTGCGGACGATCACGCGGAACGTCATCCGAGCGCGCAACGGCCCAGCCAGCTCGGCCCAGACCGAAAGCGCCCGCTGCACACGCTCGGTCCCCCACAGGCCTCCAGCAATCCATCGCGGCTCGTCGCCGTGCGCGCGAAGTGTGCGTCCGACCTCGATGAAGACATCCTCCGCAGTGGTAAGCGCGAGCGCCTCGACGCGGCTGCCTCGTTCTGCCCCAAACAGCACCACGTCGGCACGGCCGTCGAATCCGGCGTCCTCGGGATGCAGGCCGTCGTGGTCTTCCAGCTCGGCCCGGACGAGTGGGGCCAGACCGGGGACCGCCAACGCGAACACGCGTACCGTCTTGGCGGAGTCGCCGCCATGACCACGAGGCAGGCGTGGTGTCGCCGAAGCGCGGCCCGGTCTCCCGCGAGTTGCGACACCCTGCGTGTTGCGGCGCGTTGGCTTCCCGGTTGGCCGCTTCACGATGGGGCCCCCACCGCGCTGCCTGAGGTGTCTTGCAGGTCGCGAGTGGCTGAAAGCCAGGCGACCTCGGCTGCAGTCAACTTCAACTGTTCCGCGGCGAGCGACCCGGCCAACTCCACCGGCCCCTCAGGGCCGATGATCGGGTGGACGTAGAGGTCTTCCTGGGCGAGCGTCCAGGCCAGCGCAACTGTGGCTGGGGCTACGCCGCGGGCGGCCGCGAGCGCACGACAGCGGACCCGAGCCTCGCGGTTTGCGGTGGTGTCGAAGGCGGTCGGCCCGTCAGGCGCGGTCGGCGGTGGCCCTTCGGGCAGCGCAAACCAGCCGCGCGCCTGCGCGGACCAGGCAAGAAGTTGCAGTCGTTCAGCCTTCACGATGTCAAGGATGCCCGCATCGGCGTGCCGCGCACCAGGCCACAGCGGCCGCGCCGGCAGTGCGAGGCTGAACTGGTAGCTGACCAGCGGACGTTCGCCGGTACGGTCCGCGCTGGCGACGAGCGCGGCGAGCCGCTTGGAGATCCAGTTGGAAACGCCGAAGCGGCGTACCTGCCCGGCTCGACGCAGTTGCTCGGGTCGTCGCGGTGCAATATGAGCACATCGATGCAGCGGTGCCGAGCCGCCGCAACGAGTCGGCGACCTCTCGGCGTATCACGTCGGGCTGAAGGGACGGCTTCTCACCAGGGGCAGGGTGGCCGACCTTGTCGACCACCGTCACCGTGTCCCGGCAGCGCCGGGACCGGAGCCAGGCGCCCAGTACGCGCTCAGCGTCGCCGTTGGCGTATGAGTGCGCGGTTTCCAGCATTCGCCCGCCTGCCGCGCGGAACTGATCGAGCAGGCGGAATGACAACTCAACTGGTACTTGGCCAAAGCGCCCGCCGAGAACCAACCTGGGCATCATCGCTTCACCATCCAGCCCATCCTGGCAAGCCTGCGACGAAGTAACTTATGCCATAGTTGCCTACGAGTATGGCGATAAGAGAAGATTAATGAGCTTGACCCGCACTTCTGGAGGTCAAGGATGGCAGACCTCATCCGGTTCCCTGACCCACATCCCGAGAACGTCAAGGCGGTCCTCCAGCGCATCGGGGACTATGACCTGGTCCTTGACGTTGGCGGCTGGTGGAAGCCCTTTACGCGTGCCGATCACGTTGTCGACGTGCTGCCTTACGAGACCCGAGGTGGCGGCGGACGGATTGGGGACGATCCAGAGCGCTTCAGCGAGGATACATGGCATCGGCTCGACATCTGCGATCAGCAGTTGCCGTTCCCGGACCAGCATTTCGACTTCGTCTACTGTGGCCAGACACTTGAGGACGTCCGCGATCCGATTCACGTTTGCCGGGAGTTGGTGCGCGTGGCGCCTCGCGGCTATGTTGAGGTCCCTTCCCTGTGGATCGAGTGTGTCTTCGACGTAGACGTTGGTCCGTTGACTCCCAGGTACCCGGGCTACGAGAAGCACCGGTGGCTCGTGATGGCGGAGGGACATCGTCTCACTTTCATTCCCAAGCAGGTGTGGCTGTGTTTGCTGGAGTTCGTCCCGCGGGACATCGCCGACCGGTACCGGCACGACCAGCGCATCTGGACCACGCCGGTGCACTGGGAGCGTGAGTTGCATGCGGAGGAGCTGATTTTCTCGGGACAAGAACAGATTATTCCGCTCCAGCAGAACTACTTCGCCAGGTTCGACTACGGCCCCTACACACCCGATGACATCGATTGAGACGGCGGTCTGGGACGACGTCGGCAGAATCAGCTCTCTCGTTCCGCAATGGCGGACGCTTCGCGGAGCCGGGATCACGACCATCTTCGGATCACCCGACTGGGTTCTGGCGGCATGGCAGCACCTTCCCAGCCTGGGCAAGCCCCTCTTGCTTACAGCCTGCTCGAACGGGCAACTCCTGGGTCTCATGCCTCTCGCCGTTACGCGGCGTTCGGACGGCACCCGTCTCCTTCACTACGCGGGAAGTCCTCTCACTGACAAGTGCGACACTCTTGCGGCTCCCGGAGACCAGGACCTCGCTCTTAAAGGAATCCTCCACGCCGTCCGGTCGGCTCTGGGTCCCCACGACGTTCTTCGGATCAGCGAACTGGATCGCGAGGGGCTTCTCGCCGGCGTGCTTGCACGCCGTGATCTTCGAAACGACTTTGGACTCGCTGTGGAACAGCACGCGGGGGACCTGTCACCCGTTATCTCCATCATGCGGGCTGGCGCTGTGGACAGGCGCTGGCAACCAGCGAGCAGGGCGCAGTGGGATAATCGCCGCCGCTGGTTGGCTCGTCAGGGAAATCTTCGCTTCGCTCGCCAGGCTTCGATGAGAGATTTCGAGACCGAGATGCGAGCTTTCGTGCGAAACCGGCTCGATCGGTGGAACCAGCGCGGCCGTCTTGATGAGCTGCCTGACGTAGAACGCGAAGCTGGCTTCGAGGAGTTCCTGACGCAATGTTGCACCCGCCTCGCCGCGCGAGGATGTTGCTTTCTGGCGCACCTTCTCTTGGATGGCGCTCCGGTCATCTGATCTATATTTTCGATATAGCGGGGTCGCCCTGCTGTACATGCGGACTTACGACCCTCGGTGGTCTCGAGCCAGTCCTGGGCATCTGCTGTTCTTGGACACAGCCGCCACCATCTTCGACGAGGGAATCAGGACGATCGAGCTTGGGCGGGGTGACGAACATTACAAATACAGGCTTGGGGCAGTCGATGCCGCACTTGCGGACGTTAACATCACCCTAACATCCGTCGAACGACCGAGGTAGGTCGTCCTCGATCAGAGATCTACTGATCGCCCACTGCATCAGGTCAGCCGCAAATTCCTACCGCTCGATCGCACGACGCACCGCTCCAGCAGGCGACCGCCTTCGGCCTGGCGATCTTCGAGACCTCGAAGGCGTTCCGTAGGTCTCTGACCAGGCCCGTTGCCAGACCAGTGTCTGGCAGCAACGGCCCGAACTGCGACCACATTGCGACCACGCCGCGCGGGACGCCAGGGGACGGATGCCCGACTCCGACCATCGACTTGGCCACTGAGCTGGGAAGACGGGGACGCGAAGGGACGGGGAGGACAGGCGGGCGGACCGCGACTGCCACAGTTACCCGTAGGTCGATGGGGTGACGACGAAGTGCATCACCGCACCGGTCACGCAGAACCTCCAGACCCTCCCGCCGGCGAGCGCCATATGCTGTACCATATGTGCATGGCTCGCAAAGAAGTCCTTGTGCAACTCGACGACGAACTCGTCCGCCGGCTGGACGCCCTCGCCGCCAAAGCCGGCATCAGCCGATCCGAGCTCCTCCGTCGCGGCGCCATCGCCGTCCTTGAGGCAAGCGAACTCGCCGAAGCCGACCAGGCGCTGATCGACGCCTACCGTCGGCAACCCCAAGACCCGGCGATCGTCGCCGCTGCTGCCCGATTGGCCGCGCAGACCACGCCCAAGTGGTAGCCCGCGGCGAGATCTACTGGGCCGACCTGGGTCCGCCGGCGGGTCGCCGACCAGTCTGCATCCTGACCCGCGATGCAGGCATCGGCGTGCTGACCACCATCACCTGCGCACCAATCACCCGCACCATCCGCGGGATCCGCTCCGAAGTCGAGGTTGGACCCGCACAGGGACTTCCGGCCACCAGCGCCATCTCGTGCGACAACCTGCTGACCGTGCCGCAGGCTTTGCTGGATCCCGCACCGGCAGGTCGCCTCGACGAGGTCACACGAGCTCGTCTCGACCGTGCACTGCGCTACGCCCTCGACATCCGCTACTGAGTCCTGTAGCCGACTGAGGAAGGCGCTCACCTGTAATGCTTCCTGGCTGGTCGAGTGGAGAGCTTCCCCATACCGTGTACCGGTCGAGCAGCCACTGCTGCGTTGCCGGGTTCCCTGCGTCTTCAGCTTTGGAAGGGCTCGGTCGATGATCTGCCGGACCCGCACCCGGGTCACCCGTCATCCCACAGCCGAGGCTGTGTTGACGGCGTTCTTGATCGCAGCAGGTCAGGCCGGTCGTCGACGAATTCGGGGTACTTTCCCCCGACCATATGCCTCCCCCTGCTTCTGACCTCGCTATTCGGCGGTCAGCCCCTGGCTCGGCTGGCCCCTGCCGATGCGGGCTTCGATCTGCCCCAGGATCAGCGGGCCGATCTCGGTGACGTCGCCAGCTCCCATGGTCAGCACCAGGTCACCCGGACGCACCAGGC
>WNGB01003087.1_pt1 | contig 45664 bp, 42 predicted proteins | sample 5400681 | NCBI WGS metagenome assembly WNGB01 (sample SAMN13153367, study PRJNA577476) | soil metagenome | isolation source: 115 cm soil or saprolite under grassland replicate 2 | place: USA:California | collected 2016-06-15
TGACCTGGTCGGGAAGGCGGGATTCGAACCCGCGACCTCAGCGTCCCGAACGCTGCGCGCTAACCAAGCTGCGCCACTTCCCGGTGGAGCGACGATGGTAGCGGAAGCCCCGGCCCGCTCCCCAAGCCGTTCGGGGGTGTCAACTGACAGCTGCCGGACGGTGAGCGCCCACTCTGCGCTGCCAGTTGACGTCGTCGGGGAGCGACAGCCGTCAGGACGGTAGAGGCGCGGGGGCGTGGGCGGGGACGCCTTCTTCGTAGCGGCCGCCGGCCATGAGCGCGGCGGCGGCCTTGCGCAACCGGAACGAGTCGAGCGGCTTGATCACCCAGCCGTCGGCGTTGGACCGGCGGGCCAGGAACACGTCCGGTTCGCGGTCGAGGAGCATCAGGATCGGCACCCCGGGGAGGCGGCCGGCTCCCTCCTCGAGACGCAGCGCGAGGCACGTTGCCATGCCGCCCATGTTCCCGATCTGGAGGTCGAGGACGACCAGCACCGGCGGTGAGGCGGCGACCGCGGTGAGCACTTCGCGGCCGGAATGGGCGCGGGTCACGGACTGGTCGGACCCTTCGAGGGCGGCCTCGACCTCGGCAAAAACCCAGTCGGCATCCGTCGCCACCACGATGTCAGCCACGGTCGGGACACTAGCGGTGACCGCGCGAGTTGTCCCCTTCTGCGCCCCGGGTACGATCGGCGATTGGCATCCCGCGCCGCCCCAGGAGGACGAGTGCTCGAGATCCAAGTTGAGGCGTCCAACGACGTCACTGTGTGCCGTCCTGTGGGCGAACTGGATGCCTACACCGTGGGGCAGTTTCGCGAGGCCCTTGCCGAGTTGGCATCCACCGATCGCTTGCTGATCGATCTCTCGTCGGTGCCGTTCATGGACTCGGCCGGTCTGGGCGCCCTGATCGGAGGGATCCGGCGGGCGAGGGAGGCCGGCGGCGACGTGGCGGTGGCCTGCAGCCGGCCGACGCTGACCCGCCTGCTGCACACCACGGGCTTCGACCGGATCGTTCCGGTCACCGAGACGGTGGAGGGCGCGGCTTCGGCGCTGGCGGCCGCGGCGAGCGAGCCCAAGCGCTGAGGCAGGGCCTCTACCTCGAACGGCCGATGCCGGCCACCATCGCCCAGTCGAGGACGTCGGCCCGGCCCAGTAGGTGTTGGTGAACCACGAGTGCACGGGGATGGCGTGGTAAAGCACGAAGCCGACCGCGACGCTCACCCCGGTGAGCCCGGTGAGGAACGGCGCCCAACTGTTGCGCCGTGGCCGGCCCGGCGGCGAGGGCTGCCACCGTGTGCGCCACCTGAGCGACAAGCATTAGAACGGCCCATTTTCCCAAGGACAAACGGGCCTTGTCATCCGAAAAGGTGCCGACCCACCTCGGTGAGGCCGTCGATGTCGTGCACGTCGGTGCGCAAGAACGGCACCCGCACGACCGGCGCGGGCGCCACGAGCTCGGCCAGCCCGCTCAAGTGCTCTTCCTCGCGTGATGCAACGAGGCGGAAGTCGGCGAGGTTGGCGTACAACGCTCCGATGTCGGTGCCCGCCAATGTCCGCGCGCGCTCGCGCGCGGCCTCCGCCAAGCCCGTGCCGAACGTGGGATGCATCCGATTGACGATCAACGCCCGCACGCCGATGCCGGCTTCACCCAGCCGGCGGGCGAAGTACTCGGCCTCCTCGACCGTGTCCCGGCGGGGCGACGCGACGAGGACGAACGCGGTGTTCGGGTCCGACAGCAGTTCGAGCACGACCTTGGCTCGGGTCTTGAAGCCCTCCTCCATCCCCTGGAACGCGGAGAAGAACGTGATCGCGTCCTCGATGACCTCACCGCCCACCACCTTGGACACCGTCCGGACAAAGGCCTGCGCGGCGACGTTGACGGCCTTCACGAAGCCGCGGGTCGGCGCCATGAGGATGCGGTACAGGCGGTGGTCGAGGAATCGGGTGAGGCGCCGGGGCGCGTCGAGGAAGTCCAACGCGTGGCGGGTGGGAGGTGTGTCGACCACCACCAAGTCGAAGTCGGTCTCCTCGTGGAGCTCGTACAGCTTCTCCATGGCCATGTACTCCTGCGTCCCCGACAGTGCCCCGGAGATGTTCTTGTAGAAGCGGTTGCCGAGGATTCGCTGCGCCTGGCGGGCGTCGGTCGAGTACTTCACGACGAGGTCGTCGAACGTCGACTTGGTGTCGAGCATCATTGCCCACAGCTCGCCCCGCCATTCGCCAGCGATCTGCGTCGGTGTGTTGGTGAGGCCTTCGAGACCGAGGGCGTCGGCGAGTCGCTTGGCGGGATCGATCGTGACGACGACCGCCTTCCGCCCGCGGCGCGCGCCTTCCAGCGCGACCGCCGCCGCGGTGGTGGTCTTGCCGACGCCGCCCGACCCGGTGCAGACGACGACTTCTGCGGTCGTCGCCAGCTCGAGCAACGACGTCACGAGCGGACGTCCGTCCGGAGATCGGACAACGTCTCGATCCCCGCGGTGAGCGATGCGGCCAGCAGCTCGAGGTCCGGGGGACCGAGGTCCGCGCTGAAGAGGAACGGCAGCTCGATCTGGGGGAGCGGCAGCCGGTCGGCCAAGCGCGCCACCTGCTCGCGTTGAAGCGCGGTGCGCTCCAGGCGGAACCCGGCCGCGGCCGCGAGCGAGTCGGCCTCCCCGCGGCGCAGGCCTGCGCCGGCGGCCGCGGCGGCCGCGGTGGCCATCGCCGGATCGGCGTCGAGCCCGGCGATGATCGGGTAGACGCCGTTCACCACCACGGGGCCCAGGCTCACGCCCACCCGGTCCTCCAAGTGGTACGCGGTGTCCACGAGCTCGTTGACCGGGGTCTCCTCGGGGAGGGTCACGAGCACGACCTGGCAGCGAGTCGGATCGGTGAGCATGTCGAGTACGTCGCGGGCCTGGCTGTTGATGGGACCGACCCGGACGGCGTCCAGGAGCGCGCGGGCCGCCAGGAGGAACGTGATCGCGTGGCCCGCGGCGGGGGCGTCGAGCAGGATGACGTCGGCGACCTTCTCGCGCTCGAGCTGCTTGACCTTGCCGAGGATGAGGATGTCCTTGATCCCCGGCGCCGCGGTGGCGACGACGTCGAGGGCACCCCCGGACAGCAGGCGACGGGAGATGCGACTCAGGCCGTGGTCGCGCAGGTACTCGAGGAGCGCGTCGTCGGGGGTGAGGGTCCGCCCCCGGATGTCGGCCGCGCCCTCGCGGCCTGACGGTGGTTTTGCCCACGCCGCCCTTCCCGGCCACGATGACGACGCGGGATGCGGCGAAGAACCGCGCTGGATCCATGCTTCCTCGTGAAAGGCGACCGTTGCGCACACTATCGGTGCGGGCTCTAGGAGCACCGACCCTGATGGCGTTGGGCCTGCTCGTTGGCGGCGCGGCCACGGCCCACGCGTCGACACCGGCGCCCGCCGCCGCGGCTGCGCCGACGGTCGTCGATGTCGTGAAGGTCAGCGGTTACCTCGACCCGGTGCTCGTCGACTACGTCGAACAGGCCATCGCCGACGCCGAACACGGTGGATCACTCGCGGTCGTCCTGCAGCTCGACAGCCCGGGCGCCCTCGTGAGCCGGTCGCGTCTGGACCGCCTGGTCAGCCACGTGCGGGACGCGTCGGTGCTCGTGGGGGTGTGGGTCGGCCCGTCGGGCGCGGAGGCCTCGGCCGCGGCCGGACGGATCGTCGCCGCGGCCGAGCTGGCCGGGGTCGCGCCCGGGAGCACCGTCGAGATCGACGGCCGCCGGATGGGCGCGAGCGAGGCGCTGGACAAGCACGTCGCTGACTTCGCGGCTCCCACGCTCGGGGACTTCGTCGTCAACATCCCTGGCGTCGACATCCGCGAGGTCGAGGAGGGCGACGAGACCCGGCGCGAGCTCGCGGGCTCGACGACGGTTCGGTTCGCGCAGCTGCCGCTTCTACCGCGGCTGATGCACACCGTGGCGAGCCCGGCCATCGCGTATCTGTTGTTCGTCATCGGCCTGGGGCTCATCGTGTTCGAGTTGTTCACCGCGGGGGTCGGGGTGGCCGGTGCCGTTGGCGCCGGCTCGTTCGTCCTCGGTTGCTATGGCTTCGCCGTACTGCCGACCCGCCCCCTCGGGATTTTCCTGCTGGTGCTGGGCATGTTCGGCTTCTCGGTCGACGTGCAGACCGGGGTGCCGAGGGTGTGGACGGGCATCGCCACGATCGCGTTCGCGGCGGGGTCGCTCGTGATCTACGACGGGATCACGCTGTCGTGGATCACCCTCCTGGTCGCGGTGGTCGGCATGGTGCTCGCGATGATCGGCGGGATGCCCGCGATGGTGCGATCCCGGTTCTCGACACCCACCATCGGGCGCGAGTGGATGGTCGGCGAGGTCGGGACCGCGCGCACGGCGATCGCGCCCGAAGGAGTCGTCATGGTCCGTGACGCGCGGTGGAAGGCGCGTACGAACCGGGCGACCCCGCTCGCGGCCGGCGACCCGGTCCGGGTGGCCGCGATCGACGGCCTGCTGCTCCAGGTCGAACCGCTGGAGGGCGCCGCCCGCGACTACAGGGAGTCGGCCCGGAGTGGTCGTCCACAGGGCTGACCAGGGTGATCCCCAGACCGCTCGCGAAAGTTCACCCTTGTTCGCCGTGGTAGACGAGTTGTAGGGTCGCATCGAGTAAGGGGGACGGGGTTGAGCGCACTTCGTACCGATGATGTGTGGCAAGTCAAAGCCGCATGCCGGGGACCGCAAGCCGCGGTTTTCTTTCCGCCGTCGCATTTCGAGCGCAAGGACGAAAAGGTCGAGCGCGAGGGCCGGGCGAAGGCGATCTGCGCCACCTGCTCGGTCCGGGAGCCGTGTCTCGACTACGCGTTGCGCATCCGTGAGCCCCACGGGATCTGGGGCGGCCTCAACGAGGTCGAGCGCAAACAGGTGCTCGCCCGCAGATAGACCCTTAGACCGCGGGAAGCCGAGGGCCGGCAACTCGGCGGTCGCCGCGGCGGCGCGTGACGCCGGACCCGTCCAGGAGCGCCAGCAGCGGCAGCGCGTGCTTGCGGCTCGTACCCAGCGCGTCTCGGACCTCCGCCACCGTCACCCCGTCGGGTCGATCGCGGAGGAGGCGAGCGACCATACGGGCCGCTTGGTCGACGGCGGCCGGTGCGAACCAGACACCGTCCTGTTCGACGACGAGCCCCCGCCGGACCAGCTCCCGCAGCTCGGCTCGATCCACGCCCAGGTCGCCGGGCGACGGAGGAGTGAACCAGGCCGCGGCGACGGCGGCGACGAAGGGATGGTCGGCGAGCGGGTCGCGGTCGTCGTCGACGAGACGCGCCCGTCCGCCCGCGACGACCACGTCGTCGAGGGCATCGAGGACGGCTCGGTCGCGGTCGTCGAGCGTGGCCACGTCGAGACCGAGCCTGGCGGCATCGACGACCGCACCGCGCAGCCGCGTCGCGGCGGCGTTGAACGTGGCCGGCGCGACCACCCATCGTCCGATGGTGGCGTCGCGCGGCTCGCCGGTGAGCCGGGCCAACTCGCTGGCCTCCACCCAGCCGCGCTCGGCGATCACGCGATCGACCGACCGGTCGGGGCGGGCCTTCGTCGCGGGCAGGACGGGAGCGACGTCGAGGATCTCGCCCCCGCCGACCGTCTCGGACCGCCCGCTCTCTCGGAGCACGTAGCGATCGCCCGGCAGCAACGGCAGGGACGTCGGTAGGTGCAGCCGCACGAGCCCGCGCGCACCCGGCGCGATGCGGCTGTGGCCGGCGAGCACGCGCACGCGCACGGGATGCTCGCCCGCGCCGATGTACGCGGCATAGGCCCCGCGCCGGGTGACGTCATGGTCGAGCCCGGCGAGCACCTCGAGCGTCGCGTCGAGCATCGCCGTCGAATGCCACTGGTGCGGCCGCACCAGCGCGTCGCCCCGCACGATGTCGTCGTGATGCACACCCGTGAGGTTCACCGCCAGCCGATGGCCCGGCCCGACCCGCTGATGCGACTCGTGGAGACTCTGGAGGGCGCGCACGCGTACCTGGCGCGCCGCCGGGAGGACCACCAGCTCGTCGTCGACGGCGAAGGCGCCGCCCGTGAGCGTGCCCGTCACGACCGTGCCCGACCCTTTTGCCGCGAACGAGCGGTCGACCCACAGCCGGGGCCGGTCGCGGTCGACGGCGGCGGGCGTGGCGTCGAGGAGGCGATCCAGCGCGAGCCGCACCGCGGCGACGCCCACGCCGGTGGGCGCGTCGACCGGCACCACCTCGGCGCCGTCGAGAAACGTGCCGACCACATGGTCGAGCACGTCGAGGCGGGCCAACTCGACATCGTCCTCGTCGACGAGGCCGACCTTCGTCAGGGCGACGACACCGTGGCGGATGCCAAGCAACTCGAGGATGCGGAGGTGTTCCTCGGACTGCGGCTTCCATCCCTCCGTCGCGGCCACGACGAACAGGCAGGCGTCGACGCCGCCCACGCCCGCCAGCATGTTCTTGATGAAGCGGACGTGGCCGGGGACGTCCACGAACGCCACGCCCCGCCCCGACGGCAACGTGGTCCACGCGAAGCCGAGATCGATCGTCAGGCCGCGCCGCTTCTCTTCTTCGAAGCGGTCGGGGTCCATGCCGGTGAGCGCGAGCACCAGCGTCGACTTGCCGTGGTCGACATGCCCACCCGTGGCGACGACGTGCACGCGGCGACGTTACCGACGCCGGTCGCCGATGCCCCCGCTAACGTGCCCTCCGGCGTGGGAGTAGGAGGTCGCCCAAATGCCTCGGGCGGACAGCTGGGACGTCGGTGTACCCGCATGGGTCGACGTATCGACAACCGATCCGGCCGCCGCACGGCGGTTCTACAGGTCCTTGTTCGGATGGGACTGTGAGGACCGTTTCGACGGCGACACGCTCGTGTACACGATGCTGCGCCTCCACGGCCGGCACGCGGCCGGGCTCGGCGCGCTGCCGAGCGATGCCGCGGCCCGCGGGGCGACGCCGGCGTGGACGACCCACATCGCTGTCGCCGACACCGATGCGACGGCGTTGGCGGTGGCCAATGCCGGCGGTCGGGTGCTGCGCCCGCCGATGGACGTCTCCGACGCGGGCCGGACCGCGCTCTTCGAGGATTCAGGCGGCGCGGCGTTCGCGGTGTGGCAGCCGGGCACGCACGCCGGCGCCGCGGTGGTGAACGAGCCCGGCTCTCTGTGCTGGAACGAGCTGAGCACTACAGACCCCAAGGCGGCCATGGAGTTCTACGGCACGGTCTTCGGCTGGTCGGCGCGCCACGACGACACCGCCGACCAGGCCCCGTACACCGAATTCCACCTCGGCGGCCGCACGATCGCAGGGATGACGGATTCGTCCGGCGAGGGCAGCGGTGACTCGCATTGGCTCACGTACTTCGCGGTGAACGACTGCGACGGGACCGTCGAGAAGGCCATCGCCCATGGCGGCGAGGTGCTGGTGCCGCCGATCGACGTCCCGCCCGGCCGTTACGCGGTGCTGCGGGACCCGCAGGGCGCGGTGTTCGGCGTCATCGCTCTGGCGGCATAGCGGTCACGCCCTCGACGGCCGACGCCACCACCGCGTCCTCGGCCGGGTCGACCGTGCGGAGGTCGATGATCGTGCGCCCGTCCGCGACCCGCGCGATGACCGGCGGGTCATGGCTCCGGAGCGCGGTGGTGCGGTCACCGTCGAGGGCGACGCCCACCGACGGGATCTCGACGCCCGGGAGCGTGCCGCCCCCAGTCACCGACGCGCATTCGACGACCGTGCCGACGCCGAGCGCCGCCGCCCGGGTGCGCAGGTCCTCGAGGGGCGTGGTCGCCATGCGCCAGAACGGCAGCGCGGCACCGTCGCGGTCGAGGTACGCGAGGGCGACGTCCTGCAGCGCACGGAGCACGAGCCCGCCGGGGCGGAGCGCGCGGTAGAGCGGATGGCGTCCACACGCGTCGACCAGATCGGCCCGCCCCGCGATGACCCCGGCCTGCGGTCCGCCGAGCAGCTTGTCCCCTGAGAACGTCACTAGCGCCGCGCCCGCTTCGAGCGTCTGGCGGGCCGCGGGCTCGTCGCGCAGCCACGGCGGGGGACCGTCGGCCAGCCACGGACATGCGGCGTCGAGCAGCCCTGAGCCGAGGTCGACGGCCACGGGTGGGCCGACGGCGGCCACGGCGGCGATCGACGCGTCCTCCGTGAACCCCGTGATCCGGTAGTTGGACCGATGGACCCGGAGGACGAGGGCGACATCGAGCCCGGGATCGGCGACGGCCCGTTCGAAGTCAGCCGGGCGAGTGCGGTTCGTGGTGCCGACCTCGACGAGGCGAGCCCCGGACTCCGCCATCACATCGGGAACCCGGAACCCACCGCCGATCTCGACCAGCTCGCCCCGTGACACGGCGACGCCGCGGCCCCGCGCCAACGCCGCCAGCAAGAGCAGGACGGCGGCGGCCCCGTTGTTCACCACCAGCGCGGCGTCCGCGCCACACGCCCGGGCCAACAGCGTGCCGGCGTGGGCGCGCCGCGACCCCCTGTGGCCGGACGCGAGGTCGAACTCGAGGTTGGTGTAGGTCGCCGGCTGCGTGACCGCGAGAGGTGCTCGTCCCAGGTTGGTGTGCAACAGGACGCCGGTCCCGTTGACCACCGCCCGGAGGAGCAGCCGGCGCACCTCGTCGGCCCGCCGCCGGGCGTCCGCGACCGGGTCGCTCGCGCCGGCGGCGATGGCGGCCCTCGCCGCGTCCACGAGGAGCGGATGCGGGATGGCGACGTCGGCGATCGACCGGGCGACGCGGTCGACCGACGGCGGGTGGCTCGGCACGGCCCGAGCCTAGGAGCGGGGTCAGCACCCCACTGTTCTGTCGGTAGTTGTGGGGTCTATAGGCGGATAACTACCGACAGAACGGACTTTGGACCGTTCACGCGGTGGCGTGGGCGGCGGTGACGAGCTGGAGCTCGCGCTGGGTGATGACGTGGTCGACGAGCCCGTAGGCCACGGCGTCCTCGCCGCGGAGGATGTAGTCGCGGTCGATGTCCTGCTGGATCCGATCGCGGCTCTGGCCGGTGTGCTCGGCGAGGATGTCGGTCATGCGCTCGCGCATGAAGGCCATCTCCTTGGCCGCGAGCTCGATGTCGACCGACTGGCCCTGTGCCTGGCCGTGGGGCTGGTGGATGAGCACGCGCGAGTTCGGGAGCGTGTACCGCTTGCCGGGGGCGCCCGCGGCGAGAAGCACCGCGGCCGCGGAGGCCGCCTGGCCGATGCAGATCGTGCTGATCGCCGGCCGGATGAACTGCATCGTGTCGTAGATGGCGAACAGCGCGGTCATGTCGCCGCCGGGCGAGTTGATGTACAGGTTGATCTCGCGGTCGGCGTTCTCGGACTCGAGGTGCAGGAGCTGGGCGATGACCAGGTTGGCGACGTTGTCGTCGAGCACGGTTCCGAAGAACACGATGCGGTCCTGCAGGAGCCGCGAGTAGATGTCGAAGGCCCGCTCGCCTCGGTTCGTCTGCTCCACCACCGTGGGGATGAGCAGTTGTGTCATGCCCGGCTCCTCTCGCTATTGTGCAACTCCTAGGTTGCGAATCGTACGGGAGTCCCGAGAAATGTGCAACCGAATGGTTGCACTAGGAGGACATGACATGGACGTGATCCGTGAGGTCGAGCTCGAGGCTCCGTTGGCCGACGTGTGGGAGCTGCTCACCGACGACGACGAGCTGTCGGCCTGGCTCGGCGATGCGGTCACCTTCGACCCCCAGCCTGGCGGGGCGGGCACCTTCGAGGAGGACGGCCGGTTGCGCCGCGCGGTGGTCGAGGAGGTCGACACCGGCCGCCGTCTGGCCTTCCGGTGGTGGCTCGACGGCGACGAAGAGTCAGCCAGCCGCGTGGCCTTCACGCTCACCGAAACCGACGACGGCACCCGGCTCACCGTCACCGAAACGTTCGAGGCGGAGGCCTCGGCGCGGGATCGATCCAACGCGGCGGCGGTGGCGTGGGCGAGCCGGCTCCTCGGTCTCGAATGGCGGTGCATCGACGCGCCAGCGCCCGCGCTGGTCGTCGTCGCCCGGGGGTGACGCCGCCGAAGGCCGACCGTGCCGGCGCGGTGTTCGAGGCGCTATCGGATCCGACCCGTCGGACCGTGATGCGGTCCGTCGCCGAGGACGGCCCGGTCACCGCCACCCAGCTCGCGGCCCGCCTCCCCGTCACCCGGCAGGCGGTCGCCAAGCATCTCGATGCGCTCGCCGCCGCCGGCCTGGTGATGAGCCACCGCGCCGGACGGGAGATGCGGTATGAGCTGACGCCGGAGCCGCTGTCGGACGCGATGGCCTGGATGGCCGAGGTCGGCGGTGCGTGGGACCGGCGTTTGGATCGACTGGCGCTGCGGGCGCGATCACGGCGCGACACCTGACCCGCGACGGGCCGGCTTGAACCCGCCCTGTGACCGTACGGCGCGTCTGGACGTCACCTTCTGCGCCACGAGGGGCGCGGGTAGCCCGGCACTACGATGACCCAATGGTCGCCGTCCTGGCCATCCTCTTCCTAGTCGTCCCCATCGTCGAGCTCGCGGTCATCGTCAAGGTCGCGGGCGTGTTCGGGCTGGGCTCGACCCTCCTCCTCCTCATCGCGGTGAGCGTCGTCGGCGCGTGGCTCGTCAAGCGCGAGGGGATCGGCGTGATCCGGCGCGTGCGGGCGACGCTCGACCAGGGTGAGCTGCCGCACCGCGAGGTGCTCGACGGCGCGCTCATCCTGCTCGCCGGCGTGCTCATGCTCACCCCCGGGTTCGTCACCGACGTCCTCGGGCTCGTGCTGCTGTTTCCGCCCACTCGGCTCGCGGTCCGAACCGCGCTCCTCGGCCGGTTCAAGCGCCAGTTGCACGTCCGGGTGATCTCCGGCGTCTCCGGCGGCGCGGGCTGGGGGCGGGTCCACGACGTCCGCGGCCAAGACGTCTCGGACGGTGCTCCGGGGGACCGGCCCGAGCTCGACCGACCGTGACGGCGGCGCCGATCGCCGTCCGCGACGCCGCCACCGTGATGCTCGTGCGGGACACCGACGGCGGCCTCGAAGTGTTCATGCTCCTGCGCAACCTCAACTCCGACTTTGTCGGCGGGGCCTACGTCTTCCCCGGCGGCGCCGTCGACGAAGCCGACCGCCACGCCGACCTCGAGCCGCTGTGCGAGGGGCGCACCGACCACGAGGCGTCCGCGCTCCTCGGTGTCGACGGCGGCGGCCTGGCGTTCTGGGTGGCGGCGATCCGCGAGAGCTTCGAGGAAGCGGGCGTGCTTCTCGCCTACGACGCCGGCGGCGCCGTCGTCCGCCTCGACGACCCTGAGGTCGAGGCCCGGTTCGTCGAGCACCGCCGAGCCGTCGACCGGGGCGACCGGCGCCTCGTCGAAGTGTGCGCGACCGAAGGACTGCGGCTCGCGGTCGACGCGATTCATTACTTCAGCCACTGGATCACGCCCGAGGGCGCGCCCCGGCGCTACGACACCCGGTTCTTCGTGGCCCGCGCCCCCGCCGCGCAGGTGCCGCTCCACGACGACCGGGAGACCATCGCCAACACCTGGATCCAGCCGGGCGCCGCGCTGGAGCGCCACAAGCAAGGCGACTTCGAGCTGATCTTTCCGACCATTCGCAACCTCCACGCCCTCAGCCGCTTCGACGACGCCGACGCGCTGCTCACCGCCGCGGCGGCCGCCACCGACGTGCCGACCGTCCTGCCCCGCGTCGTGCAGGACGGCGGCGGCACGCGCATCGTGTTGCCCGGCGATCCGGGGTACGAGGACGCGATGCGCCAACCGGCAGTGTCGTTCCACCCGATGCACGGCGTGCAGCTGCCGGGCGACGGCGAGGCCCGGCCATGAGCGAATCTGATGCCGCGACGCCGTCGCGGCGCCCGCTCGTCCCCGGCATCGCCAGCGCGCTCAGTCCGCTCGTGCGGCGGATACTGGCGCCGAACCCCGGCCGCATGACGGGACCCGGAACCAACACGTATCTCGTCGGCATCGACGAGATCGCGGTGATCGACCCGGGGCCCGCCGAGGACAGCCATCTCGATGCGATTGCCGGCTGCGGCGGCGACCGCATCCGGTGGATCCTCGTGACCCACACCCATCGCGACCACTCGCCCGGCGTGGCCGGCCTTCGGGAGCGAACCGGCGCAGAGGTGCGGGCGTTCACCGCACGCGACGGCCTCGAGATCGACGGCGAGATGGCCGACGGCGACCGCATCGAAGCCACCGAGTTTCGGCTCACCGCTGTCCACACGCCCGGCCACGCGTCGAACCACTTGTGCTTCCTGCTCGAGGAGGAGCGAATGCTGTTCTCGGGCGACCACATCATGCAGGGCTCCACGGTCGTGATTCGCCCGCCCGACGGCGACATGGCCGCCTATCTCAAGTCCTTGGATCGCCTCAAATCCTTTCGGTTGCGCGCGATCGCGCCCGGCCACGGTCACCTGATCGAGACGCCGAAGGAGATCATCGACGAGTACGTCTCGCACCGACTCGACCGTGAAGCGCAGGTGCTGCGCGCCGTCGCGGCGACGGACAAGGCGACGATCGATCAACTGGTGGCCGACATCTACACGGGCCTCGACGCGGAGCTGGTTCCCCAAGCGGCCCACACCGTGCACGCCCATCTGCTGAAGCTCGCTCGGGATGGCAAGGTTGCGGGCGACGGCCGCGATGGGGAATGGCGCGCGATTCCGCAGGACCAATGACGCCGATGTCGAAAGAATGGGTCGAATGGGCGCGCCCGGCGGACCGCGAACTGAGCTGACCGCCGACGAGGCGGCCCGGGTCCTCCGGCTACCCGTCGAGAGCATCGCGGCGTTGGTCGGGAGCGGCTACTTGCATCCCGCCGCCGAGGCCGTCGACGGGCCGCGATTCGCGATGGGTGACCTGAAGGCGTTCCTGGCCCGTAACGCGGGCGGCGAGGACGCGCGGACCGACGACACCCGCTCGCCGCTCGACGCGCTCGAGGCCTTCGAGGACCTCGACCCTCAGGCGCTCCTCGTCGCGCTCGACGGGCGCTCGGAGGACATGGCGAGGCGCGCGCTCGACATCCTCGTGGCCGCGGTCCCCGAGGCGTCGCGCTGGTCGCTCACCCAACGGGCCCGCTTCGTGGAGGGGGCCAAGGCGCGTTTCGAGGCGATCCTCGCGGTCAGCGCGCTGGGCGAGGACGTCGACGCCAGCCTCATCGAGGAGCTGACTGAGGTCGGTGGCTCGGCGGCATGGTCGGGCTCGTCGCTGCCCGAGGTGTTGCTCGTCCTGCGGATCTCCCGCGACCTCGTGGTGCAGACCGCCGTCGAGGTCGCCGAGGAGCGCGGCCGCCGTTGGGGCCTCGCGCTCTCGCTCCTCCTCACCCGGGTCCTGCCCGTGCTCGACCGGCTCACCGATGCGATCGCCCGGGGTTACTGGTCGGCCTTCCTCGACCGGGAGCGGGAGACGCAGGCTCGTTACGAGCACATCGTCGAGCAGTCGTCCGACGGCGTCTACGAGATCGACCTCGACGGACGCATCCGGTACGCGAACCCGTCGCTGGCGATGATGTTGGGACGGCGGGTCGACGACCTCGTGGGCTCCCGCCTCACCGACGTGCTCTTGCCCGCCGACGGCGACAGCGCCATACGGCTCGACGCCGAGCAGTCCGAGGTCGTGATCCGCCGCGCCGACGGCGTCGTGCGGGTGCTCGACGTGCGGTCGGTGGAGCGGCGGACCGGCGACGCGATCGTCGGCTACGACGCCGTCGTCCGCGACCTCACCGCGGCCCGTCGTCTCGAGGAGCAGAAGAACGACTTCCTCGCCCTTATCACGCACGAGCTACGCCAGCCGCTGACGACGATCCTTGGCCTCGGCATCACCCTCGACTCGTACGCGGAGCGTCTCTCACCCGACCGCATCCACGCGATGGGAAGCGCGATCCACCAACAGGCGGAGCGCATCTCACGGTTGGCCGACGACCTGTTCGACATCAGCCGGCTCGAGTACGACTCGCTGCTGCTGACGCTTCGGGCGGTCGACCTCCGCAAGACGGTCGACGCCGCGCTCACGGCCATCCCGGCGGCCGGCGACGTCGACGTGCGCGTCCCGGCCGGCCTCGAGGTGCTCGCCGATCCCCGCCGGCTCGAACAGGTCGTGGCCAACCTCGTCGACAACGCGCTCACCCACGGCGCGCCGCCGGTCGTCATCGAGGCCGAGGCCGACCAGGACGGGAGCGGCGAGGTGGAGCTGGTCGTGCGCGATCACGGCACCGGCGTCGACCCGGGGGTCGAGGCCACCCTGTTCTCGGAGCTGCGGCTCCTCACCGGCGTCCCGCGGCGCCGCCGGCCCGACACCGGTCTCGGGCTCGCCCTCGTCCGCGGCCTGGTCGAGGCGATGGGAGGGCGGGTCTGGTACGAGCCGGGCGACGAGGGCGGCGCCTGTTTCCTCGTCCGCCTGACCGCCAACCGCCGCGGTTGAGATGTCGACCGGAACGGCGAAGCCTTTCCGGTCGAATTTGGCGGCGCCGGCCTGACGGCCGGCTCGAAGGCTTTCCGCAGTCGACCGGCGGAGCCGGGTCGACTGCCAAACGGGGGCTCCGGCAGGAGCCTCTGCCCCCGTAACCCCCCACCCCGGCTGCGGGCTCGTCGACCGCTACGCGGACCGGCGCTGGTCGAGCCAATGCCAGAATCCGATGACGGCGGCGGCGTAGACCCAACCGAGCAGGATGTCGAACACGTAGTGCTCACCCGTGATCACGAGCGTGAAGCCCATCGCCACCGGATACGCCGCGAGCACCGCCCGCCACCGGCGCGACGCCGTCGGCCACAAGGCCAACGCCACCAACGCGGAGAACGCCGCGTGCAGTGACGGCACCGCCGCCACCGAGTTCGCGGTGGCTTGGCCCTGTTCGAGGAGGCGGGACGCGGTGGACAGGTGCAGCACCTCGAACCCCCGGCCCGACGTGCGCAGCAGGTCCGGCAGGTAGCCCTCTTGGGCGGCCAGCCACGGAGGCGCCGCTGGGAACGCGATATACGTCGCGCAGCCGACGAAGGCGAGGGTGACGAACCGTTTCGCGTAGCCGACGAAACGAAGGCGGTTCCTGGCCCAGAACACGCCGGCCACCGTGATCGGCGCGATGAAGTGCGACATGTACACGAGGGTGAGCGGCACTTCGTACCAGCGGATGTAGTCGACGGTCACCAGGTGCTGCTGGAGCCACACCGTGGGCACCGTCCCGCCGAACAGGAACCGGTCGAACTCGAGTTGCGGTGTGTAGTGGATGGGCGCGCCGAGGGTGTCGGCCGCGCCCCGCGAGAAGTCGTAGACGACGAGGGCGAGCGTGAACGGGAGCCAGTCGGCGATAAGGCGGGGGATCGCGCGCCACGGCCGGCCGATCGACACACAGGCGAGGGCGGCGCACACCCAGAGCACGACGCGCAGCCGATCGAGGGGGATGCCGGAGATGACGCAGCCGGTGATGAAGGCGACCGCGTAGCCACCGAGGGCGATGCGGCGCAGGGTTCGATACCGGGACGCGCCGAGCCGTCGGTCGGTGGCGGGCCCCGCGGCCACCGGTTCCGGCGCGGTCGTCTCCTGGACGGCCATCCCGCGCACGCTAGTGGCGCAAAAGGTTCACCCCGGGTTTCACGCCCGGTTCAGGGCGTGGCGGGCGACGCGGCCGCGTCCTTCGCGTCGAGGGCGTCGAGCGCCGCCGTTGCGGCGTCGAGCATCCGGGCGGTGCAGCCCGCCATCGCGACCGGCGGTACGGCTTCGCTCACGATGCGCTCCGCCAGGGCCCGGAAGGCTCCGGCCGCGGGGCCGTCGCCCAAGGCCACGGGCACGCCTTCGTCGCCTCCGGTGGCGACCGCGGTCTCGAGCGGGATCGACCCGAGCAGCGGCACGCCGGCGTCGCGGGCCAAGGCCGCGCCGCCGCCCTCGCCGAACAGCGGGTAGGTCACGCCGTGCTCGCACGTGAACGCGCTCATGTTCTCGACCACGCCGGCGATCCGCACATAGCTCTTGCGGGCCATGCTCGCGGCGCGGATGGCGACCTTCTGGGCCGCCAACGCGGGCGTCGTGACGATCAGAGTTTCGGCGTGGGGCACCATCTTGGCCACGCCCATCTGCACGTCACCGGTGCCGGGGGGCATGTCGATCAGTAGGTAGTCGAGGTCGTCGCCCCAGCGGACGTCTTGGAGGAAGTGCTGCACGCCGCGGTTGAGCATGAGCCCTCGCCACATGAGCGCGGAGTCCTCCTGCACGTTGCCGAGGAGACCCATCGAGACGATGCGCAGAACACCGTCGCCGACTCGCTTCTCGCCGGGGACGATGAGCTTGCGGTCGCCATCCTTGACCCCGGCCAGCAATTCGTCGAAGCCGAGCATGCGCGGGATCGAGAAGCCCCAGATGTCGGCGTCGAGGACGCCGACGGTGAAGCCCTGCGCCGCGAGCGCGACCGCGAGGTTCACCGTCACCGAGGACTTGCCCACTCCACCCTTGCCCGACGCGACGGTGATGACCCGCGCGGTCGGCGGCACTGACGTGTCCTGCCCGCGCTGGCTGATGTTGAAGCGGGCCTTCGCCATCGCCGACGACTTCTGCTCCTGGGTCATCTCCGTCCACTCGATGCGGACGTCGGTGACTCCGGTCATTGACCCCACCCGAGCGCGGACATCGCGCTGGAGCTGCGCTCGGAGCGGGCACCCGGCGGTGGTGAGGGCGAAGGTGACGGTGACGGTGCCGTCGCTGTCGACGTGCGCCGCGCGCACCATCCCCAGGTCGACGATGTCGCTCCCGAGCTCGGGGTCGATAACCCCACGGAGGAGCTGTACGACGTCGTCGGACGTGGGGAGCGCGGGCGACGCCGGAGGCATGTCGGCGATTTTACCGGGGTCGGCCGTGTAATCTCCACGGCGTGGATGTCGGTGCGTCGCCCGGGAGATCACGACTCGACATCCTCAAGGCGCTCGGGGACAACACGCGGTACGCGATCTACCTCGAGCTGGCCCGGTCGGCGGTGCCGCTGGCCACCGGTGAGATCGCCGAGTCGCTCGGCCTTCACGCCAACACCGTGCGCCCCCATCTCGAGCGGATGCGCGACGTCGGCCTGCTGGACATGGCCACCGATCCGCGGGGCGGCGTCGGGCGGCCCCACCACCGTTACTCGCTCGCCCCCGATGCGCCGTCGCTCGGCCTCGAACCCCCGTCGTTCCCGGTGCTCGCCCGCATGCTGCTCCGGGCCGCGGCCGCGGCCGGCACGACGGCAGAGGAGGCAGTCGAGGCCGGGCGGGAGCAAGGCCGGGCTGACGCCACCGCGTGGCCCGCCGACAGCCCCTGTCTCACCGCCCTCACGGCCGAGCTCGCCCGCTTGGGTTTCGACCCCGCGGTCGCCACGGATGAGCACCAGCCCGACACCGCCACCGTGGCCTTCACCCACTGCCCGTTCCGCGAGCTGGCCGAAGCCAACCCCGATCTGGTGTGCAGCCTGCACCGGGGGCTCGTCGAAGGGTTCGTCGATGCCGTCGGCGGGGCCGCCGTTGTGGAGTTCCGGTCGCTCGTGCACCGCGACCCGTGCCAGGTCGAGCTGGTGGGATCGGTCGACGATACGTCCGGGTAGGCTTGTGCAGACGGTTTTGTCGAGGAGGACCGACGTGATCACCCTGACCGATGCTGCGGCCGACAAGGTCAAGGACCTCATAGCGCAAGAGGGCGAGCCCGACCTTGCGCTGCGCGTGGCCGTTCGGCCCGGCGGCTGCTCAGGCTTCAGCTACGAGATGTTCTTCGACAGCGATGTCACGGCCGACGATGTCACGGCCGACTTCCACGGCGTCAAGGTCGTCGTCGACCCGTCCAGCGCCCCGCTCCTCGACGGCGCCATCCTCGACTTCAAGGACGGCCTCCAGCAGGCCGGCTTCGCGATCGACAACCCCAACGCGCAACGCACGTGCGGTTGCGGTCAGTCGTTTTCGTAGCCGAACCAGAGGGTCGGCTACGAGCTTGACGGCGCCCGCCTAACGGCGGGCACTGAAAGGCTTGCGGTTGAGGGGGGAACGCGGAGCCTTCCCCTCTCAAACTCCCCCCTCCACCTCGTCTCTGCGCTCGGTGGTATCGAGGGGCGCGTCACTCAGGACGCGAGACCGCTGAGGGCGTCGTCGAGCTCGCTCTCGTCGAACACGTTGTCGAGCCGAACGGCGAGGGTGCCGTCGGCCTTGCCGACGAACAAGGCCGGCTCGAACGTGAGGCCGTACGTGTCCACGATGGGGGCGGACACGGTCAGGGACTGCTCGGGATCGGCGTACGGCTCCGCATGGAGCATGTGGACAGTCGGATAGCGGTCCTTCGCCGCGAGGAGCAGCTCGAGCACCGGCCCGCAGATGGCGACCTGGCAGAACTTGGGAGTCGAGACGAGAAACGCCACCGGTGCCGCCGCCGCGAGGGCTTCGGTCAGGGTGACGTCGTGCAAGGGACACGGAGGCTCACGGGTGCAGATCGGCTTCACGCCGCGGGCGTCGTCGACGGTGGGCGTGTCGAAGGCCCGCATGGGCTCACCGACCTGCGGGATGGTGACCTGGTCGGCGGCAACCACCTGGAACGCCGCGGCTCGGGTGGTGATCGTCCCCACGGTGGCGACCGCTTCGTAGACGCCGGGATCAGGAGGCGTGAACCGCAACGGGTAGTACGGGCGGGGCAGCCCGAGGGCGTGCTTCGGCGCGGTGGTGGGCGCGCCGACGGGCTCACCGTTGAGCGTGATCGCGATGTCGATCGATTCCGGCGCTCCCGAGGTGAGGATGCCACCCACATCGGCCAAACCGAAGGTGGCGCGCTGTTCGAGGCCCGGCCGAAGCGCATCGTTGCCGAAGAACTGGACGAGGACGAGCTCGTCGACCGCGACGGGTCCGGAGCCGGCGGTCGTCGTCGGTTCGGTAGTGGGCGACGAGCCGCCGCACGCGGCCAGCGCGAGCGCGCCGGCACCGCCGAGGAGCACCGCCCGGCGCGACGGCCGGGGATCGGTCGGGGCGGCCACCCGGTCGACCGTATCCTCCGAGGCATGACCGGCCCCAGTCACCCGGCCCCTCTCGCCTTCGAGGTGGACGGCCGCGCCGTCTCAGTGCCCGACGACGGGGCGTCGTTGCTCGAGGTCCTGCGGGATCGTCTTGGGCTGCGCTCCGCGAAGGACGGCTGCAGTCCGCAGGGTCAGTGCGGGTGCTGCACCGTGCTCGTCGACGGCGCGCCGCGGGTGGCGTGCGTGACGCCCGCCCGGCGTGTCGCGGGCCGGCGGGTCACCACCCTCGACGGGCTCCCGGAGCGCGAGCGGACCGAGTGGGCCGACGCGTTCTGCAGCACCGGCGCCAGCCAGTGCGGCTTCTGCACCCCGGGCATCATTGTTCGGCTGGCCGCGTTGCGAGCGAAGGGGACACCGCCCGGCGACACCGGCGCCGCCGGCCGCGCGCTGCAAGCGCACCTGTGCCGGTGCACCGGGTGGCGCACGATCCTCGACGCGTGGCGCGACATCGAGCGGGCGCCCGCCGCGGGTCGCGATCTCGACGCCGCGGGCCGGCGCGCCGCGATCGAGGGCCACACCAACCAACGGGTCGGCCGCGACGTGGTTCTTGGGTCCGGTGGCTTCGCCGACGACGGCGCACCAGCCGACGCCCTCGTCGCGGTCCATGACGGCGCCGGCGGCTGGGTCGTCGGCGAGACGCTCACGGAGGCGCGGCGCGCCGCGGGCAAGGTGCAGGGCCGCCGGTCGACAACCGCGTTGCGCTACCCGATCGACTTGCCCGCGGGTGAGTGGGACGTGACGTTGCGCACCACCTGGGTCGAGCCCGCCTACTTGGAGCTTGACGCGTCGTGGTGCCGCCCGGGCGAGGAGCCAGCATCGCCGTCGGCCAACGGCGGCGCGTTCGGAGGAAAGGGCGCAAGTCCGGTGACGGCCGTGGCGCGCCGGCTGGCCGACGAACACGGGCGCCCCGTCCGCGTGCTGCTGTCACGCGAGGACGCGGTGCGGCTCGGCCCGAAACGCCCGCCGGTCGCGGCGGGAATTCGCCGCGACGGTACCGGGATCGCCCGAGTCGCTCGTACTCCCGGCGTCGCGGCCATCATCCGGATGGCCGCTCCCGACCTCGAGGTCGCCGAAGTGGACGTCGCCGGCCCGCCGACCTCAGCCGCGATCCGAGGGGCCGGGTGGGCCGAGGCCGTGATCCTGCAAGCCGCAGCCCGCGGTACGACGCCCGTCGTGATCACGTCGCCCGACGGCGCCGAGGCCGAGGCCCAGATCGATGCCGACGGCATCCGGGTGCGGGTTGCGTGCGGCGCACCGCTCGACGACGTGGTGCTCCGGTCGTACTGCGTCGGCGCCGCCCACATGGGCTACAGCTGGGTCCGGTCGGAGGGCATCGCCGTCGACGAGGACGGTGAGGTCGTCGATCTCACCATCCGGTCGTTCGGGATCCTGCGAGCCATCGACACGCCGGAGATCACCGTGTGCATCGACGACGACCCGCGTCCACCGGTGAACGGCAGCGACGCGGTGTTCGCGGCGGTGGCGGCGGCCACCTGGCTTGCACAAGGCTGTCCTCAGGACTGGCCGACGAATCGGCGGACGGGAGGACACACGCCATGAGCACACCGGTAGGGCCGTACACACCAATCGTGCGCGCCGGCGAGTGGTTGGTGGTCTCCGGCCAAGTCGGTCTCAGCGACGGCAAGCTCGTCGGTGGCGGCGTCGCGGCGGAACTGCGCCAGGCGCTGACGAACCTGGCCGCGCTGCTCGAAGGTCAAGGCGCGTCGCTGTCCGACGTCGTGAAGACCACGGTGTTCCTGCGGCACATGAGTGACTACGCGGCGATGAACGAGGTGTACGTCGCCGCGTTCGGCGACCATCGGCCGGCCCGTTCGGCGATCGGGGTGGCCGAGCTTCCGCTCGGCGCGCTGGTCGAAGTGGAAGCCTGGGCCCGGCCCCGGAGAAGCTGACGGCGATGCTCGGTCAAGTGATCATCGTGCTCGTCGTGGTGGTGGTGCTCCCCATCGCGCTGATGCTGTCGGGCGCGATCGTCGCCGCGCTGCTCGGCTGGCGGCTGAAGGACAACGGCGAGAAGACCCACGAAGGCAGCGAGCTGATCGACCTGAATCGTTAGTGGCGCGTCCGTCACAGCATTGTGGACGCGCGCGCGGCTAACGTTTCGACTCGTCAAATTGTTGGAAGAGCAGGGCGCAGGCGTCAGCCGACCCCGGCAGGAGAAGGAGGGATCGGTTTGGCGACTCAGACCGGCACCGTCAAGTGGTTCAGCAACGAGAAGGGCTATGGCTTCATCGCGCCCAAGGGTGGCGGTGACGACATCTTCGTCCACTTCTCCGCGATCTCAGGGAGCGGGTACCGCTCCCTCGAGGAAGGCCAGGAGGTGGAGTTCGAAGTCACCACTGGGCAGAAGGGGAAGCAGGCGCAAGATGTGCGCGTCGTGACCGGCCAGCCCCCCGCCCAGTAACCCTCGACCGAACCCGGAACGAAGAAAGAGCCCCCGTGAGGGGGCTCTTTCTAGTTTGACGAGGCGAAGAGCGCCGTAGCGACGCCCCGCACCTGCTGGGGGTCGATGCGAACCGTGCGCCCGGCTGCCCTCTCCTCCTCCGTCACATGCGTTACGCACTGTGGCAACGATCGGCGCCGGCGTCGATGGCCCGTTCGGGTCGTTTTCAACCATCCGAACGGTCTAGTCAGGCCCCCGGCTTTCCAGATCATGTCGTGAGCCGGTTCATCGCCACGAGATTCCGCACGTGGTCGGCAAGGATGTTCGCGGCAGGAAGGTACTTGTTGGCTACATGCCCCAGCGGGACTGGCCGAAGCGGTAACCGACCGAGCGGACCGTCTGGATCAGGTTCGCGTGCTCCTCGCCGAGCTTGGCCCGCAGCCGCCGGACGTGGACGTCGACGGTGCGGGCGCCGCCGTAGTACTCGTAACCCCAGACGCGCGAGAGGAGCGTCTCCCGCGTGAACACCTTCCCGGGATGCGAAGCGAGGAACTTCAGCAGCTCGTACTCCATGTACGTGAGGTCGAGGGGGCGCCCGCCGATCGCGGCCTGATACGTCTCGAGGTTCAGTACCAGCGCGGCGTACTCCACCAACTCGGGGCGGGTGCCGCGGCCGGTGCGCCAGAACAGGTGCTTGAGCCGAGCCTCGAGCTCTCGAGGGTGGAACGGCGTCAGGCAGAAGTCGTCGAAGAGGTCGTCACGCAGCTCGAGGTCGGCGAGCTGCGCACCGCTCACGAGGAGTAGCAGTGGCTCGAGCGGGAGGTCGCGCTTACGCACGGCGCGGCATACCGCGAACGCGCCCTCGGGGTCGTGGTCGGCGCAGACGATCGCTCCGGCCCATCCGTCCTCGGGCTCGTGGCGTGACGCGCCCAGCTCGTCGCCGACCGACTTCCACGGATAGCCGGACAGGTCGAGCGCCTGCGCCAGCTCGACCGGGGCCGGGTCAGGGAACAGCAGCAGCGGTTCCATCACAACGTGCGGAAGTAGCGGTCGCGTTCCCACTGGGTGACGTGGGCCTTGTACGACTTCCACTCGGCCCGCTTGTTGCGGACGAACCACTCGAAGACGTGCTCGCCCAGAGCGTCGGCCACGAGCTCGGACTTCTCCATCACGTCGAGCGCGTCGGACATCGAGTTGGGCAGCGTCGTGATGTCCTCCGCCAACAGCTCCTCCCGGGACAGCTCGTACAGGTTGGCGTCGGTGCCGGGCCTCAGCTCGTAGTTCTCCTCGATGCCCTTCAGGCCGGCCGCGAGTACGACCGAGAACGCGAGGTACGGATTGGCGCTCGGGTCGGAGGCGCGGTACTCGATCCGGGTCGATTCCGCCTTGCCCCGCTTGGGGTGGGGGACGTTCACGACAACGGAGCGGTTGTTGCGCGCCCACGAGATGTAGATGGGTGCTTCGAACCCGATCACCAATCGCTTGTACGAGTTCACCCACTGGTTCGTGACCGCGGTGATCTCGGGCGCGTGGGTGAGGAGCCCGGCGATGAAGCCGCGTGCGACCTTCGACAGGCCGTGCTCGTCGCCCGGGTCGTGGAACGCGTTCACGTCGCCCTCGAAGAGCGAGAAGTGCGTGTGCATGCCCGAGCCCTGGACGCCTTCGAGCGGCTTGGGCATGAACGTCGCGTGCACGCCTGCCTCGAGGGCGATCTCCTTCACGACGAGCTTGAAGGTCATGACGTTGTCCGCCATCGTCAGCGCGTCGGTGTAGCGGAGGTCGATCTCGTGCTGGCTCGGGGCGTCCTCGTGGAACGAGTACTCCACCGGGATGCCCATCGCCTCGAGGCTCTGGATCGTGCGCTTGCGGAGGTTCCCGGCGACGTCGGCGGTCGTGAGGTCGAAGTACGACGCGGTGTCGAGCGGCACGGGCGCGCCCGTGGTGTTGCCGTCGGAGAAGTAGAAGAACTCCATCTCGGGCGCGGCGTAGAAGGTGAAGCCCCGCTCCCGAGCCCGGTCGAGGTTGCGCCGCAGCACCTGGCGCGGATCGCCACCGAACGGCGCCCCGTCCACGTTCTGGATGTCGCAGAACATCCTGGCCTCGCCGTCGGCCCACGGCAGGAGCTCGAACGTGTTTGGGTCGGGGCGGGCGAGGACGTCGCTCTCCTGGACGCGGCTGAACCCGTCGATCGAGGAGCCGTCGAACTCCTTGCCCTCGGCGAACGAGTTCTCGAGCTCCGCCGGCGCGATGGCGAATGACTTGAGCTGGCCGAGCACGTCGGTGAACCAGAGGCGGATCAACCGCACCCCTCGCTCCTCGACCGTGCGGAGCACGTAGTCCTGCTTTCGTTCCATGACGAGCGCCACTATGGCGTCCCCATCCGGCAGCCGCCACCAGTTCACACGACGTTCATGGACGGGCAACCGATGGGAAACGGGGCCCTGGGACCTTCCGCGTCATGATCAAGGCTGAATACATCTGGATCGACGGCACCGAGCCCACTGCTCGCCTGCGGTCCAAGACGAAGGTCCTCCCCGATGCCTCGACCCTTCCGATCTGGGGCTTCGACGGGTCGAGCACGAACCAGGCGCCGGGCAGCAACTCCGACTGCGTGCTGAAGCCGGTGTTCTCGTGTCCCGACCCGATCCGCGGTGGCGACAACCTCCTCGTGCTGGCCGAGGTCCTGCTGCCCGACATGACGCCGCACCTCACCAACACGCGGGCCGAGCTCACGGCCGTCGCCGAGCGGTACGCGGGCCACGAGTCACTGTTCGGGATCGAGCAGGAGTACACGTTCTTCAAGGACGGTCGTCCGTACGGCTTCCCGACCGCTGGCTTTCCTGCGCCGCAGGGCTTCTACTACTGCGGGGTCGGCGCCGACGAGGTGTACGGGCGTGACATCGTCGAAGCTCATCTCGACGCCTGCCTCGAGGCCGGGTTGTCGATCTCGGGCATCAACGCCGAGGTCATGCCCGGCCAGTGGGAGTTCCAGGTCGGGCCGTTGCCGCCGGTCGACGTCGCCGACCAACTGTGGGCCGCCCGTTGGCTGCTGTATCGCATCGCCGAGAACTTCGGGGTGGCCGCCACCCTCGACCCGAAGCCGGTCAAGGGCGACTGGAACGGCGCGGGCGCGCACACCAACTTCTCGACCAAGGAGATGCGCGAGTCCTACGAGCCGATCATCGCCGCGTGCGAGGCGCTCGGGAAGCGGGCGAGCGAGCACATCGACAGCTACGGCGCCGACATCGAGCACCGGCTCACCGGTCTGCACGAGACCGCGCCCTGGACAGAGTTCAAGTACGGCGTGTCCGACCGGGGCGCGTCGGTGCGCATCCCGTGGCAGGTCGCCATGGACCAGAAGGGCTACATCGAAGACCGCCGGCCCAACGCCAACTGCGATCCGTACGTCGTCACCCGCCTGATCGTCGAGACCTGCTGCTCGGCTTTGGAGGGATGAGATGTGCCGCGCGTAGTGTGCGCGGCGGTAGGGGAACCCAGCGAGAGGGAGAGGACGCGTGCAGGAGCGCACACCGGCTGAAGTGCTGAGCCTCATGCAGGACGAGGGCATCGAGATCGTCGACTTTCGGTTCTGCGATCTCCCTGGACTCATGCAGCACTTCTCGATGCCGACGCACGAGTTGACCGAGGACGTCTTCGAGGACGGGCTCGGCTTCGACGGATCCTCGATCCGTGGGTTCCAGGAGATCCAGGAATCGGACATGATCCTCGTGCCCGACCCCAACACCGCCTACGTCGACCCGTTCCGGGCCCACAAGACGATGAACATCAACTGCTGGGTGCGCGACCCGGTCACGGGCGAGTCGTACACGCGCGATCCCCGCTACGTCGCCAAGAAGGCCGAGGAGTACCTCGTCTCCACCGGCGTGGCCGACACCTCCTACTTCGGGCCAGAGGCCGAGTTCTTCATCTTCGACGACGTGCGCTTCCATCAGGACCAGCACTCGGCGTCGTACTCCGTCGACTCCATCGAGGCGGCGTGGAACACGGCCAAGGACGAGGGACCCAACCTCGGCTACAAGATCCGCTACAAGGAGGGGTACTTCCCGGTCCCCCCGATGGACCAGTTCCAGGACCTCCGCTCGGAGATGATCCTCACGATGGAGCGCCTCGGCATCGAGGTGGAGATCCAGCACCACGAGGTCGGCACCGCCGGCCAGGCTGAGATCGACATGCGCTTCGACACGCTCCTGCGCATGGCCGACAAGCTGATGGTCTACAAGTACGTGGTCAAGAACGTCGCCGCTGCGGCCGGCCGCACCGCCACGTTCATGCCGAAGCCGCTGTTTCAGGACAACGGGTCGGGCATGCACTGCCATCAGTCCCTCTGGAAGGGCGGCGAACCGCTGTTCTTCTCGGAGACCGGCTATGCCGGCTTGTCGGACATCGCCCGCTGGTACATCGGCGGGCTCCTGAAGCACGCCGCCGCGATCCTCGCCTTCGCGGCGCCGACCACGAACTCGTACAAGCGCCTCGTGCCGGGCTACGAGGCCCCCGTGAACCTCGTGTACTCGCAACGCAACCGGTCCGCGTCGGTGCGCATCCCCCTCTACTCGAAGAGCCCGAAGGCGAAGCGGCTCGAGTTCCGGTGCCCGGACCCGTCCTGCAACCCGTACTTGGCGTTCGCGGCCATGCTCATGGCCGGCCTCGACGGCATCGCCAACCGCACCGAGCCTCCCGACCCCGTCGACAAGGACCTCTACGACCTCCCGCCCGAAGAGCTGGCGAAGGTGCCCCAGGTGCCGAGTTCGCTCGACGAGTCGCTCCGGGCGCTCGAGGCCGACCAGGACTTCCTGAAGGCCGGCGGCGTGTTCACCGACGACCTCATCGAAACCTGGATCGAGTACAAGCGCGTCAGCGAGATCGACGCTGTCCGGCTCCGCCCCCACCCGTACGAGTTCCAGCTGTACTACGACATCTAGAGCGAGCGGCCGCTGACATACGGCAACGTGGGTCAGCGGCTCGTTTGGTCCGTGTGTGGTCCGTCGGACTGGCGGCGCGCGGCGGTCGACCGCGGTTCGGTCAGGTCACTCCGAGGATGTCGCGCAGCACAGACCGGCGATGACGGGCGTGCCCCAGCGCGAGAGCTCGAAGAGCACAACCGCTGACGCGAGCGGGGCCCCCTCGACGACGAAGGGGCCCCGCCAAGTGCGCAGAACCGGTCAGGCCGGGTTGGTCACGCTGACCGTGAGGGTGCCGTTCGTGACCTGATCGGTGACGGTGACGACCACGCCGTGCCCGGCGACGAGCGCCGACGACAGCGGGTTGTCCGCCGACCAGTACGCGTCGACGTCGGTGTCCGTGAACGTCGGGATGCCCGGGTTCGACGGCGCCGAGGCGGTCAGCGTTTCGACGGTCGCGCTCGGTCCGTGGCCGACCAGGACCTCCTTGTGGAGGGCAACGGCGTCGGTGGCCTGCGTGCCGAAGGTGGCGTCGAACGGCTGGCGCCGGTTGCTGGGCTTCGTGCCGTCCGGGTAGGTGAACGGCGCGGGACGGGCGTCGACCGGCAGCGCCTGGCCGTGGCCGATGTGCTCGCTGGTGTTGTTGTCGCCGTACGTCTCGTCGATCGCCCACACCAGCAGACCGTCCTGGTACGGGAAGCGCTCGACCCAGTCCGGCTTGGTGATGAGGTTGCTGAACTGGTACGGGCCGGTCTGCAGGGTGGCGTCGTAGCTGACGTATGTGCGGTTCTCGGCCAGGTAGTACCGATCGCCGATGGTCGTCTCGGTGCCGGTGCTGCGCTTGAACCCGCCGACCGCGGTCCAACCGTTGTCGCCCGACTCCACGTCGTCGAACAGCAACGTCGTGGGGCCGTTCTTGATCGTGATGTCGTCGAGGAACGCGCCGGGCAGGTGCACGCCGCCGTCGGTCTGGTAGCGGAACCGGAACAGCACCGGCTGGCCACCGGGAACCGAGTACCGCAGGGTGGCCCAGCGACCGCGTGACGTCCCGTCGACCGGGGCGCCGAGCTGGGTCCAGGTGGCGCCGCCGTTCGTCGAGTACTCGGCGTACAGGTAGTCGTAACCCGCCTCGATGTCGTACCACGCCTTCGCGGTCACCGTGGCGCTGCGGAAGCCGGTCAGGTCGAGGCTGCGGGTGAGCGTGGTGTTCAGGTTGTCCGCGCTGCTCGTCCACCAGGCGTAGGTGCCGGACGGCGGCGTCGTGTAGGTCGTCTCGATGCCCTGGTCGGGCACGTCGACGATCAGGCCCTGCACCTGGTCGGCGACCTGGGTGGCGGACGGGCTGAGGGTGAAGCTGCCGCTGTCACCTTCCGACACGACCGCGTAGGACAGCCACCCGAGTTGCAGCTTCTCCCACGGACCCATGAAGTCCGGCGTGGTGCCGATGTCCTCGTTGCCGTGGTTCATCCATGAGCCAGCGGACATGAGCGTCCAGAAGCCGGTGCCGTTGTCACCGCCGGCCGTGTCGTAGAGGTCGGGCAGACCGAGGTCGTGGCCGTACTCGTGCGAGAAGACGCCGAGGCCGCCGTTCTCGGGCTCGACCGTGTAGTCGCCGATCCAGTAGCCGGTGTCGCCGATCGCTGCGCCCCCGTAGAGGATCTCCGTCCCATCGACGGTGGGGCCGGTGAGGCCGTAGTCGGTCGCGTTGACGTACCAGCGGTGGGACCAGATGGCGTCCGCGCCTTGGGCGCCACCGCCGGCCTCCTCGCCCTCGCCGGCGTGCACGGCCTGGAAGTGGTCGAGGTAGCCGTCGGGCTCGTCGAAGTTGCCGTCGCTGTCGTAGTCGTAGCGGTCCCACACGTCGAAGGTGGCGAGCTCGGCCTTGATGTCGGCCAGCGAGCGGCCCGCCGCGACCTGGGCGTCGTACCACGCGTTGCCGGAGTCCTCGATGAACTGCCACGCGCCGCCGACGTCCTCGATCGCGTTGTCGCCGTACGTGGACGCGTTGCCATCCACCTGGACCCAGTCGGTGACCGAGCCGTCGACGGTGTAGTGGCCCGAGGACTGATGGGTGTAGAAGTCCGCGAACGACTCACCGGAGCCGAAGAAGAGGTCGGTGTAGTGGGCCGGGTTGAAGTCGGCGATCCAGTAGGTGGAGTTGTCGACCGTGCGGTCCGGCTCGGCGATCTCGTTGTGGAGCGGGCCGGGGGTCGTACCGAACCGGCCACTTCCCGACGTACCGAACTCGGACAGGATGGTGAAGACCCGGCCGGTGCCGGTCACCGCCGCCTGGAAGTACTTGTCCTCGGCCAGCTGGACGACGCCGTCTTCGTTCGGCGAGGCCTGCCCGGAGAGGATCAGCTGCTGCGCCGCCTTGCGGCGGGCCTCCTGACGGGCGATCAGCGGGCCGGCTCGGTTGTCCGTACGGGTGGTCGCCGCGCTCTCCGACGACGGATCCGCGGCAGGTGCAGCCGTCGCCGGGCCCACGGCCGCGCCGGCGATGGCGGCAGCGACGAAGGCACCGAGGACGACGTGGGCGATTCGTTGCACGATTGCCATCCCTTTCTGAAGAAATGAATGCGAAGTCGTGTGAAGCTAGCGCATAACGACGAGCACCTTCACCGTTCGCCTCTCAATCGAGGTGCCGCCCCACCGTGTCGCCGAGCGGGTGGTGCGAGCCGTCAGGCATGACCAGTTCCAAGTGGTCCATCCGTTCTCGATGCGCATGACGCTCGTCGACCAGCGCCTCGTGCCGACCCTGTTCGGGTGGGCATCGCCCGCTAATACCCGAGCATCGAGCGCCGCATCCGCCGCGTGGGCGACGACACGGGCGCGGCAGCCTTCGTCGCGGCCCGGCGGTGCCGGGGACGGGGCCGGCCGGTCTGCACGTGCAGGCGATGATGGTCGACGGCGAAGGCCGCACCGCCGCGTACCAGGACTACCACCTGGAGGAGCCATGCGGGACCGGCGGGCCGTGCTACCGGGCGCTCACGCTGGAGACGGCGAGCCCGCTCACCCACGTGCGGGTATACGTCACGGCCGACCCGGGCGGTCCGAGCCAGGCCGCCGACCAGGTGACGGCCACCCGCGCCGAGGACGGCAGCATCCGCCTCACCCGCTGATCGGAATCGGCGGGCGCCGAGGGTCATCGGGCGCAGCCGACATCGCGTTCTGGCGAGATTCACTAGTCCTGTTGACTAGCCGCGCTCGCCAGAACGCGTTGGGTTGGACGCGGGCGCGCCCGTGCGCGCCGCCGCGGCGGGTCAGACGAAGTTGACGGTCTTGTCGGAGAAGCGTTTTCACCGGCGGGATGCCACTCACGTCCAAGGAGCCGGCCCCGCTCAACATGCCGCCCTTGTTGACCGTGATCGTGCCTTGCGCCTTGTCGGCCTGAAGGTACGCGTAGTTGAGGTAGGTCTGGTCGTGCCCCGTCCCGATGAGAGCGATGAAGCCGCCGACGGTCACGGCAATCTGGTCGCCGTCATCGGTGGCCTTGACGTTGGCCTTGTTGACCTCGGCCACCGCGTCGAAGTCGCTGTCGCCGGGAATCCAGTCGGGGTCGGCGCCCAGGACCACGTTGTCGGAGGTGCCCCCCATGGCCGCGGAGACGACGGACCGGTCGGCCCGGATGATCGACGAGCAGGCCAACCAGTAGAGGTCTCCGGTGTACCTGGCAAGGATCCCGTCACACTTGTGGGTGTCGCCGGCGGCGATGCGGCGCGGGTCGGTGGGGCACGTGGCGCGAGTGCCAGTGCACATGCGGATCGGGTCGGGGACGCCGTCGACGCCCGCCCGGATCAACGTGTGTCCGGCGAAGTCGGGACTGTTCTTCAGCTCTTCGCCCCACAGCTCCTGCGCGTTGTGGAGGGCGAGGTTGTAGGTGACCCTCGTCGAGTCGAGGGCGGGCCAGGGCGCCTGCAACTGGGCGAAGATGTCCAGCTGCGTGCTGTTGTAGGCGAGTCCTTGACCCGCGTCCGCGTAGAACTGGATGGTGGTTCCGCTGGGGATAGCCACGAACTCCATGTCCTTGGGTGTAACGCTGGGGTCGACGTTCAAACCCCCATGTCCGAGCAAGATGTAGCCCACTCGCTGCTCCTCTGTCCGCGAGTCGTCCGCGAGGATTGTCGCGCTTGGCTAGTTGCGCGCTCCAGGGTCGTCGCCCGCCCAGGGGTCGCCCTCGATCGACGGGTCGAACGCCCGCAGTGGGTGCCGGGCCGGGTCGAGGGGTCCCGGGTCCCACGGCTCGAACGCGTTGCGGACGTTGGCCAGCGCGCTCGTGGCGAGCGACGGGAAGTGCCGCAGCAGCACCGACTTCATGGTCGCCCCGTCGATCCAGTCGAGCCCCTCGCGGGTGTACACGTCCTGCCGGAAGTCGTCGGTGAAGAACCGGTCACCGAGCAGCCGCCAGCTGGCGTTGAGGATGAAGATCTGGAACAGCGTCTCGCCGAAGCCGAACCCGGGTGGGCGATGACCTTCGCAGAGGGTGCCGACGAGGAGGTCCATGTCCTCGACCCGATCCGAGCCGTCGACGTGGCGCCCGTACAGCGAGCGCAGCTTGGCCGCCAAGGCGGGATCCTCGGTGAGATCGTCGAAGCTGCGGATGCGGTTCAGGCCGAGCTCGGCGCGCAGCTGGTTGTACGGCGGCACGCCCCGCTCCCGGTCGCGGTACAGATCGAGCGCGCCGAGGTCGACCACCGGCTCGCCCGGGATCGACATGTCGAGGAGCACGGCCGGATAGTTGTTGTTGACGAGCGCCCCCGGCAGCTGCACACCGAGTGAGAGCGCGATGGTCTCGATGCCGTACTCCTGGATGAGCGCGGGCGACGCCGCGTGACGGGTCCGCATCAGAGGGACATCCGCCACCGGGTCCGGTGAGCCCGCCTCATAGATCCGCACCGAGTCGGGAAGCAGCGAGTGCATCCGGTAGACGGCCGTGAACTCCTCGCTCAGCCCGAAGTCGGCGAACGTCGCCTGCGGGTTGCCGAGGATCCCGCCGAGCTCCCGGTTGGTGATCGGGATCTCCTCGAGGGCCCTCTTCCGCTTGCCGCCGAACAGGCTCGTGACGAGCCCGTACCAGTTGGCGAACATGCCGTCGTGCAGCGTGCGGTTCGGGAGGATCGCGGGCGTCCACTCGACGGTGTGGATCTTCGCCATCACCGCCGAGTTGATCAGCCGGGCCGTCTGGAACAGCGCCTCGTCACCCCAGTCGGGATGATGGGCCTTGAGCGTGTCGCAGATCGCGTTGTGCTCGCGCACGAACAGGGTGTGGATGGCGCCCAGGGCCACCCACCAGTTGCGCGAGAAGCCAGTGGTCTCGGTGCCCGTGTCGGGATCGACCGGCAGCAGGCCCTCGTCGGTGACCGTGAGCTTTCCGTCGACCCCGCTGCGGACCTTCGCCTGCGTGCGCCGATCGCTGCCGTAAAGCTGCGACCCGTCCCACCAATGCGTGACCTCGTTGATGAACGTCGGCGGGCGATCGCCATCGGCGGGCTGCCGCGTCGGATCCTCGGGCGTCGCCCGCACGTCGAGGTGGTCGACGCCGTAGCGCGCGCGCAGCGGATCGTCGGCGGGGAGGGGCAGGGGCTGCGTGCGGGACGCGTCCGACGTGCCGTGGCTGATCCAGTCGTGGTTCATGAACTGGATCCACACGGCGGCCCACAGGTTCAGGAACGGCACCAGCTGGCGCTCGCCGGTGGGCGCGAAGAGCGCGAGGCTCAGCTCGCGCACGTTCACGGGGCTCGTCGCCGGGTTGGTCCGCGGGCGAACGGCGTCGAGGCCGCGCTCGTCGCCGACGTTGCGGAAGAAGCGCGTGTAGGCCGCGCCGACCATGGGGTCGAAGCGACCATCGCCCTCGCGGCGCACTTTGTTCCAACTCCCGTCGGCCGTGCGCCACCGGCGCGCGTAATCCGGCGGTTCCTCGGCCGTCCCGTAGAACGCGGTCTTGGCTCCGTCCGGATAGGGGCGCACGAGGTTGTTGGCGAACAGCGTCTCGCGCATGTGGGCGAGCTTGAGGATCTGGACGAGCTTGGCGGCGGGCGCAGGTAGTCCCTTGCCGCTCGAATGCCAGTTGGTCCACACGACGTCGTTCGTGCCGCGCTTGCCCGCGAACTCGGTGAGGTAGTGCAGCACGAACGAGCCCACCGCGCCGACGGCGTGTCCGACCCGTATGGAGGCGTCGTGGGCGACGGCCGAGACGCCATCACGAGTCGTCGCGAGCGGAGGGGGCGCCTCGGGCGACGGCTCCAGATCAGGGCCGGCCAGCAGGCGCTCGGGCGAGAACAAGTCGCGGAACACGTCGCGCTGGGCCTCACCCGCGGCCAGACCGGTCGCGGCACTCGCAGCCGCGCGCTCGAGCTTCGCGGCGAGTTCGGTGTCGCCCGTCGCCCGTTCCAACGCAGCTCGGTAGCAGGCTTCCGCGTCGTCGTACTGCTCGCTCAGGAAGTACTTGTCGCCGCGCGCGATCTCGCTTTCGACGGTGGCGTCGGTACCAACGGGGGACTGGGTATTGCGGGCCACGGAACCTCCAGATGACTCAGTGTTTCGGCTTCTGCCGGCCCATCAACCTCCGGCCCACCCCGACGAGCAACCACGGGGCGGCGAAGACGGCGAGGACAGGAGCGAGGACGAGGAAGGACCATCCGACGTACCGGAACGGCCCGAGGTCGACGCTGGTGAACGCGTCGAGGACGGTACCGACGAGCCCCAGCAGCCCGATGATGACAACGAGTGCCCCTTCGAGGATCCGCAGGCGCCGGCCGCGGCGACGGCGGCTGATGCGCCATGCGACCGCCGTCGACGCGCCGAGGATGCTGATTGGGCCACGGAGGAGCCGAGGCCCCTGCGCCCGCAGGACACCGGCGGTGGTCGCCAGCGCAGCGATCGACGTCATCGTCGCGAGGTTCGATCCGACCTCCTTCTGAAGGTTCTCGGAGCCGACCAGCTGCAGCGCGAACAGCTCCTGCAGCTGTCGTTCGTCGAGGCCGGACAGGTCGATGGGCCCCTCAGGAGTCGTGACCATCGTCCGGACCGCGGCGCAGAACGCCTTTCCTTCCGCCGACACGCGGGCGCCCAGCTTCGCGTCCGCTTCGATCTCGGCGACGATGGTGGGGAGCTCTTCGCGGAGCACCTCGGCCTGGATGGCACGGGTGCGGTCGGCCAAAGTGCCTTCGTTCGTGAGCCGGTGCCCGAGCATGCTGTCGAGCAGCATCACGAGCCGCTCGGCCGCGTCGAGCCGGCCCCACATCCAGTCGTTGGCGCGCCACGACCGCTTCAGGAAGGCGCCGAAGTGAGCCAGCTCGACCCCGGCCAGCTTGTCCACCGGGGCCGATCGCCCGAGCTCGTCGATCGTGACCGCGCCCTTCGAGGTGAACTGCACGAGGCGGATCTCCTGGTCGGGCCGCGGTTCCAAGCCGGCGAAGGTCGCCTCGATGATCTCGATGCACAGAAGCAGGCGCGTCGGGCCGCCCGGGCTGGCGGCGGCCCCGTCGTAGAGGTGGAGCAAGCCGCGCAGCGCGTGCAGCGGATGTGCGTCGCTGCCCTGGACCGGCGCGGCCTCGATCGTCGAGCGGGCGAGCGCGACGAACTCGGCCATGCAGTCGGTCAACGTGACCAGGTGCTGGTTGAGCGCGGTGATGGACGCGGCCGGGTCGTCGCTCGGCCAGCGATGGCTGGCTCGCTCGAAGGCGGCGGCCAGCGACGTCGGGTCGCGCAGCATCTCCTCGACGAGCCGGTCCTCGAACAGGCCCTGCACCGGTGAGATCCGGTCGGCTTCCGCCCGGACCCGGCTCACGCCTTCCTTCATGGCGTACAGCTGGACGTCGATCTCCGGGGGCGCGACCGCCGCCACCGTGTTGATCCATGTGATCAGCACGGCGACCAGGCGCCGCGCGGGAGCGCTGCCCCAACACCACGTGCTGTCGCCCAGCTCGGGCTCCTGCGGTACCCACGGCAGCGTGTCGATGTCGATCATGTCCGCCGACAGCGACGTGAGGTCGAGCGCAGCCGTCGCCCTCGGCAACCGCAGGGGGAGGCCGAGGCGGATCCGATCTATCGACGAGGCCGCCCGCATGGCGCGGTAGGCCGGGAACAGCGCGGCCGCCACTCCCGCGAGCTCGCGCCACGCAACGTCGGGCGCCCGGTCCGCGAACTGGACGAGCATCGCATCGCGAGCAGCCCGGCGTGACCGGACCTCGAGGTTGTGCTCGTTGAGCTCGCGGACGAAGTCGGTCAGCGACTGGGTGCGCGGGATGCCGACGACGCTCTTGCTGATCACCTCGTTGAGGGTGAGCGGCTTGTCGTCGTCTTGGGCGCGCAGGTCGCCCGGGTCGGGAACCACGAGCGCGAGGACGCGCTCGATGCGCTCCCGCGACGGTTGGTGGATGATCGCTTCGATCGCGCTCTGGGCCGGGAGGTTCACGAGCACGGCGCCGTCGATGACGTCTGCGCTCGTTTCCTCGACGTTTTGGAAGAGACCCATCACATGCCGGGGCGCGTAGAGGTCCACGGGCACGGTGCTCGGCTCGAACGCGCCGGGGAACGACGCGGTGGAGCGGCAGGCGCGGGCGAGGCGCTCGACGGCGCGGTCCTCGGACGCGAAGTCGAAGTCGCGGGTCGTGAAGACGAACTCGGCGCGGTGGTCGACGGCGTAGATCTCGCCGTGACCGTCGCTGATGGTCGTCACCCGTCCGCCCAACGACGTCGCGGTGAGCCGCACGGTGACGGGCGGGTCGACGTCGACGAAGCCGGTCCCGTTCTTCGCCAGCAGCTTGAACGCGTCGTGGATGTGGGGCAGGAAGTTCTGGTCGCCGTTGAGCACCGAGATGAGCGAATCGTCGGTCGGCCGGCGTAGCAGGTGATCGAAGGACCCATGGTCGAGCCACAGCTGCTTGATGGGATCGAGATTGGTGCAGCCGTGGACGACGGCGGTCGCGAGGAACGCGGCGTTGAGGCCGCCCGCGCTCGAGCCGGCCAGCACGTCGACCTTGGGGATGACGTCCAGCTCGCGGCACAGGTCGACGTACGGGTTCGGCGTGGTGTCGCCACCGTTCGCGGCGCGTTTGCCCGCGTCGACGAAGCGGAGGACCTCGTCCACCACCCCTCCGATCCAGATTGCGAGGCTCACGCCGCCGTTCAATGCGAACGCAAATCTGATCTCGGTCGCCATACCCGCGCTACTCCCTGCCCACCAGGCGCGAAGGTACCACGGCATCTCCGGTGGTCGTCCGGGTCGTATGCTCGCTGGCCGCGCGGCTGTCGGGAGTTCCCCGCGGCGGCGCGTATCGGCGGCCCCACGGGCAGGAGTTCCAACATGCTGGCACGACCTCGTTTCTGGCTCTACCGCAACGTCATCGCCCTCTTCACCTGGCTCGGGTTCCGGTCGCAGAAGGTGTTGCCACTCGAAGCCCCCGTCGACGGACCCGTGCGCTTCCGACCGTTCGCCGACGTCTTCCCCGACTTCCCCGTGCGGGGTCTGTACGCGGCCGAGACCTTCCCGCCCGGCGATCACGCCGAGTCGCGGTTGGGCCGCATCGCGAAGACGACGCGGCTCCTCGCACTGGTCGCCAAGATCGCGCCCCGGCACACACCGCCGGTCCCCGCGGACGAGGATGCGTTCCTCGCCGTCGTCTACCCGAAGCGATTCCGGCGGGCGTGGCCGAACGCTCCTCACCTCCCCGCGGCCCTCGCCGAGGAGGGCTCCGACGTGATCGCCGAGTTGGCGGTGGGCGGCGCGTTCGCGTCGTACCTGCGCCGGGCCGACGATGACGGCATGTACCAGCTCGACCTCAGCTGGATCGCCGGGTTCGACCCGGTTGCTTCGCTGGCCCGCCCGGGCGGGAAGGCCGTGCTCGCCGTGGAGGACGGGCGCCTGCGCACCGTCGAGGTCCAGAACGAGGAGACGAGCCCAACGCAAGCGGAGCGGGCGTTCCTGGCCGGCCTCAACGAGCATCTCACGACCTTCCGCCACAACCTCTCTGTCCATCTCGCGATCGTCACGTCGTTCGCGCTGGCGTCGACGAACGAGCTCGAGGGCCGACACCCGGTGCGCCGGCTGCTGCACCACTGCTTCAACACGGTCCTCATCGGCAACCGCGAGCTCGCCCAAGCGCAGCTGTCCGGCCCGACGGGATTCGCGGCGACGATCTTCTCCCACGACGCGGACCACCTCGTCCGGATGGCCGAAGCCCACCTCGGCACGCTCGACTTCTGGGACTTCGAGCCCGATGCGCAGTTCCGCAACCGAGGTACCACCGAGACGCCGTTCGCGTACCCGTACCGCGACAACGTCCTCCAGCTCTGGGCGGCCACCCGTGACTACGTCGAGAGCTACCTGGAGCTGTACTACGACGGCGACGAGGCCGTCCGCAAAGATGCGCAGCTCTCGAGTTGGGTGACGGAGCTCGACCGGCTCGTCCCCAACGGCGTCGCCGTGCCGATCGGTGGCATCACGTTCGAGTGGCTGGCGCGGGCGTGCGCCACCGTGATCCACGTGTCGACGGTGGAGCACGACATCGTCAACAACGTCATCTGGAACTTCTCGATGAACGGATGGGTCATCCCCACCGTGGCCCCGCGCTCGGGCGAGCGCATGGACCAGCGGCGAGCGTTCGACCTCATCGCCACGACCATCCCCACGTGGAAGCCCTACAACATGCTTCTCACGGCCGACGTGCCGTCCCTCGCGCTCGACGAGCGGGGTGCCGCGGTGATGAAGGAATGGATCGCGCGGCTCGACCGGATCCAGGACGAGATGTCCAGGCAGCCCCACGATCCCTCGCTCTGCTACCCGGCCAACCTCAACGTGAGCATCTCGAATTAGCTGGTCGGCCGCCAGCCCCACCGCGTTCTGGCGTAGCAACGTGCCGCGTGGCGTCGTTCTGTTCCGCCAGAACGCGTCGAGCGGCAGACTGGTCGCGTGGTTCTTGACGTCCCGCCGCGCACGCGGATTTGGTGGGCGTTGCGGCGGCGGTGCCCGCGCTGCGGGGGTGAGGGGTTGTTTCGCACCTACTTCCAGCTGCGCGAGCGGTGCCCGACGTGCGGCTACCGCTTCGAGCGCGAAGAGGGATTCTTCACGGGCGTGTACCTCATCAACTACTCGTTCACGGCGGCGCTCCTGTTCGCGCTCGTCATGGGCTACACGCTCTGGGCGACGATCGGCGGCGGTGGGCCGCCGTTGGCGCCGGTGATCGTGGTCGGCCTGGTCATCGCCGTCGTGCTGCCCGTCGCTGCGTATCCGGTCGCCAAGACGGTCTGGGCCGCGATCGACCTGTTGTTGCGGCCGCTCGAGCCGGTCGAGGAGGCGGAGGCGATCCTCTACGTCGACGCTGCGGGGCCCGGTACCGTCCGTCCTGTCGCATCGGCATCCTCCGAGGAAGTGGCCATGGCGGCTGAAAACGAAGCACTCGTGCGGCGGTTCTACGAAGACCTGTGCAACGACCGGAAGAACGACCTCGCACCGGAACTGTTCAGCGCGGATCACGTGATGCACGACCCGCAGGTCCCGACGGGTCGCGGGCCCGAGGGCGTGGTTGCCGCCGTGTCGGTGTACCAAGAGGGGCTCGACGGCCACTGGCGCATCGAGGATCTCTTTTCCGCGGGCGACAAGGTCGTCGTTCGCTGGACGGGATCGGGCATCCACGTAGGCGAGATCAATGGCATCCCTGCCACCGGCCGGGCCATCAAGGTCGACGCGATCGCCATCCACCGCGTCCACGACGGCCGGATCGCCGAGACGTGGGAGGTCTGGGACACGCTCGGGTTCCTCCAGCAGCTCGGTGTCGTGCCCTCGGCCGGCTGACGAGCCTGGGCGGTCAAGCAAAACCTCATGTTTCGGCTGGTCCCGCCCGATACAAGAACCTCGTGGAGAGCGTCGCGGCGGTCGAAGCTACGCCGAAATCGATCCGTGTCGTCCTGGTCGACGACCACTCGATGGTGGCCGAGAGCTTCATGCGCGCCCTCAGCCGGTTTGGTGACATCGACGTCGTGGCGATCGCGGGCACTGGCGAGGATGCGATCACGGCCGCGGCGAGGCTCAAGCCCGACGTGGTGGTGATGGACTACAACCTCCCCGACATCGACGGGGTGACAGCCGCCGGTCGCATCACCGCCACGGTCGGGTCGAGGGTGCTGCTCCTCAGCGGCAGCGCGCCGGAGGGGGTGTTGCAGGCCGCGCTCGCCGTGGGCTGCGTCGGCTATCTCCAGAAGACGGCCGGCGTCGAGAAACTGGCGACCGCGATTCGCAACGCTGCGGCCGGTGGGTTCGTCCTCGCGGCCGACGACCTCAAGCGCCTGCTGTTCGACCGAGGCCGGTCCGCGCCCCGTCCTTCCACCCTGACGCCTCGGGAGCTGGAGATCCTCGCCCTGCTCGGCGAAGGCCTGTCGAACAGGGCGATTGCGACCCGCTTGGTGCTGAGCGTGAACACCGTGCGCACCCACGTGCAGACCGTGCTCACGAAGCTCGGCGCCCACTCGAAGCTCGAGGCGGTCGTCATCGCCACCAAGAGCGGCCTTCTCAACCGCCGCTGAGCGCGGCCCAGTCGTGCACGACCCGGGATGACGCCCGCGACCGGGGACCCGACGGTCGTGACTAGTTCACCCGAGCTATGACGAATTGGGTCGTCCGTACCTGGTTCGTTCCTAGTGATCGGTTCATGCTGCGATAGCGCTTCGGCTGCTGCATGGCGCATGGCCCCCGCTTCCCCCACTCGCACATCGGCGGGCGAGGTGGCGGCCTACCTCGACGATCGGTGGGGTTTCGGTTCTGCCGGCCGGGACCACCAACCGATCGTCGAGGGCGCCAGCGGCGGCCGGCGCGAGGAGCCCGAACCGGGTCCTCACACTTCGCGAACAACCGGGGTCCATCCTGGGAGCCATGAACAAGGTCGTCGCAACCATCGGGCTCGTCGCCGGCATCGGCGTGGGCGCGTTCAGTGTCGGCAGCATCCTCCCGGTACGGGCGCAAGAGGACCCGCCGGTCGACGAGGCGAGCGGGGATCCTGCGGCTACGAGCCGCCCTGGTCGGGGCGAGATCCTCCGGGACGCACTCGACGGGCTCGTGGCCGACGGCACCCTCACCCAGGAGCAGGCCGACGCCGTCGTCGCCGCGGTCAAGGCCGAGGCCGGGGAGTACCCCCGCCATCCGCGCCTGCGTCATCGGATCCTGGCCGGCGCCTTCAACGTGGCCGCCGAGACCATCGGGGTGAGTGTCGACGACCTCAAGGCCGCGGTGCGGGACGGCAAGTCGGTGGCCGAGGTCGCCGAAGAGAACGGTGTCGACCCCCAGACCGTCATCGACGCGATCGTGCAGGCGGCGAGCGACAAGCTCGACGAGGCGGTCGCCAGCGGTCGCATCGACGAAGCTCGGGCCGACGCGATCAAGGCGAAGCTGGTGGACGCGGCGACCAGGTTCGTGAACTTCACCCGCCCCGGCGGCGACTGATCCCTAACGTGCCCGGCTGATGCCGGGTGTCGCCGAACCCCATCCACTGCTCGCGCTACTTACGGAGGCCGCCCTCGGGCGGCCTCCTGCCGCGGACGGTGTCGTCGAGCTCATGCCCCGAGCCGGACCCACGAGCGCCATCGTCGCGTTCACGGCCCACCACGCGATCGCCGCCGACGTGGCTGAGGATCAGCTCCGCGGACGCCTGCCGCCCGACGACCTCGGCGCGCCGATGTCGGCGTCGTTCCAGCTGTTCCTCGCGGGATGGGTCGGCGCCGAACCCGGCCCCCACGACGTGGTGTTGGCCCTACCGCCCGGCGCGGCCCGCGCGACGCCCGTCGACCTGGAGGCTGCGGACACCCTGGGCGACCATAGGCGGGTCCAGCGAGCGTCCCGCTACCGATCGAACCTGACCGTGTGGACCGACCCTTCCGGCGCGGGCGTCCTCGTGGTCGGCCGCGGCCTGGCGGGCCGCTGGGAGATGGCCTTCGAGGTCGACGACGCAGCCCGTGGCCGCGGGCTCGGCCGCCGACTCGCGGCGGCGGCCGGTGCCGTCGTCCCGGACGGCGAGATCGTGTTCGCCCAAGTCTCACCCGGGAACGTCGCCTCGCTGCGGGCCGTGCTCGCGGCCGGCTACCGCCCGATCGCCAGCGAGGTGCTGTTCACGCCCCGGCCGTAGCTTCAGTCGAGCCCGTAGAAGAGTCGTTCGACGACCCGACGACACCGACGGGTCACGCGCCGGTACTCCTCGCGCAGCTCGGTGGCGGTCCTGTCGAGCGAGCGAGCGAGGCGGGCCAGCTTGTCCGGCTGCTGCGGCAGCGAGTCGCCCGGCGCGCTGTTGACCAGGAACCACCGGTTGCGGGCCCGTTCGCAGAAGCGGTACGCCTCGGTCAGCACGGCGTGGTCCTCGTGCGCGACCGCGCCCGCGGCCAGCAGGTCGTCGAGCGCGGCGAGCGTCGACGGCCGCCGCACGCGGTGCTCGAGCTGCAGCAACTGCGTCGTGAACTCGACGTCGGCCAGTGACCCGCGCCCGAGCTTGAGATGGAACTGGGGATCCTCGTTGGGCGGGATCCGCTCGCGCTCGACGCGGGCCTTGATGCGGCGGATCTCCCGGCTCTCCTCTGCCGTCACGTCGCCCCACACGTACGGGTCGAGGACGGCGAGCAACTCGGCGCCCAACGCGAGATCGCCGGCGGCGGGCCGGGCCCGCACCATCGCGAGCCGCTCCCACGGCTGCGCGTACCGCTCGAAGTAGCGGCGGAAGCCGTCGAGGCTGCGGGCCAGCGGACCCTGCCGGCCCTCCGGGCGCAGGTCGGGGTCGACGTCGTACACGTGGGGAACCGACCCGCCGACGAACCGGAGCACGGCGGTGGCGACCCGCTCGGCCTCGGCGAAGTCGGCCGCGCTCTCGCCCCGGTAGACGAAGAGCGCGTCGAGGTCGCTGGCGTATGACAGCTCGCCGCCACCGAACCGGCCGACGGCGAGGACGGCCAGGGGGACCGCGGGCGGGTGGACGTCGAGCGCGACTTCGAGGGCGGTCTCGGCGAGGTCGGTGAGCGCCCGGCCGACGTCTTGCTCGGCCACGAGGTCGAGGACGTCGTGACACATGATCCGCAAGCCCTCTCGGTCGGTGAATCGCTTCAACGCGGTGCGGCGCTCGTCAGCCCCCGTCCGCCATCCGAGCGCCCGCGTGGCCCCCTCGACCAGCTCGGCCCGCGATCGCAACCGGAGGTCGTCGGGGACCGCGAGCGAGCCGATGAGGTCCGGGTTGCGCTCCATGAGGCCACCGAGCTTGCGACTGGTGCCCAGGAGGAGGCACAGGCGCCGGGCGACCTCCGGAGAGTCGCGGAACGCCGCGGCCAATTCCATCGAGCGTTGCGGGCCGGACGCGAGGTTTCGGAGCCCGAGCAGCCCCGTATCGGGATCGGGCGACTCGGACAGCCAGTCGAGCAGCAACGGCAGCATCTGCTGCATCAGGCGGGACGATCGGGTGAGTCCGCGGGTCAGCTCCGCGACCGCTTGACGGGTCCGCGCCGCGTCGGCGAACCCGAACGCGGCCAGCCGGGCGGCCGCGGCCTCGGCGGTCATCACCGCCCCGTCCCCGCCCGGTCCGGACGAGAACGCCTCGAGGAGCGGGCGGAAGTAAAGCCGCTCGTGGATGCCGCGCACGATCGCCTGATGGCCGCGCAGGTCGATGTCGAACTGCTCGACCGCACTCGTGGCCGCCGTCGCCCGGTAGCCCATCACGCGGGCCAGATGCTCCCGGGCCGCGGGAGCGGACGGGACCGCGTGCACCTGCTGTTCGTCGGCCAGCTGGAGCCGGTGCTCGGCGCGGCGGAGGAACCGGTACGCGTCGGCGAGCCGCTCAGCGTCGTGGCGGTCGACGTATCCCGCGTCGGCCAGCTCGGCGAGCGCGGGGAGAGTCGACGGGCACCGCAGCCCGGCGTCGAGCGGACCGTGCACCAGTTGGAGGAGCTGCACCGCGAATTCGACGTCACGGATGCCACCCGGGCCAAGCTTGATCTCCCGCTCGCTCAAGCCCCGACGCGCCACCTCTGCCTCGGCCCGCTCCTTCATCGCCCGCACGGAGTGGAGCGCCTCGGCGTCGAAGGGCCGGGACCAGAGCCGTTCCGCAGCCGACGCGGCGAACCGCTCGCCGAGCGCGTGGTCGCCGGCCACCGGCCGGGCCTTGAGCAGAGCCTGGAACTCCCAGGGCTTGGCCCACCGATCCCAATAGGCCTCGTACGAGGCCAGCGAGCGCACGAGCGGGCCGTCCCGTCCCTCGGGCCGCAAGTTGAGGTCCACTCGGAACGATCGGCGGGCGTGCTCGACAACGGTGCGCGCCCGTCGTTCGAGCTGATCCTGGGGCCCGTCGCCGACGAACAGGAGGTCGACGTCGCTGGCGTAGTTCAGTTCCGCGCCGCCGAGCTTCCCCATGCCGACGACCGCGAGGCCGTCCGCGTCGGCCAGCCGGCACGCGCCCGCGAGCACGTCGCCCGCGAGTGACGCCAACGCCGCGCCGGTGGCCTCGAGCTGATCCAGACCGACGAGGTCACGAGCGGCGATCCGCAGGAACTCGCGCCCCTTGAACCGCACTAGCGCGTCGCCGTCGCCCGCCTCCGGGAGCGGCACTCGCCGGTCGAGGGCGCTGAGCACATCGAGTGCCTCGGGGTCCGCCTCCAAGAGCCGAGTGAGCGACCGGCTGGCCGCGGTGACGGCCACGATCGCGGCGGTGAGATCCCCGTCACCCTCGAGGCGACGGCGCAGTCCGGGCTGCGCCTCTTCCAACCGCTGCAACGCGACCCGAGCCGCGAGCGGCGCCGCCGAGGCGTCGACCGCCCGGTCGAGGTCGGGGATCGCGGTGTCGCTCATTTAGGCTCTTATCGTGCCCCGCGTCAGGGTCGGGCTGTGCCAGATCAACACCGTCGTCGGCGATCTCGACGGAAACGTCGACCGCATCCTCGCCGCGATCGACGCGTCGGAGACGACCGGATGCGACATCGCGCTGCTGCCCGAGCTGGCGATCACCGGTTACCCGCCTGAGGATCTGCTGCTCAAGCCGGGGTTCATTCGGGCCAACCGGCAAGCGCTCGAGAAGGTGGCGGCTCGCACCGGCCGGTGCGCGGCTGTGCTCGGGTTCGTCGACATGGGCCGCGACCTATTCAACGCGGCCGCCGTGTGCGCCCACGGCGAGGTGCGCGGCGTCTACCACAAGCGTCTGCTGCCCAACTATGCCGTCTTCGACGAGCAGCGCTACTTCGCCGCCGGTACCGACGCGCTGACGCTGTTCCTGATCGGCGGCGTGCGGGTGGGCGTATCGATCTGTGAAGACGTCTGGAGCCCTACCGGCCCCATCGCCCCCCAAGCCGCGGGCGGGGCCGAGCTCATCCTCAACCTCAACGCCTCGCCTTATTACGCGGGCCGGCTGCTCGAGCGCGAGCGGATGCTCGCGACCCGCGCCGAGGACGCCGCCTGCGCGCTCGTCTACGTGAACCAGGTGGGCGGCCAGGACGAGCTCGTCTTCGACGGCGCGTCGCTGGTCTTCGACGCCGACGGGCGCCTCGTCGCCCGGGCGCCACAGTTCGCGGAAGCGGTCGTCGCGGTCGACGTCGACGTCCGCCCCGTGTTCCGTAAGCGCCTGCTCGATCCTCGAGGCCGGGCCACGGCCCCGCCTCTGCGCGTCGTGGAGGTCACCACCGAACCCGTCGCCGGCGACGCGCCCATCCCCCCGCCTGTGGCCGAGCCGTTGTCGCTGGAACGCGAGATGTACGAGGCCCTCGTGCTCGGCACGCGCGACTACGTCCGCAAGAACGGGTTCTCCGACGTGGTCATCGGCTTGTCGGGCGGCATCGATTCGTCGCTCGTCGCGGTGATCGCTGCGGACGCGCTCGGTGCCGAGCACGTGCACGGCGTGTCGATGCCGTCACGGTTCTCCAGTGAGCATTCGCGTTCCGATGCCGAGGTGTTGGCCGGCAACCTCGGCATCGACTTCCGCACGATCGGCATCGAGGCCGGCCACGCCGCGCTGCTGGAGATGTTGGCGCCGTCGTTCCGCGACCGGGCCGCGGACGTTACGGAGGAGAACCTCCAGTCCCGCATTCGGGGTGTCGTGCTGATGGCGTTGTCGAACAAGTTCGGCTGGCTCGTGCTCACCACTGGGAACAAGAGCGAGATGGCCGTCGGCTATTCGACGCTCTACGGCGACACCGCAGGCGGCTTCGCCGTGATCAAAGACGTCCCCAAGACGGTCGTGTACGCGCTGTGCCGCGACCGCAATGCTCACGCCGGGCGGGCGCTCATCCCCGAGGCGGTGCTCACCAAGCCACCGTCGGCCGAGCTGCGGCCGGATCAGCTCGATGCCGACAGCCTGCCGCCGTACGAAGCGCTCGATCCGATCCTCGAGGCGTACGTCGAGGACGATCTCACCCGCGGCGAGTTGGAGGCGGCGGGGTTCGACCCCGAACTGGTGCGGCGGATCACCCGGTTGGTCGACCTGGCGGAGTACAAGCGCCGCCAGACGCCGCCCGGCGTGCGCGTCACGCCCAAGGCCTTCGGCAAGGACCGCCGCCTGCCCATCACCAACGGCTATCGCGGTTAGCGGTGCGTGCGTTCGACGCGGTGCTCTTCGACTTCAACGGCGTCGTCACGTCATCGCCCTTCGCGCTGATCGGCACGCTCGGCGAGAAGATCGGCATGGCCCCTGAGGCGGTCCTCGAGTTCATGATGGGTCCGTACCACGAGGACACCGACCACGCGTGGCACCGGGTGGAGCGGGGCGAGATCACCATCGTCGAGTACGGCGCCGACCTGTACGCCCGCGCGGAGGCCGCCGGGCTCGACCTCGACTTCTCCAGCCTGCGCGACCTCATGGGCCGCCTCGAGATCCACGAGGTCATCGTCCACCGGATCCGAACGCTCCGGAACGAGGGCTATCGCACTGCGGTTGTCACCAACAACGTCCGTGAGATCTCGAAGCAGTGGCGCGAGCTCGTCCCCGTGGAGGAGTTGTTCGACGTGATCGTCGACTCGTCGGAGGTCGGGATGCGCAAGCCCAACCCCGCCATCTATCTCCACGCGCTGGTCGAGTTGGGCGACATCGCGCCCGACCGGGCCGTGTTCCTCGACGACGCGCCCGGCAACGTGGACGGCGCCCGCCGCGCCGGCCTCCACGCCATCCTCGTCGACGACCCCGCCGACGCCGTCACCGAGCTCGACGCGCTCCTCGCCTCGTCCCCACGGCCGCGTTCTCGACGCTGACGGGGACGTTTTCCGTCCCCCTCAGCCTCAAGACTGGAGCTGGGCGAGGGTGCGGGCGGTGGGCGACCGAGCAGCAACCCGCCTCACGAACAGGACGACCACACCCATCCGGTCGAGGGCTGTCTGAGCTGCCCCCGCACAGCGACCGGCCGCTTCTTGACCTCGCGGTCAAG